>TARA_R110001592_G_scaffold159467_2_pt1 | contig 119736 bp, 90 predicted proteins | sample TARA_R110001592 | Tara Oceans TARA_R110001592 (sample SAMEA4398387) | marine metagenome | biome: Polar Biome; feature: [SRF] surface water layer (ENVO:00010504); material: water (ENVO:00002006), including particulate matter (ENVO:01000060) such as... | depth 5 m
GCTTCATCTACTGCCTGATCTTCGGCTCGATCGTCGCCCCCACCGACCCGATCGCGGTCCTGGGGATCTTCAAGAGTCTCGGTGCTCCCAAGTCGCTGGAGACCAAGATCGCAGGCGAGTCGCTGTTTAATGATGGCGTGGGCGTGGTGGTGTTTATTGCGCTCCTGGGCATCGCGGGGCTGGGCGGACATGGGGAGTCGCCTGCAGACGTAAATCAGCCAGATGAGTCCAATCGCGTCGTTCAGCAGAGCGAACAAGAGCATGCGCACGATGTTCAAGCAGGCAGCGAGGTGACGGAGACGAACGCAAGCGACGTCGCGAAGCTCTTTGCCCTCGAAGCCGGCGGCGGAATTGCGCTGGGCTTTGTGCTGGGTCTGCTCGCGTTCTTGATGTTACGATCCATTGATCACTACGCGACGGAGATTTTGATTTCGCTGGCGATGGTGACGGGCGGGTATGCACTGGCGATGAAGCTGCATCTGTCGGGGCCGTTGGCGATGGTGGTCGCGGGGCTGATCCTGGGGAACCATGGCAGAACGCTGGCGATGTCTGACAAAACACGCGAGCACCTGGACACATTCTGGGAACTGGTGGACGAACTTCTGAACGCGGTGCTGTTTGTGCTGATCGGGCTGGAGGTCCTGGTGTTGTCGTTCCAGGAGAAATATCTGCTGGCCGGGGCGCTGGCAATCCCCGCGGTGCTGCTGGCGCGGTTCTTCTCCGTGGGCACGGTAATAACCGCCCTGAAGAAGGCGACCGGCCGGGAATTCACACCCCACGCAATCAAGGTCATGACCTGGGGCGGCCTGCGCGGCGGGATCAGTGTGGCCCTCGCGCTCTCGCTCAAGGAGGAGATCCACGCCCGGCAATCGCAGTACGACAACGTCGGCGAACTCGTCCTGACCATGACCTACGTCGTCGTCGCCTTCTCAATCCTCGTCGGCGGCCTGACTATCGGCCCCATGCTGAGCCGACTGGGCCTCACGGGGCAAGGCAAAACAGACGCCCCAGAGGGGAACTAAAACAGCGGTAGCAAACTTTATTTGTCCCTGTATGACTCAAAGTCCGAGAACCCCTCAGCCAGCAGTGTCTTTAGCTGGTCTGAGGTTGCTGACACACAGGCCTCCCCAAATATTTCTCGAGCAGAACTCAGCAGCGCAGGCCTGGTGACAATCGCCCGCGAATCCTCCATTGCTGCCTGAATGGCAAATCCAGCTGTATTACTGATTTCATAGATAAGATCAACCATGCTGGATGAATTTGAGTAGACGTTCAGAGCGAGCGAAGTGCACTCTTTCTGGCAAAACAGCTCGGAAGCATCGATCTCAGCTTGCCCTCCATCCGGCAGTTGGAGCGTTGCACTACCGTTTGCATCGACCTCGGTCCCCAGCTCAATAAGTCGTTTCCGGATCCGTTCCGCGACCGCCGCATCCATCGGGGCCATTACAGGCACCTCCATGAGTTGGCCTGTAAAAGGGTTGGGCCGGGAGTTTGTTTTGCCCGTCCTGCTGCAACTGAGTAGAAGGCATCTCATAACCGTTTTAATAGTGTAAATAAACAACCAAGAATCACAAAGCTTTCGTAGAGGTAATCGTGATATTCCCAGCGCGTGACAATGCGACGATAGTTGTGCAGCCAGGCAATACTGCGTTCCACAATCCAACGTCGTTTGAAGCGTGGGAGCTTTCGACCATCTTGCGTCGGTGGTTTGACTCTCGACTTACGATGCGGACAGATCAGATCGATATTATTTTCCATCAGTCGTTTGCGCAACGGGTCCGAATCGGCGGCTTTGTCATAAACCAGTCGCTCGGGTTGTCGATTTTGCAATGTGTTTTTTGCAAGCAGCGGCTCGATCAACTTGACTTCGCTACGGCTGGCCGATTCTGTGTCGATCGCCACAGGTGTCCCGCGACGATCGACGAAGATCATGATTTTAGTGCCTTTGCCACGACGAGTCGGGCCAACTCTTCTACCCCCTTTTTTGCCGAGGCAAACGTGCCATCAGCAAAGGTTTCCGAGAAATCAATTTGGCCGGCATCATCCATTCGTTCTAAGATGATTTGCCAGGCAGAGGATACTTAAAGGGGTCAGGGATACTTAAAGGGGTCAGGGATACTTAAAGGGGTCAGGACTCTTATTTATTGAGTCCTGACCCCTTTTTTCATCAATCCATCTGATAGCGGTTTCATTTTTGGGGCTCTTCATGAAGCTCAGCTTCGTGTTGGATCTTGTCGTGCTCGTCGCGTTTTGCTTCTCTAATAAACAGTGGGATGAAAGGGAAAAGGAGAAATATCGACAGGAGAAAGAAGAGTGCTGCGACCACTCCCACCATCGACCAGTCTTCGACCAACGTTGCTGCCAGGATGAAAGCCCCCAGACCTAAGAACAGCGTCAAGGCGATGGCGGTAGAAATGCCCGCGTATTGGACATCCATTTCCGCTTCTTTTTGCGAAATGGTCGACTGATTTCTGCTGCGCAGCACTTTCGCTTGTGATTGACGTTCCAGATAACTCACGAATACGAAACCAATAAATAACACAGGCACTGCAAATGCAGCCAGGTAGGCCGCCGAAGGTAAGAACAGTAAGAGTACGCTCGTCGCAATCAGTGCAACGATCAGCAGAAAACGCAGTATTGATTTTGCATGTCGCATCATCACGTGCGCGTCGGGCTCACCAAGATTGGACTTATCCATCGTACCTGTCCTCTATCTGAGCTTTCCCACCTGGATTAGCCTGGAACCGATCCAAGAATGGATTACTGTTGATTGTAAGGTCTGCGATTTCCTGTGTTTAAAATAAAGTGATTTTTCTCCACTTTGCTATCCTTCATTTGTCGTCCTTCAGTAGCTGAAATCCGGAAATCGCTGCCAAGCGAAATATTTTTCAGCACTCAATATATTTTATGCGCGGACTTTTTCGGTGAGAACCCCCATTTTCCATTAATTGATCCACTGCAGCTTCACGCCGCACGTGCCCCGCGGTGGCGACAGAATTGCCAGCCGTAGAATCCGATCAAAAATCGCTGTAAACAATCTTCGTGACACTGCCACTTCCGCCAGCTGAAAGAATCTGTACTAGATGTGCCCCGGCACTTTGTCCCCAATGCTGATCTGCTTTGACATGCCCATAACAACATCGCCCCAAGTGTAAACCTATAACCTTAACTGATCTTTCGATCCATGAATTCTCACAGATACAATTTTGTTGATGAGTCTGAAAAAGACTGGCGCGATGAATAAAGCAGCGCAGAATTTTGAAGCAAAATGCGAGGTTTTGAGTTGTGATTATTCAAAGAGTTTCGAGTCACAAGAAAAGCAACACCACGAATTGTCCATACTCTATGATCTGATGAACTGTTTCATCACATCCTCTGAAAGACAGTGATAGAGTGAGGGAAGATGAGATCGAGCTAACAAAATACTGGGGAGTTTCAAGCAAGTCCTGAATAGCTACCCATGCGCGCTTGAGAGAACAAAGAATTCAATTCAGTAACAATGGGAAAAAACCAGTACACGACCTATGAACCGCCCGCTTGTCCTGTCGAAGCAACTCGGGAACTCATTAGAGGGAACGGGAAGATGCCGACCTGGTGAAACGTACCGCCGCGGGTGGAATATGAGCTGACCGCAGCTGGATAACCACTCTCCCCAGTCTTGACTTCACTCAAGGACTGGGAAGAGAACGATGCACTCGATCTACCGAAAACACGGACAGTTCAAACAGTTAATGAAAGATGAATCAGACTCGAAATCACACGAGCAGATTGCCTTACGCCTCTCACCTACACTGAACATACACTTCAATAAATGCGATTTCTGACTCTCTTCAGGGAAGCTTCTGAATCAACTGACAGTTCACTATGTTAAAATACCAGTCTGTGTGCCTGACTCGTTACAGGGGAACCTGTGGTCAGACTGTTACTTACCGATTTTCCATCAAAATATCAAAAGTCTGACCGTTTTTTTGTAACCAACTCTGTTTTCGCGGTAAGTACCCCTTGGAGAGTATTCATGGAACAGACTCAAAACACCGAACATTTTGTCAAACTCCTGACCGAACATCAGAACCGACTTTATGGATACATCTATTCGTTGCTCGGAGATCGCAGCCGGTCGGCGGACGTCGTTCAGGAAACGAACCTCGTTCTTTGGAGAAAGTTCGCTGAATTCGATCCACAGCGTCCTTTTTTACCCTGGGCTTTCTCGGTTGCACGGTTCCAGGTATTGGCGCATCTCCGCGATCACAAACGAGATCGTATGCTACTGAACGAAGAACTGGTTCAGACGCTCGCCGAAGAAACAGAACGAGAAGCCGAACGGCTCGGTTCCTTCCAGACTGCCCTTCGACAATGCCTGCAACAACTGCCCGAGTCTCACCAAAGTCTGATCGAACAACGTTACTTCAAGTCTCAACCAGTAAACTCGATTGCAGAGACATTAAACCGGTCGGCAGGAACCGTCAAAGTTTCGTTATTACTTATTCGCAGACAACTGACTGGTGGGGGGTTCAAATGGTTGATGTCAACGAGATCGACTCACTGTTGCTCGAATGGGAATGTGATACGCTTGACGACCAGGGCATCGAACATTTGCGCACCTTGCTCAAGACGAATTCCGCAGCCCGCAGCCGCTTTATCCAGATGCAGTTGTTAACGACGGCCCTGCATCTGGAAGCTGATACCGGAGCAACAGAAATCGACACAAATCTCGCTCCGGTCGGAACTACTGTAATTCCAGCAGTCCAGCCACGTTTTCGGCAGACGCGTGCCTGGAATCAACTGGCGGTCTCCCTGCTGCTGTTCACGGTCAGCCTGTTGACGGGCTGGATTTTCTATCGGGAGACAGGCAGTCCATTAACACAATCGGTGCCCCCCTCGATGCCGAGTCAGCGTGACCCGGCTGCTGAAGCAACTTCTGAAGGTGTCGCACTTTTGACGCGACTGGTTGATGTGCGCTGGCCTGACTCACAGTCCCAGATCGAAGTGGGACAGGCACTCCCGCGCGGTTCGTTTCGGTTTGACGAGGGACACGCCCAGATCGAGTTTCTCTGTGGAGCCACCCTGATTGTAGAAGGACCGGCGCACATTGAGCTGCAATCTCCGACTCAGGCGCGTGTTCACAAAGGCAGGCTCCGAGCCCATGTTCCTCCTGCAGCGCGTGGTTTCACACTGCAGATGGATGACCTGACGGTGGTGGACCTCGGAACCGAATTCGGGCTTGCTGTTTCTGATGCCGGTACTGATGTCGAAGTCTTTGACGGCGAAGTCGAACTACACGATCCTTCCAGCAGAATACAACGCTTAACGACTGGGCAGGCACTGGTCCTGACTGACGGAGGAGAATATCGAGAGAAGAAACCGGAACCGGAGAAATTTCTCGATATCTCTTCTCTGGAAGTCAAAGACCAACAGCTTCAGTCTGCCCGCTATGCAAGGTGGCGCGCCTGGTCAAAGGCGCTGCGTAACGATCCGCGACTGATCGCTTATTACTCGTTTGCAGAATCGGGGGACTGGGAACGGCGTCTCGTCTGCAGCACACTTCCGCTTGAAAAGGATCTCGATGGTGCCATCGTCGGAGCACGCGAAGTCCCCGGCCGCTGGGATGCCAAACGGGCATTGGAATTCAAACAGCCTGCAGATCGTGTCCGCGTTCAGATTCCCGGCGAGTATGAGTCACTCACCTTTGCGGCCTGGGTTAAGATCGACAGCCTCGACCGCTGGTACAACTCCCTGTTCCTGACAGACAGCTACGACAAGGGAGAACCCCACTGGCAGATTCTGGATACCGGCCAGCTTTACTTCTCAATTCGTCCGGTCGATCGCGGCGAAAAAGGGCCGACCGATTACAAAGCCTTATCCCCCCCGTTCTGGAACCCGTCGCTGAACGGGAAATGGATTCACCTGGCCGTAACCTGTGATCTCGCGACGAGTACGATCACTCACTATCTGAACGGCACCATTCTGAGCAGACACAAAGTACCGCCGGAACAACTACCTGAAACAACCCGCTTTGGAGCAGCCTCTATCGGGAACTGGTCATCGCCAACACTCCCCGGTCAGCGCTTCGCGATCCGCAATCTGAATGGTGCGCTGGACGAGTTAATTATCTTCTCCAGCGCCTTATCACCGGAAGAGATTCAGGAGATCTACCAACATGGAAAGCCCTAGGCAATGCCTGCAGATGAATGCTGTGAGTCTCCCGGGAATCTCAAAATTCCTGCAACCTTTGACCTGCCTTTTCGTTCTCCTGTCGGCAGCATATTTAACTGCTGGCGAGACTCCCGATGCAGCAGACGAACAGTTCACACTCAAGGTCCTGCCCCTGCTGCAGACCAAGTGCTTTGGCTGTCATGGTACAGATCCCCAGGACATTCGCGGTGAATACAACATGTTATCCCGCGCAGGACTGCTGGCGGGAGGCGAATCGGGAGAGCCCTCGCTGATTCCCGGAAATCCTGAACACAGCTCGCTGTACCAGGCTGTTCTCTGGGAAGGCCTGGAGATGCCTCCCAAGGAAAATGACCGTCTGACAGACGAAGAAACGAAACAGATCCGCCAATGGATCGCAGCCGGGGCCCCGTGGCCCAGTCTCGAGAGACAGAATCAGATTCGCAAATCTGCGGCCGCTGTCGCCGTTAACGAAGATGGACGAATCGTCTCCACCAGCGGGGGGACTTCTGCGGAATGGACCAATCGTCGTTATCAACCGGCAGATTTATGGGCTTTTGAGAAAATCAGACCCGCCTCTGATCTGCTGCCTGCGGAAGTTTCCGCGAACGCAGCCATAGATTATTTCATCCATCAGAAACTGGCTGAGGCAGATCTTTCCCCTGCAGCGGAAGCGTCACCGCGTCAGCTGATCATCCGCGCCTCGTATGACCTGACCGGCTTGCCCCCTGCTCCTTCTGAAATCGATGACTTTATCGCCGCTTACTCCCGGGATACAGAGCAGGCCTGGGAAGCACTCATCGACCGCCTGCTGGCAAGTCCGCGTTACGGAGAACACTGGGGGCGTCACTGGCTGGACGTAACCCGCTATGCTGATACGGGGGGAATGTCGAACGACTTTGAACGCTCCAACATGTGGCGTTATCGGGACTATGTCATCCGTGCCTTCAATAACGATAAACCATATCATGAATTCATTATCGAACAACTGGCCGGAGACGAACTGGCCGACAGGTCCGTGGCAAAGCGAACCGGTGGAGACCGGAAGACGGTGCATCAAGCACAGCTAGCGGGTAAGTATACCGACCAGGAAGCCGAGTGGATTATCGCGACCGGGTTTCTGCGTCTGGGCCCCTGGGACAATGCGATGGTCGAACCGGATGCAGCCCGGCAGATGTACCTGGACGATCTTGTAAATATCACCGGACAGACATTCCTGGCACAAACCCTTCGCTGCTGTAAGTGTCACGATCACAAGTTTGATCCGATTCCCACACGCGATTATTACCGGATTTACGCCGCCTTCTCTACAACACACATGGCGGAGCGTCCCGTTCCCCTGCTCTCCTGCGAAAACCGGAACGGCTTTGATAGCGGAAAAGCGCATGTGGAGCGTATGCTGCAGTTCGCCGTCCAGGAAAAGAACCGGCTCATTCAAAAACGGGAAGACGCGGCACGTGCCTGGTTCAGGAAACATGATCTGCCCTATAAAAATGAAGCAGAACGACGTGATCTCCCCGACGACAAAAAACCGCCCCGGCACGTGGGACTGGATCACGTCGAGCAGGGACAACTCAAGGTGCGCGAACAGGATGAGTGGATCTGGAACCGCCGACTCGAACGGTATCAGCCCATGGCACAAAGTGTCTTTAACGCAGAGCATTATACCATGCCCTGGAACGGCGCTCGTAAGCTGCGTATCAAACGCAAGCCAGCGAAACAGAAGGTCGTCAATCATATTCTGACAGGGGGTGCCCTGGAGGCCCGCGGCGATGTCGTACAGCCGGGTGTACTCAGTGCCGTTTCTATCCCGGCCGACAGCTCCACTGCGAATTCCGGCCTGCTAACCGCAGCCACCGAGGGTCGGCGGACGGAACTCGCCCGCTGGATCGCTCACCCCGAGAACGGGTTGACGACACGTGCCATTGTAAATCGAATCTGGCAGTGTCATTTCGGAACCGGCCTGGCCGCGAATGCAAACAACTTTGGTGCCAAGGGAGCCAAACCGACTCACTCCAAACTGCCGGACTGGCTGGCTGGTGATTTTGTAACGCATGGCTGGCGCATTAAACGCCTCCATCGTCAAATCATGCTGTCCGAAGTCTATCGGCGGAGTTCCATCCCGGCTGACTCACAGCAACTGACTCAGGCAGACCCGAATAATCGACTCCTCTCCTGCTTTCCACGCCGGCGTCTGAGTGCAGAAGAACTGCGCGACGGAATCCTGAAAATCACCGGCGAACTGGTACAATCCGCAGGAGGAGTCCCCGTCATGCCGGAAATCAACATGGAGGTCGCGCTGCAGCCGCGGATGATTCAGTTCTCTCTGGCTCCCGCGTATCAGCCATCACCCACGCCGGCAGAACGGAATCGACGCACAATTTACTCCTACCATGTTCGTGGCCAGGCCGATCCGTTTACGGAACTGTTCAATCAACCGAATCCCAATGAGTCCTGCGAACTGCGTGAATCAGCGGCGGTCACTCCCCAGGTATTTACCCTGCTCAACAGTGACCAGATGATTGACCGTTCCATCGCATTCGCCTTGAGACTGCAGCAGGAACACGCGACACTTCCCGAACAGGTTAACCGGGCCTTTCGCCTGGCACTGGGACGATCTGCTTCGGAGCAGGAACGGAGTCGACTCCAGCAGTATGTCACGGACATGAGGGAATATCATGCGGATGTGGTTCCTGAACCAAACCGTTACCCCCAGACAATTACGCGTTCGCTGGTCGAAGAGTTTTCGGGTCAGCCTTTCGAATACCAGGAAATCCTGCCTGTCTTCACCCACTACCAGTCAGACAAAAAACCGGCAGATGTTTCCACAGAGACACGGGCGCTGGCAGATCTCTGCCTGTTATTGTTCAATTCTAACGAGTTCATGTACGTAGAATAGAATTCAGATTATGCACACGATACCACACCAGACACGTCGGGAAGCACTCTTCAGCCTGGGTGCCTCTCTGGGGAGCCTTGCTTTCACTTCACTGCTCGGCGCAGAACAGTCTGCAGCTGCCAGCGAGACAGGACCGTTGACTCAGAAAACGCCACAGCGCCGCCCCCGGGCCAAAAACGTGATCATGCTCTTCATGGAAGGAGGTCCCGGGCAGATGGATACATTCGATCCCAAGCCCGAACTGACCCGCCTGCACAAACAGGAATCCAAACTGACTGGCGGCCTGGAAAAAGGCTTCAAGTTTTTCGTCGGCAGCCCATTTGGGTTTCAAAAACCTGCTGACACGGGAATTGAAATGTGTGACCAATGGAAATACCTGTCCGATCCATTCGTCGCCAATGAACTCTGTAACTTCCGTGGTTGCCAGGCGGAATCGTTGAATCACCCGGAAGCCCTGTTTCACATGAATACCGGCAGTCGTCTCGGCGGTGATCCTGCTCTCGGCTCCTGGGCGACCTATGGTCTCGGGACCGAGAATCAGAACCTGCCCGGCTACGTCGTGATGACCGAACTCGCATTGCCTCAGGGAGGTCCTACCAACTGGAGTAACGGTTTTCTGCCTCCCCATTTCCAGGGAACACGTCTGCGTCCGGAAGGTTCTCCGATTCTCGACCTCTCCGCCCCAGGTTTCAAATCGCGTCAACACCAGCTACGCACACTGGAAGAACTGTCGCGACTGAACGCCGACCACCTGCAATCGCTCGGCGTACAGGATCAGAAACTAGAGGCCCGCATGCAGAGCTACGAACTTGCTTTTCGCATGCAGACAGAAGTCCCCAATGTCCTGAATCTTTCCCGTGAAACAGCCCGCACGCAGGAAATGTACGGTTTAAATGAACCGGAGACCAGTGGCTTTGGTCGCCAGTGCCTGATGGCGCGACGACTGGTCGAAAACGGGGTTCGCTTCGTGCAGATCTTCAGCGGCGGCTGGGACAGCCATGACTACCTGCAACGTGGGCACTCCTCGCGAATCAAAAGCGTCGATAAACCGATGGCGGGCCTGATCCGCGACCTGAAAAGCCGCGGCATGCTGGATGACACGCTTGTCATCTGGACGGGAGAATTTGGCCGGACGCCGGACAACAATAAACGGGGCGGCGTCTATTCCCTCGGACGCGGGCACAATAATCAGGCGATGACCATGTTGCTGGCAGGCGGAGGTGTGAAGCCGGGAGTCGTCGGAGCCACCGATGAACTCGGGGCTCGCGCAGTTGAATGCGTACACCCGATTCGTGATCTCCACGTCACACTCTTGCATCTTCTCGGCCTGGATGACAATAAGCTGACCTACCTCCATGCAGGACGCTTTAAACAGCTCAGTCAGTTTGGCGGCCAGGTCATTCAGGAAATGATTGCCTGATGTCTTGATATTTCTTCATTCATTTTTGATCCCCACAATTGATTCAATACGGTCTTTCACTTAGCTGTAATATGATTTGAGCCACTATGTTCTCTTCCTCCAATCTGAAATCGCGCTACTGAGAAGCCTCCTTCGGTTTAGTGAATTGACGCCACTTTTTAAAATCGTTCGCTCTATAAAAGCATTTGACATATTTTCTGGACGGTATCCAGTTTAACAATAGTGTCTCCAGGGCCCGACCATAAAATAAACCGGGCTCATTTTTGTTTACGTTGCCGATGATATTCTGCCAGTTTCTGGTGGAGTTGTTTTGCGGTTTTGACATCTCCATTGCGGGCTGCCACGCGGGCCAGTGCGCCGATATATCGGATATTGTTTTGATTCTCAGGATAAATCCGCTTCAATTTCTCGTAGGCTTCAGCGGCTTTTTTTTCAAACAGTAACAGGTCGGCTTCAATGATCCGGTTCTCCACATCTGTCGCATCCATGATGATCGCTGTCTGGATCAGTTTTGCAGCCTGATCAGTGTGACCTTGCTCGATTTCAATCTTCGCCAGTGTTTGATACACAAAACTCGTTTTGATTTCGTGTTCCAGACACCATTCGGCTTCCTTGCGTGCGAATTCATATTCACCCGCATAGTGATACGCATACAACAGGTTCAGGTGCGCCTGTTGATTTTGTGGATCAAGTTCCAGAACCCGCTTGAGTTCCGGAATCATTTTTTCAGGCTGATCCAGTTCATCCTGAATCTCGGCGATCAGAAGATGTGTCTCGATTCTTTCCGGTAACGCTTTGGAACTGCGTTGCGCGTAGAGAAGCGCCTGTTGAAAATCGCCTGTTTTGAAAAAGAGTTCCGCCAGTGAAAGCTGAACGAGCGGATCATCGGAAACACGGTTGTTTAATTCCAGAAGTCTGGATTTCGCTTCCTGATATTGCCCCGACTGATAATAGATTTGCGCCGCATGTTTTAAAGCGTCCTCGTAGCGAGGCGTCCCAACGGGGATTCGGTTAAAAATTTCCAGTGCCTGTTGCAGATTCCGGGACTGCAGTGAAACAGCGGTTTGATAAAGCGTTTCCTGCTGATCTACCGTTGAGGGGCTGCTTTTAGTATGCGACGATGCGGTTCCTTGTTTCTCATGAGAGAGATTGTTTTGATTTGATGAACCCGAGTCTAATTTCATTGCCAGGTATACAAAGCAGGATAATATTAATGGAACGAGAATCCAGCCTGCCCATGACAGATGTGTTTTGGGAGAAGGTTCAGACTGGCCTGTCATTCTGCTGCTCCCGTTGATCCTGGCGGTATATTGCGACCTGTGCCTTGGAGCAGGGTTAAGCGGGTCGCATTTTGATCGGGGTACCAGGCTTCAGAGGTTCCTCCCGGCCAATGGACAACGATTTCTTCCATTTTTGATCCCGCCACCAGCCCCTGATAGATCTCAGCCGCATCTGAGGAGAGATAGCTGGAACTTCCCATTTTCGTTTTCAGAAATCGTCGCTGATCGGTCCTGATTTCAACGCGGGCGCCAATTCCACTCCGATTACTTTCAGTGCCAATCAGCCGCATGCTGAGCAGCCGGTTTGCCGTTTGCGTATTATTTTTCAGAATTACCAGTGGAGCATTCAACTGCTGAACGGCAAGATCAGCGAATCCGTCATGATTAAAATCGGAAACCGCAGAGCCACGACCAAGGTGTGTCTCACTGAAATAGGTTCCGGCTGTTTCGGAAACATCCTGGAATCGTTTGCCGTTTCTGTTTTTAAATAACTGCGACTTCTGCTGAAACGGTTCCCGTTCATTTGCGGAGGGAAACAGATCCTTGATATGACCATTCGCAACAAACAGATCCAGCCAGCCATCATTGTCGGCGTCGAACAGGTTCGTGCCGAAGCCCAATTTGAACTGACTGGGAGCAGCGAGCCCGAATTCATTTGTCACATCAAGAAAAAAAAGAGCCCCTTCATTTCGATACAGGGTGTTCGTCTCTTTATAAAAGTTGGTGACAAACAGATCGATAGTCAAGTCGCCGTCGATATCACCGGCGGCGACACCCATGCCGGCTTCCCACTGGCCTCCCCGATTGACGGCAGTGCCTGAGATGAGTGACTGATCTGTAAACCCGCCTTTGCCGTCATTAATCCACAACTGGTTGGGAACTTCGTCATTGGCAAGATAAAAATCCATCCAGCCATCCTGATTAAAATCGACAGCCACGATTCCCAGTCCCTGTCGTGCCGGCTCTGTGCGTAATCCCCCTTTCTGCGAAACATCAATAAAAGTGCCGTCAGACTGATTTTCATACAGGATGTCATATTCCGCCGGGAGATAGCGGGGATGACAGCCGACCGCGACTTTTTGCGAGCCACTTCCTGTATCACAGACGGGATAGTTTTTCAGATCAAGCTTGAGATAGTTCACCACAAATAAGTCGAGATCTCCATCGTTGTCATAATCGGCCCAGGTACAGCCTGAACCAAAACCCCCCGCGTTCACCCCGGCTGCCGTTCCGACTTCAGAGAATGTTCCATCCCCCAGATTCCAGAACAGTCGATTCACTCCAAAATTATTCACATAAATATCCGGAAATCCGTCGTTATCAAAATCACCGATCGCAACTCCCATACTGTATCCGAATTCCTTCAGGCAGGCGTCTGGTGTCACATTCGAAAACCGAACACCACTCTGATTTCGATACAAGGCGTTACTCTGTTTCAGATCCCGCGTTCCGCCGGGGTTCAGCATCGACTCCCAACTTGCCCCCTGGCAGCAGTATAAGTCATCCCAACCATCGAGATCATAATCCAGCCAACCGAGGCCGGAACCAAGAAAGCCGTGCAGATGACGTTCTGCAGTGAGCGGGGAATGATGTTGAAAATCAACGCCCAGCGATAAAGCGATCTCGGAAAAATGAATGGGTTTCTCTTGTGCTACTAAAAATGAATGATTCGATAGTAACGACGACAGTACAATAAGATTGTTCACAAAAAAACGTTCGTAACTAAAGCGGGACATCAATGGATACACCTTAAGCAGGTTCGAAAACGAATCGCAAAACAAATAGTTTGTGATTCATTTTAATCATCGTTTCAGCAGGTCAACTCTGTAACAGGAAACTCAAAGTCTCTACGGGCTGTTCAATGCGACCGTAATCAACTCCGCAGTTCAACTATATAATCAGCTGGAATCCGCGTCATTATTGATTCTGAAGTATCTCTCAGTTCTTCTCATTTTTAATTTACTGACAGCGGCACATGACTGTACAAGGCATATCGAAAATTGAGGGCGACTGCGCAGCTATCTACTGTTGATCATTTTCTTGAGTTTTGCGAATGCTCTGACTGGTGAAGCACATCGAATCGTTTACCAAACCTATTCGCTGCATTGCTGCAGACGAATATTTTTCGCGCGATGAAACTTGATACTGCCGCCTTGAGAGTGCTGCATCCCCTGCTGCATCATGACCATTCTCCGGAAGTGATCTATGAATTTCAGCTCTACCAGAAAGAACGGGGGTATCAGGAAATACTTGAAATCGATGCCTCCTGCGAATTCTAATTGCTGGAGTATGACCTGACAAACAGCGTAGCTTATTTACCACTCAATCAATCAGGACTGACAACCGGTTCAAACAGGAGTGAGCCCGCCGAACGATCAACGGGATTCCAGAACCCAATTCAGAATTATGCATGCGGTGAATCTCCACGAAAACCCGTCCTCCACAGATCACTGGAATCTCATTCACTGGTTCGACAATAAACACTTTCCTCCCGTTAAATAAAAGCCCCTCCACCGCAATCATTGATAGTTCATCACAAACCATCACGCACTTTATATTCGCTAATTTGGTTATAGATATGTATAGGATTTTGTCCAGGAGAATCGGTCAGTAAAACAAATTTGTTCTATAGTTTTGTATTTTAGTTTACTAAATAATATTTCTAATTTCTATATAACCCGTTTACAGAAAGATCACTACCGCAGTCTGCTCTGAATGATTAACATAACGTTTCTAGATCTATGTTATACGATCCAAATGGCCTTGGAGGCGTTACAGTAAAACTGGACGCATTCTAGTACATTTATTATTTAAGAAACCGATTTAGGGTGTCGTTAAATCTCTCATCTATATTATTTTTTTCTTAATTATAGGAGTCCGAGAATGTCATTAACAAAATTTCTGAAGCGAAAGGCGTTTACCTTAATTGAACTGCTGGTTGTCATCGCCATCATAGCGATTCTGATCGCATTATTGCTTCCGGCAGTCCAGCAAGCCCGTGAAGCAGCCCGTCGGTCTCAATGTAAAAACAACATGAAACAGATTGGACTGGCGCTGCACAACTATCATGAAACGCACCGAATCTTCCCCAGTATTCGCATGCTTGATCTCAATTCCTTTGCCGGAGGTTGCACCGATGGCTGGCAAAAACCGGGCGGGTTTTCCTGGAGAGTGATGCTACTCCCTTTTCTGGATCAGGCACCTATTTATAATCAGATCAACTGGAACGATCACCTGATCGGCACAAGCTGTGGTGGCACCAACTCCTTTGCGCTGGCAGACAAAACCGTTTTGCCAGTATTTTTATGTCCCAGTGACCCAACACCATCTGTGATCAGCGGGAAGGCGGGAACCAATTATGCAGCAATGGCGGGAACCACTAACAATCATACAAGTACGGCTAAGACCTCGTTGCCCATTATGTCAACAACACGACCAGGCCGCATTCGAGATGTTTTGGACGGTTTGACGAACTCCATCGCTGTCATTGAAGTCTGGCGAGGTAAACCTTTTGAACGCCTGGGAGGTGGGCCAGTTTCTATTGACCGATGCTCAAGGTGGTTAGGTGCTGGAAGTTGTGAAGCAAGCTCATTTCGGGCTCCGAATGATCCACTCGTTGATCAGGTAGACTGGAATAATGACTATTTGAACCTGAGTTATGGAGGAAATGGACGTCCCTCATCCAGTAAACACGTTGGGGGAGTACACGCCATGATGGGTGATGGATCGGTCCATTTCATCTCAGAAAATGTTGATCTTAATGTACTTCGTAATACAACAACCCGTGACGGAGGCGAAGTTAACACGGTCGAGTTCTAATATGTCCGTGATTTCCCTGTTATTTAAGTGACTGGTTTGCAGGATCGAAACTCATTTTTTCGATCCTGCAACCATTTTTTTAATTCACGTTTTTTATGGGCCTTCAATGAAATTACAATTTACCCGCAGATTCTGTTGCTCATTTTCGCTCTTTGTTTTTCTCATTGCCGGATGCAGTGATCCTGCTGCAAAAATGAAAATAGATCAGGAATATCCTCAATGGGATGAATTTGTCACGCTCACTTCTACCGAAGTTTTAATGCCCATTGATACCACTTTTGCACAGGAAGACTGGAAAGGGTTTAACAAAGCGCTCAACAATCCTGAGTTTAAGGCGGCATTAGACGCCTTTGAAAAATCAGAGTTGCCATCTCATTTTGCAACAGACGAAAGAGCAAAAGCCAAAGCTGATGCGGTCGCTGATTATCGAGAGTGCATTAAGCTGGCCGGATCGAATGGCAACACCAAGCAGATTAAGGAAGCCTACGAATCAGCTAGACAAAACTTGAATAAGGTGGCCGCACCAATTAAGAACTGAAATTATCCGCGATCACTTTTTGTTAGGAATTTGACGTGCGCCCACGAAGGACATCAGTCACAAGGCTCAGTATTCTGTTGTCGTCCTTGCCTCCTTTTCTCACCAAATCATTTTCTACCATAAAACGACACGAAATTCTGGAGGACGGTTCATCAGACAGTGTTGACTGGTTCGTGTAGAGTTTTCTTCATCTGTTCTGCTTCCAGTAGAGGCTGTTTGAATTTTTTCCAGTTGGCCATATGCTTTACCCTCCATTCAGTGATCGCGTGCCAGGTTTCTTTTTTAGAGTCGTCAATGGTTGTCGAATACTGAATGCGCGATACTTTTTTTCGTCGTTGCAATACCAGCTATACTGTCGACCAAACTCGGCTTTATGCATCTCCTGTTTGGTTTTCAGCTAATCATAAATCAGCTTGTTTTCTTTCAGGTCGGACCGCGCTAGAGTGATTTCAACATGTGCTTCTGATTTTCCGAAGCTTAGTAGAAAAGAACAACCGCTGACCCCCGATCCGGCACTGATCATTTTTACGACCGTCTCTAAACGAATTTTGGCCAGTTACAAGTTCAGTGCTGGCCCATTTTGATGTTCTCAATACTCGGTGTCCTGTGATCCACCGCGCTGGTAGGGATCGCTTCATACTGCACGTTCAATCTGCTGGAATCAATTGCACTCAAATCATGTTTCGAATATTTGATGCGGATGTGGGAAATGCAAACAGGACCGATTTGAGATCTGTTGCCGTCAGGCGGAACTTCATGCCCAGCGCAAACAGATTGATGGTTTCTGCAGCATCAGGGGCGAGCAGATGCGCTCCCAGAACCTGATCCGTCTGCCTGTCAATGAGAATCTTATATGCAGCACAGGTGACTCCCACTTTACGGAGCGAACCCCAGCTGCTCATGTCATCAGTCTGGACTTTGAAATCGTATCCCGCTTCACTGGCCTGCGCTTCATCCATCCCTACCGACGCCAGTTGAGGCACACTAAACAATACGCGAGGCACCACTCCGTAATCGGGCGTCGCATGATTCCCCTCAATGATATTTTTCACTACGGTATAGGCCTGCTGATTGGCCACGGGGGTCAGTTTGGGTTGATCAGTGTCAGCAACGTATCCGGCGGCGTAGACATGCGCGTTGGAAATGCTCTGCATAAATTGATTGACTTTGATTCCCTTTTCATCATATTCAACTGCAGCCCGTTCCAGATCAAGCCCCTCGGTCGCCGGGACGCGACCGGCACCATGCACGACCATGTCTGCGTAATACTCTTTCTGTATCCCCTTTTGTATTGCCGTCAGTTGCAGTTTCCTGTCTTTATTTTTGATTACGGACTGCGCCTTCGATGACAGAACGATTTCGATTCCCAGGGTACGCGAATAGTCTTCAAGCCGCTTGACTAAAGAGGGTTCAAAACCAGTGAGAGGTCGCTCATTTCGCTCCAACAGTGTGACTGCGGAACCTGCACGCTGCGCCACGTGAGCAAATTCAAATGAAATATAACCACCTCCAATAAAAATCAGCTCCGCTGGTAAACGGCTGCTTCGCAGGAACTGATCGCTGTGAGTGATTAAATCCTCCCCGGTAATCTTCAGCGGCGCTGGTCTGGCCCCCGTGCAGATCACAATTTTTTCCCCTTCGAGTTCAGCACCATCGACTTCAATGGTTTTTAATCCCGTGAATCGGGCATCTCCCTGGAAAATGCTGATGTTTTTCTGTTTAAACTTTTTTGTCTTTTGAGGTGTCACCGGATTTGTGAACGTCTCTTTGAATACGATCAATTGTGACCAGTCAATGCTGGCGCGGCTGTGATTATCAATCAGTTGCCCTTTCGACCGTCGCGTCCTGTCGACTAATTCTGCAGCGTGAACCAGAACTTTTTTGGGATTGCAGCCGTGTAACGCACAGGTCCCGCCAATCTCCTGCGAATCGATAACCGCGACCTGATATTTCTCCGCGCACTGCTCAGCAATACGGGTGGCCGCAGGCCCCGATCCCAAAATCAAGATGTCGAATTGCATTGTCATAACCAATCCTTCACACCAGGTCTGATCCGAACACGAAAAGAGTTTTCGTATTTCGGATTGATTGACGCCTCCGGGAACGCATGAAAGCACGGGCAGTATCGGGAAAATCGATCATCAGAATTGGGATAAGTCAGAGTACTGAGGAGGGTGAAAGGCAAAACCACGGTCACGCAGGCCACAATCAATACAGAGATTACTCTCCAGACGCTGTTGTACTTCGGATTCGGTATAACCCAGCTGGTTTTCCACCCACTCCGGCGAAAAGATCGTATCCAGGTAACGAGTACCTGAATCATGTAGAATGACCGCACAGATTTTGTCGTGCAGTTCGTGTTTCATCGCGCGAACCGTTTCCAGAACTCCCCCTGCCGAACCACCGACGAGCATCGCTTCTTTCTGAACCATGCGCCAGCATCCTGCCACACAATCCAGATCTGAAACGCGACGTACGGCATCGAACTGCTGACCTTCTGCCAGTTCGGGAACATTTCCAGCGCCCAGGCCGGGGATGCGTCTCTCGCCTGCGGTACCACCAAACAAGACACTGCCCATGGCATCCACGGCAACGATCTTTGTTTTTCGACCACGCTTCCTCAGATAATCCCGACAACCTCGAATGGTCCCCGTACTGCTTGTCGCCACAAACAGATAATCGAGTTCACCATTGAGCGCTTCGTCGATTTCTTTGATCGTACCGTTTTCATGTGCCCCGGGGTTGTGCCTGTTACCATACTGATTAGGCCAGAACGAATCGGGAATCGTTTCCAGCAGGGACTTCACTTTCGCCAGTCTAGCTTTCAGAAAGTCGCCTTCCAGCGGCTCCGTCACCATCTCGATCTCCGCACCCAGGGCTTTCATAATGGCGATATTCTGAGGTTGAGCCCGCACATCCACCACGCAGATAAAGGGGAGCCCGTAATACCGACAGACCTGAGCCAGACCGATCCCCATATTGCCTGAAGAAGACTCAATGATCGTGGTATTGGAATTAATCTCGCCGGTATTAAATGCTTCTTCAATCATGGCACGTGAAGGACGATCTTTCGCACTGCCTCCCGGATTGTAACATTCCATTTTTGCAAACAGGGCCACGTCGGAACTGCCCAGATAGCGGCGCAGGCGGATCAAAGGTGTTGATCCAATGGTTTCCAGCACCCCTTCTTGCGCCTGGACCTTCAGTACTGTCGTTTTTCGGTTGTCAATCATCGGCTGCGACCTCTGGTTACACTCTGTGACAGGGTTTGTAGACTTAAAACAGGAATATCAGTTGAATAGCTAAAAATGTGCCAAACTTTCAGGCTTTATTTGCAGCAGATTCCCCTGTTTGAACACTGAAAACACATGTAAATAGAAGTGTCCGGCAGAAATGCGCGAGTGTCAGACAGCCAGTCTGGTCGGTCAGAATACAGCGTGGTCCAGAGAGAGTTCAGAACGGCTTGCATGAAACCAGTCTGATACAACCTGCTTCTGGAATGCATTCTGAATCCCTATTGGCTTAAAAAACATGAATCCTGATCGGCTGAGAACCGTCATTCACTCACTTTCACGATCGCTTTTCCCATTTTGCTGCCGTGAAATAAATCGATAAATGCCTGGGGAGTCTTTTCCAGTCCTGTCGTTACTGTCTCTTCCCAATGCATCTTTCCCGCCTGGATCCATTCGGTCATTCTGTTTTGAAACTCTTCCCGAATGTCATCATGATCGCGGACAATAAAACCTTGCATTCGCAATCGTCTGGAGATGATTTTAAACAGGTTGTCCGGTCCCGGCTGAGGTGACTTATCGTTATAAGTCGAGATCATTCCACATGAGACGATGCGGCCGAAATCATTCAGGTTATCGAGTGCTGCCTGCAGATGGTCCCCTCCCACATTGTCGTAATAAAGATCAATGCCTTCCGGAGCCAGTTCTTTCAACCGGGCCGACACGTCATCCACTTCCTTGTAATTAAAAGCGGCATCAATATCGGCTTTCGCTTTCAACCACTCAATCTTCTGTTTTGAGCCGGCACTCCCCACCACAAAACAACCATGAATTTTTGCAATCTGACAGACAATCGACCCGACGGCACCAGAAGCCGCTGATACAAAGACGCGGTCTCCCTCTTTCAATTCGCCGATTTTCAGCAGTCCGACATACGCGGTCATACCGGTCATCCCCAGGATACTCAGATATGCCTGCAGGGGAACCGCTTCAGGATCGACTTTCATCACCCCAGTTCCCTCAGACAGCCATGCGTCCCGCCAGCCCTGGTTTCCCAGAACATAATCCCCTTCGGAATACTGCGGATGCCGCGATTCGACTACTTTGCCGACACAGGCACCTTCCATCGGCTCACCAATCTGAAATGGCTTTACATAACTCTCACCTTCACGCATCCGCCCCCGCATATAAGGATCGACGGACAACCATTCATTTTGAACCAGAAACTGATTTTCGGCGGGAGACTTGATTTCCGTTTCGACCAGTTCAAAATTATCCAGAGTCGGTAGTCCCTCGGGATAACTTGTGAGCTGAAAATGTCTCGATTGCATAGCGTCTTTACCTTTCGTCTCTGATGTGATTATTGATTCTTTGCTGAAGCTCCTCGCCTCGACGGTCTCTCAGGATTTCATCGCATGAATCAGTTTTTTATTGACAAATTCCAGAATTCCGAGATGGGATAACTCACGACCGTAGCCGGAATGTTTTATTCCTCCAAAGGGTAATTCTGCCTGTGAATTTGTCGGCTGATTAATGAACATCATGCCCGTATCGACCTGTTCCGCTACGTGACGGGCCCGATCAATATCTTTCGTGTAGACAGAACCTCCCAGTCCATAAGACGAATCGTTGGCGACCTGAATCGCTTCTTTTTCATCTTTCACGACATACACACTGGCGACAGGACCGAATAATTCCTGATCATAAGTCGGCATATCGCGTGTAATGTCTGTCAGAATAGTCGGATTGTAGAAGGCGCCTTCACGGTCGGGCCGTCCTCCACCCAGTACCACCGTTGCGCCGGCATTGATGGTTTTCTGCACCATTTCATCCAGGTTGACCGCGGCCTCCTCGGTTGACAGAGGTGCCACATCGGTTTCCGGATCCAGTGGATCACCCAGCTTGAGCCTGGACATTTCCTCTTTAAAAGCGGACAGGAATTCATCAGCAACTTTCTGGACGATAATAAAACGTTTTGACGCTGCACAGGATTGCCCTGTGTTGGTCATTCTCCCCTGGACCGCCATTTTAATCACATGTTTCATATCCGCATCTTCCAGCACGATAAACGGATCGTTGCCGCCCAGTTCCAGCACCGAACGTTTGAGTTTGTGCCCTGCTTCTCCCGCGACAATGGCACCCGCCTTATCACTTCCCGTGAGCGAAACTCCCTGGATGCGGTCGTTTTCAATGACTGAGTTGATGAATTCCTTGGGAATAAAAAGATTCGTGAACACACCTTCGGGGGCGCCGCAGTCGCTGAACAGATCGTGAATCGCCTGTGCACACTGGGGGACATTGCTGGCATGTTTTACCAGGACGGTATTCCCCGCCATGATATTGGGAGCAGCAAAGCGAGTGACCTGATAAAAAGGAAAGTTCCAGGGCATAATTCCTAACAGAACGCCAATTGGCGCATATTGAACATACGCGTCAGCATCGTCGACATCCATCGGATGGTCGGCCAGAAACTTTTCGGCACCATTGGCGTAGAACTCGGCAATTTCGGCACAGAAATAAATTTCTTCACGACTTTCGGAGATACGTTTCCCCATCTCCAGTGTAATCAGTCTGGAATATTCATCGATCCGCTCTCGCAGTTTTGAAGCATATTGCAACATCAGATTTTTGCGTTCGTCAAAGGAAGTATGCCGCCAGCAATCGAAAGCCTCGCCAGCCTGCTCAATCGCATCGACTGTCTGTTCGCGTGTGAGTGGATCATATTCTTTAAGGGTCTCGTTCGTGAAAGGATTGATACTGGTATAAGTCATGAATAAATCTCCTGTTTATGTTTGATATGGATAAACCACATTAATATAGAATCACGTCTTTATCGTTAACTCGGATTCGGTACGATTTCATTGGGGCGCACTCCCGGATCGGCTGAACTTTTAAATCCGGACGCGCTGGGACCGAGAGAGTGACGCCGTAACGCTTCCGATAGCCTGAACAGAGGAAACGACGAATTGGTCCCGCGGTAAAGCCGGCATTTGAGAAAAGTCGATCTCCAGTTTCTGATCTCGCACTTTGTAGCGAATTGCTTGTGTCAGAAACCGGGAAGTCAGTTTCATCAGACTGACCGTGATCCACTCCCCCGGACACCGATGATTGGCAGCATATTCCCCACCTCCCTGCGGAATGAAATCATAAGGAGTCGGCTCCCGTTGTAAAAAACGATCGGGTTGAAACAGATCCGATTCTTTCCAGATCCGGCTGTCGTGATTTGTACCATACAAATCCAGCAGCACACGCTTTCCACGAGGAAACTCATAGCCGTTCCATTCAAAATAGGTCTGCACAATCGCGGCTGTAAAAGGAAAAAAAGGATAGTAGCGTCGCACTTCCTGAACGAAAGCGGTTTCATATTCATCGGAACCTGATTTCAGCTTTTCCCGATATCCAGGATGAAAATGCAATGCATGCGCAATGAGCGTCATATAAACAGATATCGCGACGACCGGTCTTAAAAGATTCAACAATTCTACGGCAGCAACCTGTGGCTCCAGCAGTTCATTTTTCAGATTTCGATGCCAGGCAATCTTTAATGCCGGGCTATGTTCGGGGAGTGAAACCTGCTTGTCTCGAATCTGCTGAATCAAGTCAGTTATCCAGGCATTCGTCTGTCGCCGCGCCAGGCGCGCACGAATATGTCCCATTCCGATTTTCGCCGCATCATTGAATAGAGACGTCAACTGCTTAGTTCGTAACCGCACTTCAGAATCTGCCAGGGGCACGCCTGCCCATTCACAGACAGCCATGGTTAATACTCGCTGAAACTCTTCGTACAGCGGCACCTCAGGCATATCTTTCCAATGGGGTACCTCAGCCGTCAACTGGCGTTCTGTCAGAACTCTTAACTGTTCGATCTGCTCTGTCGTCATGATCGACAAAAACATCTGCTTGCGATGCCTGTGTGCATCCTCATCCAGACTCTGTACGCCTCCCTCTCCGAACAATGTTTTCATGACGGCTTTCGGTGCCGCCCCCTTTCGACAAAACAGATCGGGATCATAAAACACCTGAGCGGCTTCCTGTCCTCGCATACAATACGTTTTCTGCAACAGCAGCCTTGCCTCAAACAAATCTGACTGTTCGTTCTGACAGTTTCTGGAAATGAATCGATAAGGATCTCTCAACAAATCAAGGGTGCTGTCCCATTTCTGTAATCGTGGAATCGGAGTCATAATTTCATTCCGGTCAATCTGAGCCAAGTTGCTGAGTTGACAACTGATATTAATTACAGTTGAGCCGTTTGACTGTCGTGAAGCGACATCAGTTGATTTTTTTGCATTCGGGAAGTGGAGAAACTTTACATTATCGGCTAGAGCTTTTACCCCGCGAAAAAGATTTTCTTTCCACGTCGATTACATTACTTGCAAATGATGAGCCAACGGGAACCAGAAGCAGACAAACATTGATGTATAGCGAGATAAATCACTCTCAGGTCTTTATTTTCTGCAACCCTTCCCCGGAAACGCTGATCGCCCATGGCGCGAAGTGCGCGCTGAAAGACCAGAACCAACAAAAACCACGCTAGCCTTGTCAAGCCCTGACAAGTCTCAAAAAGCAGGATATTCCACACGTTGCCTGTGATATCACTTCCAAGGGACTGCCGTCGTAGACCGGTTTCGCGCCGCCAGAGCTTTGTGGCCCGCGATTTGCTCGATTACGAAGAAGATTTGCGATAGAGCCATGTCATATTGACATCATCGAATTGGAATATTGACTTCAGATCAGGAGAGCGATTCTAAACTGATTGAGAGAGAGTGTGTCAAATGTCACTCGCTTGCTACTGATATCGCTTAAGATAAAACAGGGAGGAAAAAATGAAAACGGGATTATTTAACTCGACTTGTGCTTCAGGTACATCGAAAGAACAGTGTTCGCTTTCTCAGAACGTTGCCAACAGTGAGCGTGTGCTTTCGTTAGTGGGAGGGGGAAGTCTTCTTTTGATGGGACTGAAGCGGGGGTCCGTCGCAGGTTTACTGGGAATCGCCGCGGGAGCCTCACTGCTATACCGCGGGTGGACGGGACATTGTCACCTGTACGAAGGACTGGGAATCAACACGGCAGACCCGCATCGCGGTCGCCCCGGTGTCCCGGCACAGCAGGGTAGCCGTGTGAATTGCGCCTTGCACGTCAATCGCGACCGTCAGGAATTATACGATTTCTGGCGTCATCTGGAAAACCTTCCCCAAATCATGCAGCATCTGCAGTCTGTGACTGTCATTGACGACAAACGTTCTAAATGGATCGCCCGCGCTCCTTTTGATAAAACACTGGAGTGGGAAGCCGAGATAATCACCGACAAACCCGGAGAAGTGATTGCCTGGCAATCATTGCCCGGCTCTCAGGTGGAGACCGCCGGTTCCGTTCATTTTAAAGACTCGTCTACCGGTGACGGCACTGAACTCGCTATTTCGATCAAATATAATCCCCCCGGCGGTCGTATCGTCACCCAGATCGCACACCTGCTGGGTCAGGATCTTCAGGCAGAATTGAATCAGGATCTGAGAGAGTTTAAACAACTCCTGGAGGCGGGCGAGATTGCGACGAATGCCATTGCCCCGGAAGCAGGTCAGACCCACAAGCCTGATATGACCAGTCTCAAGGTTGAAAAAACATAAAAGCCGCCCTCCCTGCTGGAGTTTGAAAAAGGAACAATCACTCACCCACCGAAAACTATTTAAAAGAAGCGAGACCATTATGAGAGCTGTTTCCTGGCATGGTAAAGAAGACATTCGTGTGGAAACGTTTCCCGATCCCCAGATTGTCAATCCCCGTGACGCGATTGTGAAAGTAAGCCTCACCGCCGTTTGCGGATCTGATCTGCATCTTTATACAGGACGAATCCCCACCATGCAGGCCGGAGATATTCTCGGTCATGAGTTTATGGGAGAAGTCGTCGCCGTGGGTCACGAAGTGACGAATCTTAAGATCGGTGATCGTGTGGTGGTTCCATTCACCATTGCCTGTGGTGGCTGCTATTTTTGCAAACACGATCTCTGGTCTCTCTGCGACAATTCAAATCCCAATGCGTGGATGGTGGAAAAGCTATACGGTCATTCCCCCTCCGGACTGTTCGGGTACTCGCATATGCTGGGAGGCTATGCCGGCGGACAGGCAGAATATGTGCGCGTGCCCTTCGCCGACGTCGGGCCGATAACTGTTCCTGAAGGACTCTCCGATGAACAGGTTCTGTTCCTCTCCGATATTTTTCCTACCGGGTATATGGCCGCTGAAAACTGTCAGATCAGAGAAGGTGACACCGTCGCAGTCTGGGGTTGTGGTCCTGTGGGACTGTTTGCCATCTGGAGCGCCTATAAATTAGGGGCCGGAAAGGTGATTGCCATTGATCGCTTCCCCGAACGCTTGAAACTGGCCCGGGAATATTGCAAAGCCAAAACACTCAATTACGAAGAAGTAGACGTGTTTACCATGCTCCAGGAATTAACGGGAGGACGCGGACCGGATTCTTGTATTGACGCAGTTGGCAGTGAAGCACACGGCACCACTCTTGATGCATGGTATGATCTGGCTGCCGAGAAACTGATGCTGGAAACAGATCGCGGGCATGTCTTGCGACAGGTTATTCATAGCTGTCGCAAAGGAGGCACCATTTCTATCCCCGGCGTTTATGGAGGCTTTCTGGACAAAGTTCCCATTGGTGCCGCGTTTGGAAAAGGACTGCAGCTGCGGATGGGTCAGACACACGTGCATCGTTATTTACCACTATTGCTGGAATTTATTCGTGAAGGCGAACTCGACCCTTCGTTTCTGATTACACACCGCAGTTCCCTCGAACAGGCTGCAGACATGTATCGGATTTTTGAACAGAAGCAGGACGAGTGTATTAAGGTAGTATTACAGACATGAATTCGAATATTAAGCAACCACTTGTATTAGCAACAGCCGGGCTTGGACTGGCTCTGGCAGGCCGGGCTTTGTATCGACGCATGACCCGCCTCAACCTGGCTGGCCGCACCGTATTGATCACGGGGGGCTCCCGCGGACTGGGACTCGTACTGGCACGTCAGTTTGCTGCAGAAGGGGCCAATTTGATTTTATGTGGTCGCAACAAAGACAAACTTCTGCAGGCAGGAAAAGAATTATTTGAAAAAGGCGCGAACGTCAGTTGTGTCACCTGTGATGTCACTCAACCAGAACAGGTTCAAGACATGGTCACACAGATTGAACAACATTTCAGCAGTATTGATGTCGTTGTGAATAACGCCGGCATCATCCAGGTCGGTCCCATGGAATCCATGGAAAGACAAGACTACCAGGAAACGATGCAAACCCATTTTTATGGACCGCTGCATGTGATTGAAGCAGTTCTACCAGGAATGCGGAAACGAGGTGCAGGACGCATAGTTAATATCTCCTCAGTCGGTGGTCGCATCAGTGTGCCTCACATGCTGCCTTACAGTGCCAGCAAATTCGCGCTGGTCGGCTATTCACTGGGACTGCGGAGTGAACTGGCAAAAGAAGGAATCGGCGTGGTAACTGTCTGTCCGGGCATGATGCGAACGGGCAGTCCCCAAAACGCCTACTTTAAAGGTCAACATGAAGCGGAATATGCATTGTTTAAAATCAGTGATTCCCTGCCTCTGATCTCCATGAGTTCTGAAAGAGCAGCCAGGCAGATTCTCAAGGCCTGTCAATACAATGACGGATTTCTTGTTCTGGGCCTGCATATCAAGCTGGCAGAAAAACTGTACGCACTCTGTCCCGGCCTGATGGCTGATGCGCTGGGCGTAGTCAATCGACTCCTGCCTGCAGCGGGTCCCGCTGGCTCTGTCAAAAAACAGGGATCAGAAAGTCAGTCGAGATGGTCTGAGTCCTGGTTAACGGAATTAACTCAGAAAGCGGCTGAACGTAACAACGAACTCTGAAGGCTTCAAAACAATACATCATTATTATGATACAGCATTACATTACAGCCCGGTTAGACTGTGTCCAGTCTCACTATAGCGTCGACAGGTTCATTTAGACCGGTTATCTCAGATTGACAGACGCTACAGTTAAATGCGGTGCGATCCAGAATAAACAATATCGAAACAGATATTCTCAGTGATTTCTGAGAGCATAAATCAATTCTTTTTTGTCCATTTTTGAACGCCCCTCAATACCCACTTCTTTCGCTTTATCATAAAGCTCTTCTTTCGTCCAGTCTTTGTATTTGCCTGCTTTACCTCCGCGTTTTCCTGTTGTCTGACGGTCAGAATTCGCAATGCGTGCCGCCTTTTCCTTACTCATCCCTTTTTCACGCAGTGTCTGATATTGGGCATCATCTTTGATAGTGGGACCATGACTTTTAACCATGATAATCTCCTTTAGATTGACTTTGAAATACAGTCCGGTAAAAACAACTCTCTGTTAAGCTTTCAACTAATTCAGCCGGCCCGTGTCGCTCCTCCCAGGATGGTCAGAACTTCCCCGGTGACATAGCTGGAATCCGCATTGGAAGCGAAATACACATAAGCTGGCGCAATTTCTTCCGGCTGCGCGGGCCGCCCATAAGGCGTACCACTACCGAAGTCCTTTACCTCATCCTCGGAACGTTCCGCGGGGTTCAGAGGCGTCCAGACCGGACCCGGGGCGACACAGTTCACTCGAATTTTCCGGTCCACCAGGTTCTGGGCCAGGGACTTGGTAAAAGCATGAATGGCCCCTTTGGTTGCTGAATAATCCAGCAGACGACCACTGCCCTCGAGGCCGGTAATCGAACCGGTATTGATAATATTCGCCCCCTCTTTCATATGTTTCAAGGCAGCCTGCACCATGTGAAAGTATCCATAAATATTCGTCTTGAAAGTATGGTCCCACTGTTCTTCACTGATGTCATCTATCCCATCCTGGTGCTGCTGATAGGCGGCATTATTCACAAGAATATCCAGGTGACCATACTCAGTAACCGTTTGCTCCACCGCAGACTTGCAGAAGGAGGCTTCAATGACATCGCCGCAAATCAGCAGAACCTGATCGCTGCCGACAGTCTCTTGAATATAGTTGCGAATGGCTTCCGCGTCCTGCTGCTCCTCTTCCAGACAGACCAGCGCTAGACTGGCGCCTTCGCGGGCAAACAGCGTTGCGACAGAACGTCCGATTCCAGAATCTCCACCTGTAATCAGAGCCACCTTACCCTCCAGCTTATCCGCAGCTCGATAATCGGGAGCCTCAAAATGAGGTTGTGGATCCATCGCTTCTTCAATTCCTGGTTTTTCCAGTCCCTGTGGAGGAAATTCCGGAGCAGGTTGTTGGCGGGGCATAATACATTTCCTTTTTACTATTGATTCGAGTCAAATAATGAGAGCAATATGATGTCTCGCAGAGTGCTTAAGTCAGTGAGAACTGCACTTCGCGTACCAAATCAGAAAGGATTTTATCGGTGCCTGACGGAAAGGACTTCAGTAATGCTGCTGGAAAAAACGGTACTCTTTGCCCGTGAGATGCCAGACCGAAACTGTTCTCTCTGCGAACAATCTGCTCGGTGAGGAATCAGCGGTTCTGACGGATATATTGTGAGATACTGCGTTTTATCTCGCTGGTAGCTCAGAGTAGTAAAAGCTGACATCGCGAATCTGATCCAGCTTCAATCCATCGACGGCCGCGTGCATCAGATTGGCAGACTGAGACCCACCACGACTGCGGTTCTGAAAGAGTCTGATCTGCAGTTCCAGATAATCCTGATACTGTCCCATCAGTGCCGGATAAGCATTTTTGAAAGGCTTTCGTGTCGCAGGATGACAGTCTGCACAGGCGGGGACGTCCTGGCCTGCAATTCCTTCCGCCGCGATCTGGGCGCCGCGTTCAAACGATGCGTCTTCTTCTTGAGCGTCACGGTTATTCGTTTTAGCTCTACCCTGACTTTCATTTGAAAGGAATGGTTTCAGCCGAGAATAATAGCGTGAAACATCCTCAATCTCTTGCTGATGCATTCTGCTGGCAAGTTCCTCCATCGTACCGCTCATCCGTTTGTCCTGATGATAGGCTTCCAGAGAAACCAGTAAATAAGCCTCATTCTGACCTGCCAGTCTCGGAAATACACCGAGTCCCCTCCCCTGTCCGTCTACACCATGGCAGCCGGCGCAGACTTCGATTACCAGATGAGGCACCGGTAACGATGTTCCCTCGGCCGAATCGATCGATTGACCACTCTGTTTTTGATGTTTCCCCCAGACCAGTTCATCATATTCATTGAAATCCAATTCAGGATATTTCAACAGAAATGCAACAACAGGCCAGATTTCATCATCACGCTTTAACTCCGGCCAGGCGGGCATTCCGGTCATCTTAATCCCGTGCTTCACCACATAGAAAAGTTCCTGTGGCTCCCGTTCCGGGACGATGTTTTTTAAATTCGGAGGCTGAGGAGTCATCAGAGATACCATCCGCGGACGCATACCATCTGGTTTTCCGTGACACATTCGACAGCCTGCTTCGTAATGTCCTGCCCCCTTGACGATCAGCGCCTGATCATCAAGGTCCGGAACTTTGATTCCGGTGCTATGCGTCGCAACAGACCGTTCTTTGGTAAAATTCAGAAACCACTTCGTGATTTCCCAGTGTCCTGAACTGGCTTTTACGGGAATGACGCCACTGACTACGACAAGAATCCCAACAATGCCAATCACCAGGATCAGACCAGACATGATTTTCCAGGGTCGTTTCATGATGACAACTCCTTTCGCTGACTTTTAAGCCATAACAAATCCACCGTAAGCCAGAGACCTCCAGAAAGGTAAACAATGCCTCCCACCACCAGCATGATCGCGCCTCCCAGATGCTGATCCTGCAGCGCTGACATGGTTGAAAAGCCTTGATGGTGCGCATAGACCGAGCGTGGTGCCAGCGCCAGCAAAGCCCCCAGGAGAGTCATATGCATGGAGGTTAACAGCAGCCCGATCACTCCCGCGGCACTACGACTACGACTGCGGGGACTCGTCCCGCCGAAGGCAGATATCCAGACCGCGATCCCCGCCAGCAGGAACGATCCCTGTTCAGCCACAAGCCCCCAGGAAGTCATCCGGGCCAGATGATGCAAGCCCGGTGCATGCCACGCCCAGACAATAATCAGTTCCGCTACGGACGCCGGTATCGGTGCGAAGAAGACAGGGTACTTAATGACAGGATCAAATCGACTTCCGGCGATTGCCAGGCTGAGTAAAGGAGCTGCTACAGCCACTACCAGCATATGTATTGTCATGTGCGCAAAAAATGCATGATGCGCCAGTTCAGGGAGAGGGCCCGACCAGGCAACCGCCAGGCTAAGCAACCCCAGCAGTAACAGCCAGACCTGCACTTTTCTATAAGCTGAAGTAGAATGAGCCATATGAATACCCTCCAGTTGATTCGTCTTTGTCATTGCAGTCACGCCAGATCTCTTCAGTTACAATTCGCGAAAAACAGAGCTACAGCCGCGACGAACAATGTCGCGACGGCACTCAAAGCAGAAAGCAGAAAGGTTGCCAGTCCCAGAAAACGATATCGATCCAGAGGAGTATCGTCATGATAAGTCAGGTCTTCAGAAAGGTGTCGATGCCGCCTGTAACCGGCCCAGCCAAGGGATCCAATAATGGCAAGCGCCAGCAGGGTATAAATCCCAATCGCCACCCTCACCGTGATAAAATGATTTGTCATACCGGAGAATTTCGCGCACCAGATCGCAGCGGTCAGGTAACAGGCCAGCAGATGAATCGCCCAGACGAATGGGGGAAGAAACATGAACCAGATCCGTTCATGTTTTTCATGAAATTCTTCAGAATGATGATGTTGCTGCTCCATGATGGTCCTCATGATACACTGGGAAAGCCGGCGATTACGCCGACAGTCATGACCACGGTCAAAGCCAGAAAATGCCAGTACAGTGAGACATTCACAATATCCGCGTCCCATTGGTTCGTCATTTTCCCTGCCGCCCTTCTCGCCAGACAGTACAACTGCATGATGACGCCCAGAATCACATGCAATACTGTCCAACCCGTCAACACCCAGACAATTGCCGGGTAGACATGTGTCGTGGGGTCAAGCCCCGTCAACCAGGGGCCAGCCAGCAGTGCCCAGGCACCTGCCAGCGAAACGACTGCTGCCAGCGTGAGCGAAAGATAAAAGGCGCTGACCTGCCCCGAACAATTCCAGTAGCGGGAGAGCAACGTCAGTCCATACGCAATCAGCAGCAATACCATTCCCGTTACCGGCCAGAAAACTCCGGGTCCCTGCAGTGGCTGGGGAGGAAAATCTTCGTGAATCGTCCAGTAGAAAAAGTATCCAAATACCAGTGAAACGAATGCGGTGATGTCAGCAGTCATCGTGATAAACATGGCCCACCAGCCGACTGCATTGGGACCGGAGATATACAAAGGCAGCGAAAGTCCCAGCCCCACATCCTTCCTCTCTTTTTCAGGTATTTCAGCAGTCCCGGTCCAGACCCAGGTTAGCATGACGCCAATCGCAATCAACCCGCTGACGATCGCAGCCAGCCACCAGTGATAGGTCGCGAAAATAAAGAATCCCCCCGTAAATAACGCGGCAAAAAATGTAAGAAAGGTCGGGCCTCCTACCCGCAGGCATTGCAGGGGCTCTGCGTCGATTACCGTCGTGACCAGCGTCTCCCGTTTCCCTTCCACCGCATCGGGCAGATAAAACCGGCCTTCATCTACATCACGCACAAAGTTGGGTTGTTCCCATAACGGATAACGGCTCTCGATGATGGGAATCGTACGCACGCCCCAGGGCTGATCCGGCATTTGCGCCAGCCACTCCAGTGTGCCCGCCTGCCATGGATTCCGTTCAGAAAGCGGCTGTTTTGTTCGTGGCCGAACCACATCATATAAAAAGAGCACGAAACCGGCAGCGAGAATCATCGACCCCAGGCTGGAGATCAGGTTCAACGTATCAAAACCCATGTCAGCGGGATATGTAAAAACCCGGCGCGGCATTCCCAGCAAGCCGGTAATATGCATCGGAAAAAATGTGATGTTGAATCCGATCAATACGAGCCAGAAAACAATCCTGCCGATCCGTTCCGAAAGCTGTTTACCTTTAACCAGCGGGAAGAAATAGTAAAAGCCTGCCATGATCGGAAAGATGGTTCCGCCGATCAAGACGTAATGCAAATGACCGACGATAAAGAATGTGTCGTGTGCCTGAAAATCAAATGGAGCCACCGCCACCATCACTCCCGTTAAACCCCCGATGATGAACGTCGCGAGACCGGCAAAAATGAAATACAGGCAAACAGACCGTTTTACAGTTCCTGCTGTAAATGTTGCCAGGAAACAGAAGAGTTGCACTCCGGTCGGAATTGCCACTGCCTGCGAAGCGGCTGAAAAAATGCCGATGGAGATGCCGGGCAGACCGGTGGTAAACATATGATGGACCCATAACCCGAAACTCAGAAATCCGGTCCCCACTGCAGACAGGACCACCCAGCTGTAGCCGACCATCGGGGTTTTGGCAAACGTCGGCACCATCATCGCCATCAGGGCCACTGAAGGCAGGAATACAATGTAAACTTCCGGATGACCAAAGATCCAGAACAGATGCTGCCACAACAGCGGATCTCCGCCTCGCTGGGGATCAAAGAAGGGCCAGTCAAAGGCACGTTCCATCTCCAGCAGAATGTCACCTGCGATCAATGGCGGAAAAGCAAACAGAATCATTCCCGCAACCACCAGGATGTACCAGCAATACAGGGGAATCAGATTGATTCGCATGCCGGGCGGACGACACTTGAGGACGCCGACAATCAATTCAATCGCAGCTGCAATCGAGGCAATTTCAATAAACGTTAATCCCAGCAACCAGATATCAGCGCCGATATCATCTTGAAAGGAACTCGTCAGAGGAGGATACATGAACCAGCCCCCTTTGGGAGCCGCATCAAAAAACAATGAACCACAGACGAAGATTCCACCGATCACGAAGCTGTAGAAGCCGTATGCTGACAAACGGGGAAACGGCAAATCACGGGCTCCCAGCATTTCGGGAAGAATCATGATTGAAAATGCTTCAAAAATGGGGACGGCAAACAGAAACATCATCACCGAACCGTGCATCGTGAAAATCTGATTGTACTGATCGGCGGTTAAAAACGTGTTTCCTGGCACAGCAAGTTGAATGCGCATCAGCAGTGCCAGCACTCCACCGAACAGAAAAAAACAGAACGAAGCGACGGTATACCACATGCCCACTTCAGAATTGTTGACTGCCGACCAGTAGCGCCAGCCACGCGGAGTTTCCCAGGCCTGCAACAACCGCGCTGCCGACTGTCGACGGTATTCTGCAGAATCAAGATCCTGCTCTGAAATCAGATTGGCGGGTTCAGAATCCATATCGTCTGGCTTCACTTCAACTGTTCTAAATAGTTTGACAGAGTTTGGTATTCATCGTCTTTGAGCGCACGAAATGCGGGCATCTTCACGCCGGGTTTCAATGCGGATACATGTGCGATCCACTTCTGAAGATTTCCTCGATTAGTAGGAAACATATCCGCTCCCAGAGAGCTACGACTGCCGATATGTGTCAAATCGGGGCCTATCTTTCCATCAGCCTCTGTCCCTCGAATCGTATGACAGGCTCCACAGCCTGTCTGCAGGAATAATGCCTCCCCCCTCTCAACAGATTCAGTTTGCGGCGATATTCTGTCTGTAGACTGCTGCGCCAGCCACTCATCAAATTCCTCTTTCTCGACAACGTCCACCGAAAAATTCATATAGGCATGGGAAGCACCACAATATTCTGCACAGGCCCCTCGAAAATGCCCCGTCTTCGTAGGATGCAATGTCAGGCGCGTGGTACGTCCGGGGATCATGTCGACTTTCCCGCCCAGAGAGGGAATCCAGAACGAATGCACGACATCATTACTGGTGAGGATAAACTCGACCGGTTCGCCTCGAGGTAATCGTATTTCATTAGCCAGTTCGACTGGCTTTCCACTTTGGGTCGGGTAACGCACTCTCCACCACCATTGATATCCCTCAACCTCGATCTGAAACGTCCCTGCCGGAGGTCGGGCAAGCAGTGCGGGCAGGAGATTTAATCCATAGATCAACAGTATGGTGAGGATGATCGTGGGGGCTATCGCGCCTCCCCCGATTATAAACAGGGCGGATTTCTGACGATGATGGGCGACGGGATTCAGATGCAGTGCATAGATCGACAAAGCGATCATGACTAACCAGATGACTGTTGCCCCCCCGGCCATCCACCAGAACAGTCTGGCAATCTGTTCGGCACCTGCTCCTGCAGGATTCAGTGCTGACTGCGAACCGGAGCAACCGGAAATCAGAACACCTGCGCAGATCAGCTTAGCCTTGACAGCATCACCCTCAGCAGGCATTTCAATTACTTTCATTCTGGCGGGTCAGAGACGTTCGATTTAATCTTATGAATAACAGAATCATCAGAATCATCAGATTCATCAGATTCATCTGCCATTCAGGAACATGGTTTAGAAATGATCTCTTTGTTTCTCTCGCATGCGATTTTGTTTAATGCCTGCTGGCACTTCGGGGCGAAACAGGCAATTCTGCGGTGACTTTCGGGGTTGACTTGGCAATTCCAATGACTCCTAAACCGGCTCGAGGTCCTGCATCTCCAGATGGCTGACTGGCAAGATCATCAGCGCCGGCATGAACAACGATCGACCTGCCAATTACGTCAGAGAGCTTGAAGTCTTCAGATCGCATATCGATCACAGCGACTCCATTCTGATCTGCGGTAATATTCCCCAGGTCCCCGGCATGATGCTGACCTTTGCCTGGCTTCCCATGTCGATGACCTTCTGGAGCAAAATGGCCTCCGGCAGAGCTGCCGTCGACTGCACTGAGATCACCAAACTCATGGATGTGAAACCCATGCTTGCCGGGAGTAAGTCCTTCGATTTTTCCTGTCAGATGTACCACTCCTTTGCTCTGCTGCAAATGAATCAGGCCAGTGGCACTGAAATCTTTGGTCGGCATCACTGCTACCACGGCCTTGGTTGTTTTGGACTCTATTTCTTTCTGGTCAGATTTGACCGTAGACACCAGTGAAGTCGCAACAGGAATGACAGCAGAGAGCAGATAGAATACTTGGGTTTTCATGGTTCAAGTCCTTTACTTGCTTTTAGTGATAGCATCCTCTGTTATCACTCCAGATTCTATTAGCGAACCCAGCTTCAACTGCTCATTCGATATCTGAAGCAGCAAAGATCTGAGTCCAACCATCAGACAAAACCCCCTCACTACCATCGCCGGTAGTGAGGAGGACCAAACTCATTTTCAGGCACGCGCTGCCGCTTTATTCGTCGATTCTTCAGCGATCTGCGTCAGAATTTTGTCAGCATCACCTTCTTCATCTAATGTTTCCTGCAGAATTTCAGCAAGATTGGTTTTTCCCAGGCGCTGTGCAAAATTGCGGGCAGATCCGTAACCGGCGATTTCATAGTGTTCCACACGTTGAGCCGCAGCGATCAAGGCTGCATCTTTGACATTGGAATCCCCTTTCGCCTTAACCATCTCTTCGCCTTCGCTGATTAATCCTTTCATGGCCTCACAGGATTCTCTCTTAGGTTCGACACCCATCCCTTTGAAAACAGATTCCAGGCGTTTCACATGCTCTTTGGTTTCGCCCAGATGTGTTTGAAACGCCGATTTCAGTTCCTGGCAGGAAGCGGCTTCAGCCATCTTAGGCAAGGCATCGACGAGCCGATTTTCCGCATCGTATAAGTCCTGAATCTGCTCAACAAATAAGTCCTCTAAATTAGAAAATTCTTTACTGGTGAATAAACCCATTTTGATACTCCTGAACCTTAAAACATTCCGTTCCGTAAAAAGTAACACAATGACACAATGTCACTGCGGCAATCTCAGATAATGTCCGCAATTTTTATGCCGCAGGAAAGAATTCGATACCACTTCGCCAGATTGATTTGCGATCGAATCAGGTAGCAGTGAATCTGAAAAAAGTGGTGAGATCTGTGCGATCAACATCGGTTTACGCAGCGCATGCTGAAGCAGTTTTAAAAAGTTAATCATTGCTGCTTGAAAGCACGAATACCGACAGAGTTGCACAGGCAATCAGCTGGAACGACTGACCTTTCCCTGGTATGATTTCATTTTCTGCCGAAAGTGAAGATTTCGAAACCACAGGATATATTCTCATCAATATCTAAAAGGCGCTTTTCAAAAATCGTCAGTTCACAAACCATGCTGGTTGCTGGGCAGTCAGCAGGTTAATCGCCCAGAGACCGAAAAACGGAACTGAATACAAGACTCACGTTTCTTCATACGACAAATTGTCACAGACGTATTACAGAATTTTCGTTGCATCTAAACTGGTTGTCGCCATCTCCTGCAGCCAGATTTGGTTGGTTTTAATTGAGTGATGATCGGCTATGCTTTGTTGCGAGTACCGTATACAGTGCAGGCACCATGTAGAGTGTAAAGATCGTTCCGATTGCCATCCCTACGCCTAAGGTAGAACTGATGGCAAAGCGGCTGGCAGCCCCGGGCCCTCCGGAAACAACCAGCAATGGTAACAGCCCCACCAGCGTGGCAATTGTGGTCATCAGAATAGAACGCAGTCGCAGTGAAGCTGCTTTTTCAATCGCCTGCCGCCGGTCCAGACCTTCCTCGCGCTGGATTTCATTAGCAAATTCCACCAGTAGAATTCCATGGCGAATAATAGAACCAATTAATGCCAGCAGACCGATCTGTGTATAAATATTAATGCTGGTAATTCCCAGAGCAAAGAACAGCATCGCGCCCGCCAGTGACATCGGAATGCTCACAAACATGATCGCCGGATCGCGAAAGCTCTCGTACTGGGCCGCCAAAGTCAGGTACATCATCAGGATTGCCAGGGCAAATGCCACCAGCAAAGATGTATTTTCAGAAACGAACTGCCTGGACTGACCTTTCCAGTCGGTCACTACATTCTGCGACACAGTCTCCTCCACGGTTGTCTGCAGAAATTCAATCAGTTGATCGAAAGAGACTCCGGGTGCAGGGACGCCTGATAACGTCGCTGAGTTGAGTTGATTGAACCGTTTCAGTTGTCGAGGCTGAATTTCATCTTCCAGTGAAACAAAAAGCGAGAGTGGAACCAGATCACCGTCACGGGTAGTCACACGATAGTCGAGCAGCTGGTCTGTCTGCAGACGATGCGCGCGTGCCACCTGGGGAATGACACGATAGCTGCGGCCATCGTAGCTGAAATAATTGACATAGCCTCCACTCAACATGGTCGCCAGATCTACTCCCAGCGTACTGATATTAATACCGAGAGCTGCTGCTTTATCACGATCGATTTTAATTCTCTGTTCCAGCTTATCAAACTTGAAATCCGACTGGATGAAAGTGAATAAGCCGCTTTCCCGGGCTTTTTTCAGAATAGTCTGTGAAGTTTCATACACGACCCGCGGCTCATCAATCGAGCTGATCACAAACTGCAAAGGAGGACCTTCTCCCGCGCCGGGGAGTGTGGGGGGAGCGATGACCACCGCTTCCAGGCCTGCCACTTGAGCTGCAGTCATCTGGATCTGCTGCTGCAACTGCATCTGAGAAGGATCGCGTTGTTCCCAGTCTTCTAAAATCACACCCCCAAAAGCAGAACTGCTCCCTCCACCAGTATTCCCTCCTCCACCATTCACCGCAAAAAAATACTGGACTCCCCCGACCTCGCTCACCTTCTTTTCCAGCACACCGGTCCAGCGCTCCAGATGATCGATCGAGATATTCGGATCTGCATTTGCAGAAACGATCAGGAAGCCCTCGTCTTCCGGCGGTGAAAGCTCTTTATTCGCAGCACTAAATAGAAAATACAGACTGAGGAGAATGCACATGCCTGCCGCCAGAATAATCCAGCGGGCATCCAGCGCCAGCCCCAGCGTTTTTCCATATCCACGGGAAAGGGCTTGAAAACCCTGATCGACTTTGCGGGACAGCCATCTTTTCTGCATTCCGGTTTTAAGCAGCTGGGCACACATCATCGGTGAAACAGTTAATGCCAGTATACCTGAAATCAGCGTCGCACCGGCGACCGTATAAGCAAATTCAGTAAACAGACTGCCCGTCAGGCCTCCCATCAGTCCTACAGGAGCAAAAACGGCCACCACCACCAGATTCATGGCAATGATCGAACCGGTCAATTCACGTACCGTTTTTTTCGCAGCCTCTTCAGGTGTCGCCCCTCCTTCAATATGGCGTGTGGCGTTCTCGACCATTACGATCCCGTCATCAACTACGGTCCCAATCGCCAGTATTAATGCCAGCAGGGTCAGCAGATTGACAGAATATCCCAGCATCTGCATCAGAAAAAATGCACCAATGATCGCCAGAGGCATCGCAATTCCCGGAACCAGTGCCGAACGCAATGCCCCCAGAAACAGGTAAATCACGACAGTCACAATCAGTAATGCTTCAATCAGCGAGCGGATGACTTCATCGATCGAAGCTTCCACCGCTTCCGTGCTGTCATATACAACGATGCCTTCCAGTCCGCCTGGTAACTGTTTTTTCACCTGGGGAATCAGTTGACGTACACCTGCAATGGTATCGAGCAGGTTCGCTTCAGGAGCGACTTGCACTCCAATAAAGGCTACATTTTTACCTTCAAAAATCACCGAACTGTCATAGCTTTCTGCACCAAGTTCGACTTGAGCAAGATCACGCACGCGAATAATGGTGTCATCTTCTTCACGGATCACCAGATTTTCAAAGGCTTCCACCGAACGCAGGTTCGTATCTGCTTTTAGGGGAATGGAAATCAGCGAGCCTTTGGTTTCTCCGATAGCGGAGAGAAAATTACTTTCAGCGATCGAGCGACGGACTTCACTGGGAGTCACCTTCAGTGAAGCCATTTTTCCGGGATCAAGCCAGAGCCGCATGGCGATAGTCTGGGCACCAATCACCTGTGCCTGCTGAACGCCGGGAACTGTCTCCAGTCGCGGGCGGATAGCACGGGTCAGATAATCGGTTATTTCACTTGCCTTGAGAACATCGCTGAAGAATGCCAGATACATGGCGGCCTGATCGCTGCCTCTGCTGATGGTAACGATCGAGTCTTCCGAACCTTCCGGCAGACGATTCCGCACCTGTTGAATTTTAGTCAGAATTTCAGCGACCGCAGCATTCGGATCATACCCCAGTTCCAGGCGTGCCGTGATGGTACTGGCTCCCAACGTACTGCTGCTCTCCAGGTATTCGATGCCTTCTGCAGTGGCGATCGTCTGCTCTAGAGGAGTTGTAATAAAGCCCTGCACCAGCTCAGCATTCGCCCCGATGTAAGGAGTGACAATTCGAATTGTTGTGGAGGTGGTTTCCGGATATTGTCGTACTGTCAGAGAAGTCATCGCCTGCGCTCCCAGCAGCAGGACTACCAGGCCGATGACTGTCGCCAGGACAGGACGTTCAATAAACCGATCAAAAATATTCATGGGCTGGTCGCCTTCGCTTCCACATCGCGAGCGGCGTCGGTTCTGGCGATCTGTACGGGAATGCCATCATCGATTTTCAGCTGACCGGAAGTTATAACGCGCGTACCTGGTTCGATCCCTTTTCGGATTTCAATCAGCTTCCCCCGGCGTTCCCCGGTCTGAATGAATGCGCGTCTGGCTATCAGAGAGGCTTTTTGTTTACTTCTGTTTTTTCCGGACGAGTCTCCCTGGTTGAGATTATTTTTAATGGGACGGTCCGCAGCACTGGCTTCCTGCTGCGCTACCTGTTCCTGCACAAAATAAACAGACTTTCCGTACGCATTAAATGCGACAGCAGTCTGCGGAATCACAACCACTTCGCGATCGCCTGATATCTCGACGACCACCTGCGCAAACATCCCTGGGCGTAATTTACGCTCTTCATTTCCCAGCTGTGCCCGAACTTTGAAGCTGCGCGTCGACTCTTCGATAAGAGGATTGACGGCTATGACTGACCCCCGAAAAACATGCTTGGGATGGGCACTGACTGAGATCCGGACTGACTGCCCCTCCTTAATGAGGCCGGCATCCTGTTCGGGCAGATCGAAGTCCACATAAATCGGATCAAGCTGCTGTAAAGTGGCAACTGCAGTTTCCGGCGAGAGATATTGGCCCAGACTGATTTGACGGATGCCGATTTCACCACTGAAGGGCGCCAGAATTTCCTTTTTTTCGATAATCGCGCGCTGACGGTCAGCAGATGATTTCAGTCGCTCCACTTCGGTCATCATCTGTTCGTAATTCTCTTCGGTCGTCGCATCTTTCTGCAGCAATTCTTTCACCCGCCCGAGATTCGAATGCGCCTGTTTCAGCTCGGCTTCGATCGATTCGAGTTCTGCCTTTTCGCTCGAAGCGTCCAACTGTACCAGCAGTTCCCCCCGTCGGACCCGTTTTCCCGATTCAAATAGAATTTCAATGACTTTTCCAGCCAGTTCACTGGTCAGATCTGTCCCTTGAATCGCGCGAACAGTGCCGATACCGGTTCGTTCTCTCTGCCACGTCTGTTGCTCCGCCTGAGCAACGGTCACAGTCGCCGGAGGTCTGCGGGGACCGTTCGATTTTTTACCTTTCGCGGTGAAATACCAATAGCTGGTTGAGACTGCTGCCACGAACAGGATTACGAGAAAGATACTGGTAAAGAGAGCGGTTTTCCTCTTCCTGGTTTTTGCAGCTGCTGTCTGCTCTGGCCCCGAAACCTGAGTTGATGAATCCATTGATTCTCCATTTCCATTAGCCCCGCTATTAGATATCTCAACTCCCGTTCTGAAAATGAAAATAAAGCTGGCCCCCCTTCCCCCTGTTTAATAACCAGGCGGATTTAACAGGAGAACGTCTGGTTTTATTTCTTATCCCGTTCGTGGATATGGGCTGGTGGGGCAGTGGCTTCCACCGCAACCAGCGGTTCCAGAATGCGGTAACGGTGGACGGCTTCTCTGGGAACTACCCAGCTGTCACCAGCATTCAGGATAATCTTCTGATCTTCGATTTCCAGCTCGGCACTGCCTTTGATCACATAGCCAACCACTTCGTAATCGCGGCACATTGGCTGAGGATCCGGTTGAGTGGAATCTTCTTCCCAGAGCCGCATCGAGACGGTCACTCCAGAGGCAAGATATTTCTGTCCCATTGAACCCAGCGGGGAATGAGTGGAATCCACTTTCTTAATGCTCGTATCATTCATCAATATCTCCCGACGTTGAGACGAAATACAAAAATCATGACTATGAAGAATAATTAGCTCGAAGAACTGCTTGAAATAAATAATAGATGCTGCCTGACATGACATGTCACCCATCTGGTATTACACCAGACAATCCCTCCAGGAGACGAAGGTGCGGAAAGCCTTCCTTCATCGGGTTGGGGCAACCACATCATTTCTGACGCACCTGATCTTCGATTGGCAGCATCTATTATTTTGAATGATGAAATGGTTTCGCAAATCGCATGCCGTTTGGCTTGATATCCGAAGTGGTGGTCGACTGATTTTCTCATTCCACTCTTCCTTATCAATACAGTCTGGTTCCTATTCGCTGGGAAGAAACTGGCATTCGACAGGGATGTCGCTCAGTAATTGATTCGAGATCGGGTTTTTGATTACTGCCAGACAAGCCAGATTCATTCATCAATATGGTTGCTGAGCGTTCATATTGTTCAATCAATGATCAGTCAGACTTCATTAGTCACACTTGTATGCTCTGCCACGCCTTTCTGTCTTTTCAACAGAAAATAATGGTCCGTTTATGGATGATTCTATCCGTGACACAACAATCATCTTCTCAGAATTAATGAATTAGGAATGCGATATGCAAACATTATCCTGTTAAAACAGGAGTGCTGTTGATTGTGTGAAAGGAATCGGTCGGAAGTTTTAAGCAATGGTTAATTTCAGCAGGGCGAAAATATGAAAGCAGTCACATTCAATGAATACGGATCGCCACGGGTTTTAAAACTATCCCAGATCAACAGACCTGATCCTGATAAACACGAAGTACTGATTCAGGTCGCTGCAGCTGGTGTCAATCCCATTGATGCAAGATTGCGTCAGGGCGAAATGAAATGGTTGCTGCCGGGAGGCTTTCCCAGAGTCCCAGGCTATGATGTTGCGGGGATCGTCGAAGCGTCAGATCCTGCCAGTGATTTCGAACCAGGCGACCGCGTTCTCGCGTTCCTGGATAATATTTATGGTGGTGCTTACGCTGAGTATGCTGGCTGTTCGGCACATTGCGTTGTCAAAATTCCGGATGCCCTTTCATTAACACAGGCAGCAGCGATCCCATTAGCTGGCTCAACGGCATTACAGTCACTCCGAGATTTTGGTCATCTCAAGCCCCGCGATCGCGTTCTCATCAATGGTGCCAGTGGAGGTGTCGGCGCGTTTGCCGTTCAAATTGCAGTCGCTTATGGAGCTGAAGTAACCGCAGTCGCCAGCACCCGGCATGAAGACTTTGTCCGTTCACTGGGTGCCTCGCATTTCATTGATTATAAACGGGAAGACTTTACTGATTCCTCACAAAAATGGGAAATCATCTTTGATGTCGCGGGAAAGCGGTCCTTCTCTCAGGTAAAAGACTCCCTCGCTCGAACTGGACAGTACGTCACAACCGAGCCCAGCTTTCGCGGTTTGGCCATTTCTGTTCTTACCTGGCCGCAATCAGAGCAGAGCCATGTCATGTTGGCACATCCGAAAAAAGAAGATCTTACAGAACTTGTTCGGCTCTGGTCAGAAAAACAACTGGTTGTCACACTGGCAGACACTATTTCATTCAGTGATGCTGTAAAAGCACATCAAATGATTGAAGAAGGAGGCTTCTGCGGCAAACTGGTTCTAAAGCCGGATCTCTTTAACGCTGACTGAAAATGTTTGAGATCCATGGCAAGCTGATCGCCAGCTGAAAGTTCCTCACTGGTTCGGCATAGTTTTTGCCAATATTTATTTGAGTTAGAAACGGTCAGATGATTCATCAGACACCAGATCAAATCAATGTCGAATTAAATTTACATTGAAATGGTCGTCCATCTCACTACGAGCGCAAGGAGAATCGCATGTTACATCACACATTTCCTTTAATACTGCTTGTCCTGTTTACGGCAGGTTGCACCGAACAGGAAAACAGACCGAATGAACCACCAGAAAATAACCAGACGCAGACTGAAATGGGAGAGCCAGGCCAACTGACACCCCAGGCTGCAGATGAAACGGAGACTGTTACGAAAGCAGTCTGCAAGCTCCAACCCATTGGTGACAGCCAGGTTTCAGGGATCATTCATTTCACCAGGGAAGGAAATAAAATACATGTTGAGGGAGAAATCACAGGTTTGAAACCAGGGAAACATGGATTTCACGTTCATGAAAAAGGAGACCTGTCTGATAAAGAGACCGGTAAATCTGCGGGAGGTCACTTCAACCCTACTGATAAACCACATGGCAAGCCCACCGATTCAGAACGTCACGTGGGTGACCTGGGCAATATCGAAGCCAATGCTGACGGGCTGGCTAAAGTGGATATCGTTGATGAAGTGATCCAATTGAATGGAGAGAACTCAATTATTGGTCGTTCGATTGTTGTACATGCCGGGGAAGATCAGTTTACCCAACCTTCAGGTGATGCTGGCGACCGGGTGGCATTTGGTGACATCATCGAAGAAAAAACGGATTGAATATTGAATTGAGCCATCGTTCCGTTTTTTTGATCTCAAAGCAATTCACGCCCCTGGCAGATCGTTGACCTGCCAGGAAGGTGGGCCGTACGCGGATCACCCGTCGTCGATTTTATGGGTTGAGCGAGAAAATAAACTATGCCTCACTATATCTGCACAAATTGTGGCACACAGTACGCAGAAACAGTTCAACCTCCGGAAGAATGTACGATCTGTATTGAAGAACGGGAGTTTGTAGCCTGGGAGGGCCAGAAGTGGACGACCTCAGACCAACTGGCAAAATCACATCGAAATGTGTTCTGCCAGGAAGAGAAAGGACTGTCTGGCATTGGGATGGAACCCTCCTTTGCGATCGGGCAACGCGGCTTGCTGATTACACATCCCGAAGGAAATGTACTCTGGGATTGCATCTCCCTGCTGGATGACAGTCTGGTTGAGATGCTGAATGGAATCGGCGGTCTGTCTGCCATCGCTATCAGTCACCCGCATTATTATTCCTGCATGATGGAATGGGCTGAAACTTTTGACTGCCCTGTTTTTCTCCATCATGCGGATCGTAAATGGGTCATGCGATCTGGTCCGGCCATTGAGTACTGGGAGGGCGACCGGAAAAACATCGGCGCTGGTCTGACTCTTATTCGCTGTGGAGGGCATTTTGATGGCGGAACTGTTTTACACTGGCCAGCGGGAGCCGGTGGGAAAGGCGTCTTGTTGAGTGGGGATATCATCCATGTCGTGCAGGACCGTCGCTGGGTCAGTTTCATGTACAGCTACCCCAATCTGATCCCTCTCTCTGCTTCAAAAGTGCGACAGATCGTTAACTGTGTAGAGCCATTCGAGTTTGATCGGATTTATGGAGCGTGGTGGGGAAAGACCGTATCAAGCAATGCGAAAGCCGCCGTTGATCGCTCTGCCAGACGGTATATCCAGCACCTTCAGGAATGATATTCCATCAGGCAATCCAAAACTCTGAATCAATATCGCTGTCAATACAGTCGAACTTTGTGTGTCTGGATCATAAAGAACCTCCTGTTACAGATCTCTGCCCTGACTGATGTAACGCGATATCATCTCCAGCAGTTCACTGGAGTCGATCGGCTTGCTCAGATAGTCATCGCAGCCCAGTTCCAGACACCGGTTCATATCCCCCTGCATCGCATCGGCGGTCAGTACGATAATCGCCCGGCGAAAACCGATTTCGCGCAGTCGGGCCGCTGCCTGGTAGCCGTCCATTCGCGGCATTTGCATATCAAGCAAAATTAAATCAACAGTCAAGCCGTTCTGTAACTGGTTCTCGATCAGTTCCACTGCCTGGATTCGGTCTTCCGCGAATTCGGTCTCGATGCCTGCCCGCTGCAGTAACAGATGCGTCAGATGGCGGACATCCCGTTGATCATCCACAATCAGCACACGGCATTGAAGCTGATACTCCCGTACGGTTGTAATAGCTTTTATGGGTACCACTTCAAGATTGGGGCTCGTTATTTTAACGTTTTCTCTCACCGGTAGATTTATCGTGCAACTGAAGGTACTCCCTTCTCCCGGCTTACTGGAAACAGAAATGTTACCATTCAGCATTACTGCCAGGCGTTGACTGATTGCCAGCCCCAGGCCTGTACCTCCGTAATTGCGGGTAACGGACGCATCACCCTGCGAAAATGACTGGAATAAGTGAGACTGTTGTTTTGGCGTAATCGTTTGGGATCAGTTTCAATTCGCTCCGGGAGATCGCTGATAAACTCAATGCCAAAGTCCAGGTTTTTTTCCTCAGCACGGACATGCATCATGGATTGTATATCTGCGAGCATCTCACTCAGCGAAAAGGATTCCTGACTGATCTCCAGCTTACCTGCTTCAATTTTAGATAAGTCCAGAATGTCATTAATAATCTCCAGCAGAAAGTTCCCATTACGTTTGATATTCTGGAGATACTCTGCTTTCTCCTGTTCCTGTTCCATACCGATCAATAGATCGGTATATCCCAGAACGGCTGTCATCGGCGTACGGATTTCATGACTCATATTCGCTAAAAATGCACTCTTGGCAACATTGGCCTGATTCGCCTGTTTCGCCTGCTTCTCACTTCTACAAAGCGCTTCTTCTCCTTCCCGCTCCTGAGTGAAATCCCAGTTCAAACCGAATATCTGTGTCACGTTGCCTTGGGGATCACGTACGATTTCACCCACCCCTGCCAGCCAGCGCACTTGACCATCGGGGCGCATAATCCGAAATATCTGATCATATTCTTTCTCCCCCTGAACGGCCTCATCCCATGCTTTGATCAAACCGGGCAGGTCCTCCTTGTGCACACAGGAAAAGAATGTCTCTGGTGAAGCTGCTGTGACGGAAGCAGCCAGTCCCGGTAGCGCGGTAATCAGCCCCAGCATGATGGTACCAGTTACTGCTTCTCCCAGGCCGGTCCGATCTGCCAGTCGATCTGCGTATTCAGCCAGCTTCACCCCCGAGATTCCAATCACGATCGCCGCAACAATAAATACGGATATATCTCCCCAGAGTGGCAGATCCAGTTGATACATGGTTTGACAGTCTTTTTTCTATGATATTGTTCACAGATTATTAGCAATGAGATCAGGAACTTCATTTACTTCAATGATTTGAACAACTGTAAGAATAAAAGGCAGCTGGCAAACCAGAGTGATCGCTGAGCAATCAAGGGGATGTTTCCTCTTTTATTTACTCGTTTATGTTAGCGTTCCAGTCAAAATACCCAGTGTCTGAACAGTAGCTCCCTGTGAACCCAGAGAGTCATTTCTATCCGACTGCAGTAACGCGACACTACATGATGTAAATAATGGTCTGTCCTCATTCTCTCAAGTTGACACACAGCACTCTCCCTGCAAATCCCTTACGATTCGTAACACTGCGAGAAACTTTCCTCCTGATTCGGGTTTTCATCGAAAAAACCGCTGAGTTTATAGGGAGGCAGTCGGTTGTTACCTCTCACAAAATTACATACTGCCCGCAGTTTATCCGTCATTGATAGACAGGAGATCCATTTATGAAGATGGATTCACTCGAGCATATTACTCTTCTCCAGCTCTGTGAAATAATCTGCCCGACAGACCATTTCGAGCCATCGTGTTCTCATATTTCTCCTGAGCACGCTTTAAAACAGAGGAAATTTGTTCTCCGGCATTGCAGTTGCTTAAAATCGATTTGCATCTCCATATTCACAGTAACCAGGAGAGTTCATATTCGATTGAATCCTCTAAGGGAAAAAAAGTGTGAAATCGACTGGCAGCAGTCTGCCCACAGATGATCAAGCATGGCAAAATCCACGCTGGTTTGCGGTGCTTGACAGTTATTATGCTAAGACAATGAACATGGGATGGGCCATCGACATAACCTTTAACCAACAGGAACACACTCATGACACGTGAACCGATGATTGACCATGGGCAAACTCTCACTGGCCCGGCCGGCAAGGTGATCGGCTTTCTTGATGGTAAAGAGAAGTTTGAATCATTTGCGGATACATTACTGGCTACCGGCTATCCAGAGACGTCTGTGACTTTGCTTTATGGCGAAGACGGAATTCACCTCCTGGAACGAATGCAGGAACATCGCTTCTTCTTCTCAGATTCTGAAGACAGCATCATCCAAACCGGTATCCGAGAGCTGAAGCTGGGACATTGTGCCGTGTCCGTGGAAGTCGCCGACCGTCAGCATGCCGTGGACATCGCAAAACTGGCAAAACCTCACGGGGGACACGGTTTCATGTACTTCGGAACCTGGGTCAACGAGCGAATTCCGACCTGATGAATTTAAAGGGGTCAGGACTCTTATTTATTGAGTCCTGACCCCTTTTTTTCTGAAACCGTGCGGTAGAGAAACGCATCCGAGGTGAGCAGCGAAACCAGCAGTGCATTCATGCTGCCGCCGTTCTCTTTGTAAGCGCGATACGCTGCCTGAAGAACCGGGGCATCATTGAGGGTTTCGTTGCGGCCCATCCAGAAACGAAACGCGTGGCGGACGAAGACCTGTTCGGACCGCTCGCTTGCTGCAAGCTTTTCTATCAGCTCAATCGCGTTGGCAACTTTACCATCCAGGGCAGCATCCCCGGAATCAATGATCTCGCCCGTTGTGTCAACCGGTTTCTCAAGTTCCAACTCGCGATACAGGCCGGCATGGTTAAACATTTCAAACGGAAGTCCCAGTGGATCCATTTTCTTGTGACAGGTCCAGCAATATTCCTGCCTGGTGATCCGCATTCGTTCCCGGAGCGTATTTTGTGGTTCATCCGGCAGCATGGCATCCACGGTGATGGGAACATCGGGAATGCCGCCGCCCAGTAAGCGCTCGTGAATCCATCTGCCGCGACGGATCGCATGATTATCCATGGCATCGGAGTGGGAGACCAGCCAGCTCGGATGAGTCAGAATCCCCAGGCGTTGTCCTTCAGGTATAGTGGCGAGAAGCCGTTCCGGTTCCATCGATCCGGTACCGAAGCTGCGCCGACTGACACGTGCATAAATCTCCGTCCCAGACAGTTCCGCCGGGGTGACGCTGTGATTCACTCTGTCCTGATTTCTCCTCTTACGCTTCGGCGGTTCTTTCCCGGATTTGTCTGCCTCTTTTCGAGCCAGTTCCTCTGCGGCTTTTCGGGCTGCAATCTCTTCTGCCCGGGAACGCCGCTTACCAAAATAGATTTTGTCTGCATCAGTGGCCACAACCCGATCCGTGGTCAGCAGTTGCTTCAATACATCCCGATCTTCCTTGAGGATCAGCTCGATCAGTCGATCCGTACTCGCTGTCGCATCGAACATCGCCCGGTAATGGGCCTGTCCTCGATTGCTCACCCCCGTTTGTGCCAATGCCCGGGCGTCTTTGCAGATGTAACCGGCCAGGTCATAGTCAAAGTAATCACGGAAGAAACGCAGAATACGAGGTTTCCTGATACTGTCGTCGGCCAGCATCCGTTCCACTTCCCGTTTTACATCGGCCCTCGTCCGCATACGTCCTTCAACAATCGCTGTCCGTAATTCTTCATCCGGTTTGATGTAACGCAGCGCGTGATTGACTGCCAGCCCCAGTTCCCAGTCCTGCAGCATGACACGTCCGTATTGATCTGGTTGACCGGCTTTGGCAAGTTCCGGCCTGAAGAGTGCGTCACGCTCGAGAAAAATAGACGACAAACCAAGGACGGCGCCGTCTTCCTTACCAAGTTTCTCGATGGACTGTTTCACAATCGCCGTGTAGTCGTCTGACTCCTTTTTACTCGGGGGACGGAACGTCAGCATTTCAAACAGGTAATCCACGGCAGCCTGCAAGCCCTCATCGGTAACACCTTCCTGCCGCATGAGATCATAGACCGGAGTCAGGGGGCGCGCGACCTTCGTACTGTAGACAATACTTGTGGGTAAACCGCGAATATCGCCTTTCATCTTGTCCGCGATGGATCGGGGATTATCCGTAATCTGATAAGGCTTGGCGATGCTCAAAGGACCATAAGCCATATAGCGCAGAATGTCCTCAGAAATCCCCAGGATCTGTGTCGCCTCCGCGCTGTTGACAGAATAGAAGTCAGGATAGTTTTCCAGACCATGAGTACGGGCCGATGAGAGCACAGCGGGAACACTCTTGACGGCCGTCGCATAAGCCACAGTCCCCCCCTGCCATTTAATAATTCGATCTGTACCAAAGTAGAGCTTAAGTTCGCCGCCGTGATTCGTCGGAACCACATCTCCATGAGTCCGTAAACCAGGCTTAGCTGGATCGTACTCCGGCTCTTTATTGATCAATTCATTCAGGCGCGTAATGTGTTCCTGAGGCGTCAATCGCCACAGGCGTGCCGGCGAAGATGCAGGAGTGAGTTTGATCTCCTCTGGCATTGGGCCGAACAGCAAGCTGTGGTCGACATAGTTCCCTTTATTCGGATCGAGATGATCATGAAAACCACCCTTGTCGCGCATCGCGCGTGTCAGTTCACCGACAATCAGGTCTGAGAACTGCAGCCGTTCCACCACCTTGGGCTGAGTCATCTCCTTGGGAGGCATCTCTTTCAGGGTGACCTGTGCCCACACGCTTCTCCAGGTCGCGGCATTGACTTCGTCGACAGGTCCCAGGTCATGGAGCGAGAGATTGCCCTCAGGTTCTGTTTCCCCATGACAGTCCATACAATGCCTGTTCAGAAACGATTGAGTAAAGGCTTCAAAGTCTTGGGAAACCTTTTGACCGGGAGTGTAAGCCTCACCATAAGCGTCTGAGAGCAGACAGCACAGCAGCGCGAGAACCAGAACCAGTCGGCACCCGGTCATACCAGCAGTTCCTGAATCGGGCCGGTAGTGGTATCGAACTTCCTGGCCAGCTTTTCATTCATATTGAAGTGATCACAGGGAACCCCCGCGGTGTGCAGTAGCGTCGCGTAGAGTGAGTTGATGGGACGTTTACCGTCCAGTTGCGTAAAGCAACCTGTCTTGAATGAGCCGTCAAAATTCCCCAGCAGCATAACCGGCCAGTTGGCACCACTGGTATGCTGCTTGTCCGCATTGTTACTGGTGTAAACAATCAGCGTGTGGTCCATCATCGTACCACTTCCTTCTGGAACGCTTTCCAGTGCTTCGATGATCTTCACCAGCATGCGGCTGTTATACTGACGGATCTTAATCCAGATGGGGTTGCCAGGCTGCGCCATGTGCCCCAGGTTGTGCCCCTGTTGTTCGATGCCCAGTCCCTTCCATGCTCCGAAGATTTCGCCGCGGCCCGAACCAATGGTCAGCGTATTGGTGATACCTGATGTGAGCGACGAGATTCCCAGGTCGAGCAAAGCATCATGCCAGTCTGTTTCATACTCGGGACTGGTATATCGCGCATCCACTTTGGGAGCAAATTTCCGCAGGTGATCTGCAACCGAATCCAGACGATCACGCAGTCCATTGACATCTTTGAATCCATTCACAAATTGACCGTAACGCTGCTGGTCTGCAGTCGGAAGCGATCGGCCCTTCGAAGCGGCTAACTTTTCAATCTGATTGAGTAAATTGGATCGGGCTTCGTGCTGGAGTCGAATATCACCGGTGGAGATACCGCCATACAACATCTGGTAAAGATGATTCGGATTGGAATGCATAAAAATCGGCTGACCGGCACCACTGGCAGAAAGCGTTGCGATGGTAGGCTTGGTCTTCATGTTCTCGATGGAATCCATGCCAATACACAAGTGAGGCAGAAGTGTCTGAGGCAAGACTTTGCTCAATTCATAATCGATCGTCGCTGCACTGGGAGGCACTCCGTCACTGCCGCGATAGCCCCCCAGAGCGCCAAAGAAGGCACTATGAGACGGACTGGTGTGGATGCCATGCAGGCCATTGATAATGTGCAGTCGTTCCTTGTAAGGTTCCAGCGGACTGATGGGCTCAGGGAGTTTGACTTTTGCCAGCGAGCCACTGCGTTTCATCCCTTCCGGAATGCAGGTGGCCGGATCAAATCCCTGGTTCTGCATGAAGAACACGATCCGCTTCGGAGTCTCCTTACGGGCCGATGATGATGCCAGGAGCCGTTCGGGAAGAAAGGGAAGTCCCAGTGCAGCACCTGCACCAGCCGCCATACCTTGAATCATTTTTCTACGGGTCAGCATGATTAATCTTTCAGGAAACGAAGCAACTATTTAACTGTGATCGAATTTTTTATCAGGATCGGTCTGTTGGTTCAGACACCCCGATGAATTAACACCCCGATACAGATCATCTGGCACTGGCAGGCATCTCTGATACTTGAACAAGGGAGGCACTATGTTCAAGCAGGAAGACTTAATGAAACACTGGATTTAACAAGAACATTTTAACTGGTTTCAGCGTCGATGCAACCTGTAAATCAGGGCAGAATCGCTCCCACGGGAGAGTTTCATTCATTCCATTGTTCTGCACCTGGAGATCACTCTTTGAGCCCCTGAGACCGTTTTCAGCCAGCACAAGGCCACACAGGCCAGTAACCCCGAACTCCAAATGAAGCAGGAACTGTCTTGAAATCACTTCTGAAACTGCAGTTGCATTCGGATCAGATTCCCACTGGTCATTCGGACAGAAATGTAATCTTCCTGATCAACGGTTTGAGTCTGTTACCGACCAACCATCTGAACTGTCGTGAATAGATCAGGTTTCGTTTTGCCCCCTGAATGCGCTCAAGCTCTGAATCAATTCTCGGGGACCTTCGACGGGAGCTCCTCTGTCCCCAGTTGATAAATCACAAAATTCCCCCCGACATAGAGCTGATTCCAAAACACCTCAGAGCCGTAATACTCTTTGAGATATTCTCTGAGCATGGAATCCATTTCAGGATGTGAGATGAAGAAAATCTGTCTCGATCCCAGCAGTTCGTCCAACGGTGATTCAATCTGGAACGCTTTCATTTTTTTCTGAAACAAAGGCGAACCCTGGCATCCGTTAAGAAACAGATATTTGAAGTCTTTGAATACCGATTGATTATCCAGGGGTAGAAATCGATCTATGGGAAATGTCCAGATCGCCACGAACACTTTATCCGGCAATTTCTCCTTCAGCAGTTGCACGTCCTGTTTCAACCGGGTGTTCCGCTTTACGATCCGGTCTGACCAGGAAACGTATCCCAGCAGCATTGCAGAGCTGAGTAGAATTAGAATCACCATACCAGTTTTGAGCAGGAGTGGCCCGCGAAAGATACGACCGGTCGCCGCCAATCCTTCTTTACCAGTGACATTCATCAGTAACGTAAAATAATAGCAGAGAGCGATAAGGCAGGCAAAGACCCGATCGGGTAATTTCTTGTAGACCACCAGGTAAGCCATAATCAGAACACACCAGAGGACAGTCCATTTGATACTCTTTCTCTGCCAGCTCCCTTTCTGTCCCAGATATGTAAAGAGCAGCGTGGCGAAGAGACTGAAATAAGTGACCGGACGAGTGAGCGCGTGCCGGACTGCCTGCTTCCGGGAGGCGGTCACCTCAGGCATCTGACTCAAAGGTAAAGTATCGACTTGCTGTTGGAACCGCTGCAATCGATCAAGGCTGAATTTTTCCTGATCCAGATAGACCCACTCACGAAACGCGCGGTAATCAGACCTGCTCCAGTTTACATCAGCAAAGATCTCCTGGGTCTGCTCATTATAGGGGATTTCGATATCATTAATCAGGGGAGCCAACGCGGCGTGGTAAGTTAGAAATTCACTCCATTCTTCATCCTGTTGATAGTATTGCGCGTCATAATAATGCCCCCCCAGAACACCAAAGACAGCCAGGGCAGCCGGCAGGAGATAGACCTTGATCTTCAAACTGCTGAAATACTGATAGAACAATAGCAGAAGCATTGGCAGAGAAGTCAGGACCAGCATCTGCAGTGACTGAAAACGAACCAGGCTGGCGAAGATCAGACAGCAGGCTCCCCCCCATTTAAGCCAGGGCCGATGCCTTTCCCTGCAATCCAGCATCAGGCTGACCATGATCAGCGACAGGCCCGCCAGGCCGATCAGAAATGCTGTTGAAGTAAACTGAACGTGCACCAGAAAGTAGACTCCTGCCCCCACATAAAACATCAGGTAGCTGAACAGTATCAGGCGATTTCGCTTCAACAGGAGCATTGAATATAATAAAAGCCAGTGAGCCACGAACTGGGCCAGTAGCAGGTAGCCACCATACCAGGGAATGAGTGGAGCCAGCATGTAGAGGTGCTTCAGTAACAATCCGATCAGCACGTTCGTGTAAAGCAGGTGCTCATCAGGGCCGACGACTGTCCCATAGCCGGAGGCCACCAGCCCCATGACCGGATCGTCATTTGTGTCGTATACCGGCGTCAAGATCAGGAACGTCAATCCGAACAGGCAGAGCACAATTCCCGCTGCCCAGAGTGCTGGCGAATTCTCAAGCCGGTTGGCGAGTCCGGCGGACTCGGGTTGATGTTGTGCTTCCGACATGATGTTCCTGAATGCTCTCAGAAATAAGATCCCCGGGTTTGTTAACAATCTGCTGCACGTGTAAACGCAAAAGATATACCAGAACCTGCAGAGTACCGATTGTTGCAAATATGCAGATTATTCGAGTCCTGACTTCACTCCCAGGTGAACTGCATTTTCATTCTGCGCAGACTGATCGTGTAAGAAATTCTTGCATTGTGCCGCGGTTATTGCCGTGAATTCATCCGCCATCCCCGCTCTCAAAACAGTACCATCAAGACTTTCAAGAGCGCATAGCGGTCAAAGATCGGCCCTGGCACCAACCTGACAGGAAAACAGCCATCTGTCTGACTGATGCACATAAGCCGAAACATTTTGTATCGATACGTTAATTCTGTTCATGTAACTTTATATGAGAGATCAATACACAGACAGATACTTCGTAAGAGCTGGTATATCTTTTGGGTGAGAGGATTGATTGACTCACCGGTAGTTCCTGCCCGGAGCCGCTCAGAAAGAACTGGTATCCAGATTTTTCATCAGCAGGATGGTATCCGTAGAATGCGTATTCTCTTTTGAAAAGCCACGCTTTCGAAACAGTTCCAGCATACGACGGTTATCCGGAGCCGTTTCGGCCACGATCCGTTTTACCCCCCAGGTCCGGCATACCTCCAGGCAGAAATCCGTCAACATGGATCCCAGCCCCTGTCCCTGCCAGCGATCTCCCACAAGCACGGCATACTCGGCTTCCTGATGATCCGCATCAGCCACCATGCGTCCCACGCCAATCAGCTCTCCTGTTGGATCATCGACTCGCTCTGCGACGATCGCAATTTCACGGTCATAGTCAATAAAACAGAAACGGGTTGCCATATCATGTGTTGTACCTTGAAAAGTAAACCGGAACCGTGCCCGAATGGATTCGGGTGAACAGCCCCGTAGCAGTTCATGCCATTTATCCTCGTCTTCGGGTTGAATCGGTCGCAAGCGCACGAGGGTACCATCCTTCAGCGTCACTGATTTTGTAAACTCGTCCGGATAAGGTCGTATTGCCAGCTGAGAATAAGGACGGGACGACTTTTCCCTCTGTGTTCGATCAACAACAATCCGAGCATCAAGGGCAATGGAATTCCTGGGTGTCACCATGAGAGGATTGATATCCAGTTCCACGATTTGCGGAAAATCGGCAACAAAGTAGGACAGCCGGATCAACACTTCGATCAGTTGATCCAGGTTCACAGGAGGGCGCCCTCGATAGCCGTTCAATAAAGGCCAGGAACGCAGCGATTCCAGCGCATGTCGCGCCAGCCGTTCATTCAGAGGAGGCAATTCCAGTGCACGGTCCTGGTACAATTCGGCAGAGGTTCCCCCTGCTCCGACCAGCAGCACCATCCCAAATACCGGATCGCGTTTGACCCCCAGAATCAGTTCATGCCCTTCCGGCTCGGAAACCATTCGCTGAACAGTCACTCCCTCTACATCCGCATCTGGCCGCGATTCTTTCACACGTTGCATGATGCGTGCATAAGCTTCACTGATTTCACGATCATCGAACAAATCCAGTTCGACGCCTCCCACATCTGTTTTGTGAGTAATCTGTTCGGAATAGACTTTGAGCACAACCGGCAGCCCCATCTGTTGAGATAACTGCACAGCTTCTTCCGCGCTGCGAGCTACAACTGTTCGATTGACCGGGATCCCATAGGCTTCCAGGAGTGTTTTTGAAGTACACTCGGAGAGGATATCGCGTCCTTCCAGCAACGCGGCGTCAGCCAGTTCCCTCAGGTGCGGTCGATCCAGCAAATAGTGGACCGGCATCGCGCGCGGAGTTTCATACAGAAACTCACGATTTCGGGCATAGGTCACCAGATACATAAATGCCCGCACGGCCTGCTCTGGAGTATTGTAGGTGGGTATGCCGGCAGCAGTCAGACGTGTTATTCCTTCCAGAACTTTTCCTCCTCCCATCCAGGAAGTGAGAATCGGTTTCGCTGTCAGCTTCGCCGCTTTGATGACCGCATCAGCAGCTCCGGTAGGATCGGTCATTGCCTGGGGAGACAGGACTACCAGTACCCCATCCACCTGAGAATCAACGAGGATAATTTCAAGCGCCTTGCCAAATCGTTCCGGCAATGCATCCCCCAGAATATCCAGTGGATTTCCATGCGACCAGGCTGGCGGTAACATACGATTCAGCTGCTCAATGGTCTCTTCCGAAAGCGATGCCAGGACTCCTTTTCGTTCCAGCAGCGCATCGGTGCACATGACCCCGGGACCTCCTGCATTGGTGAGAATCGCCAGTCGTTCCCCCCGCGGAGGCCTGTGTCGCGCCAGTAATTCAGCGCAGTCAAACAGGTCATCCAGTTCAAAAACGCGTACGATCCCTGCGCGAGCGAATGCTGCTTCATAAACAGCGTCAACGCCTGCCATCGCTCCTGTATGAGATGACGCCGCCTTGGCAGATTCCTGAAAACGCCCTGCTTTGTAGGCAATTATCGGTTTATGTTTAGTAAATGCCCGCGCCGCCGACATGAATTGACGTGCTTCGGTAATCGACTCCACGTACAGGATGATTGACTTCGTTTGCGGATCCAGGGCAAAGTAGTCGATCAAATCAGCAATGCCGACATCCAGCATATTCCCCACAGAGACAAAATGAGAAAAACCAACCTTTTCCTGCAACGCCCAATCCAATACAGCAGTGCACAGTGCGCCAGACTGCGAGATAAAGGCAATATTTCCAGTGAGGGGCATGTCCGTGGCAAAACTCGCATTCAGATTGACATAGGGAGCCATGATTCCCAGGCAGTTCGGGCCAATAATTCGCATTCCGGAAAACTGCCTGGCAATACTCAGAACCTGCAGTTCCCGCTCTTTCCCTGCGGTTCCTGTTTCACGAAAACCAGCTGACAGAATCACGATTCCCCGAATTCCCGCTGTCCCACACTGCCGGATCACATCGGGTATCGTTTGTGCCGGAGTGCAAATCACAGCCAGATCGACGGGTTCAGGCAGGTCCAGAACAGATTGATAACAGGGATGCTCGCCTAACCGGGTATGCCGGGGATTCACGGGATAGACTTCGCCGGAAAATCCACCTGACACCAGGTTCTGAAATACAGTCTGTCCGACGCTCAGTGGACGCTGGCTGGCTCCCACCACGGCAACCCGACGGGGACGAAATATCTTATCAAGGTTCCGAATCGGCATAAGAAACTGTCTCTGCTGTTTGTGATCCGTCTGAACTGCGCTTGTCAATATTCAGGCAGATGCCATTTCCAGTAAATGATGTTCAATACATTCTGCAAGAGCGCCGGGATTATATCCCCCTTCCAGCACACTTACGACACGTCCATTGGCATGCGTTTTTGCGATTTCAAGGACAACCCGGGTGAGCCTGGCATAATCTTCACTCTCCAGTCCCAGCGATCCGATCGGGTCGTCTTTATGAGCATCGAAGCCGGCACTGATCAGCACGAGTTGCGGTCTGATGCGTGCGGCCATTTGTTCAACAGCCGCTGTGAACAGCTCGCAATAGTGTTCCCGCGATGTACCCGACTCAACCGGAACGTTCATGGTAGTCCCCAGTCCTTTCCCGGCACCTGTTTCTGCAGCAGTTCCCGTATTTTGATAAAACGAAGAACGATGAATTGACAGATATCCAACCTGTCCATCTTCCCAGAAAATTTCCTGCGTGCCATCTCCATGATGTACGTCCCAGTCTACAATCAGCACCCGCTCCAGTCCCAGTTCCCTGATCGCCAGACGCGCACCGACGGCTACATTATTGAACACACAAAAACCCAGCGCCGATTCGGGCGCAGCATGATGTCCGGGAGGACGCACCAGACAGAAGGCCCGCTCTGCTTTGTCTTGAACAATCTGCTCCACCGCATCGCAGACAGCACCGACCGCCTTTCGCGCCACTCCATATGACTCGGGGCAGACGACCGTATCTTCTGAAATATGCCCTCCCCCCTGTTCGCAGAACTCTTTCACGAAACGAATGTACTGTTGCGAATGCACGCGTTCCAGTACGGTATCTGTAACTTCATTCCATGACCGCTGACGACAATGCGCATGCATGGCAATCTGGCTGGCGCGTCTCATTGCGGGAAGAATACGGGTGGCATTTTCCGGAAGATCCCCGGTATCATGTTTCAGGAAAACAGGGTCAGAATAAAGCAGGATCATAAACAGTTTTTTCCGTGTTATATGGCAATCATCATCAAGTCGTGGCACGTTGAAGCAGAGTGGGCGGTAAACTGCTCATAATGGTTTTCCGTGACGAAATGAAATGAGCATACAACATCGACCAGCGAGAAGATACGCTCTCTGTACTTCTGAAAGACAGTACGTTGATCGCGGTGCCAATGATATCCCGGAAAAAATGCGGTCGGCAACAGTTCAGCCTGCAGCAGTTTTCTCACGATGAATGGTCGGGAGAAGATTTTTCGTACGCTTCGCGTACATGCTGGATTTCCTCGTTTTCATTAATGCGCAGTTCATCCAGCAATCCCTGCAGTTCCGTCAAGGCTTCATTCCAGTTCTGAAAGGGAGGCTCTGACTGCTTTAAACGTGTACTGAAATCGCCGATCTGCGTCAGGAATTTTTTATGTTTTTCTCGAAAATCCGGAACCATAATACAGAATCCGGGTGACTCATCCATAACCGGTTTAAAATACCCCTCCTGCTCCTCATCATGGAAATGCTTCGAGAGCAGATCCCGTAAACCTTCCATGCGGGTTCCCATTTCTCCGTATTTTGGTAAGCCTCGTTCATCCAGTTCTCTCCACCAGTGATTCAGCTCCTTAATATGCTCCAGAATCTGTTCATGACCGTCCAGAAGATACTGTAAATGCTCGTGTGAATTTTTTTTCGTTTCCCCCACACGATCAGGTTTCATTCGATCTCGATGATTCATAGCATTTGGTCACTTTCTATGTTTCTATTCCAGCAACAGATTTACTAGATGCCAGGTCAGCCTCTACTTCCGCGATACGTGTTACCGTTTTGACAACGGCATCTGGATTCAGTGAGATACTGTCAATTCCCTGCTTCACCAGAAATTCCGCGATTTCCGGGTAGTCACTGGGAGCCTGTCCACAAATCCCGATCTTTTTCCCCACTGCTTTTACACGTTGAATGGCAGTTGCCAGCGACTCCATCACCGCCGGATCACGTTCATCAAAGATTGACGCAACGACTTCAGAATCGCGATCCACGCCGAGTGTCAACTGGGTCAGATCATTGGAACCGATCGAAAACCCATCGAAGATTTCTGCAAACGCCTCAGCCTGAATGACATTACTGGGAATTTCGCACATGATATAAATTTCCAGTCCGTCTTCCCCCCTCTGTAAACCATGCCGTGCCATTTCTTCGAGTACTTTTCTCCCTTCTGTCACGGTACGACAGAAGGGAATCATCAGTTTCATATTCGTCAGGCCCATCGTCTCACGCACTTTGCGCATCGCCTGACACTCGAGTCCGAATGCGTCCCGGTAGCGGGGATGATAATAACGCGATGCCCCCCGGAAACCGATCATCGGATTTTCTTCGTCAGGCTCAAATTGCGCCCCCCCGACCAGGTTGGCATATTCATTGGTTTTGAAATCGCTCATTCGCACGATCACTTCGCGCGGATAAAAGGCAGCAGCGATCATACCGACCCCCTGCGCCAGTGTGTCCACAAAAAATGCCGGTTTATCTGTGTAGCCAGGGGTCAGTCGATCGATTTCCGACTTTAAAATCGGATCTTTTAACTGGTTGTATTCCAGCAATGCCATCGGATGGATTCGAATGAATGAGTTGATGATGAATTCCATCCGCGCGAGCCCCACGCCATCGCTGGGAAGCAGGGAAAGCCGAAATGCTTCGTTCGGATTCCCTACGATCATTTTCACGCTGGTTCTGGTTTCAGGTAAGCGATCCAGGTTGACTTCCTGAATTTCGTAAGCCAGTTGCCCGTCATACACATAACCGGTATCGCCTTCCGCACAGCAGACAGTCACCTGTTGACCTGATAGAATCGCAGTGGTAGCCGTTTCTGCGCCCACGATCGCCGGTACCCCCAGTTCCCGACTGATAATGGCTGCATGGCAGGTCCGCCCTCCGCGATTGGTAATGATCGCGGAGGCAATTTTCATCACCGGTTCCCAGTCTGGATCGGTTCGGTCTGTGACCAGCACATCACCTGGTTGCACTTCATTCAGGTTTTTCGCACTCTCGATGACACGCGCGATGCCATGACCGATGCGTTCTCCCACACTGTGCCCCGAAACCAGCACGCGGCCCCGTTTTTTCAGATGATATGTCTCGAGAGTCTGTGACCGTGGGTTCCCATGAATGGTTTCCGGTCGTGCCTGCACGATAAACAGTTCTCCGGTGTTCCCATCCTTGGCCCATTCGATGTCCATCGGACAGTAGCGGCCCTGCACCGACGAGTAATGTTCTTCAATCCGGGTCGCCCAGCGGCTGAGTGTGAGTATCTCTTCCTCGGTGATCGCGAACCGTTTCCTGTCGACCGGATCAACGGGAACGTTACGCGTCATCTTGCCGCCTCCCGCATCGTAGATCAGTTTGAACTCTTTGGAACCCAGTGTTTTTTTCAAAATCGGCTTGAAGCCCTGCTTCAATGTCGGTTTGAAAACATAAAATTCATCCGGATTCACACTGCCCTGAACAATGTTTTCCCCCAGTCCATAAGCCGCGTTGATCAGAACGGCATCTTTAAATCCGGTTTCTGTATCAATGGAAAACATCACTCCAGAAGCCGCCAGGTCCGAACGCACCATGCGTTGAACTCCAATGGAAAGCGCAATATCGAAATGATCGAACCCCTTCTCGGTTCGGTAGGAAATGGCCCGATCTGTAAACAGCGAAGCAAAGCAGCGACGACAGGTTTCCAGCAATGTAGCTGGCCCACGTACATTCAGGTACGATTCCTGTTGTCCGGCGAAACTGGCATCCGGCAGATCTTCAGCGGTTGCACTGCTGCGAACAGCAACATCGATACCGCCGGGTAACGCTTCACTCAATTTGTCATACGCCTGCAATATCTCCCTCTGTAACGAAGTCGGCATCTCAGCAGAAAGTATCGCATGTCTGACCTCCAGGCCGTGCTGCTGAAGATTAGAAATATCAGTCGTGTCCAGATCCTGCAGGATCTCTCGGATCTGCTGATCCAGACCCGTTTCTTTTAAAAAACAGCGATATGCAGTTGCCGTCGTGGCAAAACCATTGGGAACGCTTATCCCCTCTGAATTTAACTGACAGTACATTTCTCCCAGTGAAGCGTTTTTACCTCCCACCGAAGGTACGTCAGCAATACCGATTTCATCAAACCACAAAACCAGCGGCTCCTGTAACGCCATACTGCCACTCCCTGTCATTGCATTCCGTTTGAAAACAGAATTGATATTGATCGAATCTGCGAAACACATTTCTGAGCATGAGTCAATCAGACCCCGGTCTCAGCTTCTGCTAAGGTACTTTACCAGAAGCCAGCGGAATCCCATACGGGTAGATCCCGGTTCAGGGGTAGGGGAAACCACCAGACTGAACGCAACGCTGCGATAATTAGTTAAAAGAGATCCGTTTCATTTTCCACACTCTTGAGTTCTCTCGCAAAATCAATCATTGTCAGAGATAATAAAATGAGATACGCCAGTCACCACAGAGCCGTCTTCCTGCTGGACTTTATTGAAACACTCCGGTTCGGAAGTAAGGATGCCTGATTTCATGCAGCAGTTGATCGAGACAGAAGAGCGGAATTTCGGAACGGTGCTTTCGGTACGGGGAAGCGTTGTAGACATCAGCTTCCCGCAGGATTTACCTCCCGTTCAAAGCGAACTGCATACCGGCGATCAACAGGAAATCGTCATCGAAGTCCTGACTCAGTTGAACGATCAGACAGTCCGTGGAATTGCTCTGAACTCGACGCGTGGACTTTCGCGCGGCGCCAGGGTTCTGAACACCGGGCATCCGCTGCAAGTCCCTGTCGGACCTCAACTGCTGGGAAGAATGCTGAACGTCTTCGGCCAGACAGTCGATACCGGTGCGCCGGTGGAATGCGATCACTGGCGATCCATCCATCACCAGTCTCCCGCGCTGGTAGAACGGCCTCCGCGTTCAGAAATATTCAGCACCGGTATCAAAGCCATCGACCTGCTTTCGCCCCTGGAACGGGGTGGAAAAGCAGGCCTGTTTGGTGGAGCAGGTGTCGGCAAAACCGTGCTGATTACCGAGCTCATCCATAATGTCGTCGGTGCACACAAAGGGGTCAGCCTGTTCTGTGGAATCGGAGAACGTTGTCGCGAGGCAGAAGAACTCTACCGTGAAATGCAGGACGCGGGAGTACTCGAGAATACCGTCATGGTCTTCGGCCAGATGAATGAACCGCCGGGAGCCCGCTACCGCGTGGGGCACGCAGCGCTTACCATGGCCGAATACTTTCGCGACGATCAACGACAGGATGTGCTACTGCTGATTGATAATATCTTCCGTTTTATTCAGGCAGGAACCGAAGTATCCGGACTGATGGGCGAACTTCCTTCCCGCGTAGGTTATCAACCATCGCTCGCTTCCGACCTGGCAGAACTTGAAGAGCGTATCTGCACGACCACCAGTGGCTCGATTACTTCGGTACAGGCGGTCTACGTCCCGGCAGATGACTTTACCGACCCTTCTGCCGTTCATACATTCGCGCATCTTTCCACATCAGTCGTGCTCTCCCGCAGACGCGCTTCGGAAGGACTGTACCCCGCCATTGACCTGCTGAATTCCAGTTCCAAAATGTTGATGCCCCCGATTGTAGGAGACCATCATTATCAGGTAGCACAATCGGTTCGTGAGACACTCGCAAACTACGAAGACTTAAAAGACATTATTGCCATGCTGGGTCTGGAAGAACTGTCGCGTGAAGACCGACGTATTGTCAATCGTGCCCGACGCATTGAACGGTTCCTGACGCAGCCTTTTTTCAGCACAGAACAGTTCACCGGCTATCAGGGCAAGTTTGTGTCCCTGCAGGAAACATTAGACGGCTGCGAACGTATTTTGAATGACGAGTTTTATGATCTGTCAGAGCGGGCGTTGTATATGATCGGTTCCATTGAGGAAGTAAAAAAAGGCAGTGCCACATGAACCTGAAAGTGCTGTTACCAACAGAAATTCTGATTGACCAGCCTGTCATGAAGGTGGTCGCGGAAGCAGAGAACGGTTCATTCTGTCTGCTGCCGCGGCATGTTGATTTTGTGTCCGCCCTGTTGCCTGGTATTTTGACTTTTGTGGACGAACAGAACGACGAAAGCTATCTGGGCATTGGTGGAGGTATCCTCACAAAAACCGGGGCTGAAGTTCGTGTTTCCACAATCTATGCCGTCCAGGGGGAGGATCTGGGCACACTTCGCCAGAAAGTCGCTGATCAATTTGAAGCACAGTATGAAAGAGAGCGTCTGGTTCGTTCAGCCATTGCGAAACTGGAAGCGGATATCCTCAGGCACTTCGTCAAACAGGGAGTCGGCAATGATGTCTGATAAGCAGCCTGAGCGCGAGAATGATCATCGCTTCGCTAATCACGATTTCCAGGAAGGTCCCCTGCACCTGCATGAACAAGCACAGATTGAACAGAGGATCGCCTCACAGGAAGCACGGAAACTGAAAGCACAACGTGAAAAACATCATACGATCTGGTTCGGGTTCGGGATGTTTGGACTGATTGGCTGGTCTGTCACAATCCCGGCGGTACTGGGGGCGATACTGGGGATGTGGATCGATGCACGCTGGCCGGGTCCGTATTCCTGGACTTTAATGTTGATGATTGGAGGGGTCGCTCTTGGCTGTTTGAATGCCTGGAAATGGATCCATAAAGAAGGAAATATTGAAAAATGAGTGTTGAACTGCTGTTACAGCTTCTCGCGAGTCTGGTCTGTGGCCTGGTACTGGGCACACTGTTTTTTGGTGGGCTCTGGCTGACCATTCGCAATCTGCAGAAGGTCTCTCATCCTGCCTTATTATTTCTGGCTTCAGCCCTGACAAGAACCATACTGACCATTTCCGGTTTCTGGTGCATCGGCGTCTGGCTTGATGAATCTTCACGCTGGCAACGCCTGACCGTCTGCCTGGCCGGATTCATTCTTGCCCGCATGATCTGCACACGCATAATCAGAACTGATCAACCGACTTTCTCAGGAAAATCCGCGTAAATGAATATGTCACCCGATGAACCGCTCTGGCAGTGGGAATTTCTGATTCTGAACAGAACTATTCTGTTTACCTGGCTGGTGATGGGCCTGCTGACCTGCGGCTCCTGGTTCATCACACGACGACTGAGTACCAGCGCCCATCTTTCACGGGGTCAGAATCTGCTTGAAGTACTGGTGTCAGGACTACGAAATCAGATTCAGGAAGTCAGTCAGCAGGATCCCGGTCCCTACCTCCCTTTTATTGGAACCCTGTTTTTATTCATTGTCGTCTCGAATATTCTCTCAATCGTACCCGGTTATCATGCCCCGACCAGTTCCATCTCGACAACAGCGGCTCTGGCAACCTGTGTGTTTGTAGCCGTCCCGCTTTATGGAATTGCAAGCCAGGGACTGGTGGATTATCTGAAGCAGTACATTCGCCCCTCTGTTCTGATGCTTCCGTTCAATATCATCGGCGAACTGTCGCGGACCCTGGCTCTGGCTGTGCGACTTTATGGCAACATCATGAGTGGTAGCGTTATCGGAGCCATTCTACTGGGATTCGTCCCCCTGTTTGTGCCCATTCTGATGCAGGCCTTTGGACTGCTGACAGGCATCATCCAGGCTTATATCTTTTCAGTACTGGCGATGGTCTACATTGCATCAGCCACACAAGTTTCACAGGCAATAAGCGAACAGCCACAATCACCTGAAGAATATTCAAAACAGAAAAAATAAAGGAGCAGTCTATGGACTCAAACACTGTCATTGCAGCAGTTTCGATATTTACAGCGGGAATTACCATCGCCATCGGATCCATTGGCCCGGCGCTTGGGGAAGGCAGAGCCCTCGCCCAGGCGTTAAGCGCTATTGCGCAGCAGCCCGATGAAGCCAGTACAATTACGCGGACCCTGTTCGTGGGGCTCGCCATGGTAGAATCGACGGCGATTTACTGTTTCGTGATTTCCATGATTCTGATCTTTGCCAATCCGTTCTGGAATCACTTTATGCAGGCAGCCACCAGGTAACCTTACTGACAGATTCAACAGGAAAACGGGATGTCCATCGACTGGTTTACTTTTACTGCTCAGATTCTTAACTTTCTGGTCCTCGTCTGGCTGTTATCTCATTTCCTCTATAAGCCAGTGCTGAACGCAATGGCAGAGCGGGAAAAAAAGATCGCTGCAGAACACGAAGCAGCCACCGCTGCGCAAAACGAAGCAAAATCCGAACTGGCCCGATATCAACAACAGACCGAAGACCTTTCGCATGCCCGGGAGGAATTACTGGCTGAGGCAGGGAAAGAAATTCAGATCTGGAAAGAACAGCATCTTGCGCAGGCGCGCAAGGAAATCGACCAGGAGAAAACAGACTGGTTCCGTGCTCTGCACCGCGAACGCGAATCCTTTTTAAGAGAAGCCCGCCTGCGCATGGCTGCACACATGCATCAAATGAGTCATTGGATCCTCAAAGAACTGGCAGATTCAGATCTGCAACAACAGACAATTTCCGTTTTCATGAACCGGATCAGGCAGATTGATGAAACACATAAACAGGAGTTTCTCGCCAAGCTGGAAACGTCTGACCCGCAAATGCTGGTCGAAAGTGCTTTCGAACTGACGCAACCCGAACGGAAGGATATTACGGACCTGATCCATGATTATCTCAGCAGGGAAGTGACGATACGTTTTCGCGTGAATCATGAATTGATTTGTGGAATTGATCTCCATCTGGCTGGTTACAAAATCTCCTGGAATCTGCAGGAATCGCTGGAAGAACTCGAAGAAGAATTTGTGCGTTCCCTCAATGATGTCATCTCAACCGACTCCGAACCAGGGATCAATCCGAAAGCATAACACAGTGAATCAAAGCTTACTCAGGCAATACCCATGAATCAGAGTCCCGATATTAAATCATTGATCGACACGACTTTTGATCAGTTTAGCGGCGTATTAAGTCAGCATGATTTTGCACCACGACTGATCGAAATCGGCAAAATCACCTATGTCGGACGCAGTCATGCCCGCATTAGTGGCTTACCGAATGTGCAGTCAGAAGAACTCTTGCAGTTCCCCCATCATATACTGGGTTTGGCATTGAACCTGGATGAACATGAAGTGGGAGTTGTACTCCTCGATCACGGAGAACAGCTCACCGCCGGAGATGAGGTCAGGCGAACGCACCGCTTACTTGATGTTCCTGTTGGCGAATCGTTAATCGGTCGCGTCATCGACCCGGTGGGGCGTCCCCTGGATGGGCATGGTCCACTCACAGCCGCCGAACGCAGACCCTATGAACGCGATCCGGCAGCCATCATTGACCGGGCTCCGGTCACCGTTCCTCTACAGACAGGTTTGAAAGTCATTGATGCCCTGATTCCCATAGGCCGCGGTCAGCGCGAACTGATTCTGGGAGATCGCCAGACAGGTAAAACAGCAATCGCCATCGATACGATTCTCAACCAGAAAAATAAAGATGTGATCTGTATCTACTGCGCGATCGGACAGCGAAATACTGCGGTCGCCAAAGTGATTGATGACCTGCGTACTCAGGGTGCATTGGAATACACGACTGTGGTCGTAGGGGAGAGCGACGCTCCCCCCGGTCTGCAGTTTGTTGCCCCCTATGCGGCGACCACCCTGGGAGAATACTTTATGGACCAGGGGCAGGATGTCCTGGTGATCTACGATGACCTGACTTCACATGCCCGCTCTTACCGGGAATTATCACTGCTCCTCAGACGCCCACCGGGACGCGAAGCATTTCCCGGCGACATCTTCTACCTGCATTCACGTTTGCTGGAACGCTCGACTCATTTAGCGGATCGGCTCGGAGGAGGTTCGTTAACCGCATTACCGATCGCCGAAACAGAAGCGCAGAATCTGTCTGCTTATATCCCGACCAATTTAATCTCAATCACCGACGGCCAGATTTACCTTTCACCACAGCTGTTTCAGAAAGGGATTCTGCCTGCCGTCGATGTAGGTCGCTCTGTCTCCCGTGTCGGAGGGAAAACACAACTCCCCGCTTACCGGGCCGTCGCAGGTGATTTAAGATTGTCTTACAGTCAATTCGAAGAACTCGAAGCCTTTTCCCGTTTCAGCAGCCGCCTGGATTCAGAAACACTGGCCACACTGGAACGCGGGCGTCGCGTGCGTGAAATCTTTAAACAGCCTCAATACCAGCCGCTTTCCGTTCCTGAGCAACTGTCTGTGTTAATCGGTATGGCAGGGGGAGCGTTTGACAAAACCGGCTTACCACAGATACATCACCTGGAAGAACAGGTTCAACGGCTTCTTGATAACGAATTTCCCGATTTGAGCGAACAGATCCTCTCGGGTAAAACCATTACCGCTACCGAGCAGAAATCGGTACTGAACGCGGTGAGCGAACTGATTCAGCAATCCCAAAATCCACTTTCTGAAACCGACTGAGCTGATGCAGGATTTCGAAACATTAAAACGGAGCATCGAAAGTACCAGAGATCTGGAGTCGGTCGTACGTACAATGAAAACACTTGCCGCGGTCAGTATCAGGCAGTACGAACAGGCAGTCGACTCCCTCGAAGACTATTCTGACACGGTTTACTGTGGACTGGAAATGGTTTTATCAAAGAGTCTGTCCGACTCTCGTTTGACAGATGGTCCTGCTTCTGGCACCATCGGCATGATTCTCTTTGGTTCCGATCAGGGAATGTGCGGTCAATTCAATGAACAGCTGGAAACCTATGCGGAAGAATATTTCACAGCGACTGATTTAGTCAGGCGAAAACAGGCCTGGATGATCGTAGGCTCGCGAATGCGGGGCAAAGCTCTGGATTCCGGACATGAGGTTGATTTTGATTTCAGCCTGCCCGGTTCAGCTACGGGAATTGCCCCCCTGGTCTCTGAAATGCTCGCGAAAATTGATCAATGGCGGCACCAGCGACGACTGAGTGAAATCTATATTTTTTACAATCAGCGTGAATCGGCCTCCACCTATAAACCACATGTCGTACAGTTACTTCCCGTCGACCCGACAAAGTTCCATCGAAAGCATCAGAGTCCGAGCACATCACGTTCGCTCACCCTCTACACGATGAGCCGCACAACCTTATTGTCCAGACTGATCCAACAATACCTGTTCGTATCGCTGTTTCGTGCCTGTGCAGAATCAATGGCGGGCGAAAATGCCAGCCGGATCGCTTCCATGCAGGCTGCGGAACGCAATATTAAAGAACGCCTGATGAATTTGCAGGCAGAATTTAATCAACGCAGACAGACTGCCATTACAGAAGAGTTACTGGATGTAGTAACCGGATTTGAAGCATTAAAAGATGCAGAATGAATTTTCAGAGTTCAATCCAGATCATTTTACAGGAGTGAAAAACCATGACCGACCAGCAGAAAACACCATGCGCCGCTGATTTCATGAATCGGCATGTACAAGTCGTAACCCAGGATATGTCGCTGACGGAAGTCATTCGATTTCTATTAAAACACAAAATCTCGAATGCCCCCGTTGTCAAACTACAGGATCAGAAGCAAATTCTCGTCGGTTTTGTATCCGAACGCGACTGCCTGTCCGCTTTGTCGAATGAAGTGTTCTTCGGAAACCCCAGCCCGGCTCAGACAGTGAGAACCATCATGAGTTCACACCCCATCTGCATTACTCCCGAAACAGAACTGTTCTCGATCGTTTCGATCTTTGTCAGCCATCATCTGCGCCATCTGCCTGTTGTACAAAATGGAGTTCTCAAGGGAATCGTCAGTCGACGAGAGATTCTGGAAGCCATGGAAACTTATTACAATCACTCACTTCATACTCAAGAACACGAGCGACTTTTGCGCGATGCTTCACAGCCCATGAACCTCCGTTTTTTAATTGACCGAAGCTGAACGGGAAGCGCATAGCTGAAAACAGTTCAACAGATTCGCGGCAAAGGACTTCCCAGTGGATCGTGAAGAGGCTGTTCAAGACCCAGAGTCCGTTTTACCGTTACCGCAGCAACTCCCCGGGCTTTGACAGAACCGATTAACCGGGCATCTGCTGTCTTTGAGAGAGACTGTAAAACAGAGACTGCTTCCTGCCCGGCCCCCTGCCTGACCGCGATCAGCATGGTCCCCTCATTGGCAATATGCAGAGGATCCAGCCCCAGTAATTCACTCATGCCCTTCACTCCGGGTGTGACTGGTACACAACGTTCGTCGATACTAAGTGTCAAACCACTGGACTCAGCCCATTCCTGCAGTACCGCGGCCACCCCGCCCCGGGTTGCATCCCGCAGACAGCAAATCCGGTCCCCGAGTGCTTCCCGTAACTGCTCCACGGCTGTTAACAGGGAACCACAATCGCTGTGAGGCAAGGGGTCTAACTGCAATTGTTCGCGCGCTGCCAGTACAGCAATGCCATGCTGGCCGATGGGCCCGCTGACGACAAGTTCATCCCCCTCTCTCAGAAACGCGGGTCCTGGCGGGACAGGCTCTGTCAGCTTGCCAACTCCCGCCGTATTGATAAACAGACCATCAACGGCGCCCCGGGGAACCACTTTCGTATCACCGGCCACAATCTTGACCGCCGTTCTCGATGCTGCTTCAGCCAGACTTTGCAGTACGCGATCCAGAAGCATCAGCGGAAAGCCCTCTTCAAGGATCAATGACAGCGTGAGCCAGAGCGGATGTGCCCCGCTGACTGCCAGATCGTTGACGGTCCCATAAATCGCCAGGCTGCCAATATCGCCTCCCGGAAAAAACAGGGGAGATACAACAAAACTGTCCGTCGTCAATGCAAGTGGCCCGTCGACGCGAGGCAGTCGAGCTGCATCATCTGAGGTTTCCAGAAATTCATTTTTCAGCACGGAAGCAATACGTTCCTGAATCAGTTTGCGGGAAAGCCTTCCCCCCTCGCCATGTGCCAGCGTCACACAGTCCGTTTCCGCTGGTATCTCGATGGGACAATTCAGCTGCCAGCTGCCAGTCATGTTCTGCTGATTATTTTCCATCGTACTTCACATTCAATTTGAACAGTTAACAGATCGCTTCAAACACCCGCATAGCGATAGTAAGCGGCACAGGCACCTTCTGAAGAGACCATCGGCGCTCCCAGAGGCGTTTCGGGAGTACACTGTTTACCAAAATGCGGACACTCTGTTGGTTTGAGTTGCCCGGTCATCACATCGAAGCTGCGACACTCACTGTTGAGAATGACAGGCAAACTACTATCCGAAAATCGAACCCGCGCATCAAACTGCTGCCACTGTTCCCGCAGTGAGAGACCACCCGCCGGAATGAGATCAAATCCCCTCCAGCGCGCGTCTGATACCTGATAAATTTCCTGCACAAGATCCTGTGCTGACTGATTTCCGGCCATCTGTACTGCGCGTGAATAACAATTCTCCAGCCGCGTTTCACCAGCCTCCAGTTGTCTGACACAGGCCAGAATGCCCTCCAGTAAATCCAGCGGTTCAAAACCGGTCACGACGACTGGCAACTGATAGCGTTCCACCAACCGGTTGTAAGATTCATATCCCATTACCGTACAGACATGCCCGGCTGCCAGAAACGCCTGCACCCGGTTCTCCGGTGACTCAACCAGGGACTCCATCGCAGGTTGTACCCGAACATGCGATACGATCAGACTGAAATTATCGAGCTGATACTGCGCAGCCTGCTTCACAGCCAATGCGGTCGCAGGTGCTGTCGTCTCAAATCCAACAGCGAAAAACACCACCTGTTTCTCAGGTTGCCTGCGTGCCAGTTCCACTGCATCCAGAGGCGAATAAACAATCTTCACCTGTCCGCCTCTGGTCCGGGCATCCAGTAAAGAACCCTGACTGCCGGGCACACGCAACATGTCACCGAAACTGGTCACCATCACGTCAGGCCGTTTAACCAGTTGGCAGGCAAAATCAATGTCTGCCTGATCGGTCACACAGACTGGGCAACCGGGACCATGAATTAATTCAACAGTCCCCTGCAACTCGGCTGCAATCCCATGTCGTAACAGACTGTGTGTCTGCCCGCCACAGACTTCCATCAATGTCCAGCTTCGGGTTGAGACGCGCCGAATTTCATCCAGCAATCGCTGTGCTGCTGCCGGATCTCGATATTCATCCAGGTACTTCATGATTCGTCCTCTCCCGCATCAGGCAGAGTTTCATGCCAACCCTTATCTTCCCCCCACTCAGCCAGCGTATCAAAAATCCGTTGCGCTTCCCGTGCATCAATCCTGTTGATCGCAATACCGGCATGAACCAGAATGTAATCACCAGCTTCCGCCTCGGTCACGCAGGCCATATGCACGACTCGGCGTACGCCATCAAACTCAATTTCTGCCTGCGAAAAGATGCCTTCCCGTTCCACCCAGCGAACCAGTTGGCCAGGTATTCCTAAACACATGGCGCGGCTCCCTTCTGTTTCGAACGGACAATCGCAACCGCCAGTTGCCCCGCAGCCAGCCCCCCATCATTAGGCGGGATCCTGCCAGGCAATCCCAGCGGTTGATCATTTTGACGCAGTTCTTCTGCCAGAAGTTCAACCAGACAGCGGTTCTGAAAGACACCTCCCCCCAAAACCACAGACAAAGGCATAAACTGCCGACACAACCGCGCGGTTCCCCGGGCCAGACCGCGATGAAACCGCATTGCCATCACACCTGTTGAGACTCCCGCTTTCCGATCTCGCAGAATCGCGGCAATACAAGGTCGCCAGTCCAACTGAATCGGAGCCCCCTGTGAAAGCGGCATCTCGTAACTGCCGGCTTCCGCAAGGTCGCAACTCGCTTCCAGCAACATCGCCGCCTGCCCTTCATATTCAGAATGCGTGACGCCCAGAACCAGAGCAGCGACTCCATCAAATAACCGTCCGACACTGGAGGTGCGTGGAGAAAGACGTTTCGATTTGATGATCTGCAACACAGGTCTGACCAGTTCTGTTTTGATTCCCGTATTCAACGCAGCCTCCGATCCCAGCGTCTCTGTCATCAGGGAAACCGCAACTCGATACGGTTCGCGGACGGCCGCTTCTCCCCCCGGCAGGAGGAACGGTTTTAAATGACCGACCCTGGTATATTGAGCCGCTGTTGACAGTAAAAACTCACCTCCCCAGATGGTCTGATCGTCGCCCCGACCGGTCCCGTCAAAAGCGACTCCCAGTACCTGACGATCCAGCCAGCCCTGTTCCAGCATACCCGCCACGATATGAGCATGATGATGCTGCACTCGCTCAACGCGTGAACCTGGTTGCGATGCCCGGTTCGAAGTAAAATAATCGGGATGCTCATCGCAGATATAATCAGCCTGCGAAACAGCATAGAGCTGCTGTAGAGATTCCAGCTGCTCCTCGTAACGCTCGCAGGCAGCCAGGCTCTCCAGATCGCCAATATGAGGCGCCAGAACAGATTGAGCACCATTATTCAAAGCGACAGCAGCTTTCTGATGTCCCCCCAGCGCAATGGCAGGTTGAGGATGTTCCAGATCCAGAGACAACGGAGCCAGCCCCCGTGCCAGTCGAATCGTGACAAGTCGTCCTGCCATCCAGCGAACGACACTGTCATCGATGGGGTGTTCGATCGGACGATCATGCTCCAGCCAGCAGTCTGCCAGTGCGTTGATTTTTTCAGAATGACTTCGATCCTGATAGAACAGCGGTTCGCCTTCCCGGTTGGCGCTGGTGACCACCAGGGGAAAATCGCATTGCTCAAGAAGTAACCAGTGTAGCGGTGTCGTGGGCAGCATCACTCCCACTGTATTCAATCCCGGATTCACATTACCGGCAATCGGTGAGTTCTCACGCGCCTGCAGCAAAACAATGGGTGCCGCTGGACTTGCCAGCGTCTCAGCTTCCGCATCATTCATCACAGCCAGTTTGAGCGCTGCAGTGAGGTCTGTCACCATCACAGCCAGCGGTTTTCCTTGGCGTTGTTTTTTCTCCCTTAACATTTGAACGGCTGCCTCACTGGTGGCATCAACCAGCAGTTGATAACCCCCCAGTCCCTTCAGACCAACAATTGCTCCCTGCTGCAGCGCGCGGGCCGCACTCTGGATTGCCTCCGCATCGGAATCGTTGATTTCACCGGTTGTACTGGTGCACCAGACGCGGGGACCACACTGCGGACAGGCGATTGTCTGCGCATGAAAGCGACAATCAACGGGGGAATCGTATTCTCTCTGACAGTGGGAACAGAGGACATATTTCGACATGCCTGTTTGACCGCGTTCATAAGGCATGGAACGCAGCAGTGAATACCGAGGGCCACAGCTGGTGCAGCTGGTGAAAGCATAGCCGAACCGCTGATCAGCAGGGTCAGCCACTTCAGCCAGGCAATCTGGACAGACAGCGATATCGGGTGGAATACGGGCCGCAAGAGGACCACTGGTCTGTTTTTCGATGATGTCAAACCGCGTCCCTCCGCGCGGCTTGATCACTTCACTGGATTTCTGGTCAATCACAGTTTCATCAGGCAGGTAAGCTTCCAGGTCTCGCACGAATTCCTGTACAACCTTTTCAGGTCCTTCAATCAGCAGTTCAATCCCTGCTGTCGTATTACAGATCGAGCCTGCCAGCCGTAATTCACAGGCACGCCGCGCGACAGCAGGGCGCAATCCGATCCCCTGGACCCGACCACTCAAAGTGATCTGGATCGCGACTTTGTGTTCCGTGCTTTCAGTCATTGCCCGCGGGTTCATGGTATGCTGCCAGTTGAAGTTGATGTTGCTCTTCCAGGAAATCACACCAATCCTGAATGCCACTTCCCGTCAGGGAACAACAGGATATGACCTGCAGCGCAGATTGAATCCGCTGGGCGTCTGCAGTTACAGCTTCCACAGAAAAAGGAACGTGTGGCAATAAATCCAGTTTGGTGATCAGCATGGCCTGACTGGTGCGGAACATTTTGGGATATTTCCCCGGCTTATCGTCCCCTTCTGTCGTGCTGATGAGGACCACGCGCAAGTGCTCTGCCAAATCATGCGAAGCAGGACAGACCAGATTTCCCACATTCTCGATAAACAGAAAATCGACTGCAGGATCACCCAGCGCTGTCAAACCCCGCTGCACCAGCGGCAGTTCCAGATGACAGGCGCCCCCCGTCGTCAGCTGCGCGACCGGAATCAGGGGTGCTAACCGCTGCGCATCGCGGTCGGTTTCCAGGTCACCCACCAGCACCGCCATTGACCGGCGACCGGCAAAGTGCCGCGCTGTCGCTTCCAGTAAACTCGTTTTTCCCGACCCCGGAGAGGACAGCAGATTCACAACCAGAGTGCCACGCCACCCCAGCCGTCCACGCTCTTCTTCAGCATCAGCTTTTTGTTCAGCTTGCACATCACGTTTGACAATGATGGTCTGTTGACTCATGCGGATACTCCCTCATTTGAATCGATTGATTCCATTGTAATACTGATCAGTTGCAATTCATCCCCCTGAATGACGTCAATGCTTCCTGACTGACATTCAGGACAACGAAACTGAAAATCGAGGACTTCAAACTCATGCTGACAATGAGTGCAAACGGCAGTGACAGGAACCAGATCCAGTTTCAATTGACATTCCACAGAAAAGACATCCGGGACCATCTCCTCAAACGCGGCTGCAAATAACAGCGGTTCAACCCCCGACAGATCTCCCGCCTGGACACAGATTTCAGAAACGCGACCGCCCCCCTGTTCAGCCACGATGTGGCTGACCTGTTTCAACAGATTCTGAACCAGTGACCGTTCATGCATGCTCAATCTCTCCTGATCTCAAAGATGGAATGAGATCCCCACAGATCGATTCGACGGCAGCGACAACTCCTGCCTGCACCGCTTGTGATAAAGTCTCGCCGGAATGATTCGAATCCAGTTCGACACCGCAGATCCGAACCTGTTTTGGAAGTCTTCCCAACTGCGATGCCAGCGCGAGCACTCCCGTTAAAGACATCTGGTGTGTCCCCGACCAGTGAATTTCATCCAGTCGCCCGCAAGGCCAATCCCATTGATGAACGCTTCCCGCCTCACCGGCTCCCTGGCAGGCATCACAAATCAGCAGGTCCATCGCAGGATCGATCCAGTCCAGTAAATCAGCCGGTGTCCGTGCCAGTTTCACACAAACGTGATTATAATTTCGCTGTTCAATCTGTCTGGCCACTTCCCAGCCTGCCTGATCGTCACCATGCGGACTGCCAATTCCAGCGATCATGATCTGTCCCCCCTTTTTCATTCCCTCTTCCTCCCTGCTGGATTTCAGTTTCGATCGATTGTAACTTTCAGAAAATGAGTGGAACAACTGATACAGGGATCATAGGCCCTCACCAGATTTTCACATTTCCGCGCGAGTTCTGCTTCTTCGTTTCCAATTGACTCTGCCACAACATGCTTGAGATCCACTTCAATTTGGGCCTGATTCTGAGACGTCGGCGGGACAATACAGGCCTCAACGATCTTGCCTTGATCATCAATATCATAGCGATGATACAGCGTCCCCCGGGGCGCTTCGGTCGCTGACTTACCGGTCCCTGCTTGTGGGGAATACGATTCGCGTGGTTTTCCGGCAGGGTGTTGATCGCGCAGGATCGTCAACGCTTCTTCGTATGCGTGAACAATTTCCAACCCGCGGGCAATAATCGCCTTGTGGGGATTACGACAGACCGACTCCCATCCGATTTCGTCTGCCAGCTTTCGCGCCTGGGGAAACAGTTGATTTCGATTCAGGTTAATTCGCGATAATGGCCCGAGCAGATAAGGACGCCCCGTAGACTTACGAAACGCCTGCAGCGCCGTCGAGTGGGGTACCTGCCGTTCTTCAAACTCCTCTTCGTACTGTTCTACTTCAATCACGTCTCCCAGGCTGGACTTCATCACACCCGCATTCATGGGATATTCATCCGGATGCGACAGCGATACAAAATCGCAATCCGATTCCATTTCCGGAAAATCGAAACCAGCCAGCCAACTTGTGGTTTCCTTCGCGGCGTTCAGACCCCATTCAAAATCCGGTATCAGTTTCTGAAATTCATTTCGGCGGGGAATGCGGTAGAAGCCCCCCACGCAAACATTCACTGGATGAATGGCTCTCCCCCCCAGCAGGTCGACCAGTTGGTTACCATGTTTTTTCAGTCGCAGTCCACGATTGACTTCGTCAGGAAACTGCTTCGCCATCTCCAGCCCGCTCTCAAAGCCGAGAAAATCAGGGGCATGCAATAAATGCATATGCAGGCCATGGCTTTCAATCCATTCGCCACAATAGAGCAGCCGACGTAAACGACGAATCTCTGGGGAGACGGTCACTTCCAATGCAGCTTCCAGGGCATGCACACTACTCATCTGGTATGCCACCGGACAGATTCCACAGATCCGCGCCGTGATATCCGGTGCGTCTTCGAGAGGCCGTCCCCGCAATAACGCTTCAAACAGACGCGGTGGCTCGTAAATTTCCAGGCGGACTTCCTCAATCGTTTCACCACTCATGCGGATGAACAGCCCCCCTTCCCCTTCCACACGGGTCAACGTTTCCACTTTGATCTTGCGGTCACCCATCAGCCTGACTCCCCGTTCCGATCCAGCAATCGCCGGCTTTCCTCACGAAATGCAGGTGCATTGTTGTTGAAATTCTGCAGGCTGTTGGATATTTCCTGCTTTGAGGCGCCCTCCTGCTCCATCTGTGTGGTCAGGCTCACCAGATTGATCTGCGAAGCCGGTCCAAAGCAGCCGTAACAGCCCCGATTGTAACTCGGGCAGAGTGCATCACACCCCGACTGCGTTACAGGTCCCAGGCAGGCAATTCCCTGTGCCACAGTCACACACACCGTGCCGCGGCGTTTACAATCCAGGCAGACACTATGACCGGGAGTGCGCGGCGTCCGTCCTGCCAACAGAGACTGAATGACTTCAATCAGCTGATATTGATTGATCGGGCAGCCTCGTAATTCGAAATCAACTTTTACATGATCTGCGATCGGCGTTGACTGTTCTAACACCTCGATATATCCGGGACTGGCATACACTGACCGCATGAATTCTGCAGAATCAGCCCCGTTTCTCAATGCCTGAATACCGCCAGAGGTCGCACAGGCACCAATGGTCATCAGAAAGTGGGAGTCTCTGCGAATTTGCTGGATCCGGGTTGCATCGTGAGGCGTGGTAACTGATCCCTCAATCAGCGCAATATCATACGGGCCTGGTTCCATGCGACTGGTGGCCTCGGGAAAATAAACGATCTCTAAGGCATCCGCGACGGACAACAGCTGATCCTCGGCATCCAACAGGGAAAGCTGACAGCCATCACAGGAAGCAAATTTGAAAACAGCCAGTCTGGGTTTTCCCACGCTCAGAGTCCTTCCACTTTTAAATAGGGTGAAATCTGATCGTAGCGAAAGACGGGGCCATCCTTGCAGATGAATTCCGGTCCCAACTGACAGTGACCACACAAACCGACCGCACACTGCATATTTCGTTCGGTCGAAACCCAGATCTGTTCGCCAGTCATTCCCCGTTGAAGCGCGGCACGGGCGGTAAAACGCATCATCAGATCCGGACCACAGATCAACAGAATCGTCTGTGCGGGATCAAAGCCAGTGAGCCGTTCCAGTAACTGAGGCACAACTCCCACATTTCCGCGCCAACCAGGACTCGACCGATCAACGGTTTCTCTGATCTCCAGTCCCCCTGCTCTCCAGCGGTCATATTCCCGCGTATAAACGCGCATCTCTGGTGTGCGGGCGCCATACAATAAATGCAGACTCCCATACTCCTTTCGCTGCGCCAGCAGTTGATAAATCAAGGGACGCAAGGGGGGCAGTCCGATTCCCCCCGCCACCAGAATCACATTTTTTCCCCGACAGGCTTCGCGCGGCCAACTCGTACCAAAAGGGCCGCGCAGCCCCAGGGTATCCCCCACTTCCAGCGCAGCAATACCGCGCGTCACATTACCGGCCAATCTTATGGTATGAACCAAAGTCTCACAGGCAGCAGGATCACCGCTCATGGAAATCGCCGATTCTCCCGCACCGGGAAGATACAGCATGTTAAACTGACCTGGCTCAAAACGATAGGACTGTACTGCTGCAGCATCTGTCAGTGCCAACTGATAAGTGGCAACCCCGCTGACTTCGGCAGTGATCTCACGAATGACTGCCGTCTTCGCGACCCAGAAGCTGGCGGATTTTTCAGTCTGTTTCCCAACGGTCGAATTCATGACTGCGATTCCCGTATCGCGTCCACTTCCTGCGTCAGTTCGATTCCGACAGGACACCAGGTGATACAGCGTCCACAACCAACGCACCCTGATGTGCCGAACTGATCAATCCACGTCGCCAGTTTATGTGTTAACCACTGCCGATAACGATTGCGAATGCTGTTGCGGACCAGTCCTCCGTTCATGTAGCTGAAATCGAGATTAAAACAGGAGTCCCACTCCCGCTGTCGTTCCACATGATCTCCGGTCAGATCACTGACTTCTTCGACCGAACTGCAGAAACAGGTCGGACAGACCATCGTACAGTTCGTGCAGGACAGACATCGCTCTGCCACCTCATCCCACTGGGAATGTTCCAGGTTGGACATGAGCAGGTCTTTAATATCCGTCGTGTCAAATCGTCGTTCAATCTGGTCGACTGCCTGCTGTCGCGCCGCATGTGCCTGTGAATCCTGTTCAGGCAAAACATCTAACGTCTTCAGCTCCTGCAGTATCTCTGCACCGGCGGCAGAGGCGACCTCGACCAGAAAGCCATCAGGCAGTTCGGTGAGCGCCAGATCAAAGCCTGCTTTGCAGCGAGGTCCCGTCTCCATGGAAGTGCAAAAACAGGTTGACGCTGCCTGCGTACAGTTCACCGCAATAATCAGCGCCTGATTGCGACGCTGGTCATAAATCGAATCGACATAAGGCCCCCCCGTGAAAACCCGATCCTGTATTTTCATCGCAGCCAGTTCACAGGCACGCACACCCAGAAATGCATAACGGGGTGTTTCTTCTTCCGCTTCCTCGAACTGCCAGCCTGCCTCCGTGCGATCAGCTGTCGCCAGGGTGACGACCGGTGGAAACAGTTGCTTCTTCCAGGAACTCGGCCCCACCACATAACCAAAGAGTGCCTCATCATCGCGTTTCACCAGTCGGTATTTGCCTGGCTCCTGATGATCGGTCCAGCCGCGCGGGAGATCATCAATCGATGACAGCTCGCCGTAGACGATGGCTTCCTGATCGATCGTAGGGCCAATCACTTCGTAACCGCGGGATATCAGCACATCAAAGAGTCTGGCAAATTCATCCAGTGGTAAAAAGCAGGTTTGTGGATTGTCCGACTGCTCAGATTCACTCATTGGCGTCTCCCTGTTTCAGTGGATGTGCTTCATCTGCAACAGCATACATGTCGAGTACCTGCAGGCGACTGGCAACCAGCCTCTGAGATAACGCCAGAGCCACCCGTCGCATAATCTGGTAACCGATATCATGATCCTGTTCGCAGACGACCGCCAATGCTTCTGCATCGATAGCAATCAAGCGGGACGCTTCTACTGCGACCACGGTCGCTGTCATCTCTCCCTGTTTGAGAATGGACGACCAGCCAACCAGGTCTCCTTCTTCCAAAGTCAAAACAGGCAAACAGCCACGTGCAGGAATGGTCATGCATATTTCTACGCGACCACTGAGAATGATATAAAGATCCCGATGCTCGGTCCCTTCGGTAAAGATCGTCGCGTTACGGGGAAAATCCTGAAAACGGGAGATGGCAGCCAGTTGCTGCAGTTCCTCAACTGACAAGCCGGAAGTGAAGCGGAGTTGTTGTAGATGTTCCTGCAGCTGTTGAATCTCCATCGCAGCCTCTCAGTCAGCATGTAAAACAGTGGACAGGACATTTCGATTCTAGCCTGCCTGTTCGGAATCGTCCAGCGACCTGGATTTTGGATTCACTCCTTTATTCCTGTTTCAGACTGACATCGGGGATTCCCCTATCTAAAAATACGAAATCATCCCATGTTGGGTCACCTTGCTCTCCTGATTACTATTCAGGCACAGGATTTTAGAATGATTTACGCAGTGAAGATTTGAGATCATGATTCTGTTTTTTGCAACGTATTGGGTTCATGAAATGGATTCATTCAAATCGTAATTCCTGCAGACCTTCGACCGTGAATCAGATACATTTGAATAAAATCAACAAGGAGCGTTCGATGAAGACATTAACACATGATGAGCTCAAATCACTGACGGAATGGGAAAAAGGGCCCTGCGTTTCCATATATTTACCCCGGCATCAGGCTGTCTCTGAACTGGGAAAAGATTCCATTGAACTGCGAAACAGGTTAGATGAAGCGGAAACATCACTCCAGCAAATGGGTCTGGACACTGCGGAAGCTGCCCAGTTTCTGAAACCGGCGCGAATGCTGCAGAATGATCCTTCCTTCTGGAAACAGGGAGCGGCTCAGGGGCTCTGCCTGCTGATGGCTCCGGAAATGTTCCAGCAGTACGACTTGCCCTACCAATGTCCCCCCATGCTGTCTGTTGCAGAAACGTTCTATCTCAGTCCGTTATTCTATAAAGCATATGAAGATGATCGGTTTGATCTGCTGGCAATCTGCCCGAATTCGGTCAGGATGATCCGTCATCAAAATGGTGATTTCACAGAGGTAGAACTTCCTGAAAATATCCCCGCTCATCTGGATGATTTTGCGGGGGGAATCGAACTCGAAGAATCATTACAGTACCATACGACTTCTTCCGGAAGCCAGGGTGGAGAATTCGCCGGTGTTCAACATGGACATGGTTTGACGAAAGAACAACATGAAAAAGTCCTGACGGATTACTATCAGTTTCTCGCCCGACAATTCGATCAGTACCTGGAAGACAACGCGCCTCCTCTGGTACTTGTCTGTGCGGAAAAACAGCAGAGCCTGTTTCGCAAACACTTCCACGGGAGTCAACTTCTGCCAGACGGAGTCACCACTTCCCCGGACCAGCTCTCTGCAAGAGAACTGGTAGATCTCGCATTACCAGTAGCTGAATCCAGCTTCCAGACATCCCTGCACAAAGCGCAAGAGAAATTTCAGAATCATATGGGAACATCTCGTATTTCTCATCAACTGGAAGAAATCCTGCAGTCAGCAGAACAGGGACGCGTCGAGGCGCTGTTTGCTCCCCTCGGCTCAGAACTCTGGGGGCATCTGCCTCAGGATGGCGAATTATTACAAACACATGCCCAGCCGGAATCTGGCGACATTGCGCTCCTGAACTGGGCAATCCGGAACACATACCGACATGGTGGGACTCCTTACGTCATTCAGCCGGATGACATGCCCGACCAACACTCTGTACTCGCCAGTTTTCGCTGGTAAACAGAGTCTGGGGAGAATGAAAGGTGTCAACGACGAATGGTACTGCCGCTGATACCTTTTTCATTCTTCCAGCCAGCGATTCACAATTTGAGGCACGTGTTCCACCGCGGTCCCTTTGATCCAGTGGAATGCGACAGGCTCCGATTCCAGGTCCGGGCTGACGATCAGTTTCTCCGCACTCGGATTCGCTTTTGTCAACAGGCTGGCAGCCGGATAGACCGAAAGCGAGGTCCCCACAACGAGTACTTTCCCTGCATTTTTTACATGCCTTGCCGCAATCTCATAATTGTGAATGGCTTCTCCAAACCAGACAATGTGTGGCCTTAGCTGGGCCCCCTGTTCGCAGAGATCGCCCAGTTGAATTTCTTTTCCGCCGATTTCATAGATGAGCGTCGGATCAACAGTACTGCGGGCTTTCACCAATTCTCCATGTACGTGGATCACCTGGGTGGAGCCTCCACGCTCATGCAGGTCATCCACATTCTGCGTGATCACGACCACCTCATAACGACTCTCCAGTTCCGCCAGCGCCCGATGCGCCGCATTGGGTAAAGCCGCTACCGCTTTTGTTCTGCGTTCATTATAAAAATCCAGTACCAGTTGTGGATTCATCTCCCAGGCCTGGGGTGAAGCCACCTCGGTGATCTCATACTGCTCCCATAGCCCGCCCATATCACGAAATGTTGGCAATCCGCTCTCGGCACTGATTCCCGCTCCCGTCAGCACGACGACTTTATTGTGATCAAGGGGGTCAGACATCTGTGGTCTCAATTTCACTTTCATGGGGATTCACAGGCATAAGATTTTCTCTGTTTTCACTCCAGACACAAACCACGGAGTGAAAGTTCAGCCTGCCTTTTACGCATCGTGCTCTCCCCCATCGGAATCATATGCTTCTCGTTCGAACGGATTATCGCGATAAAACCGACGACCGACCAGCCACATATAGATAGACGACAGATAATAGGCGGGCAAAAACAAAGGCCCCCAGCGTTCATACTGCCGGACATGAACCATTTCATGTTCGCGCGAAATATCCAGGGACGCATCGGTCTGCCCGAGAATGGTATGCCCCAGTGTCAAAGCGAGTGTAAACTGACCATGAGGCAATCGTTGGATAAACCACTTCGTACCGCCCTCATAAAACTCAATCACCCGACCCCGAATGCGAGCCCGTCCGCCAAAACACATTCCCACGCCACCAATCAGTAGTCCTATGAGAGTATTGGGTGATGCCCACACTACACGAATCAGAAATGAAATAAGGTCCATCAATGACACTCACCGCGACAGTTCCAGATCATCGATCCAGATCTCGGCATCCGTGTCTCCCTGGCTGACGAAACCCAGCCAGTCGAGTGTGTTCCATTCGGGATTAACACACCGTAGATTCTTGAAATGCCGTGGCTGTTGTCCCGGTAACGTCACCGATAGATTCCATTTGCCCGCTTGCTTACCGAGCGGTGCCGTGATTTCCAGATTCACCCATTGATCGATGGGGAAATCCATCAATTCTTTGCCGTTCGCTGCACGGAGCTTTCCTTTTTCAACCCAGAGCGTGGGACCAATCCGATACGGGTTCGATTGATCGCGCCACTCATGCTGAAAGACAGCAGCAGAACTCAGCTTGATCGCAAACGCACAGCGACTGACACCTTCACTATGATGTGGCGAGACCACAAACATCGGGTAATAGCGATGTTTCTGTCCCGGAGTGTCGAGCAGTCTCAGCGCCTGCGTACCAGACGGTGCCCCCTTGACCTCCACGACTTCGACACCGCCCCGCTTCTCATCTTTACTGACCGAGGTACTTGGCGGCAGCGCCCCTGCTTCGAAGTCTTCCACGAATGACAACAGAGGCGTTGGCGGCGGGTCTTTCATCTCGGGTAAAACCAATTCACGCGCTCTCGCGATCCATTCCGCGTCTCCATAGAGACCCGCTTTCTCGTAGTCGAATGGTTTAAATCCGATTTTGAACGCAGGGGAATCTTTCGCCAGCTGGAAATTGTCATTCGCCGGATCGATAAAATCAGGATTGGCAATGATCGATCCCTGGTCTTTCCCAGTAGCCTGCCATTCCGCGAACGTTTTTCCCTGGAAATCAATCGGCTTGTCATCGGTGCGCCAATACAGATTGTGATCCACCTTCACATTTTTGTCTTTCCAGTTCCCGTGAAACAGTTCGCCGGAATTGAAAGCGACAATGTTATGTTCGAACGTGAAAGAGAGATGCTCTTCCACCCGACTGCGTTTCACCTGGTACTCGCGCGAGAAGGCGAAGATGTTATTCCGGATCAAATTATTCCGACCGTAGTGCTGGTGATAACCGCCCGACCGGGTGCGATAGACCAGGTTATTCTCCATCACAATGTCCGTACTTCCTTCGTCATTATAGAGCCCCCAGCCGCCATAGCTCCAGGAAAGAACATCGTGGATCACATTGTTACTGACGGTCGTGCCGGGTGAAGGTCCGAGGGTGTAGACGCCACCCATGTCACTGAGCCAGCCCCAGCCGAGATGATGGATGTGATTAAATTCGATCTTGTTCCGAACAGCGAGGCTGTCACTGTAGCCCCAGCGCCAACCAACTGAGACCCCCGTATAAAAGAAGTCGGCAATCTCGTTATGAGTCACCGTATTGTCACCGGACTGACCAATCCACACACCAACCGCACACGGAAAAAGACGGCCTCCGTGCCGAATCAGGTTGTTATCAACCATGATCTTGCCAGTCCGTTCAGCTTCTTTAGCAGCAATTCGGTTTTCACCGACGCGCACGCCGCCGGCTCCCAGATCGTGCAGATCGCAGTGAGTAACAATGCTGTCACGACAGCCTTTGCGAAACCAGAGTCCATAAGTGGCGACATGACCGATTTCGCAATCTTCAAACTGAATGGAACGCCCGCCATCAATCATCACTGCCGCTTCGATGGGCGAAGCAGCCTGGGAAGGTTCGAACCCTTGTGGCGGTGTGCGCCAGTCTGTGTGTTGAAAACTGAGTCCGCGAAACGTCAGATGTTCGACGAACTTTCCACCCGCCGGATCTCCCTTGAGGATCAGTAACTGTTCAGCAACAGGCGCAAACACCTCCGCCTTCTCAGGCGTCTCCCCTTCGCGGGGAACATAGTGTAATTTGCCTCCCGGCGCCAGATACCATTCCCCGGGAGAATCGAGTGCAGCCCGGTAATTCTCCAGGAAATAGGCAGTATTCCGGGTCAGCGGATTCCACTGTTTCATCTGCCGACCGGACGTCAACAGTTTGCCGGTCTTGACGTCGAACCCGTCCAGATATTTCCGCGTATTATCCCACTTGTGAAAGAAGAGCGCCTGAACTCCCGCACGTTCGGATTCAGGAACATTCTGAAGAGAGACCAGATCGGCGGGATCAGCATCCAGCGTCTGTCGGGCGATGGCCTTCGGTTTCGGACCATCAGTTTTCCCCATTTTCTCCCGGCCATAGCGCAGGTAAAAGAAGAACTCATCAGGCTCCCGTGCCCGTACCGCGCGTTTCCCGTTGACCCAGAGTTGCTCGAATTGCCAGCCAGGATCGACGGTCGCAGTCCACGTACCATCCGCTTGCCGTTTGAAGCCGGTAATCGGCTTGCCGCCAGAAATAACCGGGCGACTTCCTGGAGCCGCCTCGTAGACAATCGGCGCTTTCTCCGTACCCGAGTCTTCCGACGTAAAAACGACAGGTTCTGTGATCAGATAAGTTCCTGCTTTGAAAACAACTCGTGTTGGTTCTTGCGGCTTAAGTTTTCGAATTTCATCGCGGGCAGCAACGAGTGAGCGGAGTGAGCCCTCAGATGATACTTCCAGAACAAGTTCTGCGTTGGCTTGCGAGCGGGTCAGAACAGACCCCGCGATCAGAGCAGTTAACAGGAATACGTGAGTCCTTTTCATATTGATTCCACCTGATGCATCCCCGAGGTCAGCATCTGTTTTTAAGTTTTCATTTTGAGTTTCAACCTTCCTCTGTCATAAGATACTTCCAGCCTGACATTCAAGAATACAACTGACAAAAATAACAGATACCTCACAACTTTTCCTTGCCAGACACGCCCGGATCAGTTTCTTTAATTCTGTCGTGAGAGCACATCGTATGTGAACCAGACGTCTTTAACCGGGCAGTTCAGGGAATATCTACTGAAAACAATATCGATCACAACGACATCGATCACTATGCAAAAAATACAGCGAGACCATAGATGCCACCTAGCACCACTCCCACACCCAAGGCGGCCACCAGCACTATGAAACTGAGATAGAGCAGAACCAGGCTGGTAAAAATCGTGAATTGCAGCAGACCGGCTATGACCCGCGGGGCAAACCAGCCGCTTCCAGTAAAGAGCAATAATCCCCAGCCGGTGAATCCGAATTGAACACCGGCTGTCAGAAACGCGAGTATACAGATCACCTTAAATGCCATCCCCACCTGAGAGGGAACCCAGGTAAATACTGACTTCACATAGTCAACAATGGTTTCAGTCCACTCAGAAGCGAAGTCCCCTGCTTCTTCAAATGCTTCATCCAGAATACCTGGTCCACTGGGTCCCGGGTTGTATCTCTTGCCGAGGTTCTGATCTCTCTGCTTTTGTTCATACCGGTAATGTTCTGCCCCCAGGGAGCTGTAAACATTGTCATAATATCCGGTCGCTTTTCCCAACAGATAATCACCCAGTTGATGATCGGTAGAATCGTATACAGCCATGATTGTCTCCCTGTGAACGTCCTGTGAAATACCTGTGTGTGTCTCTTCACAAGACTTGGCGATACTCTGCAGAATAATGTGCATCGAGAATCTATTAATTCTCATAATTCACAGCAGGTTCGAACTTCTGAGCCGACAATAGATTATAAAAAAGCAAAGTTGCGTCAGCAGAAGCACCACCGTAGAATCGAAAACAGTCAGAGATGCATATACCTCGAAAGAGTCAGTCTGGCTCCGGTAGATATTATTGCAATTCTGAGACGACATACATATCGAGATCGACAGGCAACACCGATGACGGCATCCCCTGACAATGACCCAATCAGTTGGCATCAATCAATTTACGATCAACTGCATGGGCTGGCTGAGAAGGCTTTGAATCGGGAAACACCGGGACATTCGCTGCAGCCGACGCTGCTGGTCAACGACGCATATCTGCGTCTGCAGGAACAGCGGAATCTCGATCCAGCCGACCGCTCACAGATGATGGCGGCCGGCGCAACCATCATTCGACGACTGCTGGTCGATTACGCGCGCGAGCGAAAACGCCTGAAACGCGGAGGAAAAGCAGGTCGCGGAATTCCTTTGCACATTTCTGTGACAGATGCCGCCAGAGAGTTAGACATCCTTGAACTAAACGACGCGCTGGAGGCTCTCGCAGGAGAATTACCCAGGGCAGCAAGGATTGTAGAACTGAAATTCTTTGGCGGATTGACCGGCGAGGAAATCGCGGAACAACTGGAAGTCTCATTGCGGACAGTCAACAATGACTGGAAGTACGCCAAGGCCTGGTTGTATCGCGAACTCGGGCCGGGAACAGAAAGTGATGAGACCAATGAGTGATTCCCACGCGGAAAAAGTGCAACAGGTTTTCCTGAGCGCGCTGGAAGTCCCGGCTGAAAAAAGAGATGCCTGGCTGCGGAATGAGTGTGGCACCAACGAATCGCTGTGGGCCGAAGTCCGATCGCTGCTAGAGCATGCAAACCCCTCCGTCGATCTGCTGGAACAGAATCTGGATGAAGTCATCTCCGATATTCCTCAGCTGGGAGATCTACCCGAAGAAAAGCAGACTTCCCAGGATGAGCTGCCTGCCAACGTAAACTGCGATCACTTTCTCTCAAAACTCTCTGAAGTCGGGGTTCTCTCGCCGGATGAATTCGCATCAGTCAGCGATTCCGTTTCGTCTGCACATCCATCGACCGATGCACGTCAGCTGGCATCGCAACTCGTAACGAAAGGCAAACTGACTTCCTACCAGGCGGCTGCACTCCTGAAGGGGGAGCCGGATCTGTTGATCGACAAATACCTCATTCTCGATCTGATTGACGTCGGCGGGATGGGCATGGTCTTCAAAGCCATTCATCGCACGATGAATCGACTGGTCGCCTTGAAGATGATTTCACAACAGATGCTGGCCTCAGACGATCAGATCAGACGTTTTAAACGGGAAGTCCGCGTTGCTGCGACACTGGAACATCTCAACATTGTCAGAGCCTACGATGCCGACGAATCGCGGGGCGTGAATTTCCTCGTCATGGAATACGTGCGGGGAGACAATCTCAGCAGGATCGTTCGCGCCTCCGGTCCACTGTCACTCAGTCAAGCCGTCGACTGCATTCGACAGGCCGCCACTGGTCTGCAACATGCCCACGAACGGGGCATCGTCCATCGGGACATCAAGCCCGGAAATCTGCTGCTGGACGATCAGGGCACAGTCAAATTACTCGACCTGGGACTGGCTCATATCGACGATTCCATTCGACTCGATTCACCTGAGAACGGGTCAACAGATGCTGACAGCGGACGTCCTTATGTCAGCCGTTCCGAATTGACGGCAGCGGGAGCAATTCTGGGGACCGCTTCCTTCATGGCACCCGAACAGTCGCTCGATGCACACCTGGTCGATTTTCGATCGGACATCTACAGCCTGGGCTGCACACTTTACTTTCTGCTCACTGGCGAAGTCCCCTATTCGGGGAGTACCATCTTCAAGGTCTTCGTTCAACATCGCGAAGCCGAGATCCCTTCTCTGCAGGATCAGCGGCCCGACGTTCCCGATTCCGTCACCGCCGTCTATCAGAAAATGGTTGCCAAGAAACCGGAAGACCGTTTCCAATCGGTGAGCGAGCTCATCGTGGCACTCAATGACTGTCATATTCCGAATCCCGTCAAAGAAACACCGCGATCAAAATCGAAATCTGCTGTCACTTCCAACGCAACCGCAGCAACGATCAGTGAGCCGGGAACAACCAGAGACAGTCTCTTCGCCATTGGAAAATTCCGGAAGCCTCTGATCGGGGTCGCGTGCCTGGTAGTTCTGGCAGGAATCATTGCATACAGCTGGCCCGACAGTTCCCTTCACACCGACAATCCAGTCCCAAGCGTTGACCTCCCGGACACAGATCAGCCTGCCGACACGTTCGCCGACTCAACCACCGATCTCCCGGTTCTTTCTGCAGGAGATCACTTGCCACAGAATATTTCAGTGACACCGGAGACATCAGCCGCGGATCTGCTCGCGACGGGTAACTGGCAATGGAAAGTAACGCAAAATCTGGGTCCGAAGATTAACTCCAGAGAATTTGAGCTGGGAGCAGACATGACCGCCGACGGTCTGACGCTCATTTATGCTTCTGTAAGAAACTCATCCCCCCCCGGTAATCGTGACTTGTGGATTTCTACTCGTGAAACTCAGGAGGCCCCCTGGTCCGCCCCGTTACGATTGCCCCCAGAGATCAATACTGATGGCAACGAAGAAGAACCACAAATCTCTGCTGATGGCCTCAGCCTCTCGTTCAGGCGGAATGCACGCTGGTTCCTATCAACACGTGGAAACCTGAATGCCCCCTGGCAGAAAGCCATTCCCGATCCGATCGCCGTGGGAAAAAGACGCGATTATCGACTCACCCCGGATGGTCTGTCCGCGTTCCGGCCAAGGGTTATGATTCCCCAAAAAGTCCGTGCCCCCGCTGATGGCGGTCTCATGGTCTGGCGGCGAAGTTCGATAGAAGATTCCTTTGATGACAGAGCCATGAGCGATGAACTTCTACCATCGGTAACGCGTTTCGGAAATATGGGTTCAATGAGTAATGACGGCCGTCTGTTTATCTATAATCAGAATCGCGATCCTGAAAAAGAGAAATCTGGCAGCATGCTTGTGATGTCCACGCGCCCCGACTGGAATCACCCCTGGTCGAAACCGATTCCCCTCTTCCCCGACGATTCACTCTGGGCGGCATCCCCTCGACTGCTGCGAGACGGCAAATCAATCCTTTTCATATCAAAGCGACCAGGTGGGTACGGCGCTAACGACATCTGGATGGCAGAGCTGGTTAAAAAAAGTGACGCACATCAATCTGAATCTACTTCTCAGAGCACGACATCATCAGTACTGGAGGTTTCAGAGTAAGGCGAAATGCCGCCTCTTATCGGGAATTAGTCTGAACCAGACTATAGTTTTCATCCTCACGCAATTCATACAGCAATCTACCACTGGAGTCGTATTTGATTAGATAGATGCACTCACCATGATCATATTCTCCTTTATCCAGCAGATTTCCTGCTTCGTCGTGCACTGTATACCGACCATGCAGTCTGCCCCTTTCATCATACGCACTTTTCGTGACATGACCTGAAATCTGATTCACATGGGTTACCACGGGATAACCTTCCAATGAGGGAATGACCGCGATGGAAATGACAAGAAGCAACAACAAGAATAACACATTGGTTCGCATTTGATTTCCCCTGATCTCCCCTGCTGAGCCCCGTACCTGCAAAATTTAAATATGTTCTTGCACTTACACTCATATATAGGTAGAAATGTATATTAAACGACACTTATAACCACCCCTGCATATGCCCCCGCATAAACACGAGGACAGATTTCTCGTGATACATCACCCTCCTGTTCAAATTGATTTAAGAATTGTCTACATGGAATAGGTGTTATTCCGAACAACCAGTGTGACAGCAAAATAGTTTCCTCAGCTTTTTTTTGAAAATTAACTTCATTTAGAACACAATAAACTCGCCATGAAATTAGAGACAATCTCGACCACACTGATCCAGCGTGCCTCAGAAGGAGATCCGGCAGCTTCGAACAGGCTGATGGAGCTCTCGGCCTGGCTGTTACTCCGAATGACGAGCCGCATCATTGCGAACAAGGAGGACGCCGAAGACGTTGTTCAGGAAGCATTAACCGCAGTATTTGAAATCATGTCCAAAGAAAATCTTCGACTGAAATATGGACGCCACAGCTACATCAGGCTCCTGAAAACATGCCTGCGGAATGTCTCCTCTAACCGCTTTCGCAAAAAACAGGTCATTGCCACCGGGGGCACAGATAACCTGAATCACATCCACAATCTGATTGACGACAGCATCGAAACGGTAGAAGAAAAAAGAGATATCGCCGAAGGCGTGATTGAATTTGCCGGATTGACAGATAAGGAAAAACAGGTTTTGAGATTGTTTTTCCTGTCCGGTATGACCACCAGAGAAATCGCGGAACAATTACAGACGACTACTGCCAATATTCGGCAAATCCAGTCCCGCGCCCTCCGAAAAATTAGAGACCTGTTAGGGGAAGACTTATAAAGTTTATTTTTCCGGGATATTTTCTGTCACATTTTCCCTCGGAACCAACACATAAAAGATGAGAACGCGTTGGTGCTATCAAACTTTTAATGTACTGAGGACACACTTTTGTGGTTGACTCAACCTCTTCTTCCTGCCCGAATCTTTTGGAGATCTCAGATTACAGCCTGGGCAAACTCGACTACACACAGATTGAAACTCTGTCCGGACATTTTGATATCTGTCCTCTCTGTCGTGAGAAACTGGAACGACTGGACGACGAACCCGACGAACTGATCAACCGCCTCAGAGTGCCTCCTCTCTCCATTGCCCAGATCTCGCTCGAATACGAGATTGGATCCGGAGGCATGGGCCGTGTTTTCAAAGGCTACGACACAAAGCTGATTCGTCCCGTTGCTGTGAAACTCATCAATACGGAACGGCAAAAGGAATGGAAAGACCTGGCCGAGCGATTTGAACGGGAAGTGCAAATGCTCGCGCGGGTGGAATCCCCTTATGTTGTAAAAGCGCTCTTTGCAGGTGAAGAAAACGGCTTCACCTATTTTGTACAGGAGTACGTGAACGGCAAAAACCTGAAGGAAAGAATGGATGAACTGGGTTTTTCCCTGCCCTCGCTTGCCTCGGCCACCATTGTGTATCAAGTCGCCTCCGGCCTGACTGCTGTACACAAACTGGGGATCGTGCATCGAGATATCCACCCCGGAAATCTCCTGCTCAATAACCGGGGATTCGTGCAGATTGCCGACTTCGGACTGGCTTTTGAAGAAGGCCGATCGGATGGTTCGGAACTGACTGCGATGCGACAGGGCTTCGGACAGGTTAAGTATGTGGCCCCGGAACAATGGAATTCCGCGCGCAATGCCACTTCAAGCTCGGACATCTACTCCCTGGGTTGCGTCTGGTTCTTTCTGATCACGGGTCTCCCCCTCAATCGGGACCCGAAAACACTTGAAATCATCCATCCCTCCAGCCAGTTCCAGATGGTCGGTCGGGCAGATCGAAAACTGTTGACGTCCATGCTGCATGTGGACCCTCAGCAGAGGCCAACGGCAGAACAAGTCGTCGCGGCATTACAGAGCCGGGTGGGGGCTGGCAATTCGGTTGAAGTCATCCTGAAAAAACAACTCGATCAAACTCACACAAAATGGAACCGTACTGCTTTCATTTCATGCATCACTCTGATCGCGCTATGCTCTCTCCTGTATCTGGTGTACTCTCCTGCCGAGAATCATATCTCACGGGATGTCAGTCCTGCTAACCCTGTTGTTCCGCCAGTCCCTCCGGAGTTGCCTCCTGAGAACCAGGAACAGTTTGCACTCAGGTTTGATGGTATCGACGATTTTGTGGAAACGCCATTCGTATATGGCAGCGGCGCCCCCATTACGTTCGAAGCCTGGATCACCCCCGACTGTGAAGAACGACCTCGGTCGATGGAGATCATCTCGAACGCGGAGACAGCGGGCATTATCGTCAGGCTGAAAGACGGTACCCGGCCTGAATTCCTGTTTCACGAAGGAACCAGCTACGCCGCCCACACTCGATCAAAACAGATCGGCTGCGGAAAGCTGGTCCATCTCGCTGCCGTCTACGACGGGATCAGTGTGGGCATGTACGTCGATGGCAAGAAACAGGGACTGAGTTTCCCCGTCAGACGCTTGCATCGACATTCCCCCATTCCCATTCACCTTGGTGCCAATCCCGACCCGGCCCTCATAGGACGTCCTGTTGCAGAAAAAAAAGCCTGTTTTGCCGGTTTAATGCACCAGTGTCGCTTCTCACGAGGAGTCATCTACCAGGATGATTTTTCTCCTGAGAAGCTGCTTTCCACTTCAGATTCCACGATCCTGCTGTATCACTTGAATGCGGATTCCGGAGAGATCGTGAAAGACCAAAGTGGAAACGGTTATGATGGAAAGATCATCGGTGCAACCTGGGAAAAATACGACCCCCTGAATATTCCTGAGAAAACGGAACAATATAAGTGGCCGGCCAATACTCCAGATCCCATTAGCGTCAATGACAGCCCTGATCGTATCAGCCAGTTGCAACAGGCCTGGGCCGAACATTTGCAACTCCCTGCAGAGGTCACTATCCCATTGGGACAAAACATCAGTATCGCTCTGGTGTTGATTCCTCCCGGTGAATTTATGCTGGGATCCCTGGAAGAAACGCTGGCGGAAACTGACGGCCCAACGCAGCAGGATGAGGCCAAACCTCGCAGGTTATCTGCGGATCTACCTCAGCGGTTGGCCCGGATTACACACCCCTTCTACCTCAGCAGGACCGAAATTTCACGGAAACAGTTCCGGCAGTTTGTCAAGCAAACCAGTTATAAAACAGACGCGGAGCTCGACGGTGCTGGTGGTTCTGGGTTTAATTCATCAGAAACGAATCCCCAGATTACCTGGGCCAGTGACCTCGATGGTGCACTCAGTGAAGACCATCCCGCAGTGAACCTGAGCTGGTATGATGCCAGCAACTTCTGCGGCTGGTTAACCCGGAACCAGTCTCAGTTTGTGTTCAAACTTCCTCGAGAAGCACAATGGGAATATGCCTGCCGTGCAGGGACGACTTCAAAATGGTTTGCTTCCGAGGAATCAGAATTATCAAAAGTTGCCTGGTTTCAATCAAAAACGACTCATCCCTGCGGACAGCTGCAACCCAATGCCCTGGGTCTCTATGATATGCATGGAAATGTGGCTGAATGGTGTCAGGACTATTTTTCAGACAAGAACAGTTTTTCCAGTGCGGTCAATAATCCTTCTGGCCCCAGTTCGGGTACGCATCGAATTGCACGAGGCGGCTCCGCAGTTCGGGATGCGCTCGATTGTCGATCAGCTTCCCGTGAAGGTCTCAGATCTAATTCACGTGATGCTCTGACCGGATTTCGCGTTGCCGCCACGGTCAATTCCGTGTCAGAGAACCTCGAAAAAAGAGATCCGTTTTCCTTGCATTTCAATGGTATCGACGACTATGCCGAAGTCGACTACGATTATCGAAAAGCGTCTGAACCCCTGACAATTGAATGCTGGGTCGATATTCCCGAAGTGACAATCAAAGACCAGTTTGCCTCTTCTGTTATTTTTGATCTCCATTCCCACTTACGAGTATTTTATTGTGTACTACGCAACCACCGCATCCATATGTATTATCACGAAGGTGAATGGATCTGGCATGCCTTCTCTGTCGAATTATCACCAGGACGGCATCACATTGCAGGAGTCTTTGATGGCACAACCCTCAATGCGTTCGTCGATGGCAGCATTCCCGAAAAAGTGACAAAGAACCGGGCAGATCGCCTGGCGAGATTTTTAAGATCACTTTTTCGGATCGGTTCCGGATCGACATATGAGAATTCGCAACACCGTGGTTTTAAAGGCAATATTTCACAATTGCGGATCAGCGAACAGACTGTTTATAACGATGAATTCCAGCCCCCACCACTGCTCACCAGGCACGAGTCTACGGTCGCCTTATACCGTTTTGAAGAAGGAAAAGGCAAAGTCCTGCACGATCTCAGCGGAATGTATAATCACGCAAGGATCACCGGCGCGGAATGGTCCGTTGCTCTGCAACCGGACAAAGAACTTCTCAAACGAGGGGTGCAGCTTGACGGCGACGACTGGATCGAAACAAAATTCCCGGATCCCTCCGCGGAACAATTCACCATTGAAGCCTGGGTCTCCCCCGAAACAAACAGGAAACTCGCGCATCAGCTTCTGTTTCAGTTGGGTACACTCAGCCTGAAATATCATGTCAATAACGGCGAATACTGGACCTGGTCACTGCTGGATCCCCAGTCCCAGGAAATCCCGGTCTCTACGGTCTCCAGCAAGGATGTGGCCCTGAATCATCCGGTCCATATCGCCTGTCAGTGGAACGGGACCATCTGGAAGATGTATTTAAACGGACTCCCCTGTCGCACCCTTCCCATGCGGGCAACACAGAAGGAACATCTGGCAGAGATCATCAGTGCAAGCCTGAAACAAAATCTATACATCGGAGGCTTCCCTTCTACTGAAAAAACTCTATCACATTGTTTCGAAGGGAAAATTCATGCTTTAAAAATCTCCCGGATCGGACGCTACCAGCAGTCCTTTACACCACTCACTGATTTTACAGTCGATGAAAACACACTTCTTCTGTACCGCTTTGATGAAAAGTCAGGGGAATCAGCACAAGACTCATCCGGCAATAACGCTCATGGAACTTTACATGGCGCAAACTGGCTCAGCAAATGATCGTTAACCCGCAAAAGAGATTGGTTTCACATTTTTCAGACCATCTTTCGTGAACGGCTTTTCCGCGAATGGAATCATTTCTAAACAACAGGACGAGCAGACAGAATCACATTAAATACATTAAATACATAAAGTAAATTTCAGATTCGTTACATTTTATTTTCCATTCTTCTTGAGACGTTTTCCGTCTGGATTCATTTATGGTAAATCAACTGGAAATTTTTAAAGTGGAACTGTGTGGTCCCAACCTGATTGTCATTCCTCAGGGATCCACACTTCATTTTTTGTACAGCAACGTTCAGATCGAATCCAACAAGGTCTTAAAACTCTTCAGCACACCCGAATTGAAGAATGTGATTATTGATCTTTTCAAAGTTGACCATCTGGATTCCATCATTATCAGCTCAATCATTCGTCTGCTGCAACAGGCAAAGCAGACCGGCGGACAGGCCGTATTCTGCAATGCCTGTGAGAACATACAGAACCTGCTCCAGTGCATCAAAGTGGGAACCTATTGGCCTCTCTTCGAGACACGTGAAGCAGCGATTCAAGCCATCGCTGCTTCCTCTTAAAACAGCGGACAGACACACTTCATCGCCTGAGTATCATCCAAGGCTGACACTTTTCCTGTTCGATGATTCCTGACGGCTGTCAATGCTCCTGGGAAAATATACGATTTTTCGCAGCCTGCAGCCTGATCCTTCCCTGTCAAATAAAATTCGGGTACCTTGGTGATCAACAGGATCATTGTGATCCCCAGGCCATTAACAACAGGAGTGACGACTGATGAAAGTGTTCTTTGTTTTGACTCTCACCGCGATGTCCCTGATAACCAACATCGCTCTCGCACAGAAATCTTCGGCGAAACTGTTTCAGGCGGGAAAACCACTGGGCGCCGTCAATGAAGCCGGGAAATTCGTCCCCCTCTCTGACAACGTCAAAGTCTATGGCAGTTTCCGTTTTGCTGAGAGCTGTGTTTACGATGCGACCCGCGACCTGATTGTCGTCATGAACGCCGGCGTGCCGCAAACCCAGGAGGAGAATGACGGCTACGTCTCACTGTTGAACCCGGACGGATCGGTTCACACCACGAAATGGATTGGCGCGACGCGCGACGGGTTAACGCTCAACCATCCGCTCGGCAGCGCGATTCATAACGGGACCCTGTATACCGCTGACATCGACGTGGTACGCACGTTCGACCTCGCAACCGGCAAACCAGGCAAAGCCTATCCGGTAGAAGGTTCCACGTTTCTGAACGGGATCGCCGTCAATAAGGAAGGGACGATCTTTGTTTCCAATTCGCGTCCTGAGTTCCGCGTCTATAAAATCACCGCTGACGGCAAAGTATCACTCTTTGTGGATGGAGATCCGCTCAACATCCCCAACGGCGTCGCCATCGATGCGGACGGGAACGTCGTGGTCGTCAATGTCGGTAACAACAATGTGATGACATTCGATCCTGCCAATGGAAAACTGATTCGCACTGAACATGCCGCCGAAGGGGGCAACGACGGACTGGTGATTCTCCCCGATGGAACGAAGTATGTCAGCAGTGTGCGTTTCGGAAGTGTCTCCAAGATCAGCCCCGGGAAACCCGCAGAGGTCATCGCCTCGGGAATCCCCAGCGCCGCATCCATGGGCTACGATTCAAAACACAAGCAGTTGATCATCCCCATGAACAACAACAACGCCGTGGCGTTTCTCAAACTGGAAGATTAAAACTTTCACAATCCGCGATTTTAAAAACAGCTGTCAGGTCTATTTATAAATGGGCCTGACAGCTTTTGTTCTATTCCAAAGTTGTCTGCTACTGACTTTGATAGATCTGAAGTTTTTTATCGTATGCTGCTCCTGACTGAAATTCTACAAATTTCCATTATGGTAGTTCTCTCTGATTGTCAGTAATACGGCTTCGCTGGCTAAGTCCTGATGCCACCAGTGCCGACAATCTGGAACACATAATTCAGCACGGCGCTGATCAGCGATTTTGAACAGCGCAATTAATAAGCGAAAAAGTTTCAGATACTCTGTTGATGGAAGATGAAGTGCCTTCGAACTTGCGGTTCGTAGTTTCCCTGACTTTAACATGACACATGGTGTAAATGTCGGTTTCAGTCCTGCATCTAAAATGGCTAATGGAACGTCAGCCGTCGTTGGTCCCGCTTGCATACACATATAATTCAATGTACAGAGTACAGACTTTTGTTCTGTACCTTCGAGACCAGCAAACCATTCCAATCCATCCTCGCCTGTGATTACACCCTGGCGAATCTGGTTGAGTCTGATTTCGTATTCTATACCGTTCGTAGTCGGCATTTCTAACTTCTCATTCTTGCATTGAATAATAAAAGGATTCAGGTTTCCAAATAGTAATTACCTGGCATCCTTCTATTTCATACTTAAATCGCATACCGCTTGACGATCGCTTCATCCACCTCAATACCGAGCCCGGGACGGGTGGGGACGTCTACAAAACCATCCTTTAACTGGAATGGTTCTTTGACGATCTCAGTCCGCCAGGGATTCTCTGACTGATCCAGTTCCAGCATGGGAGTATCGGTGGGAAAGCCCCAGTGGGGATCAGGCATCAGTGACAGTGTCTGCACGGTGGCTGCAATCAGAATGGCTCCCCCCCAGCAATGCGGGATACACCGGATTCCCGACAGCGCCGCCAGTTCAGAAATAAACAGGGTTTCGCCGATGCCGCCACACAGACTGACGTCCGGCTGGATAATGTGCATGCACTGCCGGTCGATCAGTTCTTTAGCACTGCCCCGCGAATCAACGCCTTCACCGGCCGCCAGAGGCAGAGGGAGCTTGCGTCTTAATTCTTCGTAACCGGCATAGTGGGGAGATTGTGGCAGAGGCTCTTCAAAATATTCAAAATTCAGATCGTGCAGTACCTCTCCCATCTGCAGTGCCGACGAAAGCGTATAAGCGGCGTTCCCGTCCGCCATTAATTTAATATCAAGCCCGACTGCTTCACGAACCGCAGCAGCCACCGCTGCTTCGCGCACTACCGGATAACGGCCGATGCGCATCTTCAGTGCCTTGAACCCCTGCTTTACCAGCTGTTCTGCTTCGCGGGGATACTGTTCTTCGGGCTGTTCATTTTCCACATAATTCATCGCCGAGGCATACGCGGGAACTCGATCGCGAAGTCTTCCGCCAAACAATTCAGCTACCGACAGATTCAATGCCTGTCCGCGGATATCGTTGATGGCCATATCCAGCGCAGCCACTGCGAGTGCATTGCCGAAATTCGGTCCCCACATCATCCGCCACAATTTTCGTTGTTCCAGCGGATTCTGACCGATCAGCCGCGGTCCGATTTGATCGTCGATCGTTCCGCGGGCACCTCCGACCGGAGCCGTTTCCCCCCAGCCAGTCAATCCGGCATCAGTCTCAATCTTAACTAACAGCGTCTTTCTGAACTGATCCAGAGGAACCGAGACCGAAACACCGAACGGGCGTTTCAGTTTATGTTGCAGAAGATACGTTTTGACGCCGGTAATCTTCAGTTTCAGCGGGTCAACCTGCTGTTCCGGTTCAGCAGCTCGCAAGACAGTCGGCCCCCCGGCCAGACAACCGGCCGCCAGCAGCGCCCCCTTCTGCAGCAACTCCCGTCGATTCGTATGCGTCACGGACATCACAAAACTCCTTATTAGCTGACCCTCATAATATCTGGCTGACAGTGATATCTACCGACGTCGACTGTAACCAGCGGACATGCATCTGGAAGCGATCAGAGACAAGATGGATATGAGAACCATTCTAACAGGGGAGCGAACTCAGAAGCCAGCGCGGCAAGAAAATCAAAGCCACCGGTCGCATGAACCACGGCAGTTTGATCCTGCGATAACAGAACCTGTCTGGTTTATTCCAAAGCTAAAACGGAACTAAGTCTGTTTCCTCCAGCACGGTAGCAAAAAACAGGTCGGCTTTCTCATCCCACGCTGCCAGCTTGCGTACTCCCGGATCGAGTGCTTCGTCCATCAGTCCTTCTGGGACATGCTCGTAACCCGCCAGATGTCCGAGTTCGTGCAGGATCACGGTCCAGAGGTCAATGTGCCCCGCCGCTGCGCTATCGGGCAATGCGATCAGCGATAACCGACTGTCGAAGAAAAACTCGCTGTTGTCAGTTGGAGTCTCGTCCACGAACCATCCATAACCAGCGGCATTCACATCCAGGTAAATAGTACCAGCAACTGCGCGACCTAATATACCTTCTTCCAAATCAACCACTTTGACTTCGACTCCCGACAGTAACTCTCTTTTTTCGGGGGAAAGTTCCGGACTGATCTGATTCACGGCCTGTTCTACCAACTGCTCTGCCTTCTTTTGTTTCAGGTTGCCGACAGTCATCTCTCCCGGCGGCGGGGATGAGACCAGAAATCTCTCATCCCATGCATCCGGAAAATTGACCGGATAATTGATCTTAGGCTGTTTGGATTTTGATTTCCCATAATTGGAGACCAGCGCGATCAGATCACGATAATCGATACGGTCACTCTGATCAAAATCGGAGAACCAGGCGTATGCAGACTTCGATTCGCTGGGACGAGTATTATACAAGCTAACCAGTTGAATCAGATCACGGTAATTGATCGTGTCATCATCATTCAAATCAAAGGGATTGGCCCAGATTTCTGTTGCGGCATTTTCGATATTCAGAGGTTGGACCACCTGCCCGGTTCCCAGACCGATTAACGAACTGGTAATCTCAAACGACAGTACCTCCGAGCCGAGGCTCTGCCCTTCCAGATCCAAGGCGACCTCATCCTGATCCCGTGCTGCAAATTTGATGCGAGCGAATAATAGTTGATTTTCGATGCCCAGATCGCCGGTCTCTGTGCTGGCGGCCAGTTGTTCGACTGCGCCACTCACATCATCAATTGTGCCCGATTGATTCTGCATAAACGCCGAGCCAAACTGAATCTCTGTGGCGGAGGTCGCATCCGTCTGATAATTCAGATTCACTGCAACGAGTGCTACTCCCTCGCTGTTCAAGTTTTCTGTTTTCACCCAGATTTCAACCCAGTAGGAATTCCACTCACTAACCCAGGGCTGATTCTCCGGCAGTCCTGTCGCTTCCCCATTGGCGTCAACGTCGGTAGGATCATCCACGATTCGCAACACGAGATATTCATCCAGAGATTCTTCGATGGCGTTAATCGTCAAGCCAAACGAGCGCTGGAAGATCCCGTTATCCTCGGGAGTTTCCAGGTTGCTGTCCAGACCGCCATCTTCGATCTGCACCGTAATCCGGGCAGTACCCGTCCGGCCTGCAGGCGGATTGATTCGCAGTCGCAGCCTTCCTCCCTCATCCAGAACGGACATCCTGGAGGAAGGTATCAGATCAGGATTATCTGACCAGGTCGACCAGACGACAGGTCCCTCGGTCACCGGATCCAGCCCCGTAAGATCGATCGACTGTTCTGAAGTATTCTCATTGATGACGACATCCTCAATCAGATCAAAGGTCGTTCCCTTAAAACCATCGATCTGCGAGCCGACCCAGATCGTGTTTTCTTCTTCGTAGACCACCAGAAATGTCTGATTAACATCATCACGAACGACATTGATGAAAAAACTCCCTCCCTGCATCGATGCCACGCTATTACTGGAAGTCAGGTAACCACTCACGCCTGTGGTGCCATCGCCAAAAGTGACTCCGTCTCCCTCCTTAAGAGAACCATTGTCCCAATAAGAACTCCGCACCAGGTAGTTACCATTGGAAAGTGCAAATACTCCAGAGATCCCACGTGGATAATATCCCACCTGATCTTCATTATGAGCCCCGACGAGGCTGTTGGCTTGTGTGATCTCACCGCTGATTCCCATAACTCCATTTCCGAAGGTCACAGCACCGGCATCGGAAATCGAGCCATTATCCCAGTCAGGACTTGCGACCACATAGTTCCCATTAGAAAGAGCAGTCACAGCGGATTGACCATAATTACTGTAGCCTAACCGATCGTCGGCTGTGGAACCGACCAGACTGTTGACGGATGACACGAGGCCACTGCCGCCGGTGGTTCCGTCTCCGAAGGTCACGGCTCCGGCATTCAGGATCGTGCCATTAGACCAATTCGGGCTAATGGCCACATAGTTCCCGTTCGTGAGCGTCACGACTCCCTGAGATCCCACATTATCATATCGTTGGGCCCCCACATAACTGTTTGCTGCCGAGACAGCTCCCGTCACGCCAGCCGTACCACTTCCCCAGGTGACAGCTCCCAGACCGTAGAACGATGCATTCCCCCACTGCGAACTGACGACGACGTAATTGCCGTTTGGCAATACGGTCACGCCATCCAGGCCGACGTAAGATCGATCCTCGGTACCGACAAGGCTGTTGCCAGCTGAGAGAACTCCCGTAATTCCAGTTGTCCCGTTGCCGAACGTGACGGCCCCTTTTTTGAATGACCAGTTGCTGCTGACGGCGACATAATTTCCATTCGGGAGCGCTGTGACGCCTCCGATGCCCACGTTATCCGCGTTGCTCGATCCAACCAGGCTGTTCGCAGACGAGATTGCTCCGTTAATTCCCGTGCTGCCATTGCCAAGCGTCACCGCACCGACGGCTGTTTCAGAACTGTTACTCCAGGCGGGGCTACTGACCACGTAATTTCCGTTGGTCAACTTCGTGATTCCGGCATATCCTACCAGGTCATCTTTCGTCAAGCCAACCAGACTGTTGTCGGCTGTGATCACACCACTGATGCCCGTTGTACCGTTGCCAAAAGTTGCAGCTCCGGCGTCAGACACGGAGCCATTATTCCAGTAGGGACTGCTCACCACATAGTTACCGTTCTTGAGTGGCGCGACTCCATTCAATAATGAACCTCCAGAACCCAGTTTGTCATTTTTTGTGACCCCCACAAGACTGTTCGTCGCGGTAATCTCTCCGGTCACACCAGTCGTACCATCTCCAAATGTTACTGCACCAGCATCGAGAATCGTGCTATTATCCCATAACGGACTGGCCACGACATAATTGCCATTCGTGAGCGCTGTCACGCTGGAAGTAGTGTGATGAAAGTACCCTACTTTGTCGCTGGCTGTCGTTCCCACCAGACTGTTGACGGACGAAATCTCTCCAGTCACACCGGTGGCGCCACTCCCGAATGTCACAGCGCCTGCATCTGCTGCCGTACCATTGTCCCATTCCGGACTACACAACACATAATTCCCGTTGGCAAGCAACGTGATATTCAAATCTCCATTGATGAAGTTACCGACAAGATCATCTGCGGAGGAACCGATGAGGCTATTGGCCCCCGAGACGACCCCGGTCGTACCATTTGTTCCATTGCCCCAGGTCAGCGCCCCGGCGTCTTCAATGGAGCCGTTGTCCCAGAACGGACTGCCCACGAGATAATTCCCGTTCGCAAGCAGTTTAATTCCTGTATCATTCCCATAGTGGTATCCAACTCGGTCGTTGGCGTGAGCCCCGACCAGACTGTTGACTGATGAGATCTCGCCTGTCACACCATTTGTCGCATCTCCAAACGTGACTGCGCCAACATTCGCTGTCGATCCGTTATCCCAGAAGGGATTCGTGACAACATAATTGCCATTCTCCAAAACGACAATCCTGCAACCGCCATTTCCATCACTGGGGGAAGACCCCACCAGGCTGTTGTCCGTCGAAATGACTCCGCTTACGCCGGTCACTCCATTTCCAAACGTAACTGCACCGACTTCCCAGCCCAGGGCTCCATTGCTCCATTTCGGACTGCTCACCAGAAAATTCCCGTTGGGTAACGCTGTCACGCCGCCACTTCCGATCTGTTCATAAGAATCTCCGGTCAGCGTACTGATCAACTCTCCCGATTCGCCGCTAAAGAGATAGACGGCTCCGCTCCAATTGTTGTAACTCGGATCTGTAACAACGATATTGCCTGTACTCAACGTGACCACTGAATGGCCGAAGTCGGTAAAATCACTCGGATGAAGATTGGCCAGTTCTGAAAAGGCAGCCGTGAGCAAAGTGCGATCTTCCAGAATTTCGATCTGACAGCTCGTTGGCAGCCTGTGCTGTTTGTGAGCCCGCAAGGCACTCCTGCGAGGTTGCTTCAGAAACGTTCTCATTAGATTTTGGGAGGATTGTAATGCCCGTCCCACGAAGCCTCGTCTGTTTTGCATGGAATTCAACCTCTCAGATTCTGGCTCAACTGTGATAAAACAACAGATTTAAACTGACCACGGTTCGAGAACTTCTCTCGATGTAGTGGAGAATGAAAACCCAGAAAGAAGGAGAAAACAGAACAATATGGCTGTCAGATCAGCAGCTTGTCAGCCTTGAGCACCTCCCTCTTTCCAGAGCCCCACACCAGACTTGGCGACACCCGGCAGAGAACTGTGCAGTGAGAATCCATTTTTTTCAGAATAATCAGATTGTGAAATGGCAGCGTGGTGGCTGCCCCATATTCGCTGCAGACTCTCGACCAACTCATCAAAAAGTGTTGATAATTCCGATCATAGTCTTTATCTTGTATAAACCATGGTTGAAATGATATTTCCTCGGAACGACCTTCCTCCAGGACGCCTGCCTTATGCTGACCATTGAGAGTGGCAAACAACATCGTTTTTGTGACGGCATCTCCAGGCGGAACTTCCTGCAGATCGGTTCTCTGGCCATGGGAGGACTTTCGCTGCCCCAGATTCTGCGGGCGCAGGATCTCTCGGGCAAACGGGACTCTCATAAATCCGTCATCATGATTTTTCTCTCGGGTGGTCCTCCACACCAGGACTGGTTTGATCTCAAACCCGAAGCCCCCGCCGAAATTCGTGGCCCGCGAATCCCCATTGCTACCAATGTTCCAGGTATCGAAGTTTGCGAATTGATGCCCCGGTTGTCGAAGACGGCCGACCAGTTTTCCTTTATTCGTTCCATAGTGGGTGCCGAGGGACGACACGCTTCGTTCCAGTGTATGACAGGGAGAAAAACCAGCCGTCAACCGCAGGGAGGCTGGCCATCGCTGGGCTCAACTGTATCGAAGCTTCAGGGAGGAACCGACCCGGCAGTCCCACCCTTTGTCGGATTATCGCCGAAGATGCGACATTACCCCTGGGCGGATGCAGGGCAACCTGGGTTTCTGGGGGTCGCTCATGCTCCCTTCAAGCCGATCGCGGAAGGCAAACAGGATATGATCTTGAACGCGGTGAATGCGGAGCGCCTGGATGATCGCAAATCGTTGTTAGCCTCACTCGATAATATGCGTCGCCAGGCCGAAGTGATTGAGGACATGCAGGGCATTGATGCATACACAAAACAGGCGTTTGGCATATTGACTTCGAGCAAACTGGCCCAGGCACTGGATCTTTCAAAGGAAGATCCGAAATTGCGAGACCGTTATGGTCGTGGCTCAACCAAACCGGCAGGTTACGGCGACGCGGGACCTTTATTGAACGATTATTTCCTGATGGCCCGGCGTCTTGTTGAAGCAGGCGTACGTTGCGTCACGCTGGCCTACGGTCGCTGGGACTGGCATGGCAAACCGCACGGCACCATCTTTGAGCACGAAGAAGAACATTTCCCGATGCTCGACCAGGGACTGACTGCCCTGATGGAGGACCTGCAGAACCGGGGAATGGACAAAGACGTCTCGATCGTCGTGTGGGGAGAATTCGGCCGTACGCCACGGATCAGCCCCAAAGTCGGTCGAGATCATTGGCCGAAAGTTTCCTGCGCCATGCTGGCGGGGGGCGGAATGCAGACCGGACAGGTAATTGGTTCCACAAACCGTTTCGCAGAACATGTTGAGAGCCGTCCCGTCGGTTTCAATGAAGTCTTTGCCACCCTGTATCACAACCTGGGAATTGACGTGAATTCAGCAACGGTGACCGATCTGTCCGGACGCCCCATGTATCTTGTCGACCAGGCACAACCAATTCGGGAGTTGATCTGATTGCATCACCATGAACCATAGCGTCTCTCGAACTGATCTACCCGCTCCAGATCCCCCTGAAAACACTACAATAAAACGGGACACAGTTGAGACAGTTCCCGTTTTCTCAATTATGAGCCCTTATTGAAGATTGGAACGGGCATTCTGTATGGCTATTACTTTATAATATTCACGGAGAGGACTGGAGTGATCTATCCATCATCGAAGTTCACTCTCAGTTGTCCGACTTCAGACCTTCTGCGCCGAAAACGATTACCATCCCCTGCCCCAGTTGACGATTAAATCAAACCCTGCCTTTATCATGAAATGAATCTTGAATCATGCACCTGATATATCGAAATCTTTGTGTTACCCTGCTGCTGTCCACCTGTCTGACTTATCTCATGCCTGACGCAGAAGGCCAGTCTGCTGCGAAATCAAACCTGCGAGCGGGCGTAGCCAAAGTTGACATCACCCCTGCAGAAGTGAAAGAGTTAGAAGTAGTCGGACATCGCCGCAAAGTCACCGGTGTGCGTGATCCCCTGCGGGCAGGAGTGCTCGTATTGGATGATGGTCAGACCAAAGCAGCCATCGTGACCCTGGACCTGATTGGTGCGTATACAGAGATTGTAAAGCCGGCCCGAGCACAGATTGAAAAAGAAACGGGCATCCCGGCGGCTAATATCATGGTCGCTGCCTCACACAATCACTCCGGGCCTGGCTTTGATGCCAATTCCGCCTGGGGAAAAGAACTGATCGCAAAACTCGGTGCAGCTGCAAAACAGGCGGCGTCGAAAATGACTCCCGTGACGGTCGGCTACGGTGAAGACAAGATCGGGTTCAGCATCAATCGTCGCAAGGTCATCAATGGCCGGGCGGTGGTGCGACTTAACGAAGACGGACCCAATGATCCCCGCGTGAAAGTTCTGCGTTTCGACGACGGAAAATCACTGACGCCTGTCGCAGTCCTTATGCATGCCGTCTGTCATCCCTGTTTTTTCACCTGGGGCGACAAAGGCTCGATGCCTTATCCGAATGGTTACCCGAAGATGAGTGCCGACTTTCCCGGTGAAGCCCAGTCGTTTGTAGAAATGTGTTACGGAGATCAGACCAGTTCATTGTTTCTGCAGGGCTGCGCGGGTGATATTCGCCCGAATCTGCCCGGTTATCCGTATCGCTGTGCTGATGAAGCCGACATCCAGTGGGCCGGCCGGGATCTGGGCAGCGCCGTCGTGAGGACCCTCGCTCAGAGCATGACCCGGGAACAGCTTGCCACGCGAGCCGAATACTATCCGATCCGTGTCGCGAACTCAGTCATCTCGTTACCCGGCAAAGAAGGGCGCATTGAAGCGGAACTGCAGGCCATGAAAATCGGCCCCTACCTGCTGCTGACCATGCCGGGCGAACCGATGGTTGAATACGGATTGAAACTGGAGAACGACATCGCAGACCGCGCCACTCCCATTATTGTAGGCTATGCCAACGGACATGTCGGCTACATTGCGACCACCGATTCCTATAGTGTCGGCGGCTACGAACCGAACACCTCGAAACTGCTACCGGAAGCAGAACCGATTATTCTTACTGAGTTGAGTCTGCTCGCGGACCGTGTCATCGGCGATGTATTCGAATCGTTCTCCAAGCACCCCAAAGACATCAAAAAAAGAAAGCAGGCAGAAAAATCCCGCGCCGGGAAAGAGTAACAGCTCCACCTTGCATGCAAATCGCATTTCACAGCTCAGTCCGACAATATGTCTGACTGGACCTGTTTCCCGACTGTTTTTCTTGCAGATGATACAGCCTGTTTCTTATTATTCCCGGGCTGTCTGACATCAACTCCTCTTGTTTTTCTGTTCTGCCAGACCGGTCTTTGATATTGGATCCGGAATTGAAAGCGGATTCAATTGCATCGTAGTAATCCTCACATTCTGAATCTCAATAAAAACATATCTGAAGTCGCTACGTTAATTCTTGACAGTGGTCATTTTCGCTGTTTTTGTGAACGGCTTTTGTTATGATTATTTGTCGGAACCGATTGACCACGTCACGCGGGTTGAAATAATCTGACTATATTTACAGAATTGCCGAGATGCAGACCAGACGGCGCAGCATCAGTGCTCGGATCATAATTCGCTGAATCAGTCAGTGAAACCTACCTCTAACTCAGAGGACCGCAGGGCGGGTCCGAAACGATTCATCAATTCATGCTGCTTCCCTGCCGCACATGTGGCTGAAAATTACTGACCCAAAGGCTTTTAATGAAACAGAATCGTCAACAAAGCAACAATCAACCGATTATTGTTGGCGTAGGCTCCTCTGCCGGTGGGCTGGAAGCTTTTGGAATATTACTTGAGTCACTCCAGGATGCGACAGGACTGGCATTGGTCTACATTCAGCATCTGGATCCTGCCAGCAAAGCCGTTCTGCTGGAACTCCTGACGAAATACACGTCACTGGAAGTGACCGAGTTGGGTGATCGCACGAAATTGACCAGCGGAAAGATCTATGTCTGCCCACCTCAAGGACTGCTGGAAATCAGGAACGGCGTTGTCACTCTGGCAGATACTGAAACAGATCCACATCCATCACATGCGATCGATCATTTTTTTCATTCGCTTGCTGAAGATCAAGGTGAGCGAGCCGTGGGAGTGATTCTCTCCGGAGCAGGCAGCGATGGCACACTTGGCCTGAAGGCGATCAGCGACAGCGGTGGATTGACGTTTGCACAAGATTCAAAATCAGCAAAATACGACAGCATGCCGCGGAGTGCCGCCACGACGGGTGTGGCAGACCACGTACTCCCCCCGGCTGACATCGCACGAGAGTTGATCCAATATGCGGAACATCTGCAAAAATTAAATACCTCGGCATCCCTGACTCGTTTTCAGGATCAGATTATCGATGCGATTCCTCAAATCACTGCGATCCTGCAGAAAAAAACCGGACACAATTTCCAGCATTACAAAGCGAGTACGCTTTCGCGACGAATACAGCGTCGAATGCAGATCTTAAAAAAAAGCGACGTTAAAGAATATCCAGGTTATCTGCAGGAGAATGAAGAGGAAACGCATGCATTATTTCGGGAGCTGTTGATTGGAGTGACCGAATTTTTTCGCGATCCGCAGGCATTTGAAAGTCTGGCCAGCGAGGTACTCCCTCGCCTGTTTGAAAACCGTTCTGCCGACGATTGTGTGCGTATCTGGGTAGCAGGTTGTGCCAACGGCTCAGAGGCTTACACGATCGCCATTCTCTGCCGTGAAGCGATGGATGATTTAAAATCACCACCGCAACTGCAGATTTTTGCCACAGACATCGACGAACGCGCGCTACAGGTGGGGCGTGCAGGCATCTATCCGGTCGGCATTGAGAACCATGTCTCCCCCGAACGACTGAAGCGTTTTTTTATCAGACGGGGAAAACGGTATGAGGTGACCAGGGAAATCCGAGAACTGGTTCTGTTTTCGGTACACAATCTGATCAGTGATCCCCCCTTTTCACGTCTGGACCTGATTTCTTGCCGCAATCTCCTGATTTACCTGGGACCGCATCTGCAGAAAAAACTCATTCCCCTGTTCCATTATGCGCTGCTTCCCTCTGGTTATCTGTTGCTGGGTCCCAGTGAGAACATCACCTCGCACGCTGAGTTGTTTCGCACGCTGGACAGCAGATTCCGTATTTCTCAACGGAAAGGGACCGCAGTGAAATCCGCAGCAACTCTCCCGCTCATGACAGGGAAGTTGCATTTAAAATCCAGCCAGGAACGGGAACCCGATGAAAAAGTGGATCTGCAAAATTTCAGACAACGAATTCTTCTGGACGAATTTGCCCCCAAATCATGTGTGATTGATGAATCCGGTCAAATCTTGAACGCCGATGCTGACATGGAGAAGTTCCTGACATTGGGAGAGGGTGATTTTCAGAATAATATTGTAAAAATGGCGGCAAAAGGTTTACGGGTGGGCCTGCGTTCCGCTCTTAATGAAGCCATCAAGACGCGACGAAAGGTGCAGCAGCAGCACCTGACAATTCGTAAAGCAGACCAGATCCAGGAAGTGATGATCACGGTCCAGCCGATGCCTCGACTGGGTGAAGATGAGAGCCTGTTTATGGTCGTGTTCCATGAAGTAGGCTTGCCTGTCAAAAAGGAGGTCAATGAAGAGTCCCCCACAGAAACGGTCCCCCATGCGGACGCCATTATCGCACAGTTGGAATACGAATTGCAGTGCTCTCGTGACGAGCTTGAAAAAACTCTGCAGGATATGGATGTGGCTCATGAGGAATTGAAGTCGACTAACGAAGAACTGTTATCGATGAATGAAGAGCTGCAATCTGCCAACGAAGAACTGGAAACCTCTAAAGAGGAAATTACGGCTGTCAGTAATTCCGTGGCGCGGACCAACAGTGACCTGGAAAACCTGCTGCGCAGTACGCAGATCGCTACCGTTTTTCTTGATGATGAGTTACTGATTCGCAGCTTTACTCCTGCCATCACAGAAATTTACAGCCTCATTCACACTGATATTGGACGTCCACTCGAACGATTTGTTCCTCTGGTCGAAGAAATGCCTCCCCTGCCCGATCCGCGCAAGTTGCTGCAATCCCAACCCATAGAACACACGGTGGTTGCTGATTCAGGGAAAGTCTATATCCGGCGGGTTCTACCCTACCAGTCTCATTCAGGGCAGAACGAAGGGATTGTCGTTACATTCATTGATGTCTCTGAACTGCACAACAGTCAGGAACTGTTTCAGTTACTCATCGATGCCTCATCTCAGATTGTCTGGATGACCGATGCGGCGGGCATCGTCGTCGAAGACTCCCCCAGTTGGCGTGAATTCACCGGACAGACATACGAGGAATGGAAGGGTACCGGCTGGTTGAACGCGATTCACCCGGATGACCAGCAGGCAACAATCCAGGCATGGCAAACTGCGGTTTCGAATATCGAGACGTTCTCTGTCGAATATCGACTCTGGCATCAGCAGGGCGAATGGCGGTGGGTGCAAGCCCGGGGCGTGCCTCAAAAATCACGGGATGGATCCATTTTACGCTGGATCGGAATGAATACCGATATCACCGAACAAAAAGAAGCACAACGGGTGATACTGGAATCCAGTCGCCAGTTGCAACTGGGCGTGGAAATCGCGAATCTGGGTCTGGCTCGTGTCGAGTATGCCAATAACTGCATTACTTTGACTCCGGAAGCTGCTGCCATCTACGGTCTGGGATACCAGGAAATTCTGATCACACGGGATGAAATGCTCCACCTCTATCATCCAGAGGATCGACAGGATGCAGCAGACCAGATCCAGGCATGTATTCAGGAATGTGGGGATGGCCGCTGCGATCTTGAACATCGCCTGATCCTGCCTTCGGGGGAAATCCGCTGGATCAGTGCACGCAAGCAAATCTATTTCGACCGTAGTGTCGAGCCGGCTGTGCCCGTCTATGCAACCCTGGTTGCCCAGGACATCACCATCAGCAAGCGGGAAGAATTGAATCTGGCTTTCCTGTCCGACCTGCAGACTCAACTGATTCCCCTGTATAATGTTGACGATCTGATGGAGGTAGCCACAAGAGAGACAGCGAAATATCTTGACTTATTCCGCTGCCTGATCGTGGAATTTGATGCCAATGCGGACTATGCAGATATCCTGTTCGAACATCATGACGATTCATTGCAATCAATTGTGGGTAAGCATCGGGTTCGCGATTTTCATACTGAAAGCGAGAGACAGAAGCTGCTGGCAGGCGAGCAATTCTTCATCTCGGATACGCTGTATCCTGAGCAGGATTCCCGGATCGCAGAAAACTTTCAGTCGATTAACGTCAGAGCATATTGTAATTCAGCCTACATTACGCCGCAGGGGATCAAATTTGTTATTTCTGCGGTGAAGCGTGAAGCATATCAATGGCGGCCTGATGAATTAAAATTGCTGCAGGAGATTACAAATCGGCTCTGCATCCGTATTGAACGGGCCCGCGCAGAAGCGGAACTGGCCGATCGCGAAGCCCATCTGCGACGGGTAATCAATAACCAGCTCGGACTGGTCGGTGTTATTGGCCGTGATGGCAGGCTTCTGGAAGTCGACGACGATTCCATGAAGATTGCCGGTTTAACGCGCGAAGATGTCATCGGTAAACATTTCGCGGAATGTGCCTGGTGGACATACGACGAAGCTGTCTCTCAGAAAATGCGCGAATCGATGCAAAAGGCATTCGCCGGTGAAGTAGTACGCTATGATGTCCCGCTCTTCGCAGCCGGCCTGGGAGGGGCAGAACGAAGACTGATGATTGACTTCATGATGGCCCCCGTATTTAACAAAAATGGAGAAGTCGAATATCTGATCCCATCTGGTGTCGATATCAGCGAGCGCGTGGCTGTCGAAAATCTGCATAAAGAGACAGCTGCCCGCCTGGAGTCCATGTTCAATTCTGCCGTGGACGGCATGATTACCATTAATGCCGCCGGGAAAATGGATTCGATTAATCCGGCTGCCCTGGATCTTTTTGGATATGAACTGGAAGAACTACAGGCGCAAAATGTCAATATGTTAATGCCGGATCCCTGGCACAGCGAACATGATTCCTACCTCAATGCTTATCTGAAGACCGGACAGGCAAAAATCATTGGCAGTAAGCGAGAAGTACTCGGGCTGCGTAAAGACGGCAGTACGTTTGCGATGGAACTGGCAGTCAGTGAAGCATTCATGCGCGGCGAAATCCTGTTTGTCGGAACGGTGCGTGATATCTCTGAAAGAAAACAGCGCGAACTCAATCTGGCTTTCATTGATGAGCTGCAACTACTGCTCGGGGCTCCCCTGCTGATCGAAGAAATCATGCAGCAGACCTGTGCCAGAATTACAGATTTCCTGGGAGTTTCACGCTGCCTGCTGATTGAATTAGATACCGAAGCAGAGATCGCTGATGTCGTCTATGAAGCTCATGAATCAGGTTTATCCGACATCTCAGGCAGGCATACCATTACCAATTTTCTGGAAGAGCAGGAACAGGAGCCTTTACTGGCAGGTCAGCCGATTCTGATCGGTGATACTCAGAATCATCACAGAATTTCAAAGAGAACAAAAAACTTTGCCGCACTTGACATAGGATCGATCCTCTTAATTCCATTTGTCAGTGAAAAGCGTCTGAAATTTGTGCTTACCATTTGTAATCAGCAGCCCTGTCAGTGGCAGGCCGTCGAGATTGATCTGTTACAGGAACTCGCACCACGCATCTTTGTCCGCCTGGAGCGTGCTCGTGCGGAAGCAGCATTACGGGAAAGCGAATCTCGTTTTCGGGATCTGGCCGACAACATGTCCCAGTTTGCCTGGATGGCAGACGAGAAAGGTTTTATTTTCTGGTATAATCAACGCTGGTTCGAATACACGGGCACAACACTGGAAGAGATGCAGGGCTGGGGCTGGATGAAGGTGCATCACCCGGAACACCTCGATCGCGTTGTAAAACGTATTCAGTATTCCTGGGATACAGGTGAAATCTGGGAGGATACCTTTCCCATTCGTTCCAAAGAGGGAGAATTCCGCTGGTTCCTTTCCCGTGCCGTACCCATACGCGATGCCTCGGGTAAGATACTCAGGTGGTTTGGAACCAATACAGACATCACCAGTACCAGGGAACAGGAACAGCGGGTCCGCGCCAGTGAAGCTCGATTACGTCTGGCGATGCAGGCAGCAAATTTGTCATTGTGGCAATGGGACATCGACAAAGATAAAATCTACTGGTCGCATGACAGTCATGAATTCTCAAGTATGGAACCGCGCCAGGTTGTAGGCGGACTACAACATTTCCTGAACCTGGTCCATCGAAACGATCGTGAGGCCATAGAACAATCTCTGCGCAGTTGCCTGTCCAACGGAAAGCCGTTTCATGCGGAATTCCGTACCAGAAAATCCGAGCATGCCTATGCCTGGGTGCTTTCAACCGCTTATCTGACGACTGATTCAACAGATAATTCGACCGTCATGGTGGGTGTGAATCTGGATATTACAGAGCGTAAAAAGTCGGAACTGGAAATCAAACTCAGTGAGGAACGATTACGAAATGCAGCAGAGTCTGCAGGCTTTGGTATGCTGCACATCAACCTGTTGGAGGAAACAACAGCGTTTTCACCTGAAATGAAACGCATGCTCGGACTTCCTGAAAATGCAGATAATAATCTGAAGTTCGGCGAAGTCCCCGACTGGATTCACCCCAAAGACCGTAGCGCCTATCAGAAGCATCTGCAGGAATCTGCAGCACTCCCGGAAGGTAAGAATCAAAGCCTGGACCACCGCATCATTCGTCCTGATGGAGAGACCCGCTGGGTACGCCTGCATGCCAGACCCGTTTTCACGGGCAAGGGTTCGCGACGCAAGGCGACCCAGTTGATCGGCACACTACTCGACATCACCAGCCAGCGACAGTTCGAGCAGTCACTGAAAGAAGCCCGCCAGATGGCAGAGGCAGCCAATGAATCCAAGAGTGCCTTCCTGGCGAATATGAGCCATGAAATCCGTACGCCGATGACTGCTATCATGGGGTATATCGATCTGATTGATGAATTGATCGACCACAAAATCGCGACGACTTATCTGAGTACGGTGCGCCGCAATGGGGAATTCCTGCTGGATATCATTAACGATATCCTGGATCTTTCCAAGATTGAGGCGGGTAAACTGGATATCATCCGTGACCGATTTTCCCCGCATCAACTTCTGGAAGACGTGTGCTCCATTATGGACGTCCGGGCGGCTGAGAACCGGCTGGAACTGGATATATTTTATGACGGTAAAATCCCGGCAGAGATCGAGTCTGATCCCAAGCGGCTCAAACAGATTCTGATTAATCTGGTCGGAAATGCCATCAAGTTCACGATGAAAGGCAGCGTCAAAATCTTCGTCTCCTGCAACGATCAGCAGTTGCAGTTTATCATCGTTGATACGGGCATTGGTATCACGACTCGCCAGCAGAAACGACTGTTTCGTCCTTTTTCACAGGGAGATCACACGGTCAATCGTGAGTTCGGCGGGACCGGCCTGGGACTGGCAATCAGCCAGCGTCTGGCAAATATGCTGGGTGGAGAAATCTGCGTCGAGAGCGAGAAAGACAAAGGCAGCAAATTCACCGTGACCATTGCCACGGGAGATATCTCAGAGGTGAAGATGATTCAACCTCGGGCCAGTACAGAACCCAGCCAGGAACCGAAAAAAGAAGAAGAGATTGTACTCAACTGTCGTGTCCTGGTGGTGGATGACCGCCGCGAGATTCGATTTCTCAGCAAACGGTTTCTGACACTCGCCGGTGCTAGCGTTGCCGAAGCCGTGGACGGCGAACAGGCCATTGTCGTCGTGACAGAATCCATGCAGGAGAATCAACCATTCGATCTGATTCTGCTCGATATGCAAATGCCTAAACTGGATGGATATGAAACCGCCCGACAACTCCGCAAGCTGGGTTTTACGGCTCCGATAATTGCATTGACCGCCGATGCCATGCAGGGAGATATGAACCGCTGCATTGAATGCGGCTGCAATGACTATTTAAGTAAACCGATCGACAAAACCCTTTTACTCCAGACGATCAACCGCTACGTCAACTCTGATACGGACCTCGTATAGTTCAGCTCGTTTCCTGCTTTCCAATGACGAAAACGTCTTTCAACCGGGCTCCTGTCACTGGCTGAAATGAATCCAGTCAGGCAAAGAGTTCCTGTACCGCTTCTCCCTTGGCATCTTTTGTTACATAAAAGGGGCGGCCTTCAATATCGAATCCGGTTTTCGGGCTGATCCCCATCGCTGTCATTATGGTGGCATGCAGATTTTCTATAGAGACAGGGTTTTCGATCGCCATCAACGGCCGCTCATCTGCCGTTTTCCCATAGACGAAACCGCGTTTCATTCCCCCGCCGAACACCACCACACTCGTGCCACCGGTAAAATGACGATGCAGGCCATAATGCTTCATCTCGGAAACCGTGTCTACTTTCTCCCGAGCCTGATCGTTGGCATTGGAGCCCGGTTGCCCCTCCATTAACGCATCCCGGCTGAATTCCGATGCGATGATGACCAGAGTCCGATCGAGCAATCCACGTTCTTCAAGATCAAGAATCAGCTGGGTCACCGGTGCATCAATTTCTTTATGCATCCGGTCCACCGTGGTATGCCCCTCGGCATGCGTATCCCAATGCAGAAAGGGAACGTACTCCGTCGTGACTTCAACAAACCGGGCTCCCGATTCCACCAGGCGCCGCGCCAGCAGACAGCCGCGTCCAAACCGGCCGGTATCATATTTCTGGCGTTTCTCCTCCGGCTCTAATGTAATGTCGAAGGCATTCCGTTCTTTGGAACTCAGCAGCCGATAGGCTTTGTCCATGGATCGCAGCATTGATTCCTGCTGGTAATCGCTCATCAGCGCGCGTTGCGGGCTTTGATCGATCAAACGGCGATACAGTTTATTACGGTTGACGAATCGCTCTCCCGTCATCCCCTGCGGCGGTCGCACCGAGCGGGCAGCTTCTTCAGGATAGGGCAGATTCAACGGCCCGTATTCGCTGCCGAAAAAACCGGCCGTGGTGAATGCCTTGAGTTCTTCACTTTCTCCGACTCCTTCCAGCCGCTGACCGATATTGATGAAGGCCGGCATCACAGGGTTGCGGGGACCAGCCACCCGCGCCATCCACGCCCCCAGATGCGGAGTCGCCACGGTCTGAGGGGGCACATAACCGGTATGCCAGTGATACTGATGCCGGGAGTGCAAAATGCTGCCCAGATCGGGTTGCACAGCAGAACGGATCAATGTAGCACGATCCATCACCGAGGCAATCCTTTCCAGCCCTTCGCAAATCTGCAGACCATCGACGGCTGTGGGAATCGCGGGAAAGGTACTCAGCATGTCAGCAACTTTGAGTCCCTTCTTAAACGGCAGATAGCGTTTTGGATCAAAGGTGTCCGGTGCCGCCATCCCTCCGCCCATCCAGAGCAGAATGCAACTGTCAGCGGTTGCCTCTGGATGTTTTGCATGACCGGGGTCACTGGCATGCAGCAGTCGCGGTGCTCCCGCCATCATAGCCGCTGCTCCGGCGGCACTTAACTGCTTGAGAAAGTCACGTCGGACTATCTGTTCGGGAGCTTCAGGATCGAATTCAAATGTCATCAGTCGTTCTCACTGTGTATGAAATTTGTGCTCTGGTGATTTCACTCTTTTATTATACCACAGATCAGCGGATCAGGAAAAACTCAGGCAACATGCAGACCGACCATAACAGGTCTTCCACTTCCGCAGCCTGTGGGCTCTCTCCCAGCATCTGACCAACAAGTTTCGATTCTTCCGATGTCGGTGGTCGCGATAATGCATACAGAAACAGGTACTCTGTCAGGCACTTCGGATCACCGTCCGATTGTGCAATCAGTCGTTTTGCCCCCTCGGCAAATACTTCCGCCAGTGTGGCTTCGTTGGAAAGATCAATCGCCTCCAGAGTCGTCAACTGGTCGGGACGCATTGAGACAATCTGCTCTCGCATGGGACGCCCCAGCGATTTCATCAACGCCGTATTTTTCAACAGCGATGCCCGCACCATCGGCTGCTTTCCCTCTGCAGCCACAGCAAGCAGACTTTTAGCCTGCGCATCAACCGCCTTAGTCCAGCTTCCATTCGGTTTGACGATGGTCACCGGAATCCATTTTCCTTTAATGCTTCCCAGTCTTCCTTCCCGTGAGGCAGGAGCATTGGGGTTCCATTCCCATGTTTCATCGGAGGCCAGTGAAATCTGCTCACCATTCTCCAGTTCCAGTCGGGCTTCGAAAAAGAATCCCGCCGCATTCGGGGTTTTCCCACCATTATGCACAATCGCGGTAAGATCATTCTTACCCGGTTTTAATAAAGTATGCAGCGGCAGGGTTCGAACCTGGGACCAGTTCTTTCCCACGTCAACTTCCCGCCGGTTGATAAACAGAATGTGTGAATTATCGCAGGTCAGGACCGCTCCCCCCCGTTTGACCGCGGCCGGAAGTTCGATGATTTTCCTGACCACAATTGTTTCGTCGGCGGGAGGGGTTTCTTTCGCGGAATCACCCCAGATCCACTGCGCATTCAGTTCGAGTTCCGGTGCCCCTCCCTGCTCGACTTTTGTTCGAAAGATCGGAGCATCAATCTTGTCTGGAGCCGCACCGGTCATCTGCCAGACGCTGTCCAGAAACTGCTCTGCCGTCAGCCGACGCGACCGCGGCCCGCGATACAGATAGTCTGAACTCTCTGCCCCTTCTACCACTTCCACTTGAGACTGATACGCTTCTGAGGTAGCAATCAGTTCCAGCATCTGCTTCAAATCGTACTTGTGATCACTTAACGAGACCGCAAGGTAATCGAGCAGATCTTCATTCCAGGGTCTGGTCTGCATCGCATCCAGCGGATGTACGATCCCCCGTCCCATCAGGCGATGCCAGAGTCGATTCACAATCGTTCGCGTAAAACGTCCATTTTCAGGATGCGTCATCAACGCTGCCAGTTGCTGCAGCCGGGCTTCCCGCGAGGCACTGGGGTCGATCGTTCCAAGCTCCGGAAACAACCAGCTCGCCTGCGCTGTCTTACCGATCGGTTTGTCGCAGCGGTGAATCTCCAGTTCACGTTCCGAGTAGATCGCCGCCAGTCCATACGACTCGTCGAGTGTCCAGCGGTCGATAAAACTGTCATGGCATGAAGCACATTTCAAATTGATTCCCAGAAACGCCTGCCCCAGACTCTGTGCGAATTGAATCTCAACCGTCTGGCCCGCAGACACATTACCCCGCCATTTAATCCCGTCGATAAATCCGCGGCTGGCATCTGAAGGGGGCGCAATCAATTCGCGGGTCAGTTGATCGTATGGCTTGTTGTATAACAGCGATTCATACAACCAGCCGGAAACCTGTTTTCGCCCGCCGGTAATAAAGCCGGTCCCGCTGTAATCGTTTCTCAACAGATCATTAAAGAATGACAGCCAGTGATCGGCATAAGCCGTATCATCTGCGAGTAACTCCCTGATTTTCAGCGCCCGTTTCTCAGAGCAGGGATCAGCCAGAAATGTTGTTAATTCTTCTGGAGTTGGTAACAGCCCGACCAGATCGAGGTGCACTCGTCGCAGAAAGGTCGCATCATCAACAGGACCGGGTCGTGGTAGTTTATGCTTTGACAGATATTGATCGATCAGCCGGTCAATCGGATGATTGCGGCAATCTACAGTCGGCGGAAGAACGGGACGACGCGGTTTCAAAGGTGGTTCGTAAGCGACTTTCCCAAAAGAAAAACCAGCTTCCCAGGGCAGATCTTCGGAGACCCACTGTTTGAGCGTCGCTACTTCTTCAGCAGAAAGTCGTGGCTTGCCTTTCGGGGGCATCTGCATTTCAGGATCGCTGGAAGTAACCAGCTCAAGTACATAAGAAGCTTTGACATCCTTAGGATCAACAAAGCCGGATTCCAGCCACAACTCGCGCGTGTTGAGGGAAAACGATCCCTTCGCCTCGCGGCCGCCGTGACAGGCAACGCAATGCTTCTTCAGAATCGGCACCACCTCGTGAGCAAAGTCGATCGGGCCCGCCTGGACGGGTGAAACAATGTCGACCAGCAAAACAATCAGGATGGGTAAATTATAGCGTGATATCATGAGGCGAGTCTGTTACAGGGTTTTGAACAGGTTATGAACATCATTTCGATAAGACACTTCATGATATCACATCACAACCGGCAATCGCAAATTGCTTTTCAGGGTTAACACTGGAGATCCAGCCGACTTTCAAACTGTTCAAAACCATATTCACAATCCTGTAAGCACATTTTTTTTATATGAAAAACAGATCCATTTTAAATGACGTTCCTGAACTCTCTCTGGGAAACAATCATCAGCTCGGTCAGCCTGTCGTAGCGACCCGACATTCAAATAGCCCCTTTTCTGGCTGCTGCAAGACCAGCATGATCGATCAGCGACCTCCCCCTGGTCGCTTAAGATACAACGAGACGCAATTCGGCCTTCCATTGATTCAGCCCTCCCAGCTTCGCACCACAGAACATTGTACATGTGCAGGATAATTCCCGTTCATTTCTGTCTGAAGCACCTGTCAATTTTTCGCAGCGAATCCCTCACCTTTGGTACAGCAAATGCAAAACTGCGAGGTCTCACCATTCTGATTTAAGGTGCTCTTTATTCCCTCAATTTGATCCAGGACTATCCCATGCAGAATCTGCAAGAGGCTACGCTGCCGAATGAATTTATCAATCGACGAATCGAAAGTTCCATTCATCAGATAGGCTACCCCCAGTTAAAAACGATACGTTGCGAATCAAACGGTTCCACCCTGATTCTCAAAGGGGAACTGAATTCATATTATCAGATGCAACTCGCTCTGAAAATTGCTGTTAATGAACCCTGGATCGACCAGATAGACAATCACATCAGGATCGTTCCCGACAGTCGAGAGTTGAATCTGATCTACTGAGCGGGGTGAGACATAGAAGTGAGACGGCGTTGAAAGTCCCATGTCCGGAAATCGCTGACATCTTCTTCTTATTCATCTGTTGATTGTGCATCAGTTTCACCTTTCACCTGTCCATTTTCGTCTTGACCCCACTGCGCCGCTGGCGATAAACGTCAAATCGTGTCGCGCGCGTGACCAGTTTACAGTGCACTGAAACACGTGACCGTTGTTAAGAATCATCACTATAAAACAGCCTGATTTTTCCAGATTTGCACTGCCTGAATCAGCACCAGTTCGTTATGTATGCCTGCGGGTCGCCGCACTTCGTGGCCTTTCACCCCGTCACCGCCCTGGTACCGCCCTGCATCGTGCCGGTATCAACCTGTATCGCCACCCGATTCTGTTCATCCCACTTGACGCCCCCGTGCCCTTCTCCAGAATAAGCACCATGAGATGCATCATTATCAGGCCATCAATCGCAGAATAAAACATGAAATCAATTTCCTTCAATC
>TARA_R110001592_G_scaffold347178_2_pt1 | contig 118983 bp, 95 predicted proteins | sample TARA_R110001592 | Tara Oceans TARA_R110001592 (sample SAMEA4398387) | marine metagenome | biome: Polar Biome; feature: [SRF] surface water layer (ENVO:00010504); material: water (ENVO:00002006), including particulate matter (ENVO:01000060) such as... | depth 5 m
CCGGTTCAGCAGCGTTTGATGAATCACTTCCCAGCCAGCAAGCCAGAACGGCAGCGCCAAAACTGTTTCCCGAACAGGAGAGCAATTCTCGTCTGGTAAGAGGGTTGTGCATCAGGGGTGACCTTTCCTTACTCGACAAACAGAAATTCGTTGCTGTTGAGAACCAGGCGACAGACCGATTCCAGACCGTGCTGCTGTGCGAGTACCGTCATTTGATTCAATTCATCAGGTGTTGGCTCACGAAGCCAGGTCCACCGGATCACTTGTCTGATTTGATCCGATAAATTAGATTTCGACTTTGCTGCCCGTTCGGCCATCTTCTGAGCGAAATGTAAAACAAATCGGTTGTTTAACAATACCAGCGACTGCAGAGGCGACGCAGAAAAACCGCGAGTCGGAGACAGCAGCCCCAGATCCGGAAAATCCAGCGCATCCATCAAAGGATCGGGAATTCCCCGCCAGACGACACGATAGATACTTCGCCTGTGCGCATCGGGGCGATTCAAATCAAACTGATCATAATGGAGCACGGGAGTGACCTGAGGGCCAGGGGTCGTTGTGAAATGGGAATCTCCAGGGCCTCCCTGCTTCAGATCAAGTTCACCACTGACAAGTAATACGGCATCTCGATAGCTGTCTGCATCAAGCCTTCGTCGTGACATGCGGGCTAACAGGCGATTTTCCGGATCCTGTTTCACCAGATCGGAACGGGATGCTGAGGACTGACGATACGTGTTGCTGTTACAAATCAGACGATGCAGGTGCTTCAAAGATCCATTGTGATCGCGTAATTCACAGGCCAGCCAGTCCAGCAGTTCCGGATGCGAAGGCGTTCCCCCCATACGACCGAAATCGTTGGGTGTATCACAAAGCCCTTTTCCAAAATGATAATGCCACACGCGATTCGCAATGCTCCGCCAGGTCAAAGGATTTCTTGAGTCAGCCAGCCAGTCGGCCAGAGCGGCTCGACGTGCCGCTTCGGGATGGGATTGTGGTAAATCGAACCGACCGGGCAATGGCGACAATGCAGTTAAAGCACCCGGAGGAACAATTTCTCGTGGCTTTTCAAGATCACCTCGCGCCAGCAGATGGATTTCGCGAGGCTGCGAATATCTTACCATTCCACGTTCATTCACAGCCTCCGCTGCAGCAGCGTAGACTTTGTCCTGAGGGGGAAGCTGCTTTATTTCCTGGTCTGCACGATACTTCAAAACGAGGGAAGACAGCGACAACTGTTGCGCCGATGTTCTCTGCGATTCAGGAATACTAAGTACTGTTTCTGCTTCGGCGGGGAGTGCAAGCACATCCAGGTTCGCTGAGTCGGTTACGGATAGTTTAAATCGACCGATTGTATGTGCACCGCCATGCAACTGTTTTAGAGTCACGACGATTCTGGTATCGGGATCTACTTTTAATGCCAATTCCGGTTCGAAAATGGCAAAATGACCAACGCTGACTTTAGGATAAATTCCCCATGCAGTTTTCAGGTTGCCGTCGATGGCATGTTCGATCGTCCAACCATCCTGATTGAAATCAGCAGTCGCCCGCCGAAAGGAAATGACAGTTCCGGCTGACGCATTTGGCGGAAACAACTGCAGTTCGAATTCGCTCAGATGCAGATTGCCGTTATGGGCTCTGCCGGGCCCCTTGTGTGGAAGTGAATCATCCGTCAACACATCCAGGCGGATGGCGGTGACAGTTGAAAGGTTTGTATTTCCAGTTACGACAACCGTTTCCTGATCAGTGGGCTTCCCTTCTGACAGGATGGAACCATCTGGCAGGCGTTTTAACTTTGCACCATGTGTTGAGACGAACACATCCGGCTGTAACGTTTCCCAGCGAGGTGGAGGACGGCGAGTCTGCTCCCACTCCGCGACGAGTTTTTGATTTTCGGGTAATAACAATACTTCAGAATTCTGTGTCAGCGCTGCAGTCTTCAATGCTTTCCAGTGCTCACGCTTCGCTGCCACCTGTGGATCCGCATCGAACGAGACATCCCCCTTCCCGATCCCTGCAAAAACGGCCTGGAGAGCAAAGTAATCTGCCTGTGTGATGGGATCGAATTTATGGGTATGGCATCGCGCGCAGTTTGCAGTGGTGCTGACAAAAGCGCCCATGGTCTGTGTCACCAGGTCATCGCGATCCAGGTATTCAAATGATTTCGGAGCGGTCGCGGCGGCACTTTGATCATAAGGCCCTGCTCCCAGAAACCCTAGTGCCGGCATTAATTCTGATCTCTCGGGAAAGAAATAATCGACGGCGAGTTGCTCTCGGATAAATTGTGACCATGGAACATCTGCATTCAAACGATTGATGACATAATCACGATATCTCCAGGCATGCGGTCGGAAGACATCGTGTTCGAACCCATGCGAGTCAGCAAAGTGAACGGTATCAAGCCAATGGCGCGCCCAGCGTTCACCGTAGTGTGGAGAGTCCAGCAAGCGATCTACCAGCCGGGCATATGCATCGGGGGCCGTGTCATTCTTAAATGCTTCTACATCAGCAAGCACAGGGTGCATTCCGTGCAAATCAGAAGTCAGTCGTCGAAGCAACGTATGCCGATCGGCAGGCGGAGATGCAGAAATCCCTTCAGCCTTCAGGCGAGTCTGGATAAATGCATCAATTGGATTTCCTGCTTGAACTGTCGGCACACTGGGACGTTGCAGTGGCTTCAACGACCACCAGTCGGTCGCGTTGTCATTCTCGCTGACCGGCTTGGTATTGCGGGGGTCAACGGCCCCCTGCTTGACCCATCGAACCAGTATCGCGATCTCCTGATCGGATAATTTCGTATCAGGCATCTGTAATTCGGGATCGGTATGTTGAACTGCTTTGATCAGGAGGCTCTGCTCTGGCTGACCGGGCATGATCGCCGGCCCTCGGGTTCCTCCTTTTTTCCAGCCACTCTGCCAGTCCAGAGTGAGCCCGCCTTCCATCAGACCGGCTGAATGAGAATGGCATTCATAACAATGCTCATTCAGAATGGGTTCAACCGATTCCCGAAAGAATGCATTGTCGTCTGCAAAGCTGCTGGAAACCGACGTCAGCAGACTGAGTAAGAAGCATGAGACGAGGATCTCTTTCATTTGATGAGCCTCCCGGATATTTTATCGGCGCTCAACATAACCTGTTTACCGACACTCGAAAACATTCCTTTAGGCAGTCGTTTCGAAGGAGCAGAAACCCAGAGGACGGCAATCAACTGTTTTTCCGACCCCATGACTGGTGCAGAAATGCAGTGGATCCCTTCGTCCGCTTCTGCATAATCAGTCGCATAACCTCGCTGACGAACCTGATCACATTCCTGAAGCAATAAATTCGGATCTGTGATGGTTCGCGGAGTATCTTGTGTTAAGGGAATTCGTTCCAGTGTTTTTTCCAGGTCAGATGCGATCTGCCATGACAGAAATGTTTTTCCAGGAGCATTATTATGTAGAGGAAAGCGTAATCCGATATCGACGGCAATACGCAAGGGATGCAGGCCGCTCACCTGCTCGATGATAACTCCTTCATCGCCGACACGGAGTCCGAGCTGAACTGTTTCCCGGGTCTCATCTCGCAAGGCTCTCATTACGGGTAAGGCTTCTTCGACCAGACTGACGTCTCCGACCTGTGGCAATCCAAGTGTCAGGAATTTCGTCGACAACCGAAAACGTTTACTCAACGGGTCGCGTTCCAGATACTGGCGATCCATCAGTGTATGCGTAATCCGAAAGACGGCATTCTTATTGAGGGCGAGTCGTGTCGCCAGTTCGCTGATCCCCAGGCCATCGGGAGCCTGATTCAGCACTTCCAGAACATCCAGCCCCCGCTCCAGCGCAGGCACACTTGTTGTCGCTGCTTTCATTCTGCCTCCGAAACCAGAGTGCGTCCCATATACGTAACGCGTCACACCAGAATAACAACAGCACCGTTCGCAGTCAAACGAAATCCTTTCAGAACGGTTTCAGGTCTGGTTTCGTCTTATCCAGGCTGACGCACTGCATTATTGAAAGCAGCTGTTTCACACTGTTTAACCTGTTTTGCGCACCGGCGCATAATATCGCAGATATTTTTCCGGCTATCAATTTTTGAAAATGCTCTCATACAACTCAGACAGAACATTTTGCGCTTCATTACTGCCAGGAGACTGTAATCAAAACCTAGACTTTTTTTGCAATGGACCTGTTGATCAGAAACATTGACTTCAGAGATTAACTACCTCAATTAATTCAAGGAGTTTGTCATGCAGAAATTTTTCATTGAAAAACTATCCGAAAGAATCCCGATCGTCCGTGATGAAATATGGAGCGTTTACATTGAAGACAAGCCGAAATTCACTGGTACCCTTAAACAATGTTGTGACTGGGTGCAAGATCCTGAAAAGGAACATGCATCACGATCTGCTTCGCTCTCAGGAATGTGGTAATCAACGCGAAGCATTATTTGATGTCAAACTGCAGTTCAGCAGAATAATTTTCTCTGCTCTAGAATTACCTGAGTAAGGAATAGCTATTATGAATCAAAAAGCGATTCGTTTTAATCAACCTGATCCTGATACCATACCAGCGGAAATAGCTGCACTGGGTGATATCATTTCTACTTTTGCTTATCCCGAACAGAAACAACTGTCTGCCTGTTATCAGAAAATTGTGAAATACTCCCAGCGGAGAATCGAAATTCTGAACATGTTGACCGATTCCCTCTCCCAGATGCGCCTCGATTCGAAATTACTACTGTTTGACCTGGATATTACACGGGAAGAACGAGACCGGGCAATTGCACAACTGGAAGAACGTGAATGGTAATTGACATGAAACTGATTTCAGCTGAAGCCTGTCTGATCTCCTGGTTCGTAGAATGAATAGTTCTATCACCAAAAAATCTGCCTGGAACCTGGTTCTTCTGCCCCTTTACCCGACAATTTGTTAGACCTCATAATATCTCAGGTCAAGTAAACCGTTTTATAGGCAGTTTTACCTAAACCCCTTGTTTGGCTGCAGGAAACACCTCCCGAAAACATCAAGCTATTAACATATATTAGAATATAAAAATGCTATATTCGTTAAAAGAGGAACTCGGTCCTTCTGAATACTAAGTTCACATACGATCCGATGTGGGATTGGACAGATACTTTGATGTAATGTGATAAAATTCAGTTGTGTCATATTTACAGAATGCTTTGAAACTGTCCTGCAGGACCATCGTTCTTTCAATATCACAGTGTGTGAGTTGGAAGGGGTTTTCCGAACAGATATGTCTCATCGTGTTCCTTTCGATACTGAGCTAACCGTCCCGGGTGCTGTGTTGAATTCTCGGCAACAGAATGCAACACATTACAGTCACCAGAAATATATCTATCTCAAGTTCAGTGACATGTTATTTTCGAGCTGTCAGCTGTTATTTATTTCTACCGGAGAAACGAACAACAGATACGTTATGAAAATCATTCACGAGACTGAAACAGGATTACCCATTTTGTTTCTGACTTAAGATGGTGACTAATCTTATGATCAATCAACTTAAGCTTCCCGCCGATTACTTCCCTCAGGTCTATATTGTTGATGACGACGAAGCGGTGCGTTCTTCGATCATCGAATTGATCAGTTCCATGGGTTTTCAAGCCATTGGATTCGCTTCCGCCGAGGATTTTATCTCGAAGACAGACCGCCAGATTTGTGGTTGTGTTCTGTCCGACTTACGCATGTTGGGCTGCAATGGCATCGAACTGTTGAAACTAATGAAATCAAAGGGATACGAGATACCATTCATCATCCTTTCTGCTTATGTTGATGTTACTAACACTGTCGCTGCAATGTCAGAGGGCGCATTAACGGTACTGGAGAAACCCTATCCAGAACAGGAATTGTGGGACTGCATCATTACTGCGATTTTACTGAATTCAGAACAACGACAGGGGCGCAGCTGGCTTTGGGAGTTTCAAAAAAAAGAGAAACGTTTAACTCAAGCAGAGTCAGAAGTCTTGAAACTTCTTTTAAAAGGATGCTCCAATAAAAGTATCAGCCATTTACTGGAACTGTCACAGAGAACGATTGTCATGAGACGCAAATCCATATTACAGAAATTCGAAGTTGAAAATCTGATTGACCTGACAAAACTGATTACAAAAGCGCAAAGCATCCAGAAGCAATTACTCCCCTGGCCAAGTATGGTTGATACAGATTCTTTCCAACAGGACTCCTGATCGTGGCATTGCCAGCCCACTTGCACCAGACAGTGTCCAGATTTACTGTAGCGTCTTCAGGGCTATTTGAACCTGGTGTAATAGATTGAGAAACGCTACGGTTAAAAGTGATGCGATCTAGGACTCATCTTCTGGCTGCGTGTCGAGATGCTTCAGTTCTTCCTCTCTCAGCCTGGGAGCAAACCAGAGATAAATCGCCGGCACTACCAGAGAAGTCAGCAGAGTGGAAGTAATCAATCCCCCGATCACCACACTGGCCAGTGGTCGCTGCATTTCTGCACCGTCACTCTGTGAGAGTGCCATCGGCAGAAATCCGAGACTGGCTACCATCGCGGTCATCAATACAGGTCGTAATCGCGCCATGGCAGCCTGAAATGTTGCATCAGACACGGGAACTCGATCTTTCGTGCGCAGGTTCTCAGCAGCACTGACCCAGACCAGGCCATTCAGTACCGCTACCCCAAACAAGGCAATGAAACCCACTCCTGCGGAAATACTGAATGGCATATCACGCAACGCCAGTGCGAACACACCACCAGAAGCTGCCATCGGGACTGCCAGAAATATCAGTAATGCCAGGCGTACCGATCGAAACGATGTGTGCAGCAACAGAAAGATCAACAACAGTACAATCGGGGTGATGATCACCAGTCGTCTGCTGGCAGACTGCAGATTTTCAAAGTCTCCCCCCCAGCGAATTTCATAGCCATCAGGTAACTGAATGTGGTCCTGCACTGCCTGCTTGGCATCGGCCACAAAACTGGCGACGTCTCGCCCTCTGACATTGGCCTGAATAAATGTCCGTCGTCGATTCGACTCATGCTGTACCGCGGGAGGAGTCTCCTCAAACGTGATCTCAGCCAGTTCCTTCAAAGGAACCGGAGCACCGTTGGAACTGGAAACCGGCAACTGTTCAAGCAGACTGATTTTCTCACGCCAGCTTTGTGGAATCCTGACAATGACCGGAAATCTTGCACGCCCTTCAAAGATCAGCCCAACCTGATGCCCGCCTAATGACGAAACGACATCCATCACGTTTTTGGCATCCATTCCGTTCCGTGCGAGTACATCCCATTTCGGTTCGATACGAATTGTCGGCAGGCTGGATTGAATATCTGCTTTGACATCTACAGCGCCGGGAACTTTTTTCAGTACCCGTTCGATCTCTTTCCCTTTAGTACTCAATATTTCCAGGTCATCACCATACAGCAACACGGCGACATCGGCTTTCACGCCTGCCACCAGTTCATCCACACGCATTTCAATCGGCTGAGTAAAACCAAAAGCGACACCGGGAACACTCTGATTTAATTCTGTTGACATTTTCTCAATGAGTTCATCACGTGTCTTAGACTGAGGCCATTCTGCTTGAGGTTTCAGAATCACCCAGACATCGGTTTGATGTACTCCCATGACATCGTTCGCAATTTCAGGACGCCCGGTCTTTGAGAAGACTGTTTTGACTTCAGGATACCTGATCAACACTTTTTCAATCTGGGTCGACATTTCTACCGAACCTTCAATGGTTGCGCTGGGGAGCCTGACCGCCTCTATCAGTAAATCTCCTTCTTCCAGGCGCGGCATGAACTCTGCGCCCAGATTCCAGCCGACTGGCAGGCTGATCAAAAAGACCAGCAATGCGATCCCGACTGTCAGCCGGGGCCGACGGATCGTCCAGCTGACCAGAGGCCGGTAAATCCACTTTACCCAGCGGATCAAAAAGATTTCTTTCTCGGACATTTTCTTAGGGAGCGCCAGCGAAGCAAGGGCCGGCATCAATGTTAAAGACAGCACCAGTGATCCCGCTAGGGCAAACAAGACCGTCAATGCCATCGGACGAAACAGTTTTCCCTCGGTACCCTGCAACGCCAGAATAGGTAAATAGACGACGGAAATAATCAGTTCGCCAAACATCGTTGGTTTTCGAACTTCGATTGCGGCATCGCGAATCACGGCCAGATACGATTTCCCAGACTGATTCATGGACAGACGGCGAATACAGTTTTCAACCATGATCACCGAACTGTCTACAATCAGGCCAAAGTCAATCGCTCCCAGGCTCATGAGACTGGCGGTAATTCCAGTCGCCGCCATCAGGTTTGTAGCAAACAACATGGAGAGAGGAATGGCCAATGCCACGATCAGTCCTGCTCGAAAACTACCCAGCATCACCAGCAGGACAATAATCACCAGGATTCCTCCTTCGACCAGATTGGTGAGCACAGTCCGCAAAGTACGACTGATCAGTGAAGAACGGTCGTAGGTAACTTCCAGCGTCACTCCCGGGGGCAGTGTCTTCTCAATTTCTTCCAGGCGGGCCTTGGAGGCAGCCACAACCTCGCGTGAATTTTCTCCGATTAACATCATTACCAACCCCGTGACGGCTTCGCCACGTCCATCGCGTGTCACTGCCCCTTGCCTGGTCATTGGAGCGACTTTGACTTCTGCCACATCCCGAACCAGAATTGGCGTACTGTTCTTATCGTTGCGTACAAAGATATTTTCGATATCACGCTGATCTTTTAACAATGCCTGCCCACGAATAAATCGCTGTTCCTGATTATGAACAACATAGCCTCCCCCGGCGATTGAGTTGTTATCCTGTATCCGCTGAAACAGTTCACCCAGTGAAATCCCGTAGCTGTTAAGTCGATCTGGATTGGGCTGAACCTCAAACGTTTTATAAAAACCACCATGCGTGTTTATTTCGGTGACGCCCTGCACTTCACGCATTTTGGGCGCAATTTCCCATTCGAGCATCGTTCGCAACTGCATCGGAGTGTAATTTTTGCCACGGACTTCGAACTGCAGAATCTCACCCAGTGCAGTTGCCAGCGGTCCCAGTTGCGGAGTTCCGTACCCCGGAGGTATGTCAGCAGAAACCATGGTAATGCGCTCGGTGACCAGTTGACGCGCCCAGTAAATGTCGGTCCCTTCTTCAAAGACAATCGTTACAACTGAGATACCAAACTTGGACACGCTGCGAACTTCTTCAACAGCAGGCAGTCCCCCCATAACCGTTTCCACGGGGTAAGTGACATATCGTTCCACTTCCACAGGCGAGAGAAAACCGGCATCGGTTACGACCTGCACCTGGACATTGGTCATGTCTGGCACCGCATCGATGGGAAGGTGAATCGCGGAATAAATCCCGCCTGCTGCCATCAGAAATGTCAGAACCAGAATAATAAAACGGTTGGCCAGAGAAAATTCAATCAAACGCGAGAGCATCAGTTTTACTCCATCAGAACACAGAAAAACAGAAAGAATGGGACCGCTGGAAAACTACTCTTCTCTTTCCAGTAGTAGTTCGGACTTCAAGGTGAAAGCGCCGTCTTCTACGACCTGCTCTCCCCCCTTGAGCCCCTTCTGAACTTCAACCCAATCCTCTGTTTTGAGTCCTGACTGAATATCGATGCGCCGGAATGATCTCTCCGACTCTTTGACAAATACAAATTCCTGAGCCGCATCATCCAGTACTGATCGCGCAGGTACTGCAATCACATCTGCCTGCTGTTTGCCGGGAATGCGCACCTGAGCATACATGCCTGGTCTGAGAATTCCGTCTGGATTTTTGAGTTCTGCGATTAAAGGGACTGAATTAGTGCTGGCTGATACCTGTCGTCCCAGATAGTGCAATCGTGCGGAAAAGGTTCGACCTGGAACAGCATTGACGGTTACGGTCAGATTCTGCCCTGTGTTTAATTCGATCGAGTTCCAGTCTGATTCCCTGATATCGGCAGCCACCCAGAGGGTATCAGTCTGTGCGAGCGTAAACAGGGAATCAGCACGATTTACCCGTTCGGACTGACTGAAGGTTCTCTCTTCAATCGTTCCGGTAAACGGAGCGATAATTTCCAGCCGCGATAACTTTTCTGCTGTTTTTAATTCGGCATTATTAATATCTACCGCACAGCCCACCAGTGATTCCAGATGCTGGCGACTGATCGTCATACGATTATCCGCGTCATTCAGGTCAGCTAACGCCTGGTCCCTTTCCAGTTTGACATCATAGATTGACTGTTCACATAACGCTTTTAAAGCGGCCCTGGTTTCCTGGACATCAGCTTCGCGCATCTGGATTGTCTGTTGAGAAATTGCTCCTGATTTGGCCAGGGGAGCCGTTTTTTTATTGATCGTTTCTGCCAATAAATAACGGGTATAGGCCGGTAATAACTGGGATCGATAACTCCCCAGTTTTGTGTCAGTGAATTGAGCTTCAACGGCATCCATTGCCTGATGGCTTAACAGGGCGTCGACCAGTTTCTGAACATTATTCTGGATCGCTGATTTCCAGTCATACTGTTTCCTTACCAGTTGGTAATCTGCGATCCTCTGTAACAGATCAGCCCGTGCGGTCCCGATTTCCCTGCTGTTCAAAACTGCCAGTACCTGCCCTGACTGAACGATGTCTCCCGGTTTGACCCGAACTTCTACCAGGATCCCCTCGGTCGGTGCCTTTACAGCAACATGCTTACGGTCATCGTATTGCAGGCGTCCGGGTACGACCCGGGTCTGATTCAATTTCTGCCGTTTTACTGGAGACACAGTTAAATGAATCGCTTTCATCTTCTCACTGGAAAGCGAGACCTCTGCAGTTTCGAATTCCTCAACAGTACTCTCTTCTGCTGGGACTTCAGTTTTGATGAAGCGATCTGCAGCCTGTGGCCATACATTCCAGAGTATTCCAGTACCAGCAACCAGAATGACAGTTGCCAGGATAAATTGATTCTGAATTTTCATGTTTCTTCTCCCGAATCGACGGAAATGAGAGAGGAATTATGCTGAGCTTAGAATGTCATAAAAGAATTCTGCGCATAATCCCGCTGTTAAAACGAGACGTCGTTTACTCAGAGAGAAACAGAATCAGCAAAGAGAAATACTGATCAGATCATGAAGGGATCGCTGCTGGAACGCCTGCATGAAATGCAGGCCAGTCGCCTTGTCCCCGCGAACCGGGAGAGCTTGATTCTTTTGAACTTCGTGTTCAGTCATTGCAGCCAGAGTTGTTGACGACAGCAACTGATCTGCAGCGAGGTTTGCACAGGCAGGAAGTGAATGAGCAGATTCACCCACGATAAAATGATGCTGTGCGGGAAACTTCTGCTCCAGGGGATTATTGCAATTGTCCGTTCCAAAATAGATAAAATGCAGATGCCAGCCCTGCTCGTCTGAATCAGTAATTCCGTGAAACTCCTGGAGATGGGAAGGTAACCAGCTTCCCTGATCTGCTCCCAGAGCCAGATCATGATTATGGATCCAGGGAAAAGGCAGATTCCACAACGAAAGCAGAAGACAGGCGCGAATCAATAATCGCGTCGTCCAGTGTAACTGCAATTCGTAATTTATAATGGAATTAATTTGCACGGTGAGAGGATCAGTTAAGGGAATTTAACAGGAGAACATCAGGCAGGATATCTGCGACTCAGGCACAGATACTAAATTATTCGTACAAGTGGGTAATTTTGTCAAGTAAATTCTCTGCCATCGACTAAAACTTATTCGACAAGAGATTGAATCTCATCAGCCCGTCGAGACAGAATCTCTGCTGCATAGAACAGATTATCAGCTCCCCACCCCATTCTGATCGTAGCCGCTGTAGAGCAGTCTGGGGAACTCATTTTTGGTTCAAGGAGAGTGAATCCCCCTGAGGGAATGAGCGAATCAGCCGGGCCTTCTGATCCCGCCTTGCTCTATTCCACAGGAAACTACTAAACTGGGCTGCACTGTATTATTAAAAGTCTGCCAAACCAGCTTAATCTATTTGAGAAACTTAATATCGTATGTCTGCACGTTCTGATTTGCTGAAATCACTTTCAATACCTTTCATCTGTCTGTCGCTCATACTGTATTTGAGCGTCCGGGTTGAAGGACAGACGCCGGACAGTTCCCCTGTACCTACCCCACCCCCATCAACGCCCGCTCCTGCAACAACAGCGCAAACACCAACGGTCACCAGCGATACCGTTCAAAAGCGGATTGAACAGCTCAAAGAGGTCAAAGATCTTTCTGAAGAAAACCAGAAGAAAGCACTCGATTTTTATAATCAGTCTCTGAACAACCTCAAAAAAACAGCCGACTTTCAGGCTGACGCCACCAAGTATTCAACGCTTGCCCAGAATGCGATGCAGCGTCTGGAAGAAAAAAAGGCTGAAATTGAGAATCTGAATAAAAAACCGGCTCCCACATTCACTGAGAATCAGACTCTCCCCCAGTTGGAGCAGTTACTGGTTCAGGAAGAAGCAGAGTTGGAACAGGACAAAACCGCTGCTTCCAGTTGGGATGAAGAAATTGCACGCCGGTCAAATCGCCAGAAAGAAGTGTTAACCCGGGCGACCGAACTGGATGACAGAATCAGTGAACTGGAAAAACAGCTGAAGCTGCCTGTTCCCGCAGACGAACCTGCCGCTGTCACTGATGCCAGACGAATGGAACTCTTCACCCGTTTAAATATGCGAAAAGCGGAAAAACCCGCGTTAAGGAACGAACTGACTTCCTACGAGGCAGAAGAAAATATCGGATTCCCACGCACCAATCAGGACTTCTTAAAACTCGAAGTCAAAAAACAGACTGAGTTAGTTGACGCGTTAAAAGCTCAGATCAAGCAGCTGCGTAATCGTGAAGCAGCCATGCGGGTGAAAGAAGCAAAACGACAGGTTTTCAAAACAAATCCTCTGCTGCAGCCACTCGCAGAGAAAAATCAGAACTACGCCGAAGAAATCGTTGCCCTCAATAAAAAAATCGAGTCAACCGATAAAAAATACTCGCAAACGACAAAGATTCTCGAAGATCTTAAAAAGCAGTTTGACCAGACCAAGGCAAAAGAAGAATTGATTGGTCTCACCGGACCGATTGGCTTAATGCTCCGCAATCAGCAGGCAAATCTGCCCGATATTGAAAACCGAATACAGGACATCGAAAAATACAGCAAAACGATAGATCAAGTCAATTTGAAACAGTTTGAGCTCGACGAAGCCTGGGATGATTTCCCTTCCGTCGATGAGGTATTTGATGAAATCCGTGATAACAGTCAGCATGAACTGACAGAAGAAGAGGAACTTAATCTCAAAAATGTTATTGAAGAAACGCTCAGCACACAAAAAGAATACTTAGACACACTCATTCGCAGTAATAAAAGCTACTTCTCCAAACTGCTCGACATCTATACGACCGAACAACAACTGGTTAAAGAGACAGAAAAATATTCAGATTACATCCAGGAACGAATTTTCTGGATCAAAAGCTCGCCTCCGATCTCATTTTCTGAAATCAAACAGACTTCCAGCACACTCAGGTGGCTTTTCTCCCCCACGCACTGGAAACAACTCTTCATCGCTGTCCAACAAGATGTCGTCAGCAATCCTGTCATTTACTTCACAGCAGTTTTCTGTTTTCTCAGCCTGTTGTATCTGGCTTACAATGTGCGCCAGCAACTACGGATTATAAACAAAGAAATCATCCGCAGCAGTTTTCGTAAATTTGGCATTACCGCGCGCGTTGCATTTCTCACCCTGTTCATTGCGATTGTCTGGCCTGGCTTTATCTGGTTCATCGCCTGGCGCGTGGGCAGCCATCCTGATGTTCCTCCTTTTGTCAAAGCCGTGGATAACAGCCTGCGCCAGGTAGGCTGGCTGCTTTTCTTCTGGGAACTCATCAGACAGATCTGTCGTCCCCTCGGTCTGGGTGAATCCCATTTTGGCTGGTATAAACAGACGGTACTCTATGTTCGTAAAAACATCCGCTGGGTCATCCCTTTTTCCATTCCCCTGTTGTTTATTACGCTACTGCTGCATGGAAAAGAAGTAGACCGTACACAGGACCTGCTGGAACGTTTATTTTTTACCGCCCTGCTGGTTGTCTATACAATTTTTGCCAGACGTGTTTTCCACCCGCGCTCCGGGCTGTTTCAGTCCATTATGAATTACAACCATGAAGTCTGGTACGACCGACTGAAGTATGTGGTCTATTTTCTTACTTTATTTGTCCCCTGCTTACTGATCTTCCTGGCTCTGATTGGCTTCTACTTTACCGCCATGAGCCTGTTTCACCTGATCTTTCTGACGCTCTGGCTGTTTCTGGTTGTCGTTCTGTTCCGGGCAATTTTATTACGCTGGATCCTGATTCACCACCGCAAACTCAGTTATCAGCAGAATCAGGAACGAATGGATGCGATCCGCAAGGAATCGCTTGAGTCCAGTTCAGAAACGAATATAGCTGGTATCACGACTGAAGAAGAGAACCCCGCTGACCTCACCAAGATCTCCGCACAAATCAAAAAACTGGTAAATGCCAGTATGGTGGTTATTCTGCTGGTGGGAGCATTCTGGATCTGGGGGGATACCCTGCCCGCCTTCAACCGGCTGGATAGTGGCGACTACAAAGTCTGGACCACCACAGTAGAGGTCGTCGGCGATGATGGCAAAATTATAGAACGATTGGAACCGGTCACTTACCTCGACTTTGGAATCGCAATCATCTTTGCTGTATTTGCTATAGTAGCGACGAACAACGCACCCGGTCTGCTGGAGTTTCTGATCCTGCAGCGATTACCACTCGACGCTTCGGTCAAATACGCGATTACCACACTCGCCCGCTACTTCGTCTCGTTGATAGGAATTTTTGTGGTCTTCTCGACGATGGGGATTGGCTGGACAAAACTGCAATGGCTGGCGACCGCATTAACCTTCGGCCTCGGTTTCGGACTTCAGGAAATCTTTGCGAATTTTGTTTCTGGCCTGATTCTGCTGATTGAACGTCCGATCCGGGTCGGTGATATCATTACCGTCGACGAGATTACCGGGATCGTTTCCAGAATTCGCATGCGTGCCACCACAATCACCAACTGGGACCGCAAGGAATATATTGTCCCGAACCGTGATTTCATTACCGGTAAACTCCTTAACTGGACTTTAACCGATTCTGTAAACCGTATCACCATCACCGTGGGTGTGGCATATGGTTCTGACACAAATCATGCCTCTGATATCGCTTTAAAAATTCTCATGGATCATCCGCTGATCCTGGAAGACCCGCCACCAAGTATCACGTTTGAATCCTTCGGGGACAGCACCTTAAACCTGATACTGCGGGCCTATCTGCCGGATCTGGAAAAACGTCTGGTTGTGATTCATCAAATCCATACATCCATCCATGAACAATACGCCAAAGCAGGAATCGAAATTGCGTTTCCTCAACGGGACATTCACTTGTATTACGAAAACCAGTCGAGTCTGGTGCCGCCACCGAATCTGGATTCGGCTGAACCAGAATCCCCAAACCCGGATCATGAATAATAGCTGGCACTCAGCCATGCTTCACAACAGTTTTGCAACAAAGATTCCCTTAATGACTGCCGCGATCTGACCGTTCACTTTGACGGTTGATTCCAACGTAATTCGTCCGCGACGTTTTCGCTGAAGACTGGCATGAAATGGCGTCCATACACCATCGCCAGGCAGCGGACACTCTGCAATGAAATCGGCTTCTATCGGCTTTAAAAACTCGATTTCACTTTTCTGGATAACGATTTTGTAATTCGGTTGATCAACTCTGAGTTTTAGATGAATCAAAGTCCAGCCTGCCAGAATTCCCAGGCTCGCAATGCTGCCCCCAAAGGCGGTTTCCTGGTGGTTCAGATTGGGAGCCAGTTTTGCACTCAGTTTCAGTAAACCATCTGTTACAGGCAATACGCTGAACTGCATGGCACGTGTTACCGGAATATGCTGATGCAAGTAAGCAGTCACTTCCTCGACATCGAATTCCATCACTGTTCCTTCCAGACAGACACACATCACATTCAGAAATCGCTTCTGAATCAATAGTGATCTATCATTGAAGAAAACACAAGCGTTAGAGGATCCAGTGTACCATTGACTTCACCCTCCGTCTGCAGAAGGAAGTGGCGGTAAAAATTCTGGCCCACCACTTGCAGGCGACTTCGGTTTGGGCGGCTGTGCCGAAGGAAACTGAGGAAGTGATTTTCGAGCAGGTTGCCATCTATTCTCCTGATCCGGTATCGATGGACCGATCGGTCCTGCTTTTGGCTGTGAACGATTTTGTTTAAATTCCTGTTCAGGAACAGGGGTCGGAAAGACTTCACGAACAGGGAGACGGACAGGCTGTGGATTGAACTGCGACTGCAGTTGGCTGATAGCAGTCTGCATCCCCTCCAGCGTCTGACTCAAATGGTTCATTTCTCGCTCTGGAATCATCCGGTATGGATATCCATGATATTGAAACCGTGGCTGTGGGTATCCGTTGCCCCCCTCGAAAATATAGCCATTGGGTCCCGTTGGTCGAATCACTGGTTCCCTGAGAACGGGTAACTGCATCATGGCCAGAGAATGATCCAGATCATCAACCAGGCGTTCCAGATCTGATAACGCCTGCTGCATGCCCTGCACTGGTGCCTGCAGGATCATCATCCGATGGATATTATCTGCGAGTTCATGTATTTCATATGCCTTATCAAATAACAGGCGTTGACCTCTGATTCCGCGAAAATTCGTGCGAATCTCCCTGCAGATCGTAAATGAGTCCTGATTAAGCCTCCTCCCCAAAGTCGCGACATCCGTCTGTTGCGCCCACAGGGAATTCGCAGGTAACGTGCAAAGTAAAACGACTGCGATATTAAATTGAATCATAGTGGTCCGATACATCTTGCTTTCCTCCTGCACGAGGTAAACCATCCATTGCTGTCAGATAAGAGTTGTTGCCTGCCAGGATATGAGAACAACTGGAATGATCAGGGGCAAAACTCGTTCCTTAATAGCATCGTAATATCTTCACTGGAGCTAAACTATTGAGATCCCGATACTTAAAACCTGACACTTCTCTTCTACCTCTGCGAATGCATTCAGGCTTTCTCCGGATCTGCTGTAGTTTCGATAACAGTTGATTCAAATTGATCCCAATACAGGCGAAAGCAGATTACCTGCCCTTTCCTCCCATGTCCCCTTCAGCATATAATCACAATTCCATCTTAAACTTAGACTGTTCAAATACTTCGGAAGATTTATATACCATGCCCCTCACAACTCGTAAGTTTGGTCCGCTCAATTGTCAGATCTATGATAATTTACCCGCCGATCAGTCCCCCGATATCATCGCAATCGTCAGTCATGGATTTGGTGCACCAGGAGATGATCTTGTTCCCCTGGGACCTGAGATCCTTAGAAATCAGCCACAAATATCAGAACGTGTACAGTTCATATTTCCCGCTGCGCCACTTTCCTTACTGGAGATGGGAATGCCCGGCGGTCGTGCGTGGTGGATGCTGGATGTCGCAGAGCTGAATGCCGCCATTGCTTCTGGAACAATCCGCGACCAGCGGGATAAAACTCCAGACGGTTTAATTGAAGCCGGTCAACAACTGCAGAAATTTGTTCTCACTGTTCAACAGGAATCGGGATTACCATTTTCCCGGATCGTACTGGCTGGTTTTTCACAAGGATCAATGGTCTCGACCGAAATCGCCTTTCAACTGCCACAACCACCGGCTGCACTGGTGATCTGGTCCGGCACACTGCTTTGTGAACAGCGCTGGGGAAGCCTGGCTGATCAGTCACCCCGTTTTCCTGTTCAGCAGAGCCACGGAACACAGGACCCCATCCTGCCTTATGCTGGTGCCATCTGGCTAAAAGAGATGCTGGAACAGCATGATTTTACTGTGGACTTTTCCGAATTTGTCGGCCCACACACGATTCCCGAGGTGGCAATTGATAAATTCCGTAAGTTGCTTAGTGATCTGACGGGCAGTCTTTAAATGAATAACAGGTTAATCTGCGGAAACCCTTTAATTGCAAAGGCAATGCATTGAGACTGGTGCAAATCCAAGCCATAATATCATTTGGTTCCTGTAAACAACCCCTATCGCGACTAGAACGTCCTTCGATATTTTCGTACACCGTCATTACCGAAACTGGTCTCCAGGCGAGACATCGCTTAATCGAAACCAGAATATAACCACATGAAATCATCTTTCTTTTTTCGATTCTCGTCTCTGCTGGTCCTGCTGTTGAGTATCCTGCTAAACAGTTCGCCTGCCTGTGCAGCAGAGCAGAAATCAGGCAGCCTGGAAATCACAAATCTGCAAGTTGGCTTTGATGGTCTGTATAAAGTAGGACGCTGGGTTCCAGTCTATCTGGAATTAACGACAGACAGTCCCCGCGACGTGCAATTATCCGTGATTGCGCGCTCGCCTGATGGAAATCCCACTGAAGTACCTTCCCAGGTATATTCACTCAAGACACCGGGAACCCACCGACTGTTTTCTAAATTTAAAACTGGCTTGCTGGACAGTCCACTTAAAGTTCGCCTGCGGGATGCACAGACTCAATCAATTCTGAAAGAGTTTTCTTTCACACCTCGTTCGAACCAAAATCAATTTACCGGAATTGGTTTAAAACAATCAGTCGAACTATGGGCCATGATTGGCTCTGTTGCTGGACTGGAGCCGGTCTCCCCCGACTCCCTGTCAGACCTAGACCGGAATCGCGACGAGTACGCTGCATTGATTGAAGACCAGTCATCTCTTCCCGAGTCCCCCTATGGATACGATACTCTTGACACGCTGGTTGTGGATGCCGATTTTTCTCAGGAACCTCGACAAAATGAAGCCATTCGCAAGTGGGTTGCTAATGGCGGCCATCTGGCCTTATGCGTCGGAGCTGATATTGAAGCTTATCAACAGAGTCAATATGCCAGTTGGGTTCCCGTAAAAACTCTCGGTACTACCAGTGTCCGCGATTTAAGCAGTCTGGAGCTTTATGCTGCTGTTCGATCTCGAATTCGCGGGGTGGCTACTGCCAGTCGTATTGAAATCTCAACTGGCGAAATTCTGGCCACAGGACTCGATGGCCCACTGTTAGTACGGGTTCCATATGGACTGGGAATCGTCACATTCCTGGCGCTCGACCTCAACACCAGCCCGCTGATAAACTGGGACGGATTAAATAATCTGAGCCGCAAACTGGCAACGCGAGCCAAACAGCCCATCGCTTCCAGTCAACAAAACGCGGTTCTGGGAAAGAGAATTTCCCAGACCGGGATATCAGAACTGGAAACACAGCTCTTCCATTCCCAGCAGACCTTCCCGGGTATCGAACGACCATCTCACTGGTGGGTCATGGCATTGATCCTGATTTATCTGCTGGTGATCGGTCCCCTCGATTATTTCCTGGTTCACAGGGTCTTGAAAAAACCTCATATCACCTGGTTCACTTTCCCGGCAATGGTTTTCATTGCCATCGCGTGGGGTGGCTTCACAGCCTTCAAAGATAATGGCAACGCCTTGCTCTCGACTCAATTAAACGTCGTTGACTACGATGTTTCGGCGGGACAGATGCGCGGACGATTTTATCTGAATTTATACAGCCCGGAAACGCGTCGATATCAGGTCAGCGTCAAATCATCCGTTCCTTCTCAATCGAAAGATCGGCCCCACTTTCCCACTTATCTCAACTGGAACGGACTACCGGAATCAACGTTTGCAGGAATGTATCGATCTGCGGAAGGCACTATTACCGGTCCAGCATACCAGTTCTCTGAACAATCTACGGGAATTGAAAACCTGCCCGTACTGAAGTGGGGAACCAAAAGTCTGCTGGCAGAGTGGAATCAACAGCAATCAGATCTGGTGACTTCCAATCTGACAGGTAATAACCTGGGACAACTTTCGGGAACGCTTACACATCAATTTTCCAGTTCGCTGAAAGACTGGGTACTCGCCTATGGAAATCGTGTTTATCTGCCGGTCAATAATCCAGAACAGCTCGATCAATCTTACATCCCGGCCAACCAGGTTTGGTCAATCAATGGTCCCCGGATCGAATCGAGAAACATAAAAGGATACCTGACCCGCTCTGTTTCTCGTCGTATTGAACAAAAGGGGCAGAACAACGCGACAATTGTAACAGTACAGACAGATTATAATCCGTTTGCCAAAAATGCTTATGAAATCCTCAAAATCCTGACGTTTCATGAGATGTCAGGAGGTTATGGCTATACCGGGCTTTCGAATATCTCAGGCGAACAACTGGATCTGACAGAACAACTCCGCTTGGGAAGAGCGGTCCTGTTCGCTCGTCTGGACACACCACTCAGTGTAGCAGAACTGGATCAGAACCAACTCGAGCAGGAACATCAGGATACTTATATTCGAGTCGTGATCCCCGTAAGCATTTCAGTCGATATTCAATATGAATTGCCGTCATTAGATAAAGAAGACAAAGAGACCAAAGATCAGCAGGACACACCATCCGGGAGCGATAACGAGTGATTGAAACACGGAATTTAACGAAACGCTATGGCGATCTGATCGCTGTTAACAACATTAACCTGAGCCTGGGTGAGGGGGATGTTTTTGGTTTTATCGGTCCGAACGGCTCTGGTAAAACGACAACCATGCGGATGATCGCCACCTTGCTCAGCCCGGATTATGGTGAAGCCTATGTGTGTGGAAAGTCTATCTATACCCATCCGGAAGAAATCAGACGCCTGGTCGGGTTCATGCCAGACTTTTTCGGCGTCTATGATGATATGACAGTGATTGAATATCTCGAATTCTTTGCCTCTGCTTACCGGATTAAAGGTCCCCAGCGTCGTAAAATCTGCGAGGAAAAGCTGGAGCTGGTCGATATGACGTTCAAGCGGGATGCAATGGTCAACCAGCTCTCCCGCGGCCAGACACAGCGAATCGGCCTGGCACGCGTACTGTTGCATGAACCCCAGGTACTTCTGCTCGACGAACCAGCCAGTGGATTAGACCCCCGTGCGAGAATTGAAATTCGTAATCTGCTGAAACGACTGGGAGAACTGAAAAAGACGGTGATTGTTTCCAGTCATATTCTTCCCGAACTCGCTGACGTCTGTACGCGTGTCGGCATGATCGAAAAAGGAAATCTCATCGTTGATGACAATGTCGACGAAGTGATGAAAAAGGCGCGACAACAAATCATTCTGCACGTTGGTGTGGGAGAGAATACCGATAAAGCGGCTGCACTGCTGCAAGCGCACGAGCTGGTTTCCAAACTCGAAATCCAGAAAAACGTCATGCTGGTGACGTTAAAAAGTGATGTGAAAGATTATACCTTCATCCCCTCGCTGCTGATCAGCGAGGGGTTCAAACTCAGCCTGTTCCGTGAAGAGGAAATCAACCTGGAAACGGCATTCATGGAACTGACCAAAGGACTGGTTCAGTAAATCTGACAGGCACTCTATTTTTTCTTTCTGGCAGCAGCCCGCTTTGCTTTACGGGCAGCTGCCTCTTTTTCTTCAGCCGCTTTCACCTCTGCTTCCGGCTTGCGCACCTGCTGCAATAACCATTCATAGATGTCCGGATTATTATAAGTTTCTGTCCAGGAATCATGGCCTGCTTCTGGATAAATGGTGAATTTTACGTCGGACTTCTCTTTCTTCAGGACATCCACCAGAGTCTGGGACCGTTCCAGAGGGACTGCAGTGTCTTTACCCCCATGAAACACCCAGATCGGAACGTGCTTGATTTTCTTGACCCAGAACTTTTCCCCGCCCCCACAAATAGGCACCAGTGCAGCAAATCGATAGGGAGTATAAGCCGCCAGTGACCAGGTACCAAAGCCTCCCATACTTAGACCAGTCACATAGATGCGGTCTTTATCGACCTTATATTTCTTCTCAATGTCATTCAACAGCGCAGTCAGTTCGACCGGTTGCCAGAGCTGGTCTTCAGGACATTGCGGAGAAACAACGATGAACGGAAATTGTTTGCCGTTTTTAACCAGCTTCGGTGGGCCATGGACCGTCACCAGATCCAGATCGTCTCCCCGTTCTCCTGCCCCATGGAGAAACAGAACTAGAGGCCATTTTTCTTTTTCATCATAGTTCTCTGGAAGATAGAGCAGATATTTCATCTTCACTGGAATCGTGCTGTTCAGCTCGGCGGCAGACTGGTTTCCGGTTTCCGGTTTCTCTGCTGCTTCACTGGAAACATACATCGAAGACACAGCAAAGATGAAACAGACCACTATTATTTTTTTTAACATATGGTTTTCTCTCCTGATTGAAAATGTCACCCCTGGTAAAATAAGCAACTCAGGAAACGAGCATGACAGAGAGCTCTAAAGACTTCAAGCTAAATGAGTTCCCGAATACCGCTAGAATGGAGGCCTGTCGATCTAAAACAGGGAAAGCAGGAAGAATAAGCTGTATAAGAAAGCCTGATTTCTCGACCGCATCCCCCTCTGAGCGCATGAGATAAGTCCAGAATGGTCTTCTACGATAAGCGTTTTTTTGATAAATTACTGTTTCAACTCTCTACTTCTCTCCCTTCCTGTCATCTTAACTCAGCACCCCTCGCGCACATGAATTCTGCTTCTCTTTGCGGAAATCTTATTTCACAATCATTTTCTGAATTCAAACGAGTTTCCTGGAAACCGTTCTGGGTCGGAATCGTGTTATGCTGCGCCTCACTATCCGGCTGCCAGAAAAGCATGCTTCAAAACGTGCGAGAAACTCCGTTAGCTGCATCCCTGAAAGAGAAAGTGACACGAAAAGTACCAAAACACCTGGAAGGCTTACAGGTTTATCTTTCTCGTGATCGGTGGGTCAAAAACCATCACTGGTCTCCGGAACTGGAATGGAAGACCTTTCAGGAGGACAGCGCAGAATATCATCTCGCACCGATTGAGGTACAACGCTGGGTATTTGGATCGGTTGACCAGAACTCTCTGTTAAGTGAAATCAGTAATCAGCAACCATTGACTCCCCCTGAACGGACGCCTTCAGAACCTGAGCCCAAATCCAAACCATCAGTACCCGATCAGACAGCACAATCTGACTCGAATAATCCAACAAAACAGCAGAAACCGGAAAGCTGGTCATTTAACGCGTTTCAGGATTATTTCTTCGATCATAAAAACCATAGTTCAAAACGATCAGAGAATCACGGACTCGACAAATTTGAAGCATTGCAGGAATTATCAACGGGGGATAATCTGGCCGGCTGGAACGCGGCGATTCTCTGGGCTACCTTATCGCCTGCAACGGCCATTGAGGCACTGCCATCCCTCGAGAAAGTGGCTCTGGAACTCCCACTGCGACCACAGAATCATACTAAAGATAATTCCGGTAAATCAGAGCAGCCTACAGTATCAGAGGCAATGCAACATGCTGCCTTGAATGCGATCTCTCTGGTACTGTCTCAAGCCGATGCGATTCCACTCGAGACACGGAATCGATTAACCCAGCGACTTCAGCGTCCTGACCTTTCCCTTGAACTGAGAAGCGAACTCTATCTTGCCCTGGCCCGATTCACGCATCCTGCTGGAATCCCCTCTCTGGAACAGTCGCTGGAAATCAGTGAGCAAAATGCAACTGCACCGAAATCATTGAGACGAGCAGCAATGCAAGCCTGTATTCTACATGGTTTCTGGTTTCATACTGAACAAAAGCTGGCGGCCCATCCTGATGAACCTCGTAGTTTCAACCCCGACGAATGGCCTGCCAATATCATGCAGGTTCGCTGGGACTCCGATGCAAATATGCGTTGGAACTTTGGTTACTGGGCCGCATTAATTCGCCATCCTGATGCTGAAACAATTCTCACCTCTCAACTGAGAGATGCAGATCTGGTAGTTCAGACTAAAGCCATCGAACACCTGGGAATGATGGGATCGGAAACAGCGCTGCAAATTCTCAAAGAGTATGCGCAAAGTCCTGCAGAGAATATTCGTGTTGCTGCAGTAAAAGGTCTCAGTTTCTGGGGGCCGATGCATCTTATCCCTCTCAAAGACGATACATCCTCCGCTGTCAGACTTGAAGTCGCCACAGGCCTGGGAAAAACTCCAACTGCTGAATCCGCGCTTCATCTGCGATCATTGATCAATGATCGCAGTTCTCAGGTACAGCATACTGTTATTCAAGCCATTTCAGGCTGGCCAGATGATCTTGCCGTACCATTACTGCTGGATGGGATCCAGGAAGGAGTCTATAAAACACGTCGCCAAAGCATTATACAACTCGTTGACCGGACAGGTCTGGGCGGATCAATCTCCATCGAAGCCCCGCAAAAAGAACGCGTTGCTGCTGTCAATGACCTGGTTCAGAGTGGCCAGCTCACGGGGAGTTTCTGGGGACAGCTCATGCAACAGGGACTTAAGTCCGGGCAGGAAATCAATCAGGGCCGCGCTGCCGAAATTCAGTCCTATTTTCAAAACCTGATCAACCAACCTCGCGAATCATCTGAATATCAACAGGCCTACCAGGAACTTGCTAACATCAGTCCTGCCGAAGTTAAAGTGCTGGAGAAACTGATCAGAGAAACTTCAATCGAAATCCCCGGTGAAATTTATACTGATTTACTGGTTAACCTGGCTCCTGAATATGCTGCATTGAATCAACTGACCAGTCCCCACATCACAGATCGACGCGAAGCCGCACAACAGTTATTTGTCAGTTCACAGAACATATCATTGAACCCGGTGGTTGTATCTCGCCTGCGAAAGCTGATGTCACACGAACAGGATCGGCTGGTCTGGCGAATTGTGATGTCAGCTGTTGAAAAAGACAACTACGATGAAGCTGCGCAACTGGCATTGCTGGCAATCAATCATAACTGGCCTGACATCCGAATCCTGGGTTGTGAGTATTTTGGTTCTCATGGATTGCCCCAATATGCAAACTGGCTGCTCCCATTGCTGGATGACAAGAACCACACGGTTCAACTGGCTGCCATCAGGGCGATCGGCAAGTGCCACAACCCGATTGCGATCTCTGGAATACAGAAACCAGGCGAAAGCCAGAATCCCTCGCCTTCACTTCGTTCTCTACTGACTCACTCAAATCGACGTGTACGCTTCGAAACGGTGGTAGCTCTCAGTCGGCTGGGTGATTTTGCCGGTATGCAGGAACTGCTGCGAATCTCAAATGACACTCAGGTTGCGATGAAAAATGAAGCCGTACAGGAAATGGGTAATTCCGGACAGACACGTTTTGTAGAACCTCTGATCCAGATGGCCTGGACCGAGCGAAACAACTCTACGCTCAAAGAAATCCTGAACAGCCTTGATAAACTGGTACCAGACTCGGAGCAACCAGCTGATCTGAACCCGCAACAGGACCGGTCAGATCAGGCTAAAATCTGGATGAACTGGTGGCAAACACAACACTCTGGACAAGGTTCGCGACTGTTTACAGGGCGTTAAGTATGAATTCTTGTTTTTGATGTACTTGATGGTTGTTCTCCTCTCCGGGATATCAGTATCATGGGTGCTAAATAATATAATTTCTCTCCAAAGAATGTTTTCATCAGTGCGGAACCACTACATGGCTAACTACCACGACGACTTTCAACTGGAATGGCATGGAAATACGGTCGTAATCATTCCTGCGAGCAATGTCGAGTCAATGAGCTGGGATCTGATTGAACAGGCCGCTGATATTGTCATGGCACCGCTGCAGGAAGTCGAAATCCCGATGGTCGTCTTCGACCTGAGTGATGTCAGTTATTTCGGCTCCGTGTTTCTGGCACTGCTGCTGCGCTGTCACAAACATGTTCGCAGCCGAGGAGGAGAGTTAGTATTATGTGGTGCCAGTAAGATGGCCAACGAACTCTTGCGTATCACTGCTCTGGACACACTCTGGGCTATTTACGAGACCAGAGATGAAGCACTGGATGCCCTGATGGGCTGACCGGAGAGTCTGGTTCTCATATTCGTCTCGACTCGCTATGTTAAAGGATTAATGGATCATGTCGAGGAAATATCGTAAAACACGCCCCGGCGTCTCAGAATCTGATGTATTACCAACTGAACACAGTTCGGAACTTTATCCGCATCAGTCTATCGTTGCCAGCATCAAAGAGACGGCCGATAAACTCAAACAGGACCAGGCCACCCGCGGCGACCTGAAAATCCTGGACCGGGCCCTGAAGGAATTACGGTATGCTTTCAAGGTTTTCACTCCCTATCGAAAACAGCGCAAAGTCACCGTCTTTGGTTCTGCCCGCACAAACCCCGACGATCCTTCCTATCAGCAGGCGTTGCAGTTTGGACGGAGAATGGCGGAAGAAAAATGGATGATTGTTACAGGTGCCGGCCCCGGAATCATGGAAGCTGCCCATGTCGGCGCGGGAACCGACATGTCGATGGGCGTCAATATCATGCTGCCCTTCGAGCAGGAGCCCAACTACGTCATCCATAAAGACGAAAAACTGGTCAACTTAAACTACTTCTTCACTCGAAAACTCCTGTTCGTCAAAGAAGTCCATGCGATTGTCTGCTGTGCAGGCGGATTTGGGACCCTCGACGAAGCATTTGAGACTCTGACACTCGTACAGACGGGCAAACGCGATCCCATGCCGATCGTACTGCTGGATGCTCCGGGAGGATCTTACTGGAAAGACTGGGAAGAATTCCTAAAAAACAATCTCTTAAAACAGGAATTAATCTCCAAAGAAGACCTGTCTCTTTTTCATGTTACAGACGACTTGGAAGACGCCGTTGATGAAGTGATCGGTTTTTACAGCGTTTATAACAGTATGCGATATGTCAAAGGACGGCTCGTACTTCGCCTGCATGTCGAACCCAGTAATGAATTCATTGAGAAACTGAATGATGAATTCAAGGATATTCTTGATTCCGGGATTATCACAAAAGTCAAAGCACACGAGTTGGAAAAGGACGATGAGCACCTCGCCGATCTGCCGCGCATTTCCCTAATATTCAATCGCAAGAATCTCGGCCGATTGCGACAGTTGATTGATCGCATCAACACCGAACTGGGTCCGCAGAGTTCTGAAGAACCGGAAGAGGAAGAGTAGCGTTTCACCTTATCGCTGAATCAGCTTTATCCAAGCAGACTTTTGAATTCATCTTCGTGCTTCAGCAGTTCCTGAAGCTTGACCATTGACCGGCTGATCATCACACGGACGGCAACTTCAGATTTATCCAGTTGCTCTGCAATCTCTTTTGTCGGAATCCCCTCTACATATTTCAGGCGAATTGCTTCCCTGGCCTCTTCAGGCAGTCTCTCTAAAGCGAGCAGCAGTTTCATTTCCCGGGCCCCACGGGAAAATGCCTGGCTGGGACTGGTGATACTGGCAACCAGCAAATCCATAAACCCCTGCCCTGCACCTTCAGCAGAGACCGGTTGCCTGGCCTCGCGTCCGGCTGCACGCTTCTGAACCTGAAAGTATTTCCGATGGTTGTCAATAATCCGGCGTTCTGCGAGGTGGCATAACCAGTTGAATGGAGGTTTCTGTTCGAAGTCCATGCTCTTAAATGAATCGACGGCATTCAATGAGACTTCCTGCAGGATGTCAGCCGCTTCCACTTTAGATTTGAGGGCATCACTCATATTTTTATTAATGAATGCCAGTAAAGGAGCCCGATGCCGTTCCAGAAAAGTCAGCAAAGCCGGCTCACTACCCGACTTGATCTCCTGAACCAGAATCTCGATATCAGTCGTCATAATCACATCAATTCCTGCTAAGTCAGGTCCAACGATTCGGTGATACGTTCAGCTTTCCCACCCGTTCATAATTGGTTATCATGCCTGTCTGACATGCATACCTGACATCGTTATATCATCAACACAGCCGTTCATCCACTGAAAGTTTCGCGTTAATCCAAGTCGGATCTTCATTCAGTAATTTGGGAGCTTAAAGTTGTCTGCTTCAGAGCCAAACCAGAAGCTTTCAGAAAGTCAAGTTGTGATTGATGCACTGACCCAGGCCATGGAACGGTTTGTCAGTGATTGGGAATCCCGCCAGTCCCCACCCAATTTGGAGGACTATGTGTCTGTCGCTGATCCTCAACACCGATTTCTACTGATCGAGCTGATAAAAATTGATCTGGAATTTCGCTGGCAACAGTTTAATTTTCCCAAAAGAATTCTGGAATACCTCGACGATTTTCCCATTCTGGAAGAACCAGAGGTCCCTGTCGATTTGCTGTATGAGGAATTCCACCTCCGCCGTCAAAATGGTTTCGAAGTCGACCCTGCTGAATATATTGGCTTAATTTCCACGGCCAACTCACAGCTTGGACAACTGTTTGAGCTCGACCATGCTTACAGCACGACAAAAATGCTAAATCATCCCCCGCTGCAGGTATTCAAACAGTTTCAACCGGGGGATTGCGTTGATGACTTTGAGCTGTTAACACTTCTAGGCAAAGGTGCTTTCGCTAAAGTTTTTCAGGCAAGACAAAATTCCATGCAGCGGATTGTGGCGCTGAAAATATCCGAAGATTCCAGTGATGAACCACAAACACTTGCCCAACTGGATCATGACAACATCGTACGCGTCTTCGACCAGCGATTGCTGACTGATCAGAAAATCCGACTGCTCTATATGCAGTACCTGCCTGGAGGCACTTTGCAGTCAGTCGTCGAGATTGTTCGCAATACTGCTCCTGCTGAACGCTCGGGAAGAATTCTGGTAAATGCACTCGATCAGTCTCTGGATCTAAGAGGAGAGTCAAGACCTGCTGAATCGTTAACTTATCAGAAATTTCAAACATTATCCTGGTCGGAATCGATCTGCTGGCTGGGCATCCGACTGGCTCAGGCTTTGGACTATGCACATCAAAAGGGAGTCTTACACAGGGATATCAAACCTGCCAATGTTCTGCTGACCGCCGAAGGCATTCCGAAACTTGCCGACTTCAATATCAGTTTCAGTTCCCATGTCAGTGGTACAACTCCAGCCGCTTATTTTGGAGGCAGCCTGGCGTACATGTCTCCGGAACAACTCGAAGCCTACGACCCCACAGATGCAAGACTCCCTGAAAGCCTGGACGAACGCAGCGATCTGTATTCGCTGGGACTCATGCTGTCAGAACTCTTAACGGGAACCCGTCCTTTCCACGATCCCTCAATCCAATCCGGCTGGTCCGATCTGCTGAAACAGATGATCCAGCAGCGTAAAACGGGAATCTCATTAGCTGCCCACCCTCAACACCTGCCTTCCGACTGCCCGGAGCATCTGGTTTCAGTTCTTCAAAAATGCCTGGCTCCCGATCCGGCTCACCGCTGGCGTTCAGGCGCAGAACTTGCCAGCCAACTGGAACTCTGCCTGAATCCCCGGGCACAGCAGATCCTGTTCCCCGCGTCGAAAAGCTGGTTTACAAAACTCAAAGGCTGGGAAGTTCCGATCGTCATCCTCATTGTGGCAATCCCAAACATACTGGCGGGCATCTTCAACTTCTTTCACAACCAGAAACATATTGTCGAACACCTAAAAAACTCACAGGATGCCTTCTGGAAAATTCAATCTGCAATCAATATGATCGCCTATCCGACAGGACTTGGCTTGATTGGCTGGCTAACCTGGCTCCTATTGCGGTTTGCCGCTGATAGTGAAACGGATTCTCAGTCAGATCTGCAAAAAAGCATCGTCATGCAGAAACGCTGCCTGCGACTGGGACATTATGCAGCCTTAATCTGTACGGCGGAGTGGATCATTGCCGGAATCGCATATCCGATCAGTATGCATTATGCGATTGGTTCACTGCCCGCTACCGCGTATATTCATTTCCTGGGCTCACTAATCCTGTGCGGCCTGATCGCTGCCAGCTATCCTTTCTTTGGCGTCACCTATTTCAGTCTGCATACCATCTACCCTCGCTTGATCCAGAACTCGGACTTCACTCAGTTAGCACCGGATTCCTATCAGCAACTCAAACGTTTGAGCTGGGTTTACCTGATCATGGCATTCCTGGTGCCAACACTCAGTATCGCTTCGCTGGCAATGATCAACCTGAATGATAAAATCGCGATCGGCATTCTCACTGTAGCCGGTACCCTGGGAGCGGTCAGTATCTTTCGTATATTTCAGACCCTGCAGGCAGATCTGGATGCACTTGAGGAACTCTCCAGGCGTGTCCACTCCTCTCTGAAATAATTTCCAGCCAGTTTCCCAGTTCGTAAAACCCGCTCGTTTCAGCCAGAAACCATCCAGAAGAGGTACACATTTCCATTTATCGTTTTTTATTGAAAATTGCTGTAACAGAATTGATCCGTTCCCGCTTGGTTAAGTGTGAGACACACAGCACAACACTTAATCAAAACACTAAGGAACGAAATGATGAAAACGACCACCACCCTGTTCACATGCTTTACAGTATCCCTGATTTTGGTTTCCGGAAATGCAACAGCTGGAAACAATCGTTTTTCCGGTAAATCGAGCAAGAGTTCTAGCAGTCGTTCCTTCAGTCATCAGGGGAACCATCATTCTCGAACTAAGAACTTCAATAATCGTTCCGGTCATTCACAGTACAATCATCGTTCATCGAACCAGCGTTTTTCTCGATACAACAAATCTTCTTCCAGACAGAACAACTACAAAACATCGTTCAACACAAAAACAAACAACCATCATTTCAAATCAACTCCCAAACAGTTCAACCCACAACACAAAGCAACTCAGCGTCCTTTCAAAACTGAGCATAAAACGATCAATCACAACAAATTTCATGGACATTACAACAATCATCATGGACATCACCACCGGAATCGTCCCTGGGTTCATATCAATACTCGCCCCCTGTGTCCTCCCGTCTGTCGTCCCTGGTATCCAGTTACCTGTGTCGATCCAATTATAACGCCCTGTGTAATCACAGCATGTGCTCCCGTCTATTCCAGCAAAACGGGGGAAGCAGTCGTTGAAGTATCTGAAGAAACCGTAACAGCAGAATTTACTGAAACCGAAACCAGTACGGAACCGGTTAAACAGGAACGCCTGGAACTGGTTTCCGGGAAACGGTTTCAACTGTCAGCAGAAGGTCTGGGAGACGAGCAGGGTATGGTTATCCTGGAAATCAATGAAATGGGTCTGCCAGCAAATATCGAAACATGGGAAGACGGCGTCCTGGCTTTCCAGACTCCTCAGATCGGATTGTCCAAAGTAACAGAAGCCAAAATGCATGTTATGAACAGCAAAGGTCAATTACTGGCAACACTGGACATTAACCTGTTACCCGCAACAGAACAGGTAACGAATACAGTCGCTTCCAACTGAACTGAATCTAATCTGATTAAAAAAAGCGTCTTCGAACTGATCGAAGACGCTTTTTATTGTATATGTAAATCGATGTCATTCTATCGGGATCGCAAACTGGAAAAGATTCCTCCGCCATGATACGGAGCCCTGTCAGAGAGAGACTCTTCCAGCCGCAACAGTTGATTATACTTTGCCAGCCGCTCACTGCGTCCTACCGAACCTACCTTGAGTTGCCCTGCTCCCGTAGCGACAACCAGATCGGCAATAGTCGTATCTTCTGTTTCACCGCTTCTGGCAGAAACCACAGGCCAGTAACCATAATTAATGGCCATCTTCAATGTTTCCAGAGTTTCGGTCAGTGTTCCAATCTGATTCAGCTTAATCAGAACACTGTTTGCTGTCTGGCTTTCAATTCCCTGCTGCAGGCGTTTCGGGTTGGTCACAAACAGATCATCACCAATCAGTTGAACGCGATGCCCCAGTCGATCGGTCAGTTTCTTCCAGCCAGACCAGTCATCTTCTGCCAGACCGTCTTCAATACTGATGATTGGATACGTGTCGACCCAGCGTTCCAGCATATCAATTACGTCATCAGATGATAATGCTTCATCTCCCGTCGCATTCAGATGGTAGGTGTCGGTCTCAGCATCATAGAAGTGGGTACTGGCCACATCGAGTCCAATCGCTACATCTTCACCGGGATTCAGTCCTGAAGCCTCAATGGCAGCAACAACATATTTCACTGCCTCGCTGTTGCAACTTAATTTCGGACCATAACCGCCTTCGTCACCGACGAGGGATCCTTCATGCCCGGTCTTATTAAGAATCTGTCCCAGTCGGCGATAGATTGTCACAATCCACTCAAAGGCCTGCCGATAGGAAGTGGCGCCGACAGGCAGAATCAGAAAGTCCTGAAAATCCAGATTGCGACCGGCGTGCAGCCCCCCGGAAATCATATTGACCATCGGTAGAGGAAGAGACATGGACCGGGCCAGAAGATTCGTCCGCTGGGTCTGCTCCGATTCTTCTACAAAGCCGGAACTGATATAATCAGACCAGATTTCAGCAAATCGCTCGACTGGAGTCTGCCCCTGGGACTCCGCAGCGGCGTAAGCGGTTGCCAGTGAAGCCCCCAGAATCGCATTCGCGCCTAAGCGGGATTTATTCTCTGTCCCATCCAGTTCACGGAGAATTGCATCAATGCCACTCTGGTTCGAAGCATCCTGTCCGATCAATGCAGCAGCAATTTCCCGCCTGACATTTTCGACTGCCTGACTGACACCTAAACCATCAAATCGATCCGCATCCTGATCGCGTAACTCAACGGCTTCAAATTTTCCGGTACTGGCACCGCTGGGAACGATGGCACGTCCGCAACGAGAACCGGCACAACAGATCTCAACCTCCACTGTCGGATTACCACGACTGTCAAATAATTCGCGTGCGTGGACGTACTCAATTTGCGTCATTTCAGATCACACTCCCAACTTCGATTTCCAGCTTCATCATTATAAACTGCCAAGCCCTGATTCTATCTATGAGGATATCAGAATGGAACATTATCTTCACCCGAATCCATTCAGGAATTCTGCAGCTCACTTAATCTTAACGTGGCTTGATGAATCGTAGACGGTGGATCAAGGATCAACGAGAGCGAAAACGAGCGAACCCGATCCTGCAAACCTGGTTCACCGAGGTAGTCAACCGTGCTTTTGCCATCAACGCGAGACAACATACATGCTGCCAGATGGCGGATCGTACGACGCTCCAGTTCCTGCTGCTGCATTTTTTCAGCTTCCTTATTTCTGGATTCTGACAAAGGAGCTATTTCAGACAGATACTGATCCCAGAAGCATTCCACGAGTTGAATACAATCTATACCCCTCTCGCCAAAGTAGACAGCTTTCAACATCAGATGGCTCAGAAAGAAGCCCAGATCAAATGCAGGATCTCCATAATGAGCCGTTTCAAAATCGACGAGATGAACCTGGTTTCCAGAAATCAGAATATTTTTGGGACTGAAATCAGCCAGAACAAGGCAGATACGATTGCTTTCCATTTCGGCGATCAGATCATTCACCCAGTCTTTTATTTCCGGATGAGCTTTGACAATGAACCGATAAAACGGATCAATGCGAAGTTGATCAAAGATGATCCAGTCTCCCCATCGTTCTTGTAATGACTGGTTGTCAAAGCTCAATCGATGGATGGCCCCCAGGTACTTTCCCAATCTTGAAGCAATCGAGAGGTCAAATATTCCATCCAATAATTCTGCTTTCCAAACCTTGTGATCCTTATCGATGGCTTCCATTGCAAAAAGATAGTTCTCCCGATCCTCAAACAGGACACGGGGAACGACGCCAGCCGGTAGTAGATTCTGAAGTTCCTGCATCACTTCTAACTCGCGCCAGATCCGTTCCAGCTGACTGAACCACTCCGCTTGAGTTCGCAGTTGCTTCCGCGACTGCTTGATGACAAAATCATCGCCAGCCTGGCGGTCTATACGTATGACTATGTTTGAAACTCCCCAGGCAAGTGCCTCAGCGACAGCGTCTTCCCCTGAGGATAACTGCCCTCTCTTTTTCAAGTAATCGATGGCATTTGCAGCCGTTATCTCCTGTATCATGATGAATTCCCATAAGTTGCTGTTTCAAACGCATTAATAAGTCGGAAAACTTAATTCAGCAGAATTGTCGTTTAACTTCTGTGAGCGTGTTTTCAGGCTCTTTTTAAAAAATTATGACTCTCCCCGTCAGGTTCTGCCACCGTTTTGCCCCCTTTAATCGGCATAATCTGATACGACTCAACGCTTACCTGACCGGTTCGACTTTAATAGCCGGCAGTCTGTGTTGTGAAAAAGTTGCTTTCGGCACAACTTTTTGTTGCCAGACCCGATTTGTATGCTGTAAGATGATAATATTGGGATAGTTGTAGTAAATAGCTATTTCAGTTTGATGAGTGATTACTAATCTCACACCACTTCAACGTGGTATCCTTCCAGTGAACCACAGGAACGTTTTCTATGTTGTCCACAAAATCTGCTTCTCGTTTATTGATGTGTTTTTCTGCGACCTGTCTGGCACTCTGTCTGAGTACTACTCTGGAAGCAGGCCAAAAACCAATCCCTCCTCAAAAGTATGATCCAGCAGCAGAAAAAGCTGACGATCTGTTTGAAGCAATGGAAGCAGGTGTGGTTGACGTCAAAATTATCGCCAAAAACTCGAAGGGTGGTAAAGTTCTAATCACCAACAATAGTGAGAAACCACTCAATGTGAAACTGCCAGAAACCTTTCTCGCGGTTCAGGTCCTGAAACAGGGTGCCCTGGGCGGCGGACTTGGTGGTGGACTTGGTGGCGGTGGTCTGGGTGGCGGTCAAGGTGGTGGTCAGGCACAGACAACAGGCGGCGGTGCCGGCGGTGGTCTGGGTGGTGGACTAGGTGGCGGTGGTCTGGGCGGTGGAGCCGGTGGTGCTGGCGGAGGATTTTTCTCGATCCCTCCTGAAAAAACAGCTTACGTCCCTTATACTTCTGTCTGCCTCGAACATGGTAAAGTTGAACCAGCGCCTCGTATGGAATACCGCATGGTCAAAACAGAAGTACTGGTAAAAGACCCTGCTCTTCAGGAACTGCTCCGTTTCGTAGCAACCGGTCGTGTAAATCAACAGGCAGGACAGGCTGCAGCCTGGCATCTGGCAGACAAAATGAGCTGGCAGGAACTGGCCGCCAAGTCAATCAAACACTTAGGTGGTGCTCCTCCATCTCCTTATTTCAATCAGGCAGAACTTCAGTATGCTTCTCAACTGGTAGGCATGGCACATGCACGTGCCCGTGACAGAAACGACTCTACTGAGACAGCCTCAACAACCAAAGCGCGAACAGAGACCGGCCGCAGCTTTGAAAAATAATTCACAACAAAACCTCTCCGGTTTGAAATAACAGCTAAATTAAGGCTCGCAATTGCGAGCCTTTTTTTGTGAGACGCTTTCATCAAATCATCTTCTCAGGTATTTTAAATAAAAGTCCGTTGATTCATCCTGCCATAACCGGAGCTGAATACCATGATGCTGATCCTGAGAAATACAATTTGCTCTACACTTTTCCTGACGCTCTCTTTTTTATGCCACATTCCATCACTCCAGGCAGACGAGGAGACACCGTTACGCATCATCTGTTTTGGTGCTCATCCTGATGATGCGGAATACAAAAATGGTGGAACAGCAGCACTCTGGGCGCAACAGGGTCATAAAGTGAAACTGGTCTCAGTGACAAACGGAGACATTGGCCACTTCGAGATGGCAGGTGGTACACTAGCCCAGCGCAGAGCTGCCGAGGTCAAAGCGGCAGGAAAGATTTTGGGAGTCGAATCGGAAGTATTAGATATTCACGATGGAGAATTACTGCCGACCCTGGAGAACCGCAAGAAAATCGTCAAACTGATTCGGGAGTGGAATGCAGACCTCGTCATCTCACATCGTCCCTGGGATTATCACCCAGACCATCGGTACGTCGGCGTACTTGTCCAGGATGCCGCATTTATGGTTACCGTGCCTTACTTCTGTCCTGATATCCCTCGTCTCAAGAAAAATCCAGTCTTCATGTACTCCAGTGACGGTTTCCAGAAACCCTATCCATTTCGACCGGATGTGGTCGTTGCCGTTGATAATGTATTCGATCAGAAACTGAAAGCAGTTGCACAACTTGTATCTCAATCACTGGAGGGAGGAGCTGGCGGCAGTCCGGAACGTGCTGCCAAAGTCCCCCCTGCTGATCCACCAGAACTGCGAATCGAATTTCTTCGTCCTGCCTGGTCTCGCCGTCAATCATCAGAAGCGAATAAATACCGCACGGAACTGATCAACATCTATGGAGAAGAAGTCGGGAAGCAGGTCAAATTTGCGGAATCATTTGAACTCTGCGAGTATGGTTCAAAACCAAACAAAAAGATGCTATTGAAGCTGTTCCCCATTCAGGCTTCCATCCCGGTTACTGAAAAATAATAAACAGCCGGTTCATTCAGTTTACAGGCACCAGATCATTTAGTATCCCTCTCTATCTATTCCAGTCCAGATTATAAGGGATACTGTGATCTTCTGAATAAGTAGTGGATCTCAAAGCCATTATTTGACATACGCTGATATAACTTAGTATTATGTAATAATAGCGATCAACCAGGGGACTTACCTGTTCTCCCATGCTGCAATGGAGCAGCTTTGGCCTTCCAGAGACGCACCCGGATCGTTGAATTGCCTGATAATAATGAGGGCAAGCAAATGAACCACTTCTTCTATTTCATGTTCTGGCTGTTGAGCCTGAGTTCTCTGATACTCAATCCAGCTTTACTGTCTGCTGCAGAAGCGATTTCTGAGAAAGACAAAATTGATTTCCTGAAACAGATCAAACCTCTGTTTCAGGCCAAATGCTATTCCTGTCACGGTCGGGAAGTTCAGGAGGGTGGCTTTCGCCTGGATCTGAAAAGCCGCGCTTTGGAAGGTGGGGACAGCGGCAAGGCCATCACCCCCGGTGACAGCCACAAAAGCGAACTCTTTCACCGCATTTCCGGCACCGGGGATGGCGACCAGATGCCCCCGGAAGGTGAAGGAACTCCGCTGAGTAAAGATGAGTTGGCTCTGGTCAAACGCTGGATCGAACAGGGAGTCGACTGGCCCGAAGAGGCCAATTCAAAAACAGGTCTGTCTGGCTCTGATCACTGGTCATTCCAACCCATCAAAAAAGTCTCTTTACCAGAGGTAAAGCAAAAAGACTGGGTAAAAAATGGCATCGATACATTTATTCTACAGAAACTGGAACAGGAAAAAGTCAGTCCCTCTGAAGAAGCGAACCGTAGCACACTTATCCGCCGCGTCTATCTGGATTTGACAGGACTTCCTCCCACGGTCGAAGAATGGCAGAAGTGGAATTCCGATCCCACCCCTGACTGGTATGAAAAACTGGTCGACCATCTTTTGGCCTCTCCGCATTATGGAGAACGCTGGGCCCGGCACTGGCTCGATCTGGCCCGGTACGCTGACAGCGATGGATACGAAAAAGATCGTAAAAGACCACATGCCTGGCGCTGGCGGACCTGGGTGATCAATGCCTTGAATCAGGACCTCCCCTTCGATCAGTTTTCCCAGCAACAGATTGCCGGTGACCTCCTGCCCGAACCTTCTCTGTCCGAACTGGTCGCTACTGGATTCCATCGTAACACGCTGATCAACACGGAGGGAGGAACTGACCCGGAAGAAGATCGTGTCAAACGTACTGTTGACCGCACAAATACTCTGGGATCCATCTGGCTCGGACTTACAGTCGAATGTGCTCAATGTCACACTCATAAATATGACCCCATTACCCAGCGTGAATATTATCGCCTGTATTCATTTTTCAATTCATTGACAGAGCCTGATATCGGTGCGCCTTTACCCGCCGAGCAGGCGAATTTTGAGAAAGCCAGTCAGGTTTATCAGATCGCTCATCAGCCTCTGGTACAGGCGATTCAGGATTATGAACAAAACCAGCTGGTTTCAGCTCTGAATCAATGGGAAAAACAGAATCCGGAAAAAAAACCGGTCTGGACAATTCTGAATCCGAAAACCGTACAGGCCAAACAGAACACCACTTTGAAGATCCTGCCAGATCGCAGCATACTGGCTGAAGGTGAAAACCCAGGTCGCGCAGAAATCTATACGATCACTTTTAAAACAGATCTACAGAACATAAAGGGGATTCGGCTCGAAGCACTCACTGACCCCAGTCTGCCCAGACAGGGACCGGGACGGAGTGCCACCGGTGATTTCGAATTGACGATGCTTACGATCAATACAGCGCCGTTGGAATCACCTGAGTCGACCAGTAAGGTTGCGTTACAGAAAGCACAGGCCAGTTTTGAAATGGAGGGCTACAAAGTAGATCGTGTCATCAATAACAGTCCTCATACTGGCTGGTCGATTGCTCCCCAGGAGGGGAAAAAACAGATTGCCACATTTGAAGTAAAAAAACCATTTGGTTTTGAAAAAGGTACGCTGGTCACTGTTTCACTGCAGCAGTCCACCACGAAAAAAACATATCATAACCTGGGACGCTTTCGCATTTCACTTTCAACTGCAGACGCACCATTGCCTCTCACTGGAATGACCGACCTGGTAGTCGAGACACTCAATACACCGGTTGAACAGAGAACGGCAGAACAACGCCAGGAACTGCTGGATTATTTTCGCACCATTGATCCCCAGTTAATAAAACTGAAAGCGCAGGAACTTGCACATCGGAAAAAAGCCCCCCGCGATCCCGCAGAAACCACGAAGGCCCAGGTAGTCGATCATCTCAAAGTACCCCGCAAAACACACTTGCTGGTAAGAGGTGATTTCCTGAATCCTGCCGATGAAGTCAAAGCGAATACACCGGCGGTCCTGCCTCCCATTGACACATCCAGCCCTGATCGTCTTGACCTGGCACGTTGGCTGTTTGATCCCCGTCAGCCTTTAACAGCCAGGGTGACTGTTAATCGTATCTGGAGTCGTTATTTTGGCCGGGGAATCGTATTCACGGTCAACGATTTTGGTACTCAAGGCGAGCCCCCCTCACATCCGGAATTACTTGACTGGCTGGCTACTCAATTTCGCAAAAACGACTGGAGCCTGAAACAACTCCATAAACTGATTGTCACTTCCGCAACGTATCGCCAGTCTTCCACGAACCGGCCGGAATTCGAGGAACGAGACCCTTATAACACCTGGTTGTCTCATCAGAACCGCCTGCGGGTGGAAGCGGAAATCATTCGCGACCAGGCTTTGACAGTCAGCGGATTACTAAAACACAAGGTGGGCGGCCCGAGTGTGAATCCCCCTCAACCCGAGGGAATCGCTAATCTGGGATATGCCAATTCGGTGAAATGGACGACCAGCAATGGGGATGACCGTTACCGTCGCGGGCTCTATACGTTCTTTCAACGTACAGTCCCTTATCCCATGCTGATGACATTTGACTCACCCGATTCAAATCTGAGTTGTACCCGCAGAGAGCGTTCCAATACGCCACTACAAGCGTTAACAATCTGGAATGACCCGGTCTTTTTTGAGTGTTCACAAAGGTTGGGTAAACGCATTGTCGAGTCAACACAGATCAACAAACCCTCTCTGGATGATCGCATCAACCATGCATTTGAACTCTGCCTGGCACGACAGCCTTCGGAACAGGAAATTCATATTATCCGCCAACTCTATCAGGAACAGACAAAACTCCTGCAGTCAGATCAGACAGCAGTCAGCGAATTGACTAATCAAATCCAGATCCCTGAAGGTAGTACCCCGCGGGAAGTCGCCACCTGGATCATGATTGGACGGGTTCTAATGAATCTGGATGAGTTTGTGACCCGCGGATAAATAGATTTTTTAACACTATCCTGTAACCAGAGTGCCATATCCATAACGGAACAAAGAAAACATGAACGCTGAACCATTCAATTTGAATCTGGCACGACGTCGCTTCCTGATGAACTCATCCTGCAGTGTAGCCAGTTTTGCACTGGCTGCGATGTTGGAAAAAGAAGGTTTGGTTGCTTCGGAAAACAGCCTCACAAATCCACTGGCTCCCAAAGATGCCCATTTTCCCGGTACCGCCAAGAACTGTATTTTCATTTTTCTGGCAGGTGGCCCCAGCCAGATTGACCTCTACGATCCCAAACCAAAGTTACAGGAGTTAAACGGACAGCCACTCCCCAAGGAACTGACCGAAAAGGTTCGATTTGCCTTTATCAACAAAGAGACTGCCACCCTGAGTGGCAGCCCCAGAAAGTTTACAAAATCAGGCGAATGCGGTACCGAGTTCTCAGATGTACTCCCCAATATTGCAACCTGTGCAGACGACATCGCTTTAATCCGCTCTATGTATACCGAACAGTTTAACCACCATCCGGCACAGTTGATGATGAATACAGGGGTAGGACGCTTCGGAAGGCCCAGTATTGGTTCCTGGCTGACCTATGGACTGGGCAGTCAATCCAATAATCTGCCCGGGTATGTAGTACTGACAGCAGGCCGTGGGGCCAGTGGCGGCGCTTCACTCTGGTCCAGTGGATCTCTGCCTTCAACTTATGCAGGAGTACTGTTCCGAAATCAGGGTGAGCCGGTATTGAATTTGAACAATCCTCCCGGAATCAGTTCCGCCATGCAGAAATCCGGTCTGGAAGCCATCAAGAGGCTGAACACCGAACAGCTGACAGAGACAGGCGATGATGAAATTGCCAGCCGGATCGCCAGCTATGAACTTGCTTTTCAAATGCAGTCTTCGGCACCGGAGCTGATTGAATTATCCAGCGAGACCAAAGAGACGCAGGAAGCCTACGGGGTCAACCGAAAAGGAGACTCTAAAACCGGTAAGAGAGGCGGGGGAGCCGATGCGGAGGGTGCATTTGCACGGAACTGCCTGCTGGCACGACGACTTGTGGAACGCGGAGTGCGGTTTGTCAATCTTTACCATGCTTCCTGGGACCACCACAGTGGTCTGGATGCGGGGATAAAACGGAACGCAGGAATTGTAGACCAACCCGTGGCTGCGCTTCTGAAAGACCTCAAGCAGCGAGGGCTTCTCGATTCCACACTGGTTGTTATGGCTGGTGAATTCGGACGGACACCACTGGGAGAAAACCGAACGGGTTCGAAAGCGGTAACAGGCCGTGATCATCATCCAGGCGCCTTCAGTCTATGGATGGCGGGTGGAGGTGTCAAAGGTGGCCAGGTCATTGGCAAAACGACAGAATTGGGCTGGTCAGTGGAAGAAGATCCCGTTCACATCAATGACTTTCATGCCACGTTGCTACATCTGTTCGGAATGAATCACCTGAAGCTGGCACAGAATTTTGGTGGTCTGGATATTCGACTCACAAACGTCGGTGGAAAAATTGTTGAAAAACTGATTGCCTGACAGTACTCAACAAAAGCAGTGACGACTAGATCGCAGCACATTTAACCAGAGCGTTTCCCGATCTAATATGCTCAGCCCAAATGGTCCTGGAGTCGCTACTGTAAAACTGGACATAGTTTAGGGCCAGCTGAACTCCCCACCGATCACCAGACCATGCAGTTTATAACTGTCCAGACTGTCCTGAGCCTGCAACGAAACGCCAGTAGTTGGATTCGCAGAAGAAGTATTGTAATAGATAATATCACCGGCTCTGGCAACCTGATTGGCCCATAAGAAGTTATATCCCACGTTGAAAGTGAAGTTTTGATTCAGATGGATTCGGGCATTGACACCAAACTCAAAGGTGGGTGCAAATCTGGTTCTTGAAAAGCTGGTAATATGAGTCGGATCAGCAGCACTTAAGAACTGATTCGTCAATACACTCCCACTATAGTTATTCACACCAAAGCCGACTTTCGGCTCTGCAGAGATTGTAAACCAGGGATGTATAAATTCCATGCGAATCCCTGCTTGAGGCACATACAGTTTATTGTCAGTCGACGTATCAATAGTGGATTCGAACAAGGCGACCGGAGTCGTTGCCGTTTCCGCCTGGTCCTCAAAAGAACCTTTAATCAACATCTCTTCGCCTATTTTTAAATACCGAAAACCAACCAAAGGTCGTATCTGAAGTCCACCTGCTCCATAGTAGGTTCTGAAGAAAAGGCGTTCTGTATTAATCACATAGTTACTCTCTGCCCCCCAGGCCTGAGTCTGATAGTTAATCGAAAACTTTTGGTTAAATCTTCGGCCAGCGGTTGATACCTGACCGTCCAACAGTGTTTGAATCGCAATACTGTTCGACAGGTCATAATTTGTATTTATTAAATCATCAGCGGTAAAGTTTGTACGTGCCAGATCAGGTTTTCCATAGGAAACAGAACTTTCATCTGTTTGCATCCCAAAAAAGATAGCCTCGATCGAGCCACGTTCAAAATCGATTCCAAATGTACCACGAATCCCGTTTGAACCAACTCTACCTATGGAACTGAGGTCGGCTTCTTTTGCTTCAAGATTAAATGTCCCATCTGGGTCTTCAATCGCATATGGGAGACGCGGGTCATTTCCAGAAGGTAAATCTGCCCCGACTAACTGGTTTCCCGGGGGAGCTTTCCACAACAAATATTCAACCCGCATCCAGCTGTTATTGGCCAGATTCTTGAACAGTCCATCCCACGGGTGGTCATAAGCCCAACCCCGGTCCACCGGAAGTACCCGAGTGATCATACCCGAATCTCCTGAATATTCAGACTGATATTGGTCTACGTTCCCATAGTATTCGGGGCCCGGCTCATAATACTGCTGTACGGGAGCGTATTGCATCTTATGAGGCGCCCCTGGATGATATGAGGCCGGTGAGTAATTATTCCCTGCTTGTCCTGCTACAGATGCATTGGGAGCCTGTGCGGACAGTGATTGTACAACTGACAGGAGTACAATCATTCCAAGCAATAAACGGTAGGCCGGATTTACCATGTTCTACTTCAATCTCATGTTAAAGAAGTCTACAAGCCGGAGGCTCTACGAAACTGCCTTCAAACTCAGACAGACCCAGCAAATAACCACCCTGCGGCGCAGGAAATTCCGCGTGAAGGGTATTAGATATATCAAAGGTATCGGTTATATGGGTTATTCGACTTGTAGGAATCCTGAGATCTCAGGCAGAAAGTTGGGAACCAGAGAAGCCACAAACAACAAGACAGGCAACCTGAGACAACAGGGAAAGAAACTCCTGGCTTGTATTTTTTACATCCACTCATTTCTGTGCAGATGGAATCAGGCGTTCCGTAACGCGTGCTTCAGACGCGCCCGTCTGCCAGAACGATAGAGAACGTATAAAGGAACGACCCCCGACAGCAGCAAGATCGCTCCAAAAACTGGTCGCGCCACCATCCAGACGGCTGACAGGAGAATCAAGGTCAGACTGAAAGAACTCAGTAAGGCAAATACAGTGATCCCACGCCCTACAAAATTCCAGAGGAATGGGATCTTGTCAACGAGTACAACCAAAGGTTTAAAGAGCGTCGCTAACCCCAGAAAAACAATCATCCAGCCGGCAAACCGAAGTCCCCAGTTGAACATGGTCGTTGATTGTAAATTACGACTCTCTTTATTCGCCTGCTCCTGCTGCTCAGAATTTTCATCCTGATTTTCAGACAGGATTGACTCTGCCTGGGAGATACTGATTTCCCGTTCGAGAATTTTAGACTCGTTATGCCAGAGCAGAAACAAACCCGCCATCAGGAAAATGATCCCTATTCCCAGATTCTTCAAGGCGGTTTGAAAACGCTTACCGAAGGATGGTTCTACAAGCTCTTCTGATTTCTGATTCACAGGAATCGTTCTCCAGGAAAAAATGAACTGACTGATTCAGTTCGACATAGCGGGTGGCTGACTGGATAAACTTTCAAGAACTTCCTGCACTCTAATGACCTGTTCGGGAGTCAGAGTCAGAAACTGCTGATTTCCAGCTGTATTTTCGGTATATTCCAGTTTTCCGAGTTCATTAATCTTAAACTGGCCCGATTTTGACAAACCGAAATAATGACGCCCCGGTCTGACAGCATAGAGAACGCTGGTTAAATCATAAGTAGGTCGGTCATAAGGCATTTTATGCCAATATTCGTACCCCAGTTTGATCGGATGATATTTCACATAGCCATAATCATTTTGAATACTGCTGGCACGATTCTTAATCGCACGTCCCACCTCCCAGCCACTGACGACAACGGGAATTTCTGCTGGCCATAATTCATACACCGTTTTTGCCGCTGGAATATCCAGTTTTACATTGTATTCATGAAACTCGGCTGGCTTGTCCTGATCAAAACGGCCAATCATCTGAGAAAGAAGTATTACTTTGCGACTAACAAGTTCCCGCCCTGTCAAATGACTGATCTGATCTCCCGGCGACTGGAGTAGTTTCGCGATATTCGTTGAAAATCCGACGACAACAAGTACGACCGAATGATCGGGCTGCGCTGCCAGAGTAGATCGTAAAACGGAAACCGCTTCTGGAATGTCCTCCGCACGTTGAAAGTGTCTTGCAAAAACGGGTTTTCCATCCTCAGACGTTTCCACAACCTTGCGTGTATATGATCCGTCAAGGTTTGTAGCTCCCTGACTGACTGCTCCCAGAGGAATTTCCGGGCGACCATAAAACGAATTCACGACATCACAGTACAGAATAGACCAGGGGTTATCCTTGCTGCTGGTGACTGCCAGCAGTTCACATTCTCCCCTGCTCTGTAATGCATGTATAACCGCCAGCGCCAATGCATCATCGATATCATTTCCCATATCCGTATCGAAAATCAGTTTCACAGGCTCAGCGGCACAGGATCCTGCTTGAACAATTGAGAAGCATAATAAGACAACCAGCCCTGACATCATCGGTTTCATGGGAACCTGTTCTCGTTCAATTGCTTAACTAAGTGTAATTAATGATATTCTGTTTGATTCAGGATAGAGTCTGTTTTCAAAAACTACAATCAACCGGTAATAAGATTCCATGATCTGTAAATCTTTACTGAGTGACAACCGGTATCCAATGAAATCTAAAAGAAGTTATTGTATGATACGGGACTGTGATTAACATATTTTACTTCATATCAGCCAGAAGTCTTTCGTGAATCAAAAGGATTATCAATGCCGGCGCAGTGTTTTTTAGGAGTAGATCTGGGGGCAGAAAGTGGACGTGTCCTCGCAGGCATCCTGGAAGAAAATAGAATTCAGCTGGAAGAGATCTATCGTTTCAGTAATGGACCTGTGCCTCTCGCCGGAACACGACGCTGGAATGTGACCGGCCTCTGGTCTTCCATATTGAAAGGTCTCGCTCTCGCCGCACAAAAATATGGCGATCAGATTATTTCCGTCGGGGTCGATACATGGGGAGTCGACTATGTACTGCTGTCAGAAAAACAGGAAATGCTGGGGCAGCCTTATCATTATCGAGATCCGCGCACTGATGGCATGCTGAATCTTGCGACTTCACGCGTCCCGCAACAGGAAATATTTGATGCGACCGGTCTTCAGTTCATGGAGATCAACACCCTGTACCAGTTGTTAGCGATGCAGCAGACTGACCCTGAATTGCTCCAGCAGGCCAGGACATTCCTGATGATTCCCGACTTCTTTCACTGGTTGCTCTCCGGCAGTCAGGTTGTGGAGTTCACCAATGCTACAACCACGCAATGTCTGAACCCCCTGACAGGAGACTGGGCTTATGATTTACTCCGTAAACTGGAGATCCCGACTTCCCTGCTTCCCAAACTGGTCTCGCCGGGAACGAAACTGGGCACGTTGCGAGAAGAAGTCATGCAATATACCGGACTCCGTAAAATTGATGTCATCACTCCAGCCACTCACGATACGGCCTCTGCGGTTGCCGCCATCCCAACCTCACAGACAGGAACTCCAAACTGGGCTTACATCAGCTCTGGTACGTGGTCGCTGATGGGAGTCGAAGTCAATTCTGCCGTTTTAGGTAAACGGGCCTTTGAATTGAATTTCACGAACGAAGGGGGCATAGACGGTACTTATCGATTACTGAAAAATATTATGGGACTCTGGCTGGTACAGGAATGCAAGCGTTCCTATGAACGCCAGGGACAAACGATGGAATATTCAGAACTGGCGGAAGCTGCTGCCTCCGCAGAACCCTTTCGTTCCCTGGTTGACCCGGATGACCCTCGATTTTTAAGCCCATCTGACATGCTTGAAGCGATTTCACAGTACTGTAAAGAATCCAGTCAGCCGGTACCTGAAACCCCCGGTCAGTACATTCGCTGTGCTCTGGAAAGCCTGGCATTGAAATATCGCAAGGTATCAGGCTGGCTGGAAGAATTGACGGGGACTCCCATTGAAGTCATTCATATCGTCGGGGGAGGGACCAAAAACGAGCTGCTGAATCAATTTACCGCAAATGCCTGCCAGATCCCTGTCATCACCGGTCCGGTCGAAGCCACCGGACTGGGAAATGTATTAGTTCAGGCAAGAGCCGCTGGTGCAGTCAGTTCACTATCTGAAATACGGAATATTGTGCTGAATTCCATAGAAACCAAACGATATGAACCACAAGAGAAAACCGTTTGGGAACAGGCAATCCAACGATTTGACAGTCTGCTCAATAATAATAAAGTAAAATCATAGTTTCATGCAGAAAAAGCAGATACTTGCCGTCTGACCTCAGACACTATATTATCGCCGACTGACATCCTCGTGATCCAGAACAAATATCAATCAGCTGCATCCAGTAAGAGAGAAGAAAAATGGGTCTGTTTGACCGATTAAAACGTGGTTTAGAAAAAACTAAAGAAGTATTGAGGACAGATGTTCGCGATTTATTTAAAGCGGGCGAAATCCTGGATGACCAGAAAATTGAACAGTTTGAGGCCCGTCTGATCAAAACGGATATGGGAGTCGTTGCCTCTTCCGCAATTTGTGAAGAAATCCGCAAAAAGCATGGCGGCCGTACTGTGATTCTCGATGAAATCGAAGAGACGGTGAAAGAAAAGATCCGCACGCTTCTTGAGGGTGAAGGAGACACTAAATGGGATATTTCCGCCCCCTTGTCACCTTTAAACAAGAACCCGGATGGAGTGACCGTAATTCTGGTGGCGGGAGTAAATGGGGTCGGTAAAACAACTTCGATAGCAAAACTCGCAAATCTGATCCTGAAACAGAACAAATCAGTATTATTAGCAGCTGGCGATACATTCCGGGCCGCAGCCGTCGAACAGCTTACGATGTGGGCTGATCGACTGGGATGTGAGATTGTCACAAGGCCGGATGGCACAGATCCTGCCAGTGTAGCCTATTCAGGCTGTGAACGGGCATTAGAAACAGGCGTTGATTACCTGATTATTGACACCGCAGGGCGGTTACAGACGCACACGAACCTGATGGAAGAGCTGGAGAAAATCAAGCGTGTTGTCAGCAAAAAAATCCCGAATGCACCCCACGAAAGTCTCTTAGTGCTGGACGCTACTACTGGACAGAATGGAATCAGTCAGGCAGAACATTTTTCGAAATCTATTGAATGTTCTGGATTAATTTTAGCAAAATTAGATGGAACAGCACGGGGAGGCGTCACTGTTGCCATCCGTCAGAAGATGGGAATCCCCGTAAAATACGTCGGTGTCGGGGAGCAAATTGATGATCTAGAGCTGTTTAACTCTCAAGGGTTCGTCGACGCCCTGTTTTCAAGTGCCTCATAATTACTCTCCCGAAGATGTCTTGTTCTAAAGACTCTTTTCTGGATTGAGTCATATCCTGCATATACGACTGCTTATTCTTCGCGCAAGCTTAACATAATTTATGATTTGTTAAAGTTTAACGCTTCCGGAATCTGGTCGAACAAGTCAGACCTTCCTGATCAGTCAGGATATTCTTGACCTATCTCTTTTCATCAAAAGTACTACAGAGTATTCCGATATTCCCTGTTAGAGCCATCGTTATGTTAGCGCTCAATTTATCGGACCTCCCAGGTCATCTGATTGTAACGATGGAATTTTGATTAGACCGTCAGTATGGCTTCTACCAATTCATAGTTTTGGAAAGCATATACGCCTCCCTTCTGACGGTATGGAGACCAAGCACCTTTAGCGTGTACTCAGGAGTTAAAATATGCGAAAACTGAATGAACTGAAAAGAAAAGCCAGACTGACTGGGCTCCTCTTAAGTGGGCTGGGTCTCATGGCTGTATCACCTGCATTTGGTGGTGATGCTGGTTGTGCGCCTTCGTGCACTCCAGATCAACCCAATGCCTGCTGCACGAAAGTGTATGAGGAAGCTGGTACAAAGTTAGCTGCAGAACTCGAACGGTTAACAGCAGAGTGCTGTGCACCTAAGACTTGTGCTCCTACCTGTACCAATCCCGACACTTGCTGCGGCGAAGAAGAATCTGGAGACGATGGAGACTGTTGCAGCGGCCGCCTGACTCGTCTGTTCGACGACTGTGATGGCTGCGGTAACTTCCTCGAAGACAACGGTTGGAAACTGAGTGGCTGGCTGGAATTCGGTATTACCTTCAATGGTAACCGTCCTGCCAACGACTTGAATACTCCCGGTGTGGGATTCAACCAGGCTGACAGCCAGTTCATGTTGAACCAGCTGTACTTTGTTCTGGAAAAAGACGCAGCTGCCAACGAAGACTGCTTCGGCTGGGGTGGTCGTGTTGACCTGCTTGTAGGTTCTGATGCCGCTGATACAGCTGTATTCGGTGGTCCCAACAACACTCCCAACTTCGATGGTACCTGGTCAAACAACGACAATGCTACAGCCAACCAGATTGGCCTGGCAATGCCTCAGATGTATGCTTCATTCTATGCTCCCATCGGTAACGGTGTGACCATCAACGCTGGTCACTTCTATACACTGATTGGATATGAAGTTGTACCTGCTACCGGAAACTTCTTCTACTCACGTGCTTACACGATGCAGTACAATGAGCCCTTCACCCACACCGGTGTTCTGGCCAGTACTGATCTGAGTGACAATCTCTCTGTGACCGGCGGTATCACCACAGGTTGGGATGATTTCCAAAATCAGAACAATGAGTGGAGCTTCCTGGGTTCTATCGGCTGGACCAGCGATAGCGAAGACACATCTGTGACATTTGCCATCAGCTCAGGTGGGGAAAATGACGCTTTCGGCGGAACTTCCAACCTGACGATCTTCAGTATCGTAGCTCAGCAGAAACTGACAGACAACCTGTCTTACGTGTTCCAGCATGACCACATGTTCTTCCCGAACAATGATGCTAATGCTGCTGGCGTAACAGCTGAAGCTTATGGTATCAACCAGTACCTGTTCTATGACATCTGCGATTCAACTCGTGCAGGTATGCGTGTCGAATGGTGGCGTGACCACAACGGTACACAGCTGGGTAATCCTGGAACGAACTACTACGAAATCACTGCAGGTTTGAATCACAAACTCAACTCCTGCATCCAGGTTCGTCCGGAAATTCGTTGGGACTGGGCCGATGGTGCTGATCCTTGGACCACCAAAAGTGGTGCAACCAAAGATAGCCAGTTCACTGTTGGTACAGACGTCATCCTCGTCTTCTAAGACCAGTGATACCAATTGCATAATACATCATTCTACAAGTTGAATGATGCAGATATCTCGAAGAGAGCCTTCCTGCAACAGGAAGGCTCTCTTATTTTTTGCGCTGATCTCAATCGCAATCAGTGGCTGTTTTCTAGCTCCCTGAGAAAATTGACACTCGAAAGTCAGGTATGTTAAGATCAACCAGGAATACAAATTCTGGTATTGATCACTCTTCTTGCAACATTGAGGAACAGCATACCATGCACCATCTGATTTTCCGTTCCTGCCTGCTGTTCCTGCTCGTCATTTATCGCTGTCCGTTGCTGTGGGCAAATGATACAGTCCAGCATCCTAACATTATCCTGGTCATGGCCGACGATCTGGGCTGGTCTGACATTGGCTGCTATGGCGGTGAAATTGATACGCCGCACGTCGATTCACTGGCTCGAGATGGGATGCGTTTTACCCAGTTCTATAACAATGCTATCTGTGGCCCGACACGAGCCTCCTTACTGACGGGACTGTACTGTCAGCAAACAGGGCATCGGGGTGATCGCTGGAATGAGCCAAAGAATTTTGATGTCTGCATGACCTTCGGTGAGGTTCTTCAGCAGGCTGGTTACCGCACCATGATGGTCGGAAAGTGGCAGGGACGTGACTCGGCCCTCGATCGCGGTTTTGACCGGTTTTATGGGCCGATGTGCCAGGCAAAAATCAGCTACTATCATGAAGTTGTTCAGAATCCCTTTTTTCTGGATCGGCAGAGAATCGAACTCCCTCAGAACTTCTATCTGACTGATGCCTTCAATGAATACGCAGTCCAGTTTCTGAAGGAAAGCCTTACCAGTCAGCAGCCGTTTCTGCTGTATGTGGCCCATATCGCCCCCCACTGGCCGCTGCATTCCCGGGAACAGGAAACAGCCCGTTATCGTCAGAGGTATCTGGACGAGGGCTGGGATCAAATCCGTGCGGAACGTTTTCAAAAGCAGCGACAGACTGGTCTGATTCCTGAAGAATGGGCACTGGCTCCTCGTGCCGCGAGTATTCAGAGCTGGAAGCAGGAGCAGCATCAGCGCTGGCAGGCAGAGCGAATGGCCGTCTATGCGGCGCAGGTAAAATCCATCGACCGTGGTCTGGGACAACTGCTGCAGACATTAAAGGCTGCGAACGCGGAAGAAAACACACTTGTCATCTTTCTCTCTGATAATGGAGCAGCACCTGATGGAGGGCTAAATCCAAACAAAAGTGGATTTGGATTCAGTAAGAATACTCCCAATCCAGGCTGGAGACGGGATGGTGTACTCATCAAGCCGGGAAGCGGCCCCGATCATCTGCCCGGCCCATCGGATACTTTTGCTGCATATGGACTGGCGTGGGCTACCACCAGTAACACCCCCTTTCGCGGTACGAAACTCGAGGGTTATGAAGGAGGTATCCGTACGCCACTGGTGGTTCGCTGGCCCAGCGTAATTCAACAGGGAGGGGCCATCACCAGACAACCGGGACATGTGATTGACTTTATGCCCACATTCCTGGATATCGCTCAGGCTGAGTATCCCAGTGAATTCAAGGGCCGTCACCCACTGCCTGTCGAAGGTGTAAGTTTACTTCCGGTTTTCAGAGGAAAACAACGGAGTGCCCCTGCGAGACTTTGCTGGGATCTGCCTCGCCATCAGGCCATCCGGGAAGGAAACTGGAAAGCGATCCGGCTTCGTCAGAAACCAGATCACTGGCAGTTATATGATCTGGAGAGAGATGGTACCGAAACAACAGATGTGGCTGACCAGCATCCGGAACTCGTCAAAGGTATGGCACACCGTTTTGATGTCTGGTACGACCGGGTCAATCAGAACTAATAAACACAGTGTGAATCCTATAGAGCCACTCACACTGCGTCATCAGATTACCTTCACGTGGGACTCGTGGCCACGTAGTCAGTTTTAATGCTTAAAATGGCGACGACCAGTGAAGATCATGGCAATGTCATGCTCATTACAGGCGGCAATGACTTCCTCATCCCGCACGGAACCACCAGGTTGAATAATGGCGGTCACCCCTGCTTTCGCAGCTTCATCCACGCCATCACGGAACGGGAAGAAGGCATCAGAGGCGACAACGGATCCCTGGCTGCGGTCACCCGCTTTATAGGCGGCAATATAGGATGAGTCGAGACGGCTCATCTGCCCGGCACCGGCTCCCAGCAACATTTCATCCTTGGCCAGTACGATCGCGTTCGATTTCACGTGACGACAGACGACCCAGCCAAAACTCAAACTGTTTAATTCTTCTCTCGTTGGTTCGCGCTCTGTTACGACTTTCCAATCTGCCTTGTCATCCCGCAGTTCATCCTTCTCCTGTACGAGAAGCCCACCTGAAACCCGACGATAGTCAAGACTTGGTTCTTTCGGCGGTTGCATCATGGGACATTTCATCAACCGCACGTTCTTTTTCCATTTTGGCTTAGTCGTCAGAAGTTCGAATGCTGCTGGTTCATAGTCGGGAGCAATAATCGCTTCAATGAACCGATTCGGTTCACAGAGTTTTTCAGCAGTCGGCTGATCCACAGGACGATTGAAACTCAAAATGGAACCAAAGGCGCTGACCGGATCCCCGGCATAAGCTTTCTCGAAGGCTTCCACCAGCGTTTCAGCAGTTGCACATCCACAAGGGTTAGTGTGCTTAATCACCACTGCGGCCGGCTTATCAAAATCACTGGCAATCTGCAGAGCGGCATCCAGATCCAGAAAGTTATTATAGGATAGCTCTTTGCCATTCAGCTGCTCTGCCTGAGCCACGCTGGCTGCTGGAGGATTCTGCTCAACATAGAAGGCGGCTCCCTGGTGAGGATTTTCGCCGTAACGCAGTTGATCCCGTTTCACCAGATTGATGCTAACCTGTTCGGCAAAGCGGCTCTGAACGCCTGCCTCAGATGGCAGCACAGAGGCCATGTAATTCGCGACCGCGCGGTCGTAGCGGGCTGTCATCTCGAATGCGGCAGCGGATAGCTCCAGACGAAATTCCGGAGTCAGAGGACCGGATTTCAATGCATCCAGTACTCGACCGTATTGTATTTGATTCGTCACAATGCCGACATAAGCATGATTTTTGGCAGCAGAGCGAACCATGCTCGGGCCGCCGATATCAATCTGTTCAATCGCCTCAGCCAGCGTTACATCAGGTTTGCTAATCGTCGCTTCGAAGGGATACAGATTGCAGACCACCAGTTCAAACGGAACGATTTCAAATTCTTGAATCGAGGCAGCATCACTGGCCAGATCAGGGCGTCCCAGAATGGCACCGTGAACTTTGGGATGCAGTGTTTTAACACGACCGTCCATTATCTCCGGGAACCCCGTGTATTCTGATATATCGATGACATTCACGCCCTGCTCTTCCAGATAGCGACGAGTTCCACCGGTCGAAATAAATTCAAAGCCCAGCATGGCCAGACCTTTTACAAATCCATCAAGACCCGTTTTATCACTGACACTTACTAATGCGCGACGTGGATGTGAATTACTCATTTATTTCTTAGTCAATCACCTGAGAATACAGAATGGACAAGGTCCACCTGTCGTTGTAAAGAAGTTCCCCGTGCCTGATATAAACAGAATTCCAGTAACAGGGTGTACCAAAGCCCTTCCAGGCACAACACCGACTCAGTTTAGCCAGTATGTGATCAGAAAACAAATAAGGGCCGAGGAATGAAAGAAGCGGAAAAAACCGACCTAATTATCGGTATTGTCTCCGTTCGCTGCAGCGTCTGACTGAACATCTTTTGCTGCGGGTTCTGGAGCGATGTCGGGAAGAATCGGATATTTATCCTGATTTTTAAAGCGGATCGGAAATGGAAGGTCCTTCTGCTTCAGGCACAGAATAATTCCCGATTCTGACGAACAGAAAATTCGATCCGTCTGCTCGTTCATCAGCTTCACCTGGTATTTACGAAGTGGCACAGCAGAAAGAACCGCACCGTCAGTGCGGGAAAGTACCAGTAAATTTCCAATCTCATCTGTAGCATACACGCGAGTGGGTGACAGAGAAATAAATCGAGACCCCAGTGGTTGCCACCAATGTTCCTGGCCTGTTTGAGCTGACAGTTGGAACAGACCATTTTTCTTTGAAGAAAGATAAACGTCTTTGTCCAGAACTGAAACCGGATAGACTAATGGAAACGAGGATCGGATTCTCCAGCGCACGATTCCGTTCAAGAGATTCAGACAGTATAGATTCTGATCCTCAGAAGCAAGAAAAAGGCTCTTACCTTCTTCAGCAAGACTGGCTGAAATGGGTGCATCAGTTTCAAACTGAAATGCAAGCTGACGATCCTGGAGTGTCACCGAATAAAGTGAACCATCCTGGCTGGCGAACAGCAAAGTACGGTTTGTAACGATCGCAGGGGTGTTGATGGTATCGCCGGTCTGATATGTCCAACGGATAGCACTTTCACGCCATGCCGGAAGTTTTCCCTCATTACTTAATTCATTCAGCCTTTTCAGGTCCCATGCATACATTCGGCCATTCAATGTGCCTACATAAATAGCATCTTCGTCGACCGTGGGACTTGTAGACGCAGAACCTGGTAATTGAAGTTCCCAGTCAATTTCACCATTCAGCCTGTCGATGGCGTATAAATTAGTCCCCACAGTGATGTAAACATATTTTGAATTGGAGACCGGCGCATAGCCGATATTATTTCCCCTACCCAGTTGAGTCGCCCACAGTTTTTTGCCGGTTTCGTTATTAAATGCCGTTATGATGCCTGCCGTAGATAATGCATACAAATTGATTTCGTCGATCGATAAATGCACAATTTTATCGCGATGAGGATCAACAGTAGCCTGACCCCACCAGACGCGTTCGAGATCGTACAGTCCTAACTGTTGTTGTGTAGGAATGGTGATACCAACCGAGGACTCATTCAGACGTTGAGCCATCAGACAATCACTCCCGGTGACTGCCAGAATTAATATCAGAAAATTAATTGTCAATTTTTTCCACAGAGACATAGCACCAACTTTTTCAAGATGATTTAACAGGATTGGTATTCGCAGATCAACAAACAGTCTGGTCAGGATCACCTGATGCAAATTGAAGTATCACATCTCAAGTTTACAATACGGACTGACTCTAACCGAAAACTGTCTTCAAAAAGCGTTTGCAAAGCAGAATTCCAAGTGCTTCACGCAGGCTCATACATCCCATTCTACCCACTTCACCAAAGGGGAATCCAGCACTGTTATGTAATCATTTGAAGAATTTCCACCATAAATACTGTACACTCTACTATAATCACGGGGATCTGCATCAACTCAAAACCGGCTGGCGGAACCATGTGCCCATTTCTGTTTTCAGATCTCGCAATTAACCTTAGCCTCTTCGCCAGGTACGAATTCCAAAAACTGACGATGCCTGAAAAATGATCCTGTCCTGCATTTATTGATTATGATAAAATTGAACGACAACTTACGTTGGATTCAGTTTGTAGCTCGCCCCCCCATAACTCAAAGCATCAAAAGGAGTGAGAACAGGTACAATGTTTCCAGAGCATTTTCTTCCGTCTTCAAGACTCGCTCTTTCTGTCCCCCTGCTATTTACATTAATCCTGAGTCAGCAGAAGTCAGGACATTGTGATCTGATTAAGCTTAAAGCAGGCGGCGAGATTAGAGGTAAACTGCAGAAGCTGCCATCCGAATCAGGAGAGGCTCGTATTATAGAAACACTGACTGGTGGCAAAATCACTGTTGACGCTCAACAGATTGAGTTCATTACGAATCGTCCTTTATCTGTCGAAGAATATGAATCTCGCTCCAAGTCAATCGCTGATACGGTCGATGCGCATCTGGAACTGGCAAACTGGTGTTCTGAAAATCACCTGATTTCTCAAAGACATGCCGAACTGGAAAAAGTATTATTACTGGAACCGGATCATGCAAAAGCCCGTGCAGCACTGGGGTATACGAATCGAGACGGGGAATGGATGACCCGTGATGAATTGATGAGAAAAAATGGTTACATCAAATATAAAGGACGCTATGTCTCGACCGCGGAGTTGGAATTACTGGAAAAAAATGAAGCAGACCTCGCTGAAGAACGAAAGTGGTTTAAAAAAGTCAAACTCTGGCTGTCATTGATGAATAGTAACAATGCCCAGCTTCAACAGGAGGGCTTGAAAAATATTCAGTCAATAAACGACCCGTTTGCAGTGTCCGCCCTGGCTCGTCTGATGGGTAAGCACGAAAACTATCTGATACGATCACTTCTCGTCACCACACTGTCACAGATTACTGGCGACAAGCCTCTCAGACCACTGGCGGAACTCGCTTTATCAGACCCTGTTCAGGAGATTCGCGAGTCTGCCCTGCAGGCACTCTCCCGACGCGATGTATCACAAGCAATCGTCTACTTTATCGAAGCATTGAAAAATAGATCAAACCTGATTGTCCAGAGGGCTGGAAAAGGGCTGGAGCTGATTGGAGATAAATCTGTCGTACCGGAACTGATCTCTGCTCTGGTGACAACGCATACCTATCGCGTCAGGGTCCCTGACACTACAACAACATACAGTTTCGGCACCAACGGAACGTTTGGAAATACAGGCGTGGTCCTGCCTCCTGATATTGAAGCGGGACTGCTGGCAGGTCGGTATCCCAATGGAGTGATTGTATTGCCTTCACAACAACCCAAGATTCCCATGCGTACGATCTCAGTCAAACATAATCATCAAAATGAAGCTGTGCTGTCTGCCCTGCAGGAGATCACACAGCAGAATTTTGGGTACAATCAAAGACTTTGGCAACTCTGGTGGTCTTCGACTCAAAACAAGGCAGGAATTATACCTGTCGTTCAATAAGTCTGGTCTAAATCGACTCAATTCAGACTTTGGGCCGTACCTGCTAAAGCTTTGCGTAGCGGGGCAAGATGCTGATCATAATTTTTCCAGCGATCCAGGCCAGATTTATTCATCGGTCTACGCACCTGCCAGTTACTCGCTGTTGTAACAGGTCGGGAATTGTCATGAAACGACAGACAGACATCGTTCCAGGGCATGCCCGTCCAACTGACCAGTTTCCGTGAGACATCTTCCTGCCCATTCACCAGATCAGAGTAATTGAGCTCAAAAGGAGTTGTAGGCAGTACTTCCAGCCAGTGCTGCATGAGTCTTTCATACTCCCGAAAATAGAGTCCCAGGTGAGACAAATTAAACGAATACTCGTGACCTCGACGAAATCGCTGAAAATAACAGGAGAGACAGGTATCAAGCGGATGCCTGCGACAGTGAATGACTTTCGCCTGCGGAAACATGATTGCCAGCAGACCAAGGTGCATAAAATTTCCCGGCATTTTGTCAATAATCCGGGCAGCCGACTGATCGAAAGTTCGCAGTCGCCGCAGATATGCATCAGCAAAACCTGCAAAGGCTTTGTCAGGTAGACAGGCTATACACTCCGGGTATTTCGTCTGAGGTGATGCATGCTGTGGCATCGTCCCCGTAATACTGGAAATATCTGGAAGCTCACCAGCCCCGTGTATTTCAGGATGGCTAGACAGTATCTGTTCAACCAGAGTGGTTCCTGTTCGAGGCATACCGACTATAAAAACAGGGACCTTGCTCTGATGTCCCAGAGTAGCCATTTGCCTGATGCGTTCGAATGTAAAAACAGAGATAATCCGGTCAATATCTTTTCTGAAGCGATCAATATCAAATGAAGCACCTTTGAACCGATTTCCCATCTGATAGAATGAGAATGCTTTATCGTATTCTTTCACATCATTAAAGATTTTGCCGGCAGCAAATCCCAGGAAACAGCGATCCTCATCAGTCAAATCTGCTCTGGCCGTCTGTTGCTCAAGCTCTGCTAGAATCGGATCATCTGCTTCAAATTTCCTGGTCGCTGAATAATTAAAATACGCTTCTGCATAATCAGGCTTTAATTTCAGCGCGGTCAAATAATGTTCTTCCGAAAGATTAAACTCTCCCACCAGTCGATATATTGCGGCAATATTATGATGATACTCTGCGATATCCGGCTTGAGGGAAATCGCTTTATTCAGTAGATCGATTCCCAGCGAATGTTCGCCAGAGTGAGAATTCGCCAGAGCATAAAGATGGAGAAACTGAGAATTATTGACGTTTGCCGGATAGTAAGGTCTCATCAGGGCTTCTGCCTTTATCGCCTGATTGGCCTGCAATAGTTTAACAGCTTCGGCTATGACATTACTCATCAAGATTCCCGGTTCTGGATTTCAACGTTTCCACAAGTCGCTGCCACCGTAATGTCAGAGTCGAAAATGAAACGTTTTTCGGAAGTAACGCCAGAGCCATTGCCCTGTCGTTAACTTACTCACCAGAAACCGGGCCTTTCCCCGCATATTTGCCCGGAACAGAATCACGTCTTCATCTAACGGCACGATTGCCTGATACGCTGTACTGGTCAGTTTTTCTCGGCCATCCTTGTCGGTCACAGTAGGTAGCTCTCCCCCCATTTTATTCGAGAGAGTGGGAGGAACAAAATCCAGATGCCCGTGTGCGACACGTTCTATTTTGGATTCGTAGATCTTGTCGGGAAGGTGCTCCAGCTTCAGTTCAACCGTCTGTCCCTCACTGAAGTCGTTTCGATATTCCTGATCGATAAACAGCACTGCCTGATAACGGGATTCAGGGGCAATACTCAACATGTGAGTTCGCTCTTCCAGATAGCAATTCTCATTTTTTGCATCAAGAGGTGTCCCAAACCAGCGCGAAAGCTGCTTTTTGGAATCCGACAACTTTGGTTCAGGTTGACTCGCAGGCGCTACAACAACCCCACTGACTGGAGCGATCACTTCCAGGTTTTTGATTTGTCCCTTCAGTTCAGCAATTCGTTCCTGAATATTCGACAGTTTCTCTTCTGATACTCTGAGACCTGCCAGATCATCCAGAGCACGATATTTGGCTATCTCATCCATCTGGATATCACGATCCGTGCTTAACTGGCGCAGTTCATCCTGCTTTTCAATGTTTACAATGTTCGCAAGTTTCTGGCCTTTAACAACGTGCTGTCCCGGTTCGACGTAGACATTTTCCAGGCGACCGCTGCCGCTGGTATGAACATGCCTTACGTCATAACCTTCCACAATGAAAGGTGCTTCAAAATGCATGGGAACGGGGATCAGAAGAATTCCAAGAATCACGGCGGCGGCAACTGTCAGCGTCGCTGAGACTTTGAAGTAATTCATGGGTTCGGTCCTCGGAGCAGCAATAATTTTGTAAATGTTAAAGACGATTCCGCCTAAAAAAGAGGCGATGGATACCACGGCCAATGTGATTCCGATACTCTGCAAATCATAGGGTTTCAAAACGGTATACAGGAACAGTGTGATCCCAAACATAATAAACCAGCGATAAATCGCTGCGGAAAGAGCGTAGAAGATAAACCAGAATTTTCCTGTTTCCGGCATGAAGGGATCTTGTTGAGATTCAATCCCCAGGCAATACCAGGCAAAAGTATCACGCAGATGTTTATCAGCTTTCTGCCTGAGATTAGGTATTTCGAGTAAATCGCTCATCATGTAGTAACCGTCGAATCGCATCAACGGGTTGGCATTGAAGATCACTGTCGTCACAGTCGATACGAAGAACAGGTTCAATGCCAGATGGTTCAGCAGGCCAGGTTTGGTAAACCACCAGATCCAGACTGCGATGGCTGACATGATCACCTCGATATACATCCCGGCCCCGCCGATGATAATCCGCTGCCATTTATTTCTGAGCATCCAGGAGTCAGAAACGTCACAGTAAAGACAGGGACTGAACACCAGAAACATGATCCCCATGCCGTGACATTCGCCACCATAATGTTTACACGACAGGCCATGGCCAAATTCATGGATAACTTTAGCGGCACCCAGCACAAACCACATATAGATCAGGTTCGGCCAGCCAAAGAACTGTTGAAATTCTGGTAGTCGACTGCGAAAGACCTCAAACTGAACCCCGATCAATATCCAGGAAGAGACAATCAGCAAAGCGAACATGAGTGTTGCCCAAGGCTGCCACATCCATTTTACATAGGGATAAAGCCTTTGTAGTGAGGTTTCCGGATCCCAACCCGGGAGCCTGAGATAGAGGATGTTTTTGAAGGTTGTCGTTAATTTCTTCTTATGCTCTTCTCGCCGCTGCTTGATCAGCGTCACCCCCTGTCCGGGTCGTCCACTGGTCAATAGACCTTTTCGGTACAGATCGGAGATCAATTGCTGAATTTCGGAGATTGAAAGCAGCAGCGTGGGATATTGTCGATGTACCTCATCCTTAATATCTTCTGGACAACGTGCCCCGTTTAACAGATTAAGAATGTAATACTGTTCGGGATGGAGTCGAGTATATTTCAGAGAAACAGGGTCTTTAATGACCCAGTACCCGAGTCCTTTGTAATGAATCCACTTGCTGATTAAATCATCGCGCACGCTCAACGGAATGGGTCGTTCCGTTGAAGATGTCATGGATTCACTTAAAGTGCTCATAAGCCCGTTCTGGATTCAATCAGGAATGTGTAAGAAATATCAACTGTTGTCACGAATGTTGAAACTACTTGACTTCGGTTTTCTGCGCGACTTTGCTGTCAGACTTATCAGTCAAAATCTTCATGGTTGCCATATACCCTGCTTTCAGATCATTATCCCTATTTTCGACTTCAGCCCAGACCCGAATTGATTTCCCGTGAATCGGTTCTACTTCCACATCAATAAAGATGACCTTGCCTGTATATGTCTTCTCTTCAATTGGCAATCGGACGCCGGGGATGTCTAACTGGACCTCTACTGGAGTACCGACCTGAAACATCCAGGTATCTTCAATATTCACATAAGATTCGACTTTGACTCGTTTTGTACTGACCAGTTCCAGAACTTCATCCCCATGCCGTACCACTTCACCAGTCGAGCGAAATTTTTTGGTGACAATGCCATCAAAGGGCGCAATTATTTTTGTCTCTTCAATCTGGGCATCGATTTCATTCAGCTGTAATTTGTTCATTTCGAATTCCAGTTGCGCCTGCTCAATCTGCAGATCACTCTTCTCAGCATTCAATGTCAGACGTTTGATATCCAGTTTTGAGATGGTATTGCGAACCCGCTTATTAATATCCAGATTCATTTCGAGTTCGACATAGGCTGTGTCTCGGGCTTTTTGGGAGTAGCGTATTTCAATGTCATTTGTCGCTTTTTTCTTTGCGGTTGCTTTTGCTGCCTGCAATGCATCACTTTTTAAAGCGGCAATTACCTGCCCTTTTTTGACCAGTTCACCTTCATTGGGTTCGACGAATTCCAGTACCCCCGGTCGATCGCTTCCCAGAATCACACGATCAATTAATTTAATTCGGCAATTATTGACAGTGATTGATGATTCCGGATTAGCATTTGAAGCTTTGTGTTCCGGTTTTTCGTCTGCAGAGAGGCGATGGTCGCTCAGAATCAGACAGGCACCCAATGTCATCAGCATCGAGTAAGTTAACGTTTTCTTCAAAGTTAAATTCATGACTTTGTTCCAAATCAGATTCGCGGATTGTTTAGAGAAATTGTATTTCGCAGTGCCTCAGTCCGACAAAATACTTAGACATATAAATATAGACACTTCTGAGCCTAATATCTAACGCCTCGCTCACCCCCCTGACAAGCGCTTTCTCTGACGACACACTTGAATTTTACAGGATAGAACGGACCGTAACGACGCGCTGTATCACAACAACTTAGCGATACAATCCACACACACATCCCCGACATCCCATTTTAACACACATGTATCCACCGACCGGGATACCCGGTTAATCTCCTTTTTTGTAAGTCGATACCAGATTTCAAATTAAACCGAGTAAGCCTAATACGTATGTTATACTTTGTATATTTGACCGTCTTTTATTATGAAGGCCGTTTATAGGATTATTTGCTAATGGACGGGTTAGGCAAATCTTCCGTTTCTTTTACGCAACATGGGTAAAAAAATACATTTACAGCAAAATGGAATTTTGCAATCGCCCTGCTGCTCCCATAAAATCATCAGAATGTAAGACTGTCCAGATCATGAATCTGGAATGTACTTACAGTAAATTTTCAGTGTTTAGCACAAACATACCGTATAATTTGTGGAAGTGACTCAGCTTCTGACAATCAGTTACCGGAATTACTCGAACGACATAACAGGTAATCTATCTCTATGACAAGCACTCAATCACCGACACCGGGTCAGACCCGTGAACGTGTCATTCGCATCGCACGAGAGATCGAAGAGTTCGCTCATTCCAATGTCGCCGCGGAGACTTTTTTTCGCGAATTCCTCAGACGTGTTGTTGCAGGCCTGGGAGCAACTGCAGGAGCTGCCTGGCTGATTGATGAGAGCGGTCGACTGGCAGTGAAAAGTGAATTGAACCTGGCAGATACCGGTTTTTATGAAGAACCGGAAGCCATTCTCAAGAACCAGCGACTGTTATCTGATGTCTTATCAACAGCGGAAGCACGCATCTTTGCAGCGGATGCGGAAAACGACGTGCACCTGCCCACAGACAACCTGATAGTAGTCGCGGCGCTCACCATCCGAAAAAAACCGGTCGGTGTTATTGAAATCTTTCAGCGATCCAACGCTCCCAAACAGGCCCACCCTGGCTATCTGCAGTTTGTTGAGCAAATGTCTGGTTACGCTTCTCATTATCTGGCAGAACGCGAGAAAGACAGTCAGACAGATGCATCACTGGAAGTCTGGGAAGAAGTCGACCAGTTTGTGCAACAGATACATCGCAGCCTGGACCTGACGGAAGTTGGCGCGACAGTTGTCAATGATGGTCGGCAACTGTTAAATGCAGATCGAGTCAGCCTGGCGATGCAATACGGAAAAAAAACCGTTATTGAAGCCATCAATGGTCAGGATAAAGTCAACAAACGTGCCAACACCGTCCGCCTGCTTTCTAAACTGGCAAACAAAGCATTGGCCATGCGGGAAACATTTATATATTCTGGATCGAATGATGCGATTCCACCCCAGATAGAAGAACCACTGGCTGACTATCTGCAGGAAAGTGGAGCGCGTATGATTCTGATTGTGCCGCTCTTCGAACCAGACCAGGTCGTTAAATCAGATGAAGAAGCACTCGGTCGTATGAAAGATACACCGAAAAAGCTGATTGGTGGTTTGATCGTGGAACAGATCACCGACAGCCAGCCCCGCCCTCATCTGGAAAGTCGTGCGGAACTTCTGTCTGGTCACATCGCCAGTGGAATTGCTAACTCACGTAATTACGAAAGTATCTTCCTGATGCCTCTCTGGAGGTTTATCGGTCGCTGTTTCGCTGCATTGCGAGGCAAAACCCTGGTAAAAACACTGGTAGTGATTGCCTTAATCGTCGCTGCTGGTGTCACATTGGCGCTGGTTCCTTACGATTATCGCGTGAGTTGTGACGGGCGACTGATGCCTATGGTTCAACGCGAAGTATTTACCAACTGGGAAGGCGAAGTCGTCGCCATCCACGTCCAGAGTGGTCAACGGGTGAAAAAGGGAGAACTCCTGGTTGAAATTCGTAATGAAGATCTCAAAGCACAGCTACTGGAAACGGAAAACAAGCTTAATGAACTTCGGCTGATGCGTTTAACATTGAATGCACAGCTGCAGTCAGGAAATAATAACAAACGTCCTGTCGATGAAATCACGAAACTGCGTGGCCAATTAAACGAGACAGAGACTCAAATCTCTGGTGTACTGAAACATCTGGAGATTCTAAGAGACCGGCTGGATAAATTGAATGTCAAGGCACCGATTGATGGTGTTGTGACCACATTCCAGATCGAACAACTGCTGATCAATCGCCCTGTGCAGCGGGGGGAACTTCTGCTGGAAATCATGGACCCTAATGGTCCCTGGCAGTTGGAACTGGATGTAGAAGAAAAGCGTATGGGACATATCCTGCGTGCGACCGAAAGAAAGGGAGATATCGGGCTGCCAGTTGAGTTCATCCTGGCAACGTCGAATGAACTGTCTTACGAAGGTGAAGTCACGGAATTTTCCACACGTACCAACTCTTCTGAAGAAAGTGGCAGTATTGTGGAAACCTATGCTACGTTTGACAAGGAAAAACTCCCTCTGCTCCGCATCGGGGCGGAGGTCAGTGCTAAGATTGATTGTGGCGAACGCAGTCTGTTCTATGTACTGTTTGGAGACGTGGTTGAAACCTGTCGTCGTTACTTCTGGTTTTAAATCTGTTTCTATCTGACAATTACCATTAAATAAAAACTCCCCTGCTGATCGCAACAGGGGAGTTTTTTTAATGTTCGCTTCCAACTGAATGATTTCTATTCAGTTTTAGGCTTTGCTTCTTCTTTCGCAGGAGCAGGCTTTTCAGCTTCTGGCTTTTTTGATTCAGGTTTTTCATGATCATGGTCGTGCTCAGCGTGGTCGTGTCCTTCATGCTCACCATGGCTCAGATCGACATGAAAGTGGTTTTCGCCGATATCCAGATGGAAGTGACCGTTCAGATCTGATTCCTTTTTGATCGAATCGGGAACCGCTTTCCCTTCAGCAACAAACCGTGAGGACTTTCCCTCTCCTTCCCCATCCAGAGGTTTAGCAGCCAGGGGAATTTCATGTTCTTTGTCACCGATCTCAAGATCAAAATCGATTTCCTTCCCGGCAATCGGGAAGGCAGTTTTGGCATCGGGCCCCAGAATATAGGCTGTCAGAGTGCGACCTGCTTCATCGAAGACCACTTCCACATGATACTGTTCCTCACCGACTTCCAGTAGATGCCCACCATTGGGGCCATGGGCATGATCGTGCCCGTGTGCATGTTCTGCTTCCACCGATGCAGCCGAATCTTTGTCGTCAAAAGTACGGGTATCGCTCTGCGCGGAACACCCCGTGAAGAGTGCCAGTCCAAAACTGCATAATGCCACTTGAATGGTTTGATTGAAACGCATTTCTGATTCCTTATCAATCTGTTAAAAATATTTGGGAAAATTCCGTCAGCCGATCTGCCACCGCCGACGGAACGAATCATAACAATATTACTTGTAAATAAAAGCAGTCCGGTATTAGATTTTAAAACCGCTTTATTGAATCCCTTCTTCCTCTGCCAGAGCCGTTTCCGCATCATCATCCTGAATATAGGTTTTTCCTTTATAGAACCTGGCAACAAACACAAAAAGAACCGCAGCGACAAACATCAAACCGGAAAAGAACCAGAAATAAGCGGCGCCTTCCAGACGGGAAGTATTTTCATCAATCATAATAAATTTATTGACTTCTGCAGTCATCAGATTCCCGGCCGTCATGGATAGAAAATACAAAGACATAATGAATGATTTCATTGATTTCGGTGCCTGTGTATAAGAAAATTCCAGGCAGGTAATGGAAACCATCACTTCGCCAGCGGTCAAGACAAAATAGGGAAGCGCCTGCCAGAGAATAGAGGGAGGGCTGCCTGCAGAAGAGTCGATGCGGATCTGTATCAATGCAGTGATTGCAAACGAAGCCGCTGCCAGAAAAAAACCAATCGATATCTTTCGGAGGGGAGTCAGGGGAAATACTTTGTCAATTAATGGGTAAATCACATAGGAAAAAGTGGGAATCAGGATCAGGATAAACAGAGGATTGAATGCCTGCACTTCGGCAGCCCCCAGTTTAATATTTCCCCAGGGAGTCATCAGGTCCTGATTCATATTGACTCCCTGTAATACCCAGGAGGAACCTGTTTGATCAAAGAGAGACCAGAAAATGGGAAGAAAGACATAATACAATACGGAAAGATTCAACAACGCCTGTAAGCCTTCTTTCCCAAACGTTTCTGTACGAAATTTTTTCCAGCCGGATGCAGGGATATGCACAAACTGGTTACGCCCCAACCAGAATAGAATCGTTGCCAGCAGCATCAGTATCCCGGGAATCCCAAATGCATAATGTGGACCATAATATTCGAGTACCTTGGGAATCATAATCGAAGCAACAAAAGCACCGAGATTAATGGCGAGATAAAACCAGCCAAATACTTTGCTAAGCAGATGATGATTCTTATTCCCAAACTGGTCACCCACATGTGCAGAGACGCAAGGCTTAATTCCCCCTGCTCCGATGGCAATCAGACTCAGGCCAATAAACAATCCGACGCGTGTTTCATCAATGGCAAGCGCCAGATGTCCCAGGCAGTACACAATCGAAAGAATGAGAATGGTTTTATACTTCCCCCAGAACACATCGGAGAGAATCGATCCGAGAAGTGGAAAGAAGTAGACGGCTGCAACAAACTGGTGGAAATAAGCAATCGCCTGTTCATTCTGCATGTGATCCGGTTTGCCACTGGCATTCAGCATGAATTGTGTCATGAACACAACAAGAATTCCGCGCATTCCGTAAAAGCTGAAGCGCTCCGCTGCTTCATTTCCCACGATATAGGGAATCCCGGAAGGCATTTTCTCTGTTGGAACGGGTGCCGTTTTATATTTTGCTTGTGCCATAAATGAATCAAGTCCTTTGATAAAATTCAGCGCTCGTAATGTGTGTTTCTATTGTCCTGCCAGTCCGATTCGATCCGTTGCACCTGAACGCCGTCTTTCGAAGGTGAAAACTGGTAAATACAGTCAGCATAGCGTTCAAACATGCTGGAATCATGATGGCTGATCATGATGATCTGAAAACCGAGCGCTTCCCCCGCTTCATGAATGATTTTGACAAGTCGCGGAACCAGGTCGGGCCGTAACCAGCAATCCTGCTCATCCAGGACAAGTACGCGCCGGTGCTCCTTCTCATCAAGGGTCATCAGGGCAAACATCCGCAATCCGACTGAAAGGACATTGGCAACCGAGCCTCCCTGACCACGCATGATGTCTTCGATATTCCCCTCACGTTCAATCTGGAATTCCACACTGGCCGAGTTGTGCTTCCACTCTGCGTTGGCTTTGAGTTTCAAAGGCTGTTCAAGAACCTCCTGCAGAGCGATCGTCAGTTTTTCCTGAATCAGCTGCAGTTCCTGCTCAAACAGCTGACCGCTGAGAGTTTCCAGAGCTTCGGTCACCTGTCCGGAAATTGCCACGTATTGTTCGGTTAAGCGTATTTGTTCGGACAGCGTGGTTTTTTCTTTCATTTTCTGCTTCCGAACCGCGGCCAGTTCCCAGCATCTGCGTTGTAATGCAAGTGGAGAGCGCAGTTCTTCCGTAGCAAAATCCGGTTCATGGGGAGAAGGCGGTTTATTCATCATTGGTGATCTTTATCCACTGCTCTCAGGATTCAGTTCGCGTCTGTGGCGTGATGCTCGGTTTCAATCTTCTGCAGTTCCGCTTCAATTTGAACGAGACTCAGATGATATTCCGCACGCTTTCGTGTATTTTCAGACTTCATCTGCTCTAACTTTTCTTTTAAGGCATCCAGCTGATCGGTGCCGTATTCGTCCCGTGCCTGCTGTTTCAGTTCGTTCAGATTTTGCTCTGCATTGACCAGATCGCGTTCTGATTCAATCTTGCGCTTATTCAGTTTCTGAAACTGTTCGGTTAACGCTTCTATTTCGGGCACTGCCCCTGATCGATCAGTCGACATGATGGGAAACCTCACTTGCTAATTTGCGTACTTCATCCGCGACCGCGGCCTGAAACTGTGTTAAATTTTTTTCCAGAAATAATTTCAGCCCTGCACCACTGTCTGTGCGACGTGTCTGTAATTCGGCCAGGCCTGAAATGAAAGCGGAAGGAAGTCCCTGCTCGGAATCATCCTGTACTTCCGCATGAAAGATTTCGTCGAATGGACGATGGGGTACTTCGATGACAGACCGTTGCCAGCCCTCCCCCATGACTTCCAGCTTCAACACCGAAGGCACGTGTGCCCGTGATGCATCACTGCGGGAACGGCGGACGATGTTACCGGGAGTCACCCAGGTGGTCTGCCCTTTTACGACATCTTCCAGCCTACGATGGATATGACCGTTAATCACATAATCCACCCCCTTGATCTCATAGGGCTTATAATGCCCCTGCTCCTCGTAGCCGGGCACGATCAGATCATGATGCGAAACCCAGATGGCCAGGGGAGTCTCTTCACACGGATCGATCTCAAGTGACTTTGGCAGCTTTTTTCCCCAGGAAGTCCCACCGATCAACACCGGTCGCCCCTGCATTTTTCCTCGCCAGGGAGTCTCGTCTGAGAGCAGATGATATTTTCCGGCCTGTATGAGAATACTCAGAGTGTCGTGTTCATTCAGTTGATTTTCCCGACAATCATGATTTCCGTAAATCCCGTAAACGGGTGTCTCAAATAAATTCAACAGCTGACATAACAGCCAGTTTTGATTGTCGCGGGGAACATGGAACAAATCCCCCAGCAGCACAGGCAGCAGGTTCTGCTCGCGGGCAGTCTCTATACACCAGCTCAGTTTTTCCAGCACGACCAGTGGGTAGTCATCTTTCCGAAATCCGGGGATGCGGCCTTCGACATGGGGATCGCCAATCAACAGCACGCCGGAGTAGTTTTCATGCGCCATGTGCGTGCCCCTTTAATCCTGTTTCTGCGGTTCTGATAAACTGGTCGGGCTCTAATGCTGCACCACAGGTCGGGCAACTGGGATTCTCTTTGACCCAGTTCTGTAATTGATCACGGACAGCCTCATATTCCGACTCGCATTCAGCATGAATTACCTGCTGATGGTTGAACTGGACAGCCGCCTGCTCCCATTGCTGACAGAGTTGCTCTATTCTCTCCAGATCGGTCAACTCAGGAGGAGGCACGCAGGCCTCCAGCACTTCTGATTCCAGTCTGTCGAGCTGTGTACGTTCTTCCGACACGGCAATTTTTTGAATCAATTTTTGTAAAGGATCCGTTTCAGCCAGTGAGGGAGGTTCTTTCAGTAGATTGAGACAATCCCCCGTAGCGGAAGCAGACCTTAACTCCAGTTCCTGAGTTCTGATCTCCCGAATCAATTTCTCGAGTCGCTCCGTCTTTTCCAATGGGGGCGGATTCGCCAGTGGCTGGAGCGTTGACACCTGAAATTGAGCGACGCGCGTCTTATTCTCAAAAGCTTCATATCGCTGAGTCAAGACTTCCAGTGGTTTCTCATTTTCCTGTTCCAGCGAACCAGGTAATTTATTCAACGTTGCTACGGTACCTGACAACTGTAACACACGCTGGTCTGCATGCTGATAATCCTGAAGGAATGCTTCCAGATCTCTGATTCGCTGCTGCTCCTTAAGCAATGCTTCATAGCTTAGATTGAGCGACTCCAGGCGGGTCTCCATTTCAGGAACCGGTTTCAGTAATTCAAGTACAATTTCAGTCGACTTTAACTCTTTCTGCTGTCGCTGATACTCCTGTTGCGCGGATTTCACTTTACTGCGATGCAGCTTCTGCATCTCGATTAAAACCGATGCATCGGAAGACGAAGCAAAGAATCGGGCTGCTCGACTGCCACGGTCCCCCAGTAAAAATATCGGAGATTTCTGTTCGCCAAAATGGACATCGAATTCGTCAGTGTCCCCCGCTTTGACTTTGGACAGTTTCAATATTTCATGTAACTGATCGGGAACACTGTTCCTCAAGCGATGATAATCAACACCATCAATATTATAGCTGACCGTTTTCTTTTTACGTTTCCACTCAATTGTGTGTCCGTCATCCGTTTCGACGATCACGCGACACTCTTTTTCGCCATGTCTGACCATGAAATCGCCGGTAGTATTCTCTGCCAGGATCTGAAGTGCAGAGACAAAAGCAGACTTGCCGCAATTGTTGGGTCCGGTCAGCACCGTCAGGCCGGGCGACAGATCAATCACGGTGTGTGAATGGCTCATAAAATTGTGTAATGTAATCCGTTTTAACATGTCAGAAAGTATAATCTCCATTCTCAATAATTCACAGGACAGGCACACCCGGTATTTCAGATCCTGAGAGAATCAGACTATTGCGTTTACCGACTGGTTTGTGTCAAATAAACGGTAGCGATATGCCGGATCTGATAAGGTCTGCTGCACTTTACTTCGTTTTCTCTCCCCACCTTGTTTGATGTAAGGGCAGCCGTCCATGTTTTCATCGTATTCGATTCTGACAGGCGTTCTGATACTGCTTCCAATATTGTGTTCGCTGTTTGATTCTCAACTGCTCTCGGCTACCGAAGAGTACAGGGTGTATGTGGGCACTTATACCCGCGGCAGTGACAGCCAGGGAATTTATCAACTGAGCATGGACTCTCAGACAGGTAAATTATCTCTGGTGAACGTCACTGAGAATGTGGATAATCCCTCGTTCCTGGCAATTCACCCCAATCAGAAATTCCTGTATGCCGTCAATCAAGTTCGTAATTTCCAGGGGCAAAAATCGGGAGCCGTCAGCGCTTTTTCCATAGATCCTCAGTCAGGGAATTTGACGTTTCTCAACCAGCAGGCTTCCCGAGGAGGTGATCCGTGCCACCTGGTGGTCGATGCTACCGGTAAGTATGTACTTGTAGCAAATTACGGGGGAGGCAATATCTGTTCGTTACCTCTGCTGAAAAATGGAGCATTGAAAGAAAGCACGTCCTTCGTGCAACACACCGGTTCCAGCGTCAATCCTGCTCGTCAAAAAGCCCCACACGCACACTCAATTAATCTCGATCCCCTTAATCAGCATGCGATTGTGGCCGATCTGGGAATCGATCAACTGCGGGTCTACCAGTTTAATGCGGAAGATGGTTCCCTCACGCCTAATCCTGTCCCCGGATTCAAACTGTCCCCTGGAGCGGGACCCCGCCACTTTACCTTCCACCCTTCAGGGAAATGGGGATATGTCATCAATGAATTAAATCTGACCGTTACTGCCATGAATTACGATGCGAATACAGGAACCTTCGAGGAAATCCAGACTATACCTACGGTTCCAACGGGTACAGACTTCAAAGGTAATTCCACCGCGGAAGTACAAGTGCATCCTTCAGGGAAGTTTTTATACGGTTCGAACCGGGGTCCAAATACGCTGGCCATGTACCGCATTGATGAGCAGACCGGCAAACTGACTTCCATCGGTTTCCAGCCTACGGGGGGCGCCATGCCACGGAATTTCAAAATTGATCCATCGGGAATGTTTCTGCTCGCGGCAAACCAGAATACAAACAACATTGTTGTATTTCGGATCGATCAGAAAACCGGATTGCTCCAACCAACCGGTCATGAGATCCAGGTTCCCAAACCGGTCTGCATCAAATTCATCCCGATCACTGCTACCCCTTGAGTCGCGTACGGACTATAATTCACTTCTGTTAATACCGTTCAGACGAAGCCGGCTCCTCAACGAAGTGAAAAGAGATGTGGATTAAAATCTGTGGCATACGAGACCCCGATACAGCGTGTATGGTCGCCGATCTGGGTGCTACGGCTCTGGGATTGAATTTCTATGAGCGTTCTCCCCGCTCCATTGATCTTGCTGCTGCCAGACAGATCCAGACAGCAATTGGCTCACGCGAAGTCACACTGGTTGGATTATTCGTCAATCACTCACTGGCTGATGTGATTACGACCTGTCACGAGCTATCCTTAAACATGATTCAGTTACATGGTGAAGAAACACCTGAGTTTCTGGCAGAACTGGTTCAACAGATCCCCGAACTCGTCATCATTAAGGCGATTCGTACCAGTGAACCAGATCTCGCATTTCTGAAATCTTATCTGGAAACTTGTGACCAGGTTGGAAAGCGCCCCGATCACATATTGCTAGACGCTTATTCACCGATCGCCTACGGAGGCACAGGTCATCTTGCTCCCTGGAAAATGATTCGAGAAGAATACCAGTATCTTGACTGGCCTTCGCTGATATTAGCAGGAGGACTGACCCCGGAGAATGTGGCAGAAGCAATCAGCAACGTTCAACCTTTTGGTGTCGATACAGCCAGTGGAGTTGAGGATCAACCGGGAGTTAAAAACCCATCTCGGGTTAAAGCATTCATAAAACAAGCCAAAAGTGAAGAAAACCCATCGCTAAATCCGCTATAATGGGGCTCAATGTTCACCTGAAAGATCAAGATTCATGACAGTTTTCCATAACTGCCTTGAGAATCGGCTGATAGAGGCATACCATATACGCAGGACAGGTGTGTCTTGAGGATGTGGCGCTGGGTCACTTTAATTCAGGAGTCGCGAGAAACAACTGGTTTCTCCAGGGAATTTAAAAAACCATGTCAACCGATTACACGATTTTATTGATCGAAGATGACCGTGAAATTTCAAGTACTTTAAGCGGTGTTATCAAGTCAGCAGGTTACAATATCATTGTTGCCCCCAATGGTCTGGAAGGTCAAAAGCTGGCACAATCTGAAAACCCGGACCTGGTCATTACCGATATGATGATGCCTAAAATGGGTGGTTTCCCAGTACTGGAGTCTCTCAAATCACTCCCCTCCCCCCCCAAAGTGATTATGATTACCGCTAATGAAGGGGGGCGACATAAAGCTTACGCTGAAATGCTGGGAGTGGATGATTATCTGCGAAAGCCATTTGCAATGGATATCTTTCTGGATGCCATTGCCCGCGTCCTTGCCAAAGACAGCAACGACGATGAGAAACCAGATAAGGGACCGGTCACGCGTTCTCGGAAAAAATCCTGATCTGTCAAGAAGCTTTCAACCGCTGACGACAAATGCGACATAGTACCAGTACAAACCTGTTACCGATGTCAGTGTAATATCAATTGTCGAGATCCAGCCCAGCTTCTTATGAAGACTGCTATGGGCACAGGGTGCAGGTGGATCAGGAATCCGTTTCAGTGCCAGAAACAGTGTTGCACCCCAGAACAGCGGTGTGCTGACAGCGAAAATCAGGTGGACATACAACACATTTCGAACGTATTGGAACTGTTCGGGAGTCAACGGGGTCTCGCGTTGATTGACGATATTCTGCCAACCGCCGTGCATGAGCTGCACGTCCACTTCAAACGCAGTTACTGCAACGAGCAGGACTGCCCCCAGTAATATCTGCAGTTTTTTGTGTAAGGAAAAATTATGTCTGATTTTGACCGTGAACAGACTGAATAACAATAAAGGCACAATCAGGATAAGTGCCGAAACAACAAAATCCAACATGAATGTTGAGCGATAGCCTAAAAATCCATGCTCCATTTGAAAATCCTGTCTGGGAATAGGTAGAGACCAAACTTATCGTCGCACACCATATCAGAACATCAGATCTCATCCAATAGCAGCCTGTCGGCAATACTCCCAGACTTCCTGTCATTAAAGAGCTGGTTTTTCCAGTCTCCCACTTGATGTCTCACATAATCGGTTGATAAATTAACCGGACAGGAAACGGTTCCTGTAAGAGCCGTCAATCAAAAAAACACAGGAGGTGTTCCCATGTTAGTGTGCGGCGTAATTCCTGCCAGACTGCATTCAACCCGACTCCCCGGAAAACTACTGCTGAACGAAACCGGTAAATCGTTAATTCAGCACACCTGGGAAGCTGCAGCCGGTTCCGAAAGACTGGACCGGTTAATCGTCGCTACAGACAGTCTGGAAATCTTGGAATGCGTACATGGATTTGGCGGTAAAGCCTGCCTGACAGGCGAGCATCCCAACGGCACTGACCGTATTGCAGAAGTGGCAAAACAGGAACTTTTTGATGCTGATATTCTGGTTAATATCCAGGGAGATGAGCCTGAGATTTCGCCAGTGTTTATCGATCAGCTGATCGATGTATTGATTCAATCCCCGACTGCTGATATGGCCACACTGGCGACTCCCATTCGTGAACTGGAGCAATTGCAGGATCCTTCATGTACTAAAGTTGTCTGCCGGACTGACGGTTCTGCCATGTACTTTAGTCGCTTGCCCATTCCATACACTCGTGATCAGAGTCCAGAATTCCTGCTGCCTGACCAGAGTCCCTGGTTGCTACATCTGGGAATCTATGCATACCGCCGACCTTTCCTGCTGAATCTGACTCAGATACCACCAACTCCTCTGGAACAACTGGAAAAGCTGGAACAGTTACGTGCTCTGGAATCAGGTGCCACCATTCAAGTCGCTCAAGTCACCCATCCCTCAGTGGGAATCGACACCCCGGAAGATTATGCACAATTTGTCAAACGCTATCAGCAGATCACATGAGTATCCGCACCGTAAGCAGAATGCATCTGTCATCATAAGTGGCTGATACAATTTACCTTAATCGAACACGCCAGATCCGACTCTGATGAACTGTCAGATACGCTTCCTGAAATCTGGTCGTGGTTTTCCTGATTTTGAAGCGTGCAATTTCGCGAAGAATTGCCTATCATGCAACATTATTCAACGACGTCTCGAGAAACAGATTGCGAAATGACCAAACACATCACTAAACACATTTTTGTTACGGGCGGAGTAGTCAGTTCCCTGGGTAAAGGCCTGACTTCGGCGTCTATTGGACTTTTGCTGGAACAGCGCGGCTTAAAAGTCCGCATGCAGAAGCTCGACCCTTATATCAACATTGACCCGGGAACAATGAACCCCTACGAACATGGCGAGGTTTATGTTCTCGATGATGGCTCAGAGACAGACCTCGACCTGGGACATTACGAGCGATTCACAAACAGCCCACTCTCACGGAAATCGAATTACACAACCGGTCAGATTTATCAGCGTGTGATTGAAAAAGAGCGTCGTGGCGAATACCTGGGAGCGACCGTACAGGTTATCCCTCATATCACGGACGAAATCAAAGAGTCAGTTTATAACCTGGCCAGTTCTGATGTCGATGTCGTGATTACAGAACTGGGAGGAACGGTCGGGGATATTGAAGGTCTCCCCTTCCTGGAAGCAATTCGCCAGATCCCTCTGGATATCGGCAAGGAAAACTGCCTGTTTATCCACCTGACTCTGGTCCCCTACATCAAAGCCGCCGGGGAAATGAAAACGAAACCGACGCAGCATAGTGTCGGCCTGCTTCGTCAAATTGGTATCCAACCCGATGTACTGATTGTCCGCACAGAGCGTCCAATGGATAAAGACCATGCTGACAAAATCGCGTTGTTCTGTAACGTCGAAAAAGGGGCCGTGATTGAAGAAGTCGATACGGAGTATTCGATTTACGAAGTCCCACAGGGACTAGCCGACGATGGACTCGACAAACTGATCGTTAAAAAACTGCAGATCGATGCGGAACCACTCGACCTGTCCAACTGGCGTACCCTGTTGAACCGCGTCAAGAATCCGGAACATGAAGTCACGATTGCAGTAGTCGGTAAATACATCGATCATAAAGATGCTTACAAATCGATCTATGAATCCCTGTTTCATGCCGGCTTCCATCATTCCACACGCATCCTGCTCAAGCGGATTGAAGCGGAGGAAGTTGAACGCCAGGGTACTGAAGCGTTACTGTCTAATGTTGACGGAATTCTGGTCCCGGGAGGCTTTGGCAAACGTGGCATCGAAGGAAAGATTGCCTCTGTTAAGTTTGCCCGCGAAAACAAGATACCCTACTTTGGTATCTGCCTGGGAATGCAATGTGCCGTCATTGAGTTTGCCCGAAATGTTCTGGGACTGCCCGACGCACATAGTACAGAATTTAACAGTGAATCAAGTGCCCCTGTCATCTGTCTGCTGGAAGAGCAGAAAGAGATTACGGAAAAGGGAGGCACAATGCGGCTGGGAGCCCAGGACTGCATCATCTCCAGAGACTCGCATGCTCATACCTGCTACGGAGCTGACTCCATCAGCGAGCGGCATCGCCATCGCTATGAATTCAATCCTGAATATCGCAAACAAATGATTGACGCCGGGATGATTCCAACCGGAACCAGCCCCAATGGCAATCTGGTAGAAATTGTTGAGATTCCGGACCATCCCTGGTATCTGGCCGTGCAGTTCCATCCGGAATTCAAATCGAAACCAGTCAGCCCGCATCCTCTGTTTGCAGGTTTTGTTGGTGCCGCTTTGAATTATCATCAACAGAAAGTTCGGGTCTCGGTCTGAATTAAAGGCAGAGCATCTATTTTGCTGTCACCACCAGAATCAATGGGCACATTCTCCGATGAGTTCCAAAAAATCTGGCGCAGATTTGAAAATATCGGGTCTGCTGAATATCAATAAACCACAGGACATCACTTCGCGGCAGGTTGTTGATCAGGTCCAGAAGCTGATTAAACCGGCCCGAGTGGGTCATGCGGGAACCCTGGATCCACTGGCGACGGGGGTACTGGTTCTGTGTACTGGTTCGAACACGCGGTTGATTCGCCTTGTCCAGCAGCAACCGAAAGAATATATCGGTGAATTTATTCTGGGAAAACGCAGTGATACTGATGACATCACTGGGGAAATCAGCGAGACAGCTGACTGTCGACAGGTAACTCTGCAGGAGTTGGAAACCTGTCTGCCTGCATTCGAGGGAAGGATTCAACAGATTCCGCCCCAGTATTCCGCCGTTCATATTAACGGTCGCCGGGCTTACGATCTGGCACGACGTGGTAAATCGTTTGAAATTCAACCCCGTGAAGTTGACGTTTACGAAATCGAATTACTGGACTTTTCATTTCCCCGGTTTCAATTGCGCATCGTGTGTGGCTCGGGAACCTATATTCGTTCCATTGGTCGCGATCTGGGCGAACAATTAGGGGTGGGTGCCACGATGTCGGCACTGACGCGTACCCGTATTGGCCCCTTCACACTGGATTCAGCAATGGAACTGGATGAAGAACTTTCTCTCGGCACGATTGCTGACAATATACAACCGGCGATACTCGCTGTGGAACAACTGCCACACTACCACTGCAATGAACGGGAACTCCTCTCACTCAGCCAGGGACAAAAGTTGAAATGTAAACCAGAATATTTTCCAGCAACACACGAGATCATTGAAGTGGCTGTGATCAGTCCTCAGACCGAACTGGTAGCAATTGCCGACTGGGAGCCGGAAGCGCATCAGTTGTCCCCACGGCAGGTTTTCCACCCCGCACCTAATAATTAGTTTCTATCCAGCCAGAACGCCTGAGTAGATTCCCGCTGAGAGAAACCAACATGAAACTCATTCTGGCCAGCACTTCACCGTATCGTGCTCAACAACTGAAACGAATCGGATTAGATTTTGAGACGTGTGATCCCAACGTGGATGAAGACCTGTTTAAACAGGCCGGATTCACTCCTGATACACTGGCTGAAGTACTGGCATTGGAAAAAGCAAAAACGGTGGCGCAACAACACCCTCAGGCGGTGGTCATTGGTGGTGACCAGTTGGTTTCGTTTGAAAATCGGATTCTGGGAAAACCTGGTTCAGAGGAACTTGCGATAGAGCAATTGCTGTCCATGCAGGGACGAACACACCTGCTGATCACTGCGATTGCGGTGATCGGGCCCGATTTTTTAGAGACGCATATTAATCAGACCACTCTCAAAATGAGAGATCTCAGTCGAACTGCCGTTGAACGTTATGTCCGCTTCGATCAACCTCTTAATTGTGCGGGAGCTTATAAACTTGAGAGCCAGGGAATCACATTGTTCGAAGAGATTCAGTCGACGGATCATTCCGCGATTACTGGAATCCCATTGATTGCTTTGACCTCGTTGTTGATCACAGCCGGCATCACGATTCCCTGACTGTGTCTGGTATTTCATAGATCGATATAAAATAAAACGCCTGCAGAAGTTTCCCTCTACAGACGCTTTTCTTGTTACTATTAATTCGCATTATACGGACTGCAGGTCCAGCAATGCTTCCCGCAGACGATTACGCGCGGTGTGCAGTCGCCGCTTGATCGTACCGATAGGTCGATCAAATTCGTGACTCATCTCCTTCAGGGACTGACCTTTGAAGTAGAATGAGATCAGTGTCTGCCGGTCAACTTCACCCAACTGTTCCAATCCGCCTCGCAATTCGGTTGCCCGTTCACTTTCCAGAAGTTTATCCAAGGGACTTTCTGGTTCATCGTCCAGGACGATGATTGTATCCGGGCTCTGAATGCATTCGTTAGGCCGACGCACAGCTCGATTGATTGACATCCGGACGGCAATCTGTCGCAACCATCCACCGAAACGTTCCGGTGCATTCAGCTGAGACAGTTTTCGCATTGCCTGGATGAATACATCCTGGGTCACTTCGCTGGCTTCTGCATGGTTCCGTAATCGCTTCATGACGATCGCAAATACAGTTGATTCAAACTGAACCACCAGTGAACCAAAAGCTTCACGATCCCCATTCTGAGCAGCAGTAACTAATTCAACTAAGTTCTGATCTTCCATTGTACTATCTCTTCTCTGTCCCTGAAAAAGGACTTTTATCCAAGGAGTATCAAAGTGGAATGCAGATTCGCAGCGAGAATAGAACAGCATCAGGGTCAGTCGATTGCAGGAAAAAGAATGCGTTCTTTTATCCAGCAGGACAGACACCCGGTGAGTTGCTCTCGCCATCGAAATGGCACAGTCAGTTCAACTCGGCTTGAGTTAAACCAACCACTTTGAGAAAACGATTTTCTGCTGAAAAGCAGGGAATGGGAGACTGCCTACGAAGCAGTTCCGGTCACAGTGGTTTGGGTACCCGTTATCCGCGTATATCTTTGATATAGCGAATGCATTGATGGTTGATGTTGACAACAATGCCAACCCATCGGGGGGGTCCCCGGCATACCACCGGATTCCGACAATCGTTCTCCACTTAGAGGGTTTAACGAATCCAGACGGAGGGCGGCACAGACGACATCGATGGCTTTCACGACAGCTGCTTTGACAAACGCGCTGTTGTTAATTGCTTTGACGACGAAACGACGATTCTGTTTATTGAAAATCATCAGTGCACCTCCTGCGTTAAACCGCAGAGAAAGAGACTAAAAAAGCGAGGTTACTACCTCGAAAGGAAAAAACGGAACAATTCCGTTCACAAATAAATTACAGATTATCCCCAACTCATAAATCAGGAATTCTCCTACGCCAATTAGACAGAGTCTGTCTGATTATGGTTCGCGTATTTTTGACAGTTTTCGGTAAAATGTCGAATCTTTCAAGAGATCTTTTGCAAAATCCGCCCTGAATTTACAATCGACACGACTACTGCCCCAAAATCAGAATGACATATCCTCTTTATTGACAGTGTTTTGCAGACACAGCCCCAGCTGGATTTTAATCGAAACAGAATTTCAGTTATTTTTCGGTTTTTCCGACTGCCGGGAGAGTTTCTGGCTGGAAATGATGGAAAAGACTTTAAATCCTCCCTGTAAGGTCTGAACCGGCAGATAGGTTTTTGTGACCATCGCCTGCTTGCTCATCCCCAAAGTGAAAGTAACATACGAATCAGGAATCCCCTGCTTCTTCATCAGTTCTTTCGAAAAGACTCCCTCCTGCCGGCGACTTTCTGATAATACGTCGTGGATTCTGCCAATTGTGCCAGACACATCTACCAGAGCCAGTATATTGGCTTGTTGGAGCCCCTGTTTTCTGGCTGTCTGAAAGGCAGGCTGGTTTTGTGCAATTTCCCGAGAATTGTCAGCAGCATTCAAGGCATCCAGGAATTTCTTCATCGAAGCCGTTCCCCCCATTGCCTGCAGTACCTTACCCTCCGGGTACGCCATTCTGTTTGTGATTCCCTCCGGCCCGTACAGAATCTCCAGCATACGTTTCTGGACCTGGAGTGGATCGGAACCAAGATCGACCTCCTGCTTGATTACAGTGAGATCAACCGTTTCGTCTCCAATTGTTTCCGCATCCGGTGTGTACTTAATCTCCTGCTTGACACCGGGGAACGACATATTTTTCATCATGGCCATCATCTGACGGGTATATTTTCGCATTTCACCAGACGGAGATACTTCAGAAACCGTATACGCATTTAATACGCCTTCTGACAACTTGCCTAATTCGAATGAGAAATAATAACTCCCAAATTTCAAACTGCGAATCGCTTTCACAATCGAGTCAAACTTCTGACGAGCCTCCTGATTCTCAGTGGTTTCATCAAACATCTGCGCCGTAAAATTCATTCCCCAGGTAATCAGGGCATCCGTATTCCCGGCACCGGCGAAATACGCCAATTGATCGGCAGGAAATTTACCCAGCAGATCAAATTGTTTAGGAGGATTTTTCTGAAATAACTGATCTGTCTGTGAGTCTGGTTTGACTTCAAACAGGCTGTCCAGTCTGAGCCCTCCCTGTTCAACCGTAAGTGCAGTTGTGTAACTGTGGGAGTCCTGAACCGCCTGCAGCGCTCCTTTGCCTAGCGCTGAATACATGGATAAAATCGGTGCTGTATTCACACCAGGTGATGTCTTTACTGATTTCGAAAGCTGAGTCAGAGCCTGCTGGAGCTGCTGCCCGGCCAACTTCAGTTGAGGCTGATAGATCGTGACCAGTTTCTCCGAATTGACATACACGGAGAAATCTCCTGTCGCAAACATCTCTTTCGCTTCCGCGCTCATCAGAGCCTGGAAATTCTGATTTGAATCTTTGATGACTTCCAGCGCCTGATCAACAAGCATCTGATCTTCGCTATAGATGCTCCATTTCTCCTGAACCACGCTCTTATAGTTTTCACCGAGGCCAGCTTTGAAAGCTGCTGCATCAGAAACAGGTATTACATAGAGCAACCCGGGCCGTTTCGTCTGACTGAGAAACACTCCCACACACATGTCACGTGTATTGTCGACACCTGCCAGAGTGGGGTTGGAAATAGAACGCCCTAGAAACGTCCGTAGATTTGCTCCCAAAATCGTACTCAGAGATTCGTCCACCTGATTCATGATGGATGTCAGCTTCTGCTGTGTTTCTCCAGGTTGCTTGAGGCGTATGACAATCCCTGCATCTGACGATATCGCTGTTTGTGAAAACTCAGCCCCGGAAACACCTCTACAAGAAAAAAGAAGCAAACTGAGAATCAGCAGGTTCTTCCAGTTAACGAACATAATAGTAAAACTCCATTTATTAATAATTGCATCGGATGGCACTGTGATGGCCTATTATATACTTTGTAAATCGGCGTGCGCACTAAACCGGGCCGATAAACCACAACTATTCTTAAACCATTTAAAAAACAGTATTTAACTACTTTTCTGGCATCATTTTTCACACACAAAAGAGATCACATAAAATATAGCCGATTTAATTTGGGAGCCATGGGTGGCCTAAGTGAAGATTGACCGTCAGACAAACCGTATCAATTAAAAAATATAAATCCCATACAGCAAACTGAACCTTTAAATCAGAATCCAATTCAAAACCGACTCTCTTGTCTGAGATTGTTTTCTTCCGATGAAAGAAGTGTCTTTCTTTTTTCAGGTTGATGAAATCAGTGAGTGTTCGCCCGAGGATCGTGGCCCACTCAAGCTTGAATTTCCCAACTTCTCTACAGTAATCTCATATAAACGACAAAGATCTCGTTGAAGGATCACAAAGAGAATCAATGTCTACTGGATTTGCCGGCTCTCGTTCCATGGATGAACGCCGACGTCGCAGACTGGCGTCGGAATCTTCCGAGTCTCTAGAAGATTCAAACGAGGATACTGTCTCTCAGAATATCGCCCGAACCCATCGTTTCGCGGCTGGACAGTTTCCTTTACGGACAATCATTTTCCCCCGACGCTGGAAATTGTCTGTCTATTATCTTCCAGTGCTCTTCTGTTTTGCCTCGTTAATTGCGGCTGATCTTTATCGACCGGAATTGACCAGACCCGAGTCCGCCCTGGCCGGTTACCTGTCATTGAAAACCAGTCCACTATCACATGTTCTAAGTGGCGCACTTCTTTTGGTTTCAGGACAACTGGCATTATTGATTGCAGCCTTGCGGACTCTGAGCCTGCATGACTTTTCAGGCAGATACCGTCTCTGGAAATGGGTTGCCAGTGGAATGTTTCTGTTTGCCTTATGCACCACGACCAATCTCCATCAGATCTGGGTCGATACCGTCATCGAATTAAAGTTGTTTGACTGGGGACCTCATACCCAGCTTTTAGCCTGGATGGTACCAACACTCATTCTGGGCTCCAGCGTTGCCTTAATGACGTATCTCGAATTACGTGGCGACCGGGCAGGGTTGAACATGACAATCATCGCAGTCGCTTCTTACGTTGCCTGTTTAACATTTCAATTCACCGATAACCTGATTCCGGGAGCCGCCTATCACCATTTGATTGGCTCCGGTTTGCTGTTATTCGCACACTGGTGTTTCTTCACGAGCCTGCTGCTGCATACACACCACCTGCTGTACCAGTCCGTTGACTTACCGGAAAAGGTTCCTTCACGGCTCACAAAATTCGGAGGCGAGTACCTGCGTCGTCGCCGCATCAGACGAAAAGCTAAACGAGTGGCGAAAGCGCTCCTTCGTAAAAAACAGCAGGAAACAGCCAGATTAGAACAGGAAGCAGCAGAACAGACTCGACTTGAAACAGAGCCCGAAGAAAAACAGAGTTCGGTAAAAGCTCCTGCAAAGTCGAAAGAAATTGAATCAGCCCCAGCTCCGAAGGAGGTGGCTTCGGTTCCTGAAAAGCCTAAGGCCCCTGAACCTGCTGAAACAAAATCGCAGCCCCCTGCTGCTAAAACGGTTTCTCGGAAAAAAAGCAAGCCGGCACAAAAGAATATTCGTGTCGATCAGTCTCACGACCCGGAACAGCTCAAAGGCTTGAGCAAACGGGAACGCCGAAAACTGCAGAAACAATGGCGTGAAGCAGAACGCCAGAATGCCGCGGGAGAGGATTCAGACTGGTCATAATTCTCATATTTTTATGATCCGGTTTTAGATTACGCTCGTTTCTCTACCGCATTCCGTATAGACTTTCCCTGTAAATACTGCAGCGGATTTCGTCTCCCGAACGCCAGACAACTGGATTCTGCAAACACCAATCAAATCGACCTGATACTTCGAAAGAGGCATTACTGCCATGTCTGATGACAATTTTTATTCAGAAGAAAATGATGACTTTCTCCCAGAGTCTTCTGCTCAGCCAAAGCAGGGGATGAGTACGGGCGTAAAGGTCCTGTTAATTCTGTTAGGCATTGGTGGTCTGTGCATGCTGCTTTGCTGTGGTGGTGTTTATTGGGCTGCCCGGAACGCAGGGATTGAGTGGACTCAGAATAAAGGGGAAATCAAAAAGATTCAGGATGAGATCACTGACATCTCGATTCCCGATTCCTTTGTACCGCAGGCAGCCATGTCCCTGAAATTCATCAACATGCGTATGGCCATTTACGTGTATCACCCCCAGCCTGGAGAGCTTTATCTCATAAGTATGGGAATTCCCGATGATGGCATGATTGATATGGATAAAGAATTTCGTGACAGCATGCAGCGGTCAAATCAGAATCAGCGAAAGCTCGATATTACCAAAGATGAAGTTCGCGAATTCGATATCGATGGCGAGAAAATTAAATTCAACTTTGCGGTAGGGACTGACAAAAGCGGGAAAGAATTCCATCAGGTTACAGGAGTCTTCCCTGGTAACCAGGGAGCGGCCTTCCTGTTAATACAGATCTCCAGTGAAAACTACAATGAAGAAGAAATTGTCAGCATAATTGAATCCATCAAAATCCCGGCAATGGCGCCCGCAGCCGAGAAAGAACCTGCCACGGAACAGGCGCCTCCAGGTGAAACGAAACCGGAACCGGAAAAGCAGCCTGCGACAGACTCAGAATAAGCAGAGCAGACTTCAATACCACGACTCGATCAATTGGATCGAGTCGTTTCTGTTTCAGAGTCACGGTGCCGAGATAATTTTGACCTGGGGAGGATGAGCGTAGTCTTCCCATAAACGTTGATCCTGTTCCGCATTTGGCTTGCCATCATGCACGTAATAGCGATAGCGTGAGACAAACGATTTCCCCGGCTCAATGATAAATGGATCCAGAGAGGCAACAGCAAAACAGAAGTAAGGCATCGTCGGATGCAGCCTGACAGGTTGTGGAAACCGGAAATTTCCCGGATGATTCAGAATGGCGATCCCCGCTGTCTCGGCTCCCAACCGGCCATACATCTCGACCCACGACGGCCGCGACTGATTGCCTGTCAGCTTATCCTTTCCTTCGCTGGTCAGATAGTTGTAAGCATCCGCTCCATGCCAGTCTGCATGACCACGGACTGTCATGCCTCCATAATGGATCTTATCGATCGTGACCGGCTGGTCAGTCGCACATTTCTGGTTTGACCTGATATCGAACAGAAACTGCTCATCCAGCGCATACACCCGCACCTGCCAGACCTCTTTGAGCATCGTCACGGGACCAGATTTTTTTGTCAGATCAATATGGTCGATCGTTGTCGTAAAGGATCCAAAAACCGGACCTCCGGAAAAGGAATTGACCTGATTGTGCTCCACTTTTCCCAGCTGCGACTTTTGATCCCAGCCATTATTCTCGCGCCCCTCAAACAGGATTTTACGCCACGACAGCATGATGCCATGCTGATGCGGATGATCGGGATTGAAATCATCAGAGATCACTTTTCCCGAAGGCGTATAGAGGGGATGTATGTAACCGCTTTTATCGTAATAGGCCTCGTCCCGTTTGGGTGCTTTCACAATCGCATGGTTGTAGGTCAGTACCGGTTTCTCAGCGACTTTCACATTCAAATGTTCGCCATCATCAATTACGGTGACCTGCTCTTTCTGCTGACTGCCAGGCCCGCCAGTCAGGAGTTGGTATTTTCTGGTCGCGCCCGCGGGTAGTAAGTCCCGCATAATCCAGACCAGTTCTTTCTGCTCTCCTGCCTGTCCGATCTGAACAGGGATTTCCTGCTTCTTATCCAGACGAAACAGTGTCAGATGTTTCTGATTCTTAAACATGTCAGGTACAGGCATGCTGACCACACAGTTTTGACGTGCCTGATTACCTGCAGCCACTTCCAGATATACGCCGGGGCCCGCTTCTGAAACGGCGAGCCCTCCCATTAAAATCGCCACCAGGGTTGTCAGGTTAAAAACCAATGCCTGATTGATTGTTCGAATTTTCATATTAGACTGTATCCAGTTTTTCTGTAGCGTCTCCAGGCCCATTTGGACCGAGTATATTAGATTTACAAACGCTATGGTTAAATGTGATGCGTTCTAGAGAGTCCACCCTGAGCGGTATTCGCGTTGTAGATATTTGGCTGCTTCGGGAGCATTCACGACCTGCATGGCTTCTGCATCCCATTCCACTTTTTTGCCAACTCGAAAGGCCAGATTTCCCAGTAGAATCGTTTCGGTCAGAGGGGCGGCATAATCAAAATGGCACAATGTCTTGCCGTTCCCTTTACAGGCTTCATACCATTCCATGCGATGATTGCCAATCGCATCTGGAATCGTTTTTTCGGGTGGCTTGAAGCCGACATATTTTTCCTCAGGCATTAAGATCCGCTTATTGTAATCCGCAGCAAGCATCCCCGATTCTCCGACAAAAAGAATCCCGGCTGCCCAATCAGGGCCCCCCAGGTCGAGAACAGCCTGGGGAGTATTACGGCCATGAGACCAGATCACTTCTACCGGAGGCATCGAGCCTCGTGCAGGGAACTGCCAGTGACAGTCAAGCCAGAAGGGAGTGGAATCGGGATGCAACTCTGGTCCTTTTGTTTCCACTGTTGTGGGATACTGCAGGTTGAGAGACCAGAAGATCAGATCCATATAGTGGCAACCCATATTCCCCAGGGTTCCGTTGCCGAAATCCCACCAGTAGTGCCAGTCGTGTGGATGATAACAGGGGTGAAAATTCTGCATGGGAGCCGGACCGACCCATAAATCCCAGTTCAAAGTTTCAGGAATCTGCTGTGGACTCGTGGGACGATCAACGACACGCTGGTATCGTCGCCAGCCACCAGGTTTTCCAAACCAGACATGTACCTGTTTAACATCGCCAATCGCGCCTGACTGGATCAGTTCGACAGTCCGGCGGTAATTATCTCCTGCGTGATTCTGAGTTCCCATCTGCGTGACGACTTTTTGTTCTTTCGCCACGCGTTGCATCTCACGGACTTCATGGATGGAATGAGCCAGGGGTTTTTCACAATAGCAGTGTTTGCCACGACGCATCGCATCAATGGCAATGGTCGCATGCGAATGATTAGGGGTGGTCACGACCACGGCGTCAATCTCTTTATCAAGCTGATCCAGCATCACACGAAAATCGGCATAGGTTTTCGCTTTGGGATATTTTGCTGCGTATTTCGCCGTGCGCGCTGAATCGACATCACACAGGCCGACAATGTTCTGACTGGAAACCAGCCCCAGATTCGCATTCCCCTGGTTCCCCAGACCAATACAGGCAATGTTGAGTTTCTCATTGGCTGATTTACTTTCTGCCGCCAGGGAACTCCCCCCGAGCCAGAGCCCGGCACTTCCCAGTACCGAATCTCGTAACATTTTTCGACGCGTGATTTTGGAATCAAATGACATTGATTTAAGGCCTCTCATTACATTCAGATCTGCAGATCGGGTTGATCTTCTATTCTACATCGATTTCAGGACAAAATGAAATTCGTTTTCAGAGTCCTGGCTGACATTTTCCTGTAGTTCGCTTTCCGAGTTGTATTTCGCAGGTATGTAGGATTCCATAATATCCTCACCGAACTCTTTCCCTTTTTTACCGGTCTTTCTAGCCGCGGAGATGATTACTTTTTTTGTACCGACAGGACACTGCACATCAAATTTCCCCTCCCGAATCTGTCCGGCTGCTGCCGGCCCTGCCCCATCGGTGGGCTCAAAAATAATATCGCCGACCGGAATGCTATTCCCGTCCAGTGAAACAGTCCCTTTCACTTCAACCATTTCCGGTCCACTGTTCCCCTGCGATCCACAGCCTGTGATAACCGACAGATTCAGAAGTAACAATAACAGATAACAATATGCATTGATTCTAGAGTTAAAAATGGCTGACACCTCGATCAGTAATGAAAATTTTGCCCAAACACTTCTTCACAAATAATAATATTTCAGAATCAGTGAAAACGGTAACTGATTAAATTCGACTTGACTTCATCCTGCATCGAAACAAGATAAGCGTTTAACTGTGTCGCGCGCGTGACCAGTTTACAGTGCACTGAAACACCGGCCAGTTGTTCAAAATCTTCACCGCAAATGAGCCTGTTTTTTCCAGATTTGCACTGCCTGAAACGACACCCGTTCGTGATGTATGCCTGCGGGTCGCCACACTTCGCAGTACTTCGTCCCGGTAACGCCCCGGTAACGCCCGGCATCGCGCCGGTATCAACCTGTATCGCCACAGTTTTTGATTCATCTCCTCTTGACCCCCATATGCCCTTTCCGAAAATACTCCCTCATGCGACGGAATACAGAAATCAGACAACGCATCAAACATAAGTAGGTCCTTCAAAATCGACAAAAGCTCAATGTCCTCACACGCCCCGGGTGGCAAAGTTGGCTTGTCCAACGATCCCCAAAGAAGCAGCCCCCCTGAAGCCAGGGTAAGCCCGAATACAATTCGGGCCGAGCGCAGCGAGCAGGAGGTTGCAGTTGCCACGGACAATCTGGAACCGGACTCACCATTCTCATTCGACACGGCCGGACAAGCCGGTCCGTGGCACACGGAAACCTTTTTATTGATTGCAATGTGTCCTACTAAATCAGACGTGTGTGTGTATGTGCCTCTGTCGGATTGCCCGACAGTGCTGGTGCAAACATCCCCTTACACGATTCACAAAGTATTATAAAAAATGTGCCCCAACCCCACGCAGATAAATATTCCAAACTACTAAACACAGACCACATGTGGAAACAAAACAATCAGTTTTTGATATTCGAGCTGATTACCTCATTCACAATGAAAACCAGGTCTAAAATTCTCCCAGCACTTCTCCGCCAGCTCGAGTCCCCAGATGACGAAACGTAGCTGTATCGACATTGTCGGAAATGAACCGCACCGCACCGTCTGCCAACAGAAAATGGGCTCCCCCTGTATGGCGACTGCGTGCATAAACGGCATTGTCACCGCTGGAACAGGTGGTACTGATGGGTGCATAATCTCTGTGGTAACCATAGGTCACGGTATCAGGTACTGAAGTATTCGGGCCCTGCAGCGTAGTAAACGTCCCCCCACCCACATATTTTGTCCCCCAGATCCTGCCGCGCAGGTCGCCAATCGTCAGACAGTCTGCAACGGAACTGCCACCTGCGACATCGGGAACCAGATTGATTTCCCCGGCGGCAATGGTATTGGACGTGCCATCGGTCACATCCCTCATTTGGACTCGCGATACATAAAAGAACATCCCGTTCAATTTTGGAAAAGTCCCATCTGCTCCCTGTGTGGTCGAGCCGGAGCAGAGTAAATAATTCGAATAAAACGTACTCTTCTGGCTGCCGATTTTGCCACTGTTGGGATCGGAAGGACACATAAACACCGGCACTTTAACTGATCGCTGCGGATGGGAAGCAAAGTCACTCACAGTACCTGATTGAAAACCGTCTTTCAGCTTATCGTACAATGGTGCCTGGTCAACATAAGGCAAAACCATATGAAACCAGGACTGCCGCGCATGATTCTGTCCTGTATAGGAGGTAGTATTCACGCCGCAAACGGTCGCAAAAGGAAAAACTCGATGTGAATCGTGATAATTATGCAGTGCTATTCCCAGCTGTTTCAAATTATTCTTGCAGGTACTTCGTCGGGCAGCTTCCCGGGCCTGCTGGACCGCGGGCAATAATAACGCAATCAGGATCGCAATAATGGCAATGACGACCAGCAACTCAATTAATGTAAAACCCTTTCGTACTCGCTGTTGAAATACCATAATTTCTCTCTTCATATAGAATTTTGAACACGGGAATTAAAAACAGTAGGAAGTCAATAGAGCGATTTGTCTCATCGACCAGGGGAGTTCAGTCTGTGGGGCTTAGTTGGAGGATTGAACGATCACGCGAAATTCATCAACGAAACGTTCGCCTGAGAGCAACATGAAGGAAAGTGTTCGCCGATCGGGCGAGATCATGACTTCGTCATACCGGGCTTTGGGGTCTTTACCCCCTGTATCGGTTTCAGTTCCCTGGTGAACGAATACACGATTCGAATCTTCCAGACAGAGCGGATGAAACAAACGATCGGTCTGGGTGAGATATGTTTTATCCAGGATGACGCCCAGTATGGGCCGATCAAAGTGTATTTCTCCCTGCACCGGAATAAAGGTTCCTTCCTTTTCAGCAGGATCATAATAGACCCGGTAGCAGTCCACCTTCGTCCCTGCGGATATCATGCCAGATCTTTGCACCGGTTTGGTTTCAGATGGATTCGTCACGAGGCTCAATCCACTTTTCAATGAGACCTGCATCCGTTCCGGAAAAACAAAAGCGAGGCCATCATGTTCGAAGACCTGATATTTCCCCGTGGCCAGTGCATCAGGCATTTTCTCCTGCAAAACCACTGATTCAGAATAATGAAGAATGCCACACTTTTCAGCGAGAGAGAGAGTATCAGGCGCTTCTGCGATTTCATTTTTAACAGAGTCGATCGTAGCAGAATGATGTTCTGAGACCTGTTTACTCGACTGAATCCCTCCCGCTCGATTCATCAGCGAGGCAATCACTTTCCCCCGGTAAACCTGAATCCGCGTGTCAAGTTTTTCGACGGTCTGCACTGAAAACAAAGTTCCCAGGTCAATCACTCGACCATGAGGCGTGTCCACCTGAAATCCGATTCCGGACTGGGGAACGTTAGCAATAAAACTCCCCTGCTGTAAATGCATCGAATTATTACCCGTCACTTCATACGAAGCCGGTGCAGAAATAAGAACCTTCGCGCCCGTGGGAAAATGCAACTCGGCAGATCCCTCATTGAGAGTCTGTTTGATATGATTTTCCACCGGTTCACCAGAACTGAAAACAACCCCTTTGGAAGTCGTATCCAGGGGAATATTCGAGAAAGACTGGTAAAGAAAATACCCTCCCAGCAAAAGAAATAAGCTGCAAACGGAAGAGACGACAGCAGCGGTGACCATGCTCTTACTTTTGATAAAGACCGGTTCAGATCCGGACAGCGCAGTATGCTGATCTGGATCCGTCTGCGCTCGTTCCAAGGCAGCTCCCCACTCAGCCAGAACCAGATCATCGCTGGCAAATTTGATTAAACGTTCCGCCAGTTCAGGTTCATTACACAGCCGTTCCTCGAAAACCTGGAGCTCCTCCGGCGACAGCGACCTGTCGAGATATTCCTGTAACAGCCGGTCATCGTTTAGCTGAATCATTCGACAGATTCCTCCAGGAGTCGTTGCGCAATGCAGTCTCTCAGGATGGCGCGAATGCGATGAACCCTGGCATAGAAAGCAGTCACCTTGAGACCAGACTGGGCAGCAATCGCTCCCAGGCTTTCACCCGAATTGTCATAACACCGTGCAATCAGTGTTCGGCTCACCTCGGGCAGACGATCCAGACATTCCAATAACTTCTCTCGCCTGGTTGAAACAGGTTGCTTCTGCTCCACCCGCTCTGCTGCTTCCGCAAGAACAGCAATCAACTGCGGGTTCACAGGTTTTTCCCGCTCATAATTTCGGTAATACGCGAGAACGCGACGAAACGCGATTTCACGCGCCCAGGGAAAAAAACCGGATTCTGCCTCCAGCTTGGAAAATGATTCGACCACCGCAACTGACACTTCCTGAAAAATGTCATCAGCGTCAGAACGGTTGCGCACACTGGCATGAATATAGGCATATAATGGTGCCTTATATTGCAACAGCAGCTGAGCAGCATCTGATTGAATATCCATATCAGTAGACATAAGTCGCTTTCGATGAAGTTAAGCTTCCTGATTTATAGAGGAATCAAATCCGTATTTTTTTACGCACTATTTTGAAGATTATTAAAAAATCAACAAAATAAGATGTTTTACCAGAAGAGAAGCAGGGCGTCCTGTGAATCACGGTTTCTAGAGCGCATCACATTTTGGTAGAGCGTCACCCAATCTGATATACCCGGGCCAAACAGCCCTGGAGACGCTACAGTAAAACTGGACACAGTCTATCTGACCGTTCATGAAAAAAGGCAGACAGGTCATATACCTGTCTGCCTTTCACAAATTATTTCATTCACCTGGCAGCGAATCAGGAAGCTTTCATCGCTTCAGCCAGAATCTTGGAAGTACTTTCCCGCATGATGCGAGGATCGACCATTTCGCCTTCCTGCAGAGTTGCACGAACCTGTTTACCAGAGATGAAAACCGGTTTTTCTTCAGAATGGTTTTCCATCAGGTCAACGCGGCCCAGTGATTCATAGTAGGCAGCAAACCCAACATTGACCGGTTCAATCAGCAGTTCACCAGCAAGGTTGTTGAAGATTTCCTGGGCGTCGAAGTCACCCCAGATGGCTGTTCCATCTGCGTAGGGTGCATCAGCGTGCTTACGACCGATGACAATGTTGGTATAGCCCATGTTCTGACGGTAAATGCCGTGCATGACCGCTTCTTTGGGTCCGCCATAAAACATTTTGATATCCAGGCCGAGCAGTAAAACACGATCGGGAGGCGTATCGTCGCGAGGTCCCCAGAGTTCAGGATCACTGTCGCCTTCCCCGAGTTCGCGATTTTCAATCAGCTTCTCATAGGTTTCCATGCGGATTTCAGCACTGACGTCATCGCTCTTGGTTTCACCGATCAGCGGATTCAGCACAGCGCCGGCATTTTTGCCCGCTTTCAACAATGATTCCAGGCCGTAAACGAGTGCATATTCGTGGGCACGATGCAGTGGGTTACGTGTCTGAAATGCGACGACGGCATCCCACCCTTTTTCAGCAATCAGGGCACGGACTTCACGAGGAGTGAGAACGTATTTTCCGAAAGAGCTGTTTTTGGGCTGAGGCAGAACACGAATTTCTCCACCAATCAGGTGGGTCTTATCAGCGTCCCCTTCCAGAACCATGGCAGCACCGGGATGATCGGTACGCTCAGTCTGATACACACTCTTGATGTACTTGGGCTTATCCCATTCGAATACATCCGTAATATCCAGGGTGGCGACAATCTCTCCCTCTGGATTGGTCAAAGCAACTTTCTGTCCGCTTGACAGTGTGGCTGCGAGTTCTGACGTCACGGGCAGGGAAAGTGGAATGGTCCAGGCGTACTGCTTGCCGTTGACTTCGATGCAGGCTTCATCCAGAACGCGATTAAAAACGTCTCCATTCATCGGCCCGGTCAGAGGGCTGAGCGTACCATCGCCCAGACGATATACGGTTGACAAATCAGCCGCAGAAACAGGGACCTGGGGAAGTCCTGCTGCTTCAGCTTTGAAGCTGTCAATTTCGCCAGCAGGCACTGTACAACAGACAGGTTCGCTCAAACCTCCATGAGGGGCAATAAGATCGGCCATTGTTTGAATTCTCAATATTTACAAAAAGGTTCCAGAAGCAACGCCAACCGTTGGGCGTTTCCAGTTGCGAAATTAGGGAAACGCAGAGAAAACTTCAAGCAACAGACACGCGGATTCACCGAATTCAAAAAACTCTCTTGTTTCAGCAGGATTCTCGCTGTATTCAACCTCTTAAACCAGCCTGCTTCATCAATAAATCAGTCGCCGTGTAAGCTTCTCGCACCCATTCCTCAATTTTGTCTGGTTCGGGAGAATATTCCAGTTCCAGCGAGATGGCTCCGGGAATGTGTAAATCCCGTATCTCATTCAGGTAAGGTTCAAACGGGACCACTCCCCGGCCAGGAGGCAGATCGCCGTGGACTTTGCCGTCGCAGTCCGAAATATGGACATGAATCGCCTTATTCTGCAGTTTCCGGAGCTCCACTGGCTCCACATTCGCTAACAGGAGGTGTGAAACGTCGATATTGGCTTTCAACGCCCCATGATCGACTTCATCTACAAAACGTACCATCGTATCCACGCTATTCAAAAGCGAAAGGGGAAAGGGCTCCAGCTCCAGAGCGATTTGCAGCCCCAGTGCGTCAGCGTAGTCCGCCAGTTCCCGACATTGATTGACACCAAGCTGCCACTGCTCTTCAGGAGGGATGACTTCACGGTTCCAGATGTACTCACCAAGTACCAGTAACAGATTCTGCGCTTCGTATTCATAGCACAGATCCAGATACGCTTTGACGCGTTGCAGATGAAAACGCTGGACGCTCGGATTAAAATCGATCAATCCCACGGCGACACAGCAGACAGAGACAATCGGCAGTTCGAGGCGGTCACAGGTATCTTTGACCAGTTTTCGTTCTCGAATTTCCGCATCTAACGGGTCGATAAAGATATCGACGCAATCAAAACCGATCTCTTTTGTTTTCTGAAGCCCCCAGGCGGTATCGCGACCTGCCTGCGCCCAGGCGGAATTAATCATCCCCAGTTTCATAGTCTGCCTCTCATTCCGTTTCAATCTTAATCGATTTCATGTCATATTAAGATAACAGCCCGCTTGCAGAGGGAAAAGTCATTGATCAGAATGAGCATTCAACTCTTCGATTGAAACCCAATTCCGAACAGGCTGAGTACTCATGGATCTGAAATTAACGGGAGCCTCTGTCGTCATTACCGGCGGGGCCAGCGGCATCGGCCTGGCGACGGCCCGCGCATTCGCAGCGGAAGGCGCGCAAATCATTCTCTGGGATCAGTCTGACCAGGTTTCTGAAATCGCACGACAAGTGAGTGAAGAAACAAGAGAGAGCGTGACTGGCTTTCAGGTTGATATCACTGATTTTTCGGCAGTTCAGAAAATCACAGAGCAGACATTAAATCATGCCTGCAAGCTAACGCACCTGGTACATGCCGCTGCCATCGGTTCCGGTAAGTTTGGGTTTCCCTTTACGAACCTGACACCCGCAGACTGGCCGCGTGTTTTTGAAGTCAATATGCAGGGTATGGTTCACGTCGCACACGCCGTGGCTCCCGTCATGCAGAAAGCTGGAGCGGGGAGTATGATATTTATCAGTTCCATCGCCGGACAGATTGGCTCCCAGACAGATCCCCCCTACAGTGCTTCCAAAGCAGCCAACATCAATTTTGCGCAATGTCTCGCAAAAGATCTGGCACCGCTGGGGATTCGCGTGAACTCGGTCTGCCCCGGCATGGTGCAGACGCCACTCAATCAATCGGTCTGGCAAGCCTGGAATGATCGTCAGGCTCCCGAAAATCAGAAATCATATGCGGACTGGGCAGGAGAAAAGATCAGGCAACTCGTACCACTTCAACGCTGGCAGACACCAGAAGACATTGCTGACATGATCGTCTTTCTCAGTTCCGATCGGGCAGCCCAGGTAACAGGTCAAACCATTAATGTAGATGGCGGGTTTGTCATGCACTCGTGATCCAAAAAATAAAGCCCCTCGCAAATCGATTCGCAAAAAACGAACCAGCATACGAAGGGCCAGATTCTAAATCTGCTGACTACTCAGCAGCTTTGTTCTGATTAGCTGATTTTGCCAGGCGTGACTTGGTACGGGCAGCAGCATTCTTGTGAATGATACCTTTCGCAGCAGCCTGATCGATCTGCTTGGCAGCAGCCTGCAGAGCCTGGGCAGCAGCCTGTGCGTCATCACCTGAGATTGCGGCACGGGCATTTTTGACTGCGGATCGTAATTCCGAACGGGTGGAACGGTTACGAAGACGACGGACATCACTTTTTCGTAACGCTCTTTTGGCACTTTTTGTGTTTGGCATGTTTCGACTTAAGTATTTTCTGAGTAACTGTTTACGATACAAACTGGCTCACGTCTATGAAGACAGTCGCCACATGAAGATCTCAGGCAGATTGAGGAGTTTAACAACCTCCCGATCGATATTCCAGCTATTTTGAGCTGCTAATACCAGCTTTTGTCAGGAATTTCGAGAATACCATCGATACGAACGAGAATCACTCATCCAGAAACCCTGCCATCAACCTGAACATCCAGCCCGGGCTCCTGATCTGGTTCAGACGGGGACACCCCCGCCCGATCATCCATCACTTTCCCCTGTGCCATCATCTTCTAACCGCTGACGTGCGTCTTTATACTCATAATCCACGGCAAGAATTTCACTGTAATGATCGTCCGCCTGTACTTTTTGACCGGATTCCTGATACAGCCGTCCCAGGAGGTAGTGCGCTTCCTTGAAAATCTCGGGTTTTTCATCGACGGAGAGTTTCGGAAGTGCTTTTTCAAACTGCCGCTTGGCAAGTTCTTTTTTGCCATCGGCGTAGAAACACTTCCCTAATGCGACGAGCGCATCGGAACTGATGCGGGAATCTTTCACCGACTGTTGCAGTAATGAGATCGCGGGCGACCATTTCTTCAATCGAATAAATCGCTGTGCCAGCTCATACTTGATTCTCATGTCCGCAGGATAACGTTCAACGCGCCGGGTAAAGATTTCGATTTCCCTTTTGATCAGTGCCTTGCTGATCAAAGTGACCTGTTTCTTTGCCTCTGCATCTTCACGATCACGATTAAAGACATCTTTCGCAGCCGTGAGTTTATCGCGTAACAGTTCCAGTTGAATATCTTCGATCTGTTCGCCGATGTTAGAATCTTTCCCGGATAGCTCGTATGCCTTCTCGTAATGCGTTTTGGATTCAAGCAGTTTCCCCTCCCGACGATAGAAATCGGCCAGCCGGAGATAATGGTCTTTATTTTCGGGCTCTTTGCGGATGGCGCGTTGCAGGTCCGCTTCCTGGGACTGTCCGGGCCCATCTGCCGCATTCCCTTTTTGGGCCTGCTGTCGTTGCTCGCGGGTGGCGCGACCTTCGTCATAGGCTGATTGTTTCTTGACCCCACTCGATTTCTCTGCGCCTTCATAGCCGCCTCGAACCCGGGTCTCGGTCGCCATCAGCGAGGTCACTTTAGACCGGGCAACGCCATCCATCGGATCCAGTTTGAACGCCATTTCCCAGCATTCCCGGGCCGACTTGAACTCCCCTTTTTCTTCGAGCAGTTCCCCCAGTTCGGTATAATACCCTTTATTGGACTTATCATTTTCAAGCGCATTCTTGAATCCGAAAATGGCAGCATCTTCGTAACCCAGGTTGGCACAGGCTTCCGCCATATCGGCATTCAATCCCGGGTCCCAGGGATTCAGCGACAAACCTTCTTCTGCCAGTTGATCCACGGCTGCCCAGTCTTTTTTGCGTCGGGAATTTTTGATTTTCGTTTTCAGACCAGCCAGTTTCAACATCCCCATTTTCGAGCCGGACTGATTATCACCGTACTTTTTACGCTCGGCCCCCCGCTTCGTCTGTCGATACAAGAGTGCTTCCGGCTCCAGTTTCACGGCGGTCGTGAACATCTCGATGGAATAATCCCAGTTCTCTTTCGAGAGGGCCTCGTTGCCCCGTCTCCAGCAGTCTGCAGCGATCTTTTTATTTCTGTCCGATGTCATTTGCTCTTCCGCTGTTAACCAGATTCTCAAATCAAAATAATGAGTGCAATGACACCTACCTCGAATCCGTCTCGTACCGATTCGCTGGGCATGACCGCACTTCCAGTGGTTACATTTCCTTATGCACCAGTGTTACATCTTACAAGATTTTTTAACACCTTGCCATCACAAGTTTTACTTAATTTTAATACACACTCGTACCGTTCACACCAGAAACCTCTACCCGGTACTTGCATCTCTGATCGCCGAAACCCACAATAGATTTCAAACCGTGAGCCTGTCTGGCTCCGCACTCCACTCATGAAACAGATTCATCATCCGAGTCAATCAACGCCTATTGGAGAATACCATGAAGCAGTTTTCGATTTGCGCCCTTTCAGGCTGCTGTGCTCTATTCCTTTTCACACACCTCGGTCATGCAGACTCCAAGTCTCCAAAGTGGGCTGCCACAAACGTTAAACAGGCAGGACCTGACTTTCAGAAACAGGGAGAATACTCGGGAATAATCGGTGCAGGTGACGAAGCCCTGAAATACGGAGTTCAGGTCATCGCACTGGGAAATGGAGAATTCGAGGCAGTCGGTTATCCCGGCGGCCTGCCCGGTGATGGCTGGAAACAGGAAGAGAAAGTAAAAGCCAAAGGGGAATCCAGAGGCGGAGTCATCAGTTTCGTCTCTGAACACGGACGAGGTGAACTGGGTGATGAAGAAATGACGCTGTTCGACTCAGAGGGCAATGAGGTCGGCGTGCTGGATAAAGTGCATCGAAAAAGCCCCACACTCGGTAAAAAAGCGCCGGAAGGAGCCACTGTCCTGTTTGACTCAGACAAGGCAGAACAAACGGTCAAGAATTTTGAAAACGGCCAGATCACCAAAGAGGGACTGCTGAAAGAAGGGGTCACCAGCAAAAAGAAATTCAAAGATGGTCACCTGCACCTGGAATTTCAGCTCCCCTTCATGCCACAGGCTCGCGGACAGGGGAGAAGTAACAGTGGCTGCTATGTGCTGGGCCGCTATGAAGTGCAGATCCTCGATTCGTTCGGCCTGGAAGGCAAAGACAACGAATGCGGCGGCATCTACAAACTGGGTGCTCCGAGCGTTAACATGTGCTTCCCACCACTGGCCTGGCAGACTTATGATATCGATTTCCAGTCGGCAAGATATGACAAAGATGGTAACAAAACAGCCAAAGCACGCATCACAGTCAAACACAATGGGGTGACCGTACAGGACGATCAGGAAATTAATGAACCAACTCCGGGCGGCACCAACAAGGACGAATCCATTGCAGGCCCGCTGTTTCTGCAGAACCATTCCAATCCGGTCCGTTTCCGAAATATCTGGGTAGTGGAAAAGTAACAGACGCGTCTTTTTACCGCATTCACTCCCTGATCTTTCTTAACCAGAGGCCACACCCAGATGACAGACACGGACAATCTGCCCGCGGAAAGTACAGAATCGGCACTTAAGACCAGACTCTGCCTGATGATGTTTCTGCAGTACTTTGTACAGGGATGCTACCTGCCGATCATTACACTGTATCTGATTCAGGCTTTGGGCTTCTCTGCCTGGCAGATTGGTGTCTTTGGGGCAGCGCTCGCCGTGGGTCCCTTACTGGCCCCCTTTCTGTTCGGTCAGATCGTCGACCGGCACTACGCCACAGAACGCGTGCTTGCGTTCTGTCACTTGTCAGGTGGCATCATCATGCTGGCGCTGTTCGTACAACAGAGCTTCTGGCCGGTCGTCACCCTGGGTGTGTTGTATTCCGTTCTGTATGTTCCCACCATGATGTTGACGAACTCGTTGTCCTTTCAACACCTGAAAGACAGTGATAAGGAATTTCCCCTGATCCGCTTGTGGGGCACGATCGGTTTTGTCGTTCCCGCCTGGATTGCAGAAGGAGTCTTTCTGGCGAATCTGGAAGGTGAGGCGCTGAATACAGGTCGGGGCGTCGTACTGGCCATGGCTGGAGTGGTCGGCCTGTTGATGGCTGCCTACTGTTTAACACTGCCTCATACCCCACCTGTGAAAAGTGACAAGAAAGACCTGGCACCGGGGAAAGTCCTCAAAATGCTCCAGTACCGCCATTTTCTGGTGCTGGTGATCGTCGCCTTTATCATTTCGATTGTCCATAAATTCTACTTTCAATGGAACAGTCCGTTCCTGAGTGCGGTCCTCAAGCAGGCAGATGTCACCGGTGCCTGGGAACAACGCATCAGTTCCATCGGGCAGGTTTTTGAAGTGCTGGTGATGGCGGTCCTCGGTTTCGGGATCAAAAAATACGGATTCAAAACGGTGATGCTGGTTGGCCTGCTCTCCTACCTGGTACGCAGTCTCATCTTTGCCTACGCTTCAACAATTGGATCCGTCGTCATCGCCAAAGGGTTTACTGTCGCCATTGCACTCACCTGCCTGGGTCAGGCCATGCATGGTCTCTGCTTCGGCTGCTTTCTGGCCGCCGCTTATATTTATGTCGACAAGGTTGCGCCCCTGGATGTACGTGGCAGCATGCAGACGTTTTTCGGAACGTTCGTGTTCGGCCTGGGAATGTTTGCCGGAGGATTTATCAGCGGAACGATCGGCGACTATTTCACTTCCACTGGAAAAGATACCCTGTTGCGCACGACGTTCAATATCCCCTCTCAGACGGGCATCATCGAATTTACGCAGAGAAACCTGGCTGGCGAAACGTCACAGATGCTGAGAGACTGGCCGGGAATCTGGCTCAGTAGTGCTGCGATTGCCTTATTTGCCACGCTGATGTTCTGGGTATTGTTTCCCAAAACAGACACATCTCAACGCATGGCGCATACAGAAGACCTGGGATAAAATTAAATCAATGCCCCGGATCAGGACTCGGTTCGAACAGCAACAGCACTGCAGACACTACCATAAACCAGGACGCTGACTTGATGCCTTTTCATATTGCCGAACATCAACTGATTGGTGGAACCGTTTTGGTTCTGTCTCTGATTGGATTGATCAAAGAACAGTGGTTTCTGGCCAATACCCGCAAGGGACAAAGGCTCACGCATTCCTTTGGACCGGCACGCGCACTCTGGATCCTGCGCGTGATATTTCTCACCGGCATCCTGTTTGGGGGAGCACTGGCCGCGGGATGGATCCAGCCCATTCAATGGGAATGATGCGAATAGAGTCTTTACACACACTGAATCCGACTGCCAGATTGGCACGTCCCCAGGTAGAAAACATGACGGCAACGATATGCCAGATTGACATTCACCAGCACTTCCCTGCTTTCTTCCACAAACTCCATTCCTGTCTAATGCCTTAAGCATCATACACTTACAACCTCTGATACTTAAAAACACTAACTCTCATCAAATGGTATGCCCTTTGCTTATAATCCAGACAGTTATATTACACTGAAGACTAAGGATTGAGGAAGATGCCAATATTTCGCTGGGACCAGTCATGGAGTCCATTACGAGACCTGGAGCGTGAAGTTGATCGCCTGATTCAGGGCGTTGAATTCACTGTTCAGGGCATTCGTATGCCTCGCCAGTATCCTGCCGTCAATATATTTGAACTGGAGCATGAGTTCCTGATCACGGCTGAGTTGCCAGGAATGCAGGTTCAGGATCTGGAGCTGACGATTGCCAATGGTGTGCTGACACTGAAAGGTCATCGGGATTCTCCGGTTGTAGACAATCGAGATATCCCCGAAGAGCGATTTCGACGCAGAGAGCGTACCTTTGGTGAGTGGCAAAGATCGATCAGTATCCCTGATCGAATTTCGGACGAGCAACTCTCCGCCGAATTCAATGATGGTGTGCTGAAAATTCATCTTCCCAAACTGGAAGAGGAACTTCCCCGCCAGATTCCTGTGAGTTCAGGAGAATAGGACAGAGCAATGAGCCGACAACACAGCGATGATGAACCAAGGGAACTCTCCACTTCGGAGCAGTTTGTTTTTACACCTCCGATTGATATCTATGAAACCGACGAAGGTCTTGTACTCTACGCGGATCTTCCCGGCGTTTCGGTCGGATCGCTGGAACTTCAGGTTCAGGACAATAAGTTGACGCTCCTGGGAAAAGTCGAACCGCAAATCCCCGAAGGGGCACGTCCCTTACATAAAGAATACGAAGTCGGCAATTATCTGCGGTCCTTTATTCTGAGTGGAGAAATTGTTCACAGTGAAATCGAAGCCAAGCTGTCAAACGGTGTCTTGCGGATATTTCTTCCGAAAGCCCCGAAAGCAGAGCCGCGCCGCATCCAGGTGAATACAGGCTGAGCTGCGTCTCACAACTCTTCTCATACTTCACTTTCGGCCAGCCTGCGTTTTCTGCACACTCTCGCTCTGCAGGGAAGAAGGCCGTAAATCTTCTTCTTTGATCAGCCGCTGATTGAGCTGCTGCAGTTCGTGGGCTTCTTCACGCTTCCCCGCTAAACCGGCTGCGCGCGCCAATGCTGTGACATAGCGTCTGTCTGTCTGTTGAGTCGCATACAGAGGCTTTAACAGCGCGTAAGCCTGCTCACCTTTTCTCTGATAAATCAGCAGGTCGGCCTTCAGCAACAGGCCTTCCAGATCCTGAGGATCGATACGCAATGCCTGATCAATATACGAAATCGACTGCTCGATGTTTCCCTGGTTTCGATTGATTAAAGCCAGATACCGTAGAGCTGTAGACGAATCGGGCTTTTCGGCAAGACACCATTTTGCTTCTCGCGTCGCTGTTTCCAGGTCGCCCGAATATAAAGCCGCATATGCCAGATTCAAATGAGCTTCAAACAAACCGGGGTCCTGATAGAGTACCTGTTTCAAAGGCCCTGTCATTTCAATGGTGCGTCCCGCCTGCTTTAATATTTCAGCGACCAGCAGATAGTCTTCTGCCTGCTCTCCCCCCAGAGCGATATTACGCCTGGCGTATCTCAGCGCCCGGTTCGATTTGCCTTGTTGAAACAATAATTCTGCCATACTTTTCTGAAAACGACGTTCTTCAGGAAACTCGCGCACCAGAATGATTAACGCCGAGGTCGCCCGATCATCGAGCCCCTGCTCCAATGCAATCTTCGCGATTGCTTCGACCGCCTCGTAATAGCGAGGATGCCGTTCCGTCACATGCGAAAAGTTTTCCAGAGCCTGGTAAGGAGCACGATCCTGAATCAGTTCTCCCAGTTGAAAATGAGCAAATTCGTCATCGGGATACTCCTGCAGATAGGCAATCAGTTCTTTACGCTTTGCCTTTTCTGATTGCCGGGATTCCTGCTCCGAAACGGCAGACAGATCAGACCGGGAATCCCCTGATTCCTCCTGAAGCAGGAGAAAGAGTAAGAGCACGATGCAGCCACCAGCCAAAATCAGGGAACCACTTGAGAAGAAGGGGTTTCTCTTCTGCTGAGCAAAGGGATTTGTCATATTTTCAGGATCGGTCAGGCGATTCATTTTCAGGGCTGGATTTGAGACTGGTCTGGTAAAACGCTGGTTCCCTCTATCAATGTATAACGTCCTCCCGGCTGTAATCCAGTCCAGTTTTCGGTTTTCCCTCCTGGCCATCTGACTTTGACAGTGACAGGTGACCTGCAGTCTCCCAGTCCACACGTCAGCCACGCTTCATCCGCCGAAAGATAACTACTGCTCCCTTTTCTCAACCGGGTGATTTTTCGCGAGTCACAAGTCACTTCCAGAACGGCCCCGATCGCACTCCGATTGGAAGTGGTTCCCACCAGTTGCAATGCCAGGCTCGGGTGTGTTCGCTGCGAGCGGTTTTCCAGCAATACCAGTCGCTCATCCAGGTGGGAAATAGCGAGATCCACCAGTCCATCCTGGTTAAAATCAGCCACGGCACAACCTCGGCCCACCTGTTTTGTTTGGAAGAATTCCCCAGACTGCTTGGAAACATCAGCAAACCGCGAACCAGCCAGATTGAGAAATAATTGCGGCTCCTGTTCGTAGGGCTCCGTTTTCCCCAGTTGAGACAAGCGATCATGCACGTGTCCGTTCGTCACAAACAGATCTTCCCAGCCATCATTATTCGCATCCAGAAACGAAGTTCCAAAGCCAAGTCGCGCGCGGCTCGGCGATGCCAACCCCGTTTCATCAGTCACATCCAGAAAAAACAATGCGCCTTCATTTCGATAAAGTGTATTGGTTTCGCCAAAATAGTTCGTGACAAACAGATCCACTTCACCATCGCCATTATAGTCGGCTCCTGCCAGTCCCATGCCGGCTTCGCGATCCCCGGTCCGATTAAATGCCAGGCCGGCGACCAGCGCCTGATCGATAAATACACCCTGGCCGTCATTGATCCAGAGCTGATTCGCCACCGAATCGTTGGCAACGTACAGATCCATGTCTCCATCCTGATCAAAGTCAGCTGCGAAAACACCCAGCCCCTGACGTGCTGGTTCGCTGTGCAGACCTGCTTTTTGGGAAATATCCAGAAATGCCCCATTCCCCAGATTGAGATACACCACGTCATACTGCCCCGGAACGTAGCGCGGATGACAGATGAAATAAACGCGTGCCCCGTCAACCCGGCGACTGCAGATCGGATAGTGTTCCCGATCGATCTCCAGGTAGTTCACAACATACAGATCCAGCAACCCGTCACCATTCAGGTCGGCCCAGGTACAACTCGCGCCATACCCCGGATCGTCGACATGCGCAGCCGAAGAAACTTCTGAAAAAGTTCCATCCCCCTGATTGCAGTACAACAGGTTTCGTCCGAAGGCGCTCACATATAAATCATCAAAGCCATCGTGATTATAATCGCCGACAGCAATTCCCATCGAGTAGTTCAAAACCGTCAATCCGGAGACGGCGGTCACATCCTGAAACTGACTGTTCCTGCGATTCCAGTACAGACGATTTGAGAGCGCGATATCGACTGGTTGACTCTGCTTAAGTTCGACGTTACTCCACGCTTCCCCCTGTGCGCAGTACAGATCCGGATATCCATCACGGTCAAAATCAATCCAGCCGACCCCAGACCCCATCATCAGATGCAGATGTCGTTTTACCGTCACGGGAGAACGATGCTGAAAAGCAATCTGCGCAGCATTGGTCACATCCTGAAAGGAGATTGCCGACGGTTTCTCCTCTGCAAAGAGGGAGCAATTCATCAAAAAAAGCAGGAGACCGCAGAAAGCAGCCAGACAGACCGATCTGATAGTTCGATTAGAAAGGAAACTGGTCATCCACCTTCGCCTCAGAGAGTTCAACGACAAATTGAGACAGGCGGTCAACTAAGATCTGCATCAACCGCTCCCCCTTCACTGCTGTCGCCTGGTGTGGATTTCCTGACCCCGAGTTGGTCGTGAGTAAATGCCACGGACGGGTAATACTGACCCAGCCCTCATTGACTGCGGAAAAGCGAGTCGCATTCGTTGCACCGTCGTCTGCATGTAACGCACCCGTTTCTGCATCGCGGTTCACCAGCTGAGGAAAATAAGCCAGCGCCAGCGACGTTTCCATTTCCCCCGCATGATCATCCGGATTCTCGAAAATCTCCGCTTTCACATCTGCTGACGTCCCCCGAAACCAGTCTGCCAGGAAAATCTGTACTGACGTGGAACCATGTAATTCACGCAGCAGTGGTTTAAAATCATTTCCGCCATGACTGTTGAGTATCAAAAGTTTATTGACTCCATGATTCGCCAGAGAATCAACCAGATCCATAATCATTTGCCCCAGCGTCGAAGGATTCACATTCATCGACAGCGGAAAAGCCGCCTGATTGGTTTCCGTGCCGTAAGGAATCGGAGGCAGCATCACAACTTTTGCCCCCCGCTGATGCGCCGCTTCACAGACCCGCGAGCTGATGGCGTCGGCTTCGTAGGTATCGGTCCCGTAAGGCAGATGCAGATTATGGGGTTCAGTCGCCCCCATCGGCAACACGGCGACCTGGTAAGGATTCTCTTTCACATAAGCATAATTGATCTCGGACAGAACCCAGGGACGGATTGCAGATTCAGCAGACACGCGGTTTTCTCCTCACCTGTTTAGATTTGAATCGATCATTTTCAGAGTACAATCATCCTACCAGAATCTCTGGGCAAGCTCATATTCTCTTACCTCCAGATATTATAAATATATACATTCTTGCCTCACGTTTCCCTGTATTCTAATGAACAGAACCGGTATCCTGAATCTGTGACTATCTGGCAGGATCGCATATTAAGGATGAATCATGGAGAACTGGTACGTCAGACGCGATAATGAAACAGCAGGCCCACTGACTCTGGCACGGATGCGAGAACTGGTGCAGGAGGGAAAACTCCAGAAATCAGACCTGGTTCGCAGAGGTGAAAGCGGCAACTTCATTACAGCAGCTCACGTTCTGGAACTGTTTCCCGATTCAGGAGCCAGTCAACCAGCGACTCAAGCTACGGAACCACCTCCCCGTAAAAGTTATGCAGCTCTCATCTCAGGACTTCTGATTGCCGTCCTGACCATCATCCTGGCAATCGGAACGATATTCTGGCTGCAGAAAGTCGAAGCAGAGCACCGCGCAGTATCAAAAAACCATTTAAAACAAATCGCTCTGGCGATGAATAATTATCACGATACTTACAGTACCTTTCCTCCCGGTGGAACACAGACGGCAGATGGCAAACCTTATCTCAGCTGGCAAACATCATTATTACCTTATATTAAACAAGCTCCGCTTTACAACAAGGTTAATTTCTCTCAACCATGGAACCATCCACAAAACTACGTTTTGTTCAAATCTAAAGTGGATACTTATTTAAATCCGGCAATCGAACAGACCGTTTCCGCTGAAGGATTGGCCCTGACTCATTATGCAGGCAATAAACTGGTACTCAAAACTAATGGATTCATGAACTACCGTCATATTAAAGATGGTACAGCGAATACCATCCTGGCAGTGGAAGTGGCGGAAAACTTTAAACCCTGGGGCGATCCCACAAATACGGTAGAGCCTGCCGAGGTATTCGGATCCGGGAAGAAATCATCCTTTACCGGCGGAAGCCATTTTTTGATTTCCGATGGATCGGTTCGCTTTGTCACAGATCAGATTGACCCGGAATTACTCAAAGCATTGAGTACCCCTATGGGACGCGAGCGAATGGACAAATTCTGATTTTTTGTTTTCTCATTTTCTGCAGAGACGAACTGAAGCATTAAGTAATCGATCCCACCATCAAGGATTGCTGACATGGCGAACTGGTATATCTGGTACGTTACTCGCGAAAATGAAACAGCAGGTCCATTCACGAAGGAACAGATTGAAGAACAGGTTGCCCAGGGACAGCTCAAAGCCGCCGATTTGATCCGTAAAGAAGATGAAGAGAGTTTCACGAGAGCCAGCTTGATTCCCGGTCTGATTCCTGAGCTGGAAACAGAAAATCAGCCCTCAGCTGTCACCAGGCTGCTCAAGAAAATTACTTTAAAAAGAGTCGTGATCACCTTTCTGGCGGGAGTAACCACCGCTGTTCTGCTGGTGGTCTTGATTCCCTATATCTTATATCAGATTGATTTGAGTCACAGACTGGGATCGAGAAACAATATCCAGCGATTCGGACTGGCCATCCACAATTACAATGCATCACGCAACATCATGCCACCGGGCGGCGTCTTTACCCCCACAGGCGATCCCCATCACGGCTGGCAAAGCTTTATACTCCCCTTCCTCAAAACTGACTTACCAGTGGAGGAGATGACCCCAGTTAGAATTTATAACCGTATTAATTTTGATCTGCCCTGGAATAATATTTCTAATACACCCCGGTTCAAACACGAAATCGCCGAGTATCTGGTTCCTGGCGTCGGGGAAACGGTCTCCCCAGAAGGCCTGGCCCTCTCGCATTACGTCGGAAATGAATATGTAATGGTGGAGACAGGAACGCAGACTGGTAGAGAACAAATGCGTTTTCATGATATTACAGACGGGATCGCCTTTACTATTTTCGCAATGGAGACAGGGGAGCAATTCAAACCCTGGGGCGATCCGACAAATACTGCTAAGCCAATCGATTTGATAGGAACAAATAAACCCTCCCCCTTTATCGGAGGTAATCATGTGATGCTGGGAGACGGCAGGGTGCGTTTCATTTCCAATCAAATTGACCCGAAATTACTTCAAGCATTGAGCACTCCCGATGGGGGAGAAAACCTGGAAGACTATTGAAATGGAATTTCCATTTCGAAAATTGAAACCACATTCTCAGGAAAAATAATATGGCTAACTGGTATGTGAAACGCGGAAGTCAAATCGCCGGCCCCCTGACACGAGATCGCCTGAATCAGCTGGCTGCGGAAGGGAAAGTTCAAACAACGGACCTCGTCAGAGAGGATGAAGAGGGAGAATTTCATCCTGCTGCTGATGTGAACGATCTCTTCACCGGTTCGGAAACACCCGCCTGGGATGAATTTGAAGCTGGTCCGGAAACACAACCACAGTCCAGTCAAGCTTCGCCGAACAAGAGTAATACCACCTTGATCGTCATCCTGGCGGTCATCGGTGTCGGCGGCATTTTTATGGTGATGGTTTTAGTCGCGTTGCTACTGCCTGCAGTGCAGCAGGCCCGGGAAGCGGCCCGCCGATCCACTTCCAAAAATAATCTCAAGCAGATCGGTCTGGCATTACACAATTACCTCGATACTTATCGTGTATTTCCCCCCGGAGGAACCCAGACCACAGACGGCGCCCCCTATCATGGCTGGGCAACATCAATCTTACCGTTCGTCGATCAGGCCCAACTTTATAATCGAGTCGATTTCGATCAACCCTGGAATGCCCCCGATAATAACGAGCTGTTCAAACAGGAACTCCCCGTTTATCTGAACCCGAATATCGACGAAAAAGTCTCACCAGAGGGTATGGGACTTTCACATTACATCGGCAACGAACTGGTCATGAAAACAAATTCAGGAATTCGATTTCGCGATTTTACCGATGATCCGTCCAATACGATACTGGCATTCGAAGTCGGAGAAAATTTTAAACCATGGGGAGATCCGACCAATATCGCATCTCCTGCAGATCGTATGAAATCAGGAAACATAAAGGCGTTCAGAGGAGGCAGTCATGTTTTACTGGGAGACGGCAGTGTCCGCTTCGTTTCGGAGAACATCGATCCCGCGATTTTGAAAAAACTGGAAACTCCCGGTGGCGGAGAATTCATTGGTGAGTTTTGACTTCTCTCCTGAGAATCATTTTGACTTCATGACCATCTTTGACAGCAATTGAACTATGGAAAGCGAAGCTCTATGGCTAACTGGTATGTAAAACGTGGAAGTCAGGTCGCAGGCCCCCTCACTCGGGAAAGACTGAATCAACTGGCTGCGGAAGGAAAAGTTCAAAAAACAGACCTCGTCAGAGAGGGTGAAGAGGGAGAGTTTCACGCCGCTGCGGAAGTGAGTGATCTCTTCACCGGTTCCCAAACCTCCGCCTGGGATGAATTCGAGTCCGGCCCGGAAACAGAATCTCTCTCCCGACAACCCGCTCCCAAAAGCAGCAAGATGTCACTGATAATCATCCTGGCAGTGGTCGGCGTGGGAGGACTTTTTGTCGTGGGAATCCTGCTTGCTTTACTCCTACCGGCAGTGCAGCAGGCACGTGAAGCGGCACGGCGATCACAATCAAAAAACAATCTGAAGCAAATTGGCCTGGCGATGCATAACTATCATGAAACCCATAGAGTTTTACCGCCGGGTGGAACCTTAACAATTGACGGCGCACCATCGCAAAGCTGGGAAACGTTTATTCTCCCTTTCATCGATGAGGCTCCTCTCTACAATCAGATCAACTTCCACTACGCCTGGAACCATCATACTAACCAGGACATTTTCACAAAGGAGATGCCTTTCTACCTGAACCCGAATATCGAAGAAAAGGTCTCCCCGGAAGGATTGCCGCTCTCCCATTATATGGGAAATGAGTTGTTGATGGGCCCCAATCGAGGCGCCAGATTTCGCGAGGTCAACGATGGTCTGGCCAATACGATCATGGCCTTTGAAGTGGAAGAAAACTTCAAACCCTGGGGAGATCCCACGAATTTCGCTGTCCCGGCGGATCGCATCGGTCGCCCCAACCGGTCTTCCACTACAGGCGGAAACCAGGTACTGATGGGAGATGGAAGCGTCCGTTTTGTGTCAGAGAATATTGATCCTGCCGTGTTGAAAGCTTTGAGTACACCAAACGGAGGCGAACGAATCGATGAATACTAATTCCCAACAGCCCCTGGTCCAGCCAGCGAAGCCTGACAACTTCACGCCGTCTGCCAGTACCTTTTTCATTATCCTGGCTGGTTGCCTGTTTGCAGTTGGCTTAATGATTTTCCTGTTCACTCCCGTTTTCGAAAAGATGGAAATTCATAAACGCAATCTCGCCCGTCGGGCTGTTTCGAAAAGCAATTTGAAACAAATGGGCTTAGCCTTGGCCTTCTATCATAAAGAGAACCAGACGTTCCCTCCCGGCGCGACGTTCACCAAAGCAGGAACGCCTCTGCATAGCTGGCAGACCCGGATCTTGCCTTTTGTCGATCAGGTCCAACTGCATCAGCAGATTGATTTAGAGAAACCCTGGAACGATCCGGCAAATCAACAGCACTTTCAACAAACAGTCCGGAGTTATGTCGTACCCTGGAGTGAAGAAAAAATGTCGTCTGAGGGTTATGCGCTGTCTCATTATGTAGGGAACGAACTTCTGCTCAAACAGAATCAGGGGATGCCGCTCAGTCAGATCACCGATGGAAAATCGAACACGATTATTGCGGTCGATCGAGGAAATGACTTCAAAGCCTGGGGAGATCCCACCAATCTTGCCAGGCCCGCTGATATCATTGGTCCCGACAAGAAAACCCTCTTACCCGGCGGTAATCTCATCCTCTTCAGCGATGGTCGCGTGCAATTTGTTTCAAATAAAATCAACCCGCAAATCCTGAAAGACCTCAGCACCCCCGATGGGGGAGAAGCCAAATGCGAATTCTAAATCGCATTTTGACAGGGATATAACATGGACGACAAAGACCTCAACCAGGAAAACACCCCTGGCGAACAGAGTTCGTTCCTGTATTACACGGCACTCACAGGGGGTATCCTCCTGCTGGGACTTATCATCGTACCTGCTGTCCTCCCTCCGGTTGAGCAGTCGAGAGATGCGGCAAGGCGGAGTACATCAAAAAACAATCTGAAACAGATCGGACTGGCGTTCCATCTCTATCACGACCGCCATGATCTATTTCCTCCCGGCTCCATCGAAACAGCGGAAGGTCAACCCGGCCACAGTTGGCTGACTGCCATGCTGCCCTATCTCGAGCAATGGAATCTGCATCAACAGATCGATTTTAACAAAGCCTGGGATGACCCCGCCAATCAGCGTCCGTTTCAACAGTCAATCAATGTCTATCATAATCCCAAAATTCAGGAAACGGTCTCCCCCGCTGGTTATGCGCTGAGCAGTTACCAGGGAAACGAACTGGTTTTACAACCGAACCAGGGAAAACGCATCAGTGAAATCAGGGACGGGGTGTCGAACACCATTTTTGCTGTCGAAACCGGAGAAGACTTCAAACCCTGGGGCGATCCTGCCAACCTGACTAACCCGTCGCAGATGTTTGCGACCGGCAAAAATAATCCGTACGTGGGAGGGAAACACGTCCTGTTCGGAGATGGAAGTGTACGCTTTCTTTCAGAACTCACAGATCCCGCTGTGCTGAAAGCCCTCAGCACACCTGCGGGCGGCGAAAAAGTAGGCGATTTTTAATTACCAGTCAGATACAATAATATCAGGCCCTGATCCCTCAAGTAAACAGTTGAAGTCAGGAGACAGCGTCATGTCAGTCTGGTACATCAAAAGAGATGATCAAGTCACCGGTCCCTTCTCCAGAGAACAGCTGGAAGAGTTCGTGGCAGCGTGCGAAGTCCTCGAATCAGACCTGATCAGGCAGGAAGAAGGTCGAGACTTCTTTCCGGCTTCTCTGCTGCCCGGTCTGTTCATTGAAATAAATGACCCGATACAGGCCGATGAACTCCCCCGCAGCAGAGTCCAGGCACTGCTATTTGTACTGTTCCTCATTCTTGTGATTGGATTTTCGTTGCCCGCCTTCCAGCCAAAAAGAGGTTCTCGACGCTCTGTGACTAAAAATAACATGAAACAGATCGGTCTGGCGCTCCATAACTACAGTTATAACACTTCCGATTCTTCTGAAACATTTCCGCCGGGAGCGATTACCACAGCCCAGGGAACACACCTGCATAGCTGGCAGGCTTTGATCCTCCCCTATCTGGATCAGCAGTCTCTTTACAAACAGATCGATTTCAGCAAGCCCTGGAATGCCCGCGCCAACCAGAAACCGTTTCAACAGGAAGTCTCGGAATATCTCAATCCGAAAACCGAAGCCAAATTCTCTTCCGATGGTTATGCCTTATCGCATTACGTAGGAAATGAACTGGTCCTGAAACCAAATGTCGACATGCCCTTCAATGAGATTCGCGATGGGATGTCTAATACCATCCTGGCCGTGGAAATCGGCGAACACTTCAAGGCCTGGGGCGACCCGACTTCATTGACCGTCCCTGATAAAGTGATCGGCCCTGGCAGGGCCCCTCCCACAACCGGAGGAAATTATGTCCTGTTTGGAGATGGTCGAGTGCAATTTATACCGAAAGACATTGATCTGGAAATATTGAAAGCTCTCAGTACACCCGCAGGCGGAGAAGAGATTGGTGAATATTAGAGTGAGTTTATTAAATCGACTTAATGATGATTCTCAGGAAAGTGACGCTCACCAGGACTGGTACAAACCGCGGCTAACGCCGTGCGGCTAATTTTTTTTAAGAACTTTGTCAGTTGGCGTTCCCTGCTCCCCGCTGGCGACAGCAAGTCATTCGCTATTAGCCGAAGGGCGTTAGCCCCGGTTCTTCATCTCGCAGAGATGAATCCTCTTAGAACGCATCACATTTAACCGTAGCGTCTCCCGATCTGCAATACTCAGTCTAAATGGCCTTGGAAGCGCTACAGTAAAACTGGAGACAGTCTAGTGCCGGGCTTCGTAAAGTTGGACCACCACACCATCCAGAAAACTGGCCAGTCGTGTTGCCGCTCGTGAGGCATCGCCGCGCATCTTCCACATCTCTTTGATGCTTTCCGGTCGCTTGAAGACGGCTCCTAAAGCTGCTCCCGCTCTGACAGCCCCGGTTTCCCCCAGGATTGACATGATTTCGGGAGGCAGGTCGACAGAACAATCATCGCTGATCGCCCGGATCGCCATGAAGCCTTTCTGCGCTGCCTGGCAGACCTGCGCCACTGCCAGGCTTTCCAGGTCGACTGCCAGCGCATCAAACTGCGCTGCCAGTTTTAATTTTTCGTCGACGGTACGAACGATTTCGTCCGTATTGATGATTCGCCCGACATACAAACCGTGTTCCGGATCTTCGGGGAAATGCACATCGTTCTGCAGTTCCTGTCCATGCAGGTCGCACACGGATGTGGCTACGACGATGTCGCCATTCTTCATTTCGGGTTTTAAAGCGCCGGAAAATCCCACTGATAAAACCCAGGGGGGCGAATGCGCGTCGATCAAGGCCTGCGTCGCAGCACGGGCGCGGGCAAAACCCACTCCCGTCTGCACGACCGCGACTTTGATTCGATCCAGAAACCCACCCCGAAACACATATGAACCGCCGGTATATTTTTTGACGTGCTCACAGCGATCCAGAAAAGGCTGGATCTCCATCGGCAGAGCACAAACCAGCCCTATATCCGCATGCGCTTTATCGACTTTGGGTTGATTCAAGAGGCGTGTTCCTGTTCGAACTGACTCATCATTTCAATTAACTTGTCTACACCAGCTTCGGGAAATGCATTGTAGATACTGGCACGCATTCCGCCAACACTGCGATGTCCTTTCAGACCATCCAGCCCCGCTGCAGTCGCTTTGGAAATGAACTGGGCATCCAGATCCGCATCGCCGGTGACGAAGGTGACATTCATCAACGAACGATCCTGTTTCGCAGCGGTCGCATTAAACAGCTTGCTCTGTTCCAGGTAATCATACAGTTTACCCGACTTGGCCTGATTTTTCTCCTGAATGGCAGCTAACCCGCCCTGATCTTTCAACCATTTCAGTACCTGACCTAATACATAAATCCCGAAGGTGGGAGGCGTATTATACATTGAGCCTGCTTCTGAATGGGTGCGGTACTGCAGCATGGTCGGAATGTCTGTGGGTCCCTGTTCAATCAGATCATCGCGAATGATGACCAGCGTCACGCCACTGGGGCCCAGATTTTTCTGTGCACCCGCGTAAACAATTCCGTATTTGGAAATATCGAGGGGACGCGAGAAAATGTCGCTGCTCGCATCGCAGATCAAAGGAACTCCTGCAGGCACAGTCGGTTCCGTCGCGAACTCGGTTCCATAAATCGTATTATTGGAAGTGAAATGCACGTAAGCAGGATTCTCGCTGAGTGAGACCTCTTCAGGGATGTAAGAAAAATTTTTGTCTTCGCTGCTGCAGGCGACATTCACGTTCCCGAAGCTCCTGGCTTCTTTCACTGCTTTTTTCGACCAGGAACCGGTGACCAGATAATCGGCGGTCTGATCTTCCTTCAACAGATTCATGGGAATCATGAAAAACTGGCTCGATGCCCCGCCCTGCAGGAACAACACCTTGTAGTTATCGGGAACGGAAGCCAGCTCCCGCACCAGCGATTCTGCTTCTTCATAAACGGCGAGGAATGCTTTACTTCGATGCGAGTGTTCCAGTACCCCGATTCCGGTATCGCCCAGGGAAATCAGGTCTTTCTGAGCCTGTTCCAGTACTGGTAAGGGAAGAGCCGCCGGTCCCGCAGAAAAGTTATAAATTCTTTCTGTCATTTTAGATATCTCAACATCAATTGCGGACTGATTGATGGGTCAGTCCTGAGTCACCTGTTATGTGTCAATATTACGGACGATACCGTACCTCTTGGAACCATCCTTGAGGATATTGGCAAGCGTTCGCTTGTTTTGCTATACAGCATCGATATTATGGAGTCTGCTTTTCTTCATAAATGGAGCCGAGCCAAATTATCCAGAATTCCCAAGAATAGTCACGTTTTCCGGCGAATCATTGCCCTGTTTGATTGATCTGTTATTTAATGTCCAGCTCTCCCAATCCACTTTCCAGAGGACCCCGCGTCCAGTCCTTTCAACCTCCCCAGGGCGACCTGACCATCATGGCCGGCTCGGGAAACCCTATCCTGGCACAAGCCATTGCCGATGAGCTTGGCATCCGATTGACACCCTGTGAAGCCCACCAGTTCAGTGAAGGGAATATCTTCGTCCGGATCCTGGAGAATGTACGAGGACGCGACGTCTACATCATTCAAGGCGTCCACTACCCGGTAAACGACAACTTTGTTGAACTTCTGTTCTGGATCGATGCCCTGAAACGTGCCAGCGCGCAACAGATCACCGCGGTCATCCCCTTTTTCAGCTATGCCAAGGGGGACAAAAAAGATGAACCCCGGGTATCCATCCGGGCGCGTGTCTGTGCCGACGCGATTGAAGTCGCAGGTGCCGACCGCGTGCTGACGATGGACCTGCATAGCCCGCAGATTCAGGGCTTTTTCAGTGTTCCCGTGGACCATCTCTACGGGCGGCATGTGATCAGCGATCATATTCGCAAGTTGAATATCAAGGACCTGGTGGTCTGTAGTCCGGACGTCGGCTTTGCCAAGGAAGCCTCCGATTTCGCGAAGCTGCTGGGAACTCCTGTCGTGATTGGTAACAAACTTCGCAAAGACCATTCAGAAACCGTGGAAGTTCTGGAAGTCATTGGTGAAGTCGAAGGCAAAAATGTGATCCTGGTGGACGACTTCACCATCACGGGACGCACACTGGTAAGCATGGCTGAGGTTCTGAAGAAGAAGGGTGCCAAAGACATCTATGCCGCTGTGACTCACGGAGTACTTTCCAAGGGAGCAGCCGAGCGGATCGGGAAAAGTCCTCTGAAAAAGATGTTTATGACCAATACCCTGGAAACCCAGGTCGACCCGCTGCCGGACAATATTGAGGTACTGTCAGTCGCGCATTCCTTCGCCGCGGCCATCCGATCGATTCACGACCGGACCAGTGTCAGCACGCTGTTTCCGGAAAAACGATCGAAGAAATAATCACGTATTTTAAAAGCTTAAAGTCAGAGAAGATCAGGACGCATGACGAAATCAGGCAAGAAGCTGACCCCGATGATGGAGCGGTATCTGGAAGTCAAACGCCAGAATCCCGGAACACTCCTCTTATTTCGAATGGGCGATTTCTATGAACTCTTCCATGAAGACGCCGAGATCGCAGCCCGCATTCTGGGAATTACACTCACCAGTCGTGATAAAACTTCCAGTAACCCGATTCCCATGGCCGGGTTCCCGCATCATTCTCTGGACAACTATCTGTATAAACTGATTCATGCCGGCTACCGGGCCTCGATCTGTGACCAGGTGGAAGATCCCAAAAAAGCCAAGGGCATGGTCAAACGGGAAGTCACAAGGGTCGTCACTCCCGGAACTCTGACAGACGATGCCCTGCTGGATCCGCATGAGAACAATTTCCTGGCCAGTATCTATTTTGGCAAATCCAATATCGGTCTGGCCTGGCTGGAACTTTCAACCGGTCGCTTTCTGACTTCCAACACGACAGCCGAGCATCTGGTTGACGAACTGGCCCGCATTCATCCGGCAGAATGTATTTTCGCAGAAGGTAATACGGCTTTGCAGAATGCGGTGGGCCATCTCGATACGATGCTGACCGAGCGACCTCCCTGGTCATTCGCGGAAGGGGAATCGGAAAAACGACTGCTGGACCACTTTGGCACAAAAACGCTGGAAGGTTTCAACCTGGAAGCAGGTACTCCCTCAATCACAGCCGCCGGCGCGCTGCTCGAATATGTACAGGAGACCCAGAAAAGTTCCATCCCCCATATCAATCAGATCGAACCCTATGAACGCGGCGATCGACTGCTGATCGATGAAGCCACCCGTCGCAGCCTGGAATTGACCCGCACGATTCGTGAAGGCAAACGGGAAGGCAGCCTGATCTCGGTCCTGGACGAAACGGTCACATCCATGGGGGCGCGTCTGCTGACCGACTGGATCGCCAATCCATTAACCAGTCTTTCGCAAATTGAACGCCGGCTTGATGCGGTCGAAGAACTCTCACAGAATCCGGTACTCTGCACTGAAGTACGCGAGCAACTGGCCAAAACTTATGATCTGCAACGACTCACCGCACGCATCGCAACCGGTCGCGCCAGCGCCCGGGACCTGAGTTTCCTGGCACAGACTCTCGCTTTACTGCCCAAACTGAAAGCAAAACTGTCTGGACGCAAAGCGGAACTGCTGCAGACCCTGGAAGCAGACATTGACCTGTGTGCCGAGGTCCGCTCGGATATCGAAACAATGATCATCGAAGATCCGCCGTTAACCTTAAACGAGGGAGGCGTCATACGTCCGGGGTTCAGCGAGGAACTGGACGAACTCCGCTCACTTTCCAAAGGTGGCAAAGAATGGATCGCCGGTTATCGCAATGAAGAATCGGAACGGATCGGCATCCCCAATTTGAAAGTCGGTTACAACAAAGTCTTCGGCTATTACCTGGAAGTCTCAGCCGCTCATGCCGCAAAAGTTCCCGATCACTATATTCGCAAGCAGACGCTGAAAAACCAGGAACGCTACATTACTCCCGAACTGAAAGAGTATGAAGAAAAAGTGCTCAAAGCGGAAGATCGGGCGGTCGAACTCGAACAGTCGATGTTCGATGAACTGCGGGAAAGGGTCGCGAAAGAGGCACCGCGTACTCAGAAAACAGCAGAAATCCTGGCCCAGATTGATGTCCTGTTTGGTCTGGCCCATCTGGCAACACACGCTGGATACACGCGCCCCGAAATGACGGAAGAACCGGTACTCGATATCAGAGAGAGTCGGCATCCCGTGCTCGATCGACTGCAACCCTCCGGGGAATTTGTTCCCAATGATGTTCTACTGGGAGAACCCTATGGTCGCGTGCAGATTATCACCGGCCCCAACATGGCAGGAAAGAGTACCTATATCCGTCAGGCCGCACTGCTGACGCTGATGGCACAGATCGGCTCCTTCATTCCTGCCAGTGAAGCGCGGATTGGCATCGCCGATCGAATCTTTGCACGTGTCGGTGCCAGCGATGAATTGAGCAAAGGTCAAAGTACGTTCATGGTCGAAATGACTGAAGCCGCCCGTATTTTGAATTCCGCCTCGGAACGGAGTCTGGTCATCCTGGATGAGATCGGACGTGGCACAAGCACCTATGATGGTATTTCTCTCGCCTGGTCCATGACAGAGTTTCTGCACGACAAGATCAAAGCGCGTACCCTGTTCGCGACACATTATCATGAACTGACCGAATTAACCCAGACACTCAAACAGGCCAGTAACTGGAATGTCGCAGTCCACGAACAGGATGGAGAAATCGTCTTTTTACACAAAATCGTAGAAGGCTCAGCGAATAAAAGTTATGGGATTCATGTGGCCCGGTTGGCAGGAATTCCGGACCAGGTCATTCAGCGGGCCAATCAAATTCTCTCGACGCTGGAAAAAGATCACATCGACGAAACGGGGCAAACGACCATTCCGCCACGCATCGACAGGAAATCATCACATCAGCAACTCTCTCTGTTTGGTAATACAGCGCATCCCGTTTTAGATGAAATCAGGGAATTAAACGTCGATGAAATGACGCCTCTCGCCGCGCTGGAAGAATTATACCGCATTCGCGAACAACTGAACTAAATGGCATATTTTCAATTTTATACTTCCAGACAGTTGAACCCGGCAGTACCACTTGTTCACAATATACACAGCAGAGGTACAGGGGTACCTCATAACAGTGTCTTTATTGAACTAACAGGAGCATGTCATGCTGGAAAAGAGTGTCATACGAATTTTTGTCGTTTTGTTTACTACTGTCTCTTTAGCTGTTTGCTCAGCAGATTCCCTGCTGGCCCAAAAGAAGGAATCAGACAAACCTGAAGCCACAGCGAAAGACACCAAACCGGCTGCGAAAAAGTTCAAAGGTCGCCTGCCCAATCATTATGGTAAACTGAATCTCTCCGATACACAGCGCGATAAAATTTATAAGATTCAGGCCAGCTACAAATCCGAAATTGACAACCTGAAGAAGCAACTGGCAGAATTGAACAAAAAGCGGAACGCGGAAATTGTCACTGTTCTGGAACCCTCACAGAAATCAATCCTGGAAAAGATTCTTGCGGAAGCCTCCAGTAAAAAAACGGCGAAAAAATAAATCCGCTGAGTTGCAATAGGAAAACAATCGCAGGGCGTGATCTGAACGGGATCACGCCCTTTCTTTTTAACGAACTCTCAAGCTATACTTTTCCAAAGACAATTGAACTTCATAACCAGACACATCCCATTTTAGCTTTCTGAAAACCACTCACCAATGGATTCCCATCAGCCGACATCAGCAGAACTGCCTCCCGACAGAGAGCAGAATCGTCCAGGACATTCGTTCTGGATCCCGCTGATGCATTTTCTGATTGTGCTCGTGCTGTTCTGTTTTCTTGGATACTTTGAGTGGCAGCGGATTCAGACCGATCATTCGGATCTGCCAGTCCTCACACGGTTTTTCCTCTATGTAAATGTGGATACCACTCCGTATTTCCTGCTTCTGTTACTCAGCCCCTTCTGCTGGTGGATCCGTCCTGCCTTTCAATTTCGATTGTTCACCCGTGTTTTGCGTCCCCGCTTATCACAGGAATGGGTCCGCAACCGACAGTCAGAAAAACAAATTGACGTTTTTGCCCTCCTGCTCAGTCTGCTGGTTGCTGTGACTTCCTTCGCAATGAGTTTCTGGACCGCCTCGCATACCGTCAACCCGGAACTCCACCTGACACTCGGCGACCTGCCTCCTGCTTATCATGATGAGTACAGCTATCTGTTTCAGTCCCGAACCTTCCTGGAAGGGCGAACCTGGCATCCCGGTCATGCGGCAGCCCCCGAGCTGTTTGATCAGGTCCATGTGCTCAACGAAGGCAAGATGGCCAGTCGTTACTTTCCGGGTACAGGACTCTGGCTGGCGCCGTTCGTCGCCTGGGGACATCCTTACCGGGCTTACTGGCTGGCTGGAGCGCTCACGACGTTTTTTATCTTCTGGTCGGGCAGAGAGCTGGCCGGAAATGGCGTCGGACTACTGGCGGGACTCATTGTGGCCCTCTCGCCCGGCATGGCTATCTTCAGTAACCTGCTGCTGGCACACCACCCCACACTGGTCGGGTTGTCAGCCTTTCTGTTCTTCTTTTTACGAATGCAGAGAACACGATCCTTTCGAGATGCCCTGCTCGCAGGAGTCGGCCTGGCGTTCGGCATGCTCTGTCGCCCCATGACCGCAGCCGGCTTTGCGCTCCCCTTCGGGATCTGGCTGGGAGTGGAAATCATTCGCTGGTGCCGGACGAGAGTCAATCACAAAGCGACTGACTCTGCGACTGAAAAGTCAGTCGTCTCCCAGATCACCGGCCTGGCGATTCCCCTGGCCTGCGGCCTGATCGGACTGTTTTTTTACAATCAGTCGATCACAGACAGTGGCTGGAAAATGCCATACCAGCTTTATACCGATATCTACACCCCGCGACACGTTTACGGCTTCGACAATGTGGTGCGCGGAGAACAGAATCTCGGCCCGAAGGTACTGGAGAACTACGACAAATGGGCCGAGAATCTGACGCCGGCACTAGCGGCACAGAACGTCCAAAACCGCCTGTTGGCCAGCCTGCAATGGACTCTGGGGCTGGTCCCACTCTTACTGGCGGGCCTGCTTTTCCTGATCACCGAATGCAGACGCTGGAGTCGCTGGTGGCTGATCTATGCTTCCATCATTTCGCTGCATGTGGTTCATATCCCCTACTGGTACGATGGCATCATGCACTGGCATTATGTATTCGAAACCGGACCATTGTGGGCACTGATTTTCGCAAGAGTGACACAGACCCTGTTTGGCATCTGGCGTGATCTGGAACGACCTCTGATGAGCTGGCTCTGGTCCGCCATGATATTAATCGCAGTTGCCACAAATCTAACTGCGATCCCGCCGCTCTGGACTGTTTCCAAACTGGAAATTGTCATCAACAATGTGGCGTTTTCGAAGTTGAAACATTTCCAGTTTCAACAGATGATTCACAACCATCCTCAAATCAAACAACCTTCGTTGATTCTGGTTGCCCACGATCCCTCGGATCGCCACATTGATTATGTCATCAATGATCCTCAATTAAACACGTCGGTCCTGACAGGCCGTTACCGTCCCGAGCAACATACTCCAGCGCAACTGCAGTCCCTCTTTCCAGATCGAACGCTCTATCTGTTCGACGTCGCTCAAAACCGTCTCAGTCGCTGGAACGGCCGTTTCTGGGAACCTGTCTGATAATCGTGCCAGGGACTAATCCTTGATTTTCAGTTTGATTTCGTCGGAATTGGCTTTCAGTTCTGGAGCATACATTCCATATCCCTGCGTGGGCAGACCACTGAAACGACCCGGAATTTCTGCTCGCAGACGGTAACTCAGGCTATGCTTTCCACGAGGCAACTGACGCAGGTAATTTACCACCCGGTCATCCCGAAACTCCTGATAAGCCCCCAGTCCGTTACGTGAATATCCACTGCGCAGGTCGACCGCTTCCAGAC
>TARA_R110001592_G_scaffold122747_1_pt1 | contig 116553 bp, 89 predicted proteins | sample TARA_R110001592 | Tara Oceans TARA_R110001592 (sample SAMEA4398387) | marine metagenome | biome: Polar Biome; feature: [SRF] surface water layer (ENVO:00010504); material: water (ENVO:00002006), including particulate matter (ENVO:01000060) such as... | depth 5 m
GTTCTACTCTCATAACAAATGGATCAGAAAATGGGGAGCATGCCAATACCATGTGTAAGAACTCATTAAATATAACGTACCAGAACCTTATGGTATGCAGAAATGAAATAACTCCTCAACTCTTAATTGTCAGATTATAGAGTATCTTACCTATACTTTTATCGTCATTTTCACTCACGCTTGTGATTGATTCCTGCACCGACATATAGGACTATTTCATCCTCTATTAAAGCAGATTCCCATAAACTCTTAAATACTAGCCTATTAGATCACCTGAAGCATGTCAGGAGGGATTCCTATGTTTTCAATGCCTGCAAGTTGCCCTGGGAAATAAATTTCATTTTTCACAAGGAGGGATATGCCTTAATTTTGCAGGAATCACCTCCACTACAGTTCATACAGCCGGAAACCTCAGCAATCTCAAACAAGACGAAGAATGTTTATTTGGAATATCGTGTTGATATTTTGGCACATGTATTTTTTCGTGATCTATGCTGTAAGTGCACATTTAATTTTGAAGCATCGTACGTCGTCTGGCTTCTGTTGTGTATTTCGAGCAACAGTAGTGGAAATCCATCGACATCATGACTTCTACAAAATTCTCAGAATAACTGAATCACTGAAGTTGAATGATTCTCAGGAAACAGGAATTAGATAATGACGTCAACCAGTACCGTCGGTAAGTCTGAACTCACCGCAGAATTTGTGAATCCCATCATTAGCGCAACCATCTCTGTTTTTGAAATGATGCTGGATTGTACGCCAAAACGAACCGGATTGAGTCTGAAACAGGACCTCATTCCTCAGCACGAGTTGAGTGCCGTCATTGGTATTTCTGGAAAAGCAGCCGGGACGCTTGTATTAAGCCTCTCCAAGAGCGTCGGCATAGGCGTTCTGGATCGTCTGGTTGGTATCTCTACAAATGAAATCAACGACGAAGTCTGTGATGCAGTCTGTGAATTGGCAAACATGATTGCAGGATCAGCGAAGGCACAACTGGAACACCTGGAAGCCTCCATCAGTATTCCAAACATTATTACTGGCAAGGGGCACACGGTTCATTATCCATCTAATGTGTCTCCCATATGTATTGCTTTTGACTCAGAAATCGGAACCTTTTCTATTGAAGCAGGGTTTTCTGATCGCTAAACGACCTGTTTAACAAAACGTTATTTTGAACGACCAATCGAATTTAAAATAGATAAAGGCTAATTCCATGAAAGTTTTACTTGTAGACGATTCCGGCACAATGAGGACCATCCAGAAACGATGCTTATCGAAACTGGGGATTGAAAATGTAACAGAAGCTGAAGACGGCGTTCAGGCATTAGAACTGTTTGTTGCCTCGAGTTTTGACATCGTGTTAAGTGACTGGAATATGCCAAACATGGATGGCCTTCAACTTCTGAAAGAAATCCGTCAGCGTAACAAAGATATTCCCGTCATTATGATCACGACAGAAGCAGAACGTGCCAGAGTCGTTACAGCGATCCAGGCTGGTGTTTCTGACTATCTGGTCAAGCCATTTACTCCCGACAGCTTAAAAAGCAAACTGGAACGCTGGGTCACATCTAACGCTTGAAACAATACGGTAGATCAATGATGGCTGTTCTTCTGAAACTCCCTCGGCATGCGACAACCATCGCCAGCTGATACGCATCATAATTTACCATTGTGTCTCTCAATCTATAATACTCGGTCCAGAGGCCCCTGGAGACGCGGCAGTAATACGGGACACCGTCTGGTGAAAACAGAGTTTTTTATTTACAGCTATTCAAACGATTGATTTACATTTCCTTAAAGGTCACAGAAAATGATTTCTCCTGAAAAAATCTGGTCTTCTGATCAATTACCTACTTTGCCTGCGGTCGCTGTAAAATTGCTGGATCTTTCCAAGAATCCCGATACAGATATCAAAGAAGTGATTGATACGATCAAAGCAGACCCGGCAATTACTGCAAAGATTTTGAAAGCGAGTAATTCTTCATTTTTTGGATTAAGATCGGAATGCAAAGGTATTGAGCGGGCTGTTCCACTGCTGGGGACGATGGTCGTTACGTCGCTGGCATTGAGCTTTTCACTGTCTGAATCAGCAATCACTCAGGGTCCACTCAAATCTCGATTTGACGCATACTGGAAACAGTCTATCATCCAGTCAGCAGCGGCAGAGCTGTTAGCTGCAAAATCCGGAAATGATTTAAAATACGACAGTTTCCTGCTCGGGCTGCTGCAGGATATTGGTCACCTCGCCATGCTCAGATCTATCCCGACAGATTTATTATCTGTTCTGGAACAGGCTGAAACAGAACAACGGGAGTCTGTTGAAGTAGAATCAGCAGAACTGGGAATCAACCACGCTGAGGTGGGTGTCAAAATGATGGAACGCTGGCAATTGTCAGAACAGTTCCAGACTGCAATCCAACATCACCATGACTCTGTCGCACAGCTGAAAACTCTCGAATCACACCCCGACTTCAACCTGATCACAATCATCGCTACTTCTGCAGCAATTGGGGACTACTTCTGTTCCGTTAACAGTGGGCTGGCATTACAGAAACTTCAGGATTTAACGTCTGAATTTTACAACATGCCACACGATGACCTGCATGGATTTCTGGAACAGGTACAGGTTCGCTTTGAGGAAGCCGCCCAGATTTTCGCGGTTAATATGGATGACATCGAATCCCCGTTTGAAATCATGGCCAAAGCAAACGAGCAACTGGTGCAGATGACCATGAAGGCACAGGTCGATACAACACAGGCGTTTGCCCGACAGGCCGTCATTGAAGAACAGAAAAACAAGCTGGAATCAGAAAATAAACAGCTCCAGAGTAAAGCCATTCATGACCCGCTGACCAAAACCTATAATCGCAGCTACTTCAATGAAAATTTTGAGAAGGAACTCTATTCCTGCTCTCGCGAAGCACAACCGATTGGAATTATCTTTTCAGATATCGATCGCTTCAAAAATCTGAACGATACCTACGGCCATCAGTTCGGTGACCTGGTCTTACAGCGTGTCGCCAAAGTCGCCAGCGAATCCACAAGACGCTCGGACGTTTTCTGTCGGTATGGTGGTGAAGAATTCGTGATCATGGTCAATAATCCTACTGAAAACGGGATTCGTGACCTGGCGGAACGACTCCGAAAGCTGATCGAAAACGAAGTCATCGAATTCGAAGGAGCCCGAGTCCCGGTCACGGCCAGCCTGGGAGCCGTCGTGGGAATCCCTCCTCGAGACTTAACAGGATTTGCAGAACGACTGGTTGCTGAAGCTGATGAGGCAATGTATGAGTCCAAAGAAAACGGGCGAAACCAGGTACATGTTCGTTCGATTGTCAGCAAAAATGAGCAGGAACTGCACAAATTAATCAAACGCTGCCGCTTCAGTCGCTGGCTGGTGACAAAAGAAGTCTTCGATATTCCGACCATATCCAAAGCACTGCTTAAATGCTCAAAACAGCAGAAGCAGTCACGAATTGGGGAACTCGCCATTGCCGAAAAGATGCTCTCCGAGAATGACGTTTCCAAAATTCTGGAACTGCAGGAGCTCAAAGGTCTGCGATTCGGTGAAATCGCCATCCAGCAGAATTTCCTGACCCAGGAACAGACGGCTTACCTGCTGGCTTTACAGATCGAACCGCCAATCGTGCTCGGGAAAACTTTAATTTCGCTGGAATTGCTGGAAAGCACTCAGGCGGCTGAACTCATTAAGCAATATCTTGCAGAAATGAAACCCTGTTCAATCGCTGCGGATGCACATCGGAATCAGCTGGCAAATTCATAAATACTATTTGGATTCAAGCCGATCTGGATATTGTACACAATCTCCGATCCTGCCATAATCCACAGATTTTACATGCCGCCAGTAAACAAGCAGAGTTCTTGTTTTCGCAGTTCAATACGAAAATGGATTTTCCAGATTTAACCCACTTACAATAATCCCCAAACTACGGAGGGCGATTGAGATGAACTTAATCGCTGATACGTCTACGCAACTGGATGCAACACACTTAGTATCCACCACGGAACAACCACACGCAGATCAGCACGCTCACGCTGAGCCACCTGCCTTCTATAGTGTCATTCCGTTTGCCTTGCTTTTACTGTGTATTGCTTTTCTGCCCCTGATTCATAAAACCGAAGAGTGGTGGGAACATAACAAAAACCGCCTGCTGGTCGCGGTCAGTCTGGGTCTGGTTACCCTGCTCTATTACACATTCATTTATGGGCATGGGGTGATCGATCACGGAACGCACGAGCTGTCTGCTCCCGGATTCCCGGCTGCCATCGTCGTTCTGAAAAATGCGATCTTAGTAGAATACATTCCTTTCATCGCCCTGCTCTTCAGCCTGTATGTGATCAGTGGTGGTATTGCTTTTAATGGAAATCTGGTCGGCCGCCCCAGGCTGAATACTGCCATCATCGCCATCGGTGCCGCAATCTCCAGTTTCATTGGAACAACCGGCGCAGCCATGCTACTGATTCGCCCCCTGTTGAAAGCAAACGCAAAGCGTGATTACGTGGCTCATACGGTCATCTTTTTCATTTTTGTCGTCTGTAATACCGGTGGATGTCTGCTGCCAATCGGCGACCCGCCACTTTTCCTGGGGTTTTTGCGGGGTGTTCCTTTCACCTGGACACTCAATCTGTGGCCAATGTGGCTGGCGATGAACCTCTGCCTGCTGGCGATTTATTTCATCTATGACACGGTACGTTATAAAAAGGAAAACCGGGAAAAGGTCGAAGCACCACCCGAATCCATTGAGCCTTTCGCACTGCGAGGTGGTCTTAACTTTCTCTGGTTGCTCCTGGTGATCTTCTGTGTCGCATTGTTTGATCCATCCAAACCAGTTCCTTACACAAACGGCTGGCATGCGCCGCACTTTTTCAGGGAAGTCTGCATGTTCGGACTCGCTGGAATCTCATTGCTGGCCACACCTAAAAGCGTCCGGCAACAGAACTCCTTCAATTACGATGCCATTCTGGAAGTCGCGGCATTGTTTGTCGGGATCTTCATCTGTATGCAGGCACCGGTTCAAATCCTGAACGTTTATGGCGGTTCACTCGGTATTGATGCCCCCTGGGAGTTTTACTGGGCAACAGGCACACTCTCCAGCTTTTTAGATAATGCCCCGACGTATGTGGTCTTCTTTGAAACAGCGAAATCTGCTGGCACAACTGGACCTGCAATCGCTGGAGTGAGTGAAATCTCACTGATCGCCATCAGCCTCGGCTCAGTCTTCATGGGCGCCATGACTTATATTGGTAACGGTCCAAATTTCATGGTCAAAGCGATCGCGGAAAAGAATAACATTCGCATGCCCAGCTTTTTCGGATATATGGCTTACAGCTGTATTGTGTTATTGCCTCTGTCGATCCTGTTAACGATCGTTTTCCTGTAAAACACAAATCACATTGAATTTTTAACAAAACAGGCAGCCGGAGAATTCTTCTTCGGCTGCCTGTTTTCAATTTCCTGACTTGGGTCGTTGCTGGGTCATTTCTGCTTCTTACCAGCGGCTACTTTCTTCAAGACATATTTCCGCGCCACAGGCTGATTCACTTCGTAAATCTTATCTTCCAATGCCATCGCAGCCGCTTCACTCTCTTCAATAACTTTTTCCTGGCCGGCCAGTTGCTTCTCCAGTCGGTCCAGTTGAGCGACCTGCTGAGCATTCTTTTCGCCTGCCTGGGCATCCAGTTGTCGTTTGATGCGGGCGAACTGCTGAAACGCGCGCCAGCTGTTACGTTTATTTTTTACAGGCCCATCATTGCGTTCTTTGTTCAACAGCGCTACTTTCATCGCCTGCTGGTATTGAGGCGTTTTCGGATTACTCTGTAATTCAATATGCTGTGCTAAAGTCGTATTCGAATACTGACCAGCGACTTCACCGTCGATTGACAGTTCATAGCGTCCCGCAGGCAGTCCGTGAATTGACAAAGCTTCCTGGCTCATGCGATGCCCCAGCTTCGTCAGCTCGGCTCCCAGTTTCGCTTCTTCGGGCACAACCCAGGGCAAACTGTCTGCCAGCCAGGTGAAGGAAACTCCTTCGTCATCATATACCAGATCTGTCAGTTTGCCTCCCCGTGCAACGGCTGCTGGCTCGCCATTGGCCTTTTCACTGATCGTGATGCGGGAAACCCGACGTTGTACATTCATGTCAGAGAGCAATGCATAAGCCATGACCACCTGTCCCGGAGCATCAGGGTGAATGGCATCACGAATCAATGTAAATCTGGGATCTTTCTGACGTGCGGTAATGGTGATGTTATTTAATGGGCCATACATGTCGACAAATCCAAAGCCGGATTCCGCTGCCACTTCACGCAACCAGGTTCCATAATAGGCAAGTACCGAGTTGTATAATTCGACGGCACTCGGATCACGCTTTCGCGTACCCATTCTGGCTGCCCGGGCGTCGAACATCGTAGGGGTCATTAAAATGGGCTTGGCACCAATGGCTTCAATTTTTGTAATCAGTTCTTTCATGTCATGGTAATAGGTCTGAAAGATCTCTTCATTGAATGGCTGATACTGCCCATCATTCATCCCCAGCAGTATCGTGACATACTTGGGCTTGTAAGCGGCCACATCCCGATCAAAACGCGCCAGCGCATCCCAGGCCTTGGCTCCCCCCACACCCGCATTATGGAATTTCAATCGCATCCTGGGGTAACGAGTGTAAAAGAAATCTTCTACATATTGCGTATACAGACACTGGTGAGTAATGCTGTCACCCAGAAATACGATGGAATCTCCCGACTCCAGTTCCATTTTTGACAGTGGCGCTTTGTGCGACTGCTGCTGTGCTTCCTGAGCCTGCAGCAGACCGGCGGTCATTAAGAATAGCCCCAGCGTAATGGTATAGATCAGCTTTGTTCTGACCATTGAAAATCTCATGTTGTTTCCCCTGCTTCAAATATAGGATGGAGACCTGCATGCGGAATCATGCAGGTCGTTTGACACAAAATATTTCTTCCAGCCCCTGGACCGGGTACAAGCCAATGTCCTGTGAACCGCTCCGTTTTGCAAGCGACAATTCATTTTGACAGCTTAATTTGAGTCAATTCAGGAGCTGCCAATCAGCCATTGTTCATTCACTTTTGATAACTTTCATCCCTGGCGGATACAGTAGTGGAGTCGGGTCTGCCAATGGTAGCGCCAGTCGATCTGCTGTCTTTTGATCGAGAAAGACGGCGGCTACCGGATCGGCAAATACCAGTCGCCACTGCGGATTGTTTAACAGGCCATTAATTTCGTTTCGCGAAAAGCGACTGTCTAATATAATCGCGGGAAGTTGCCCGTCTTCATCTTCCAGTAGATATCCCCAACCAGACGTGTTATACGACATCTGCTGTTGAAACTGTTCATACAACTGAAAAGTCTCTTTGGAATTGACTTCCAGCCGACCGTCGAAAAATACTTTTCTCTCAGGCCCATTATGAAAAATATAAACGGCCGCCTGACCATTATTCGAAACAAAGGCACGGTCCGGCATCCCCGGCTGTCCTGCGAATTTCGAAGCTCCATGGGCATACCATGCTTCCTGCTCCCCCAGCCCCAGAACTTTCCCTTCGCCTCCCCACTGATGCCAGTAACCGGTAAACACACTGGTCATCAGAAACAGCAAGATGAGCGTACTGGTACTGTTTTTCAGAAACGATTCATCAAAAAATCGGAAAGATCTGCCAGCGCCGGCTCCGTTTGGCTCCTGCTCTGTTCGTGACACCGTCATCCGAAACCAGTCCGATAAATTATCACATAAGATCATTCCCGATATCAGAGCAAAGATGGCCGTATTGCGCGAAGCCTTTAATGCCAGATGTGTAAAAGCGATGAACAACAGGATTCGAAACGGATTCACACGCCTGGACAGCAACAGAGGAATGAAACTGCAGAAAGTCAGTATCGCCAGCAGAACCTGTGAGAGTAGAAACAGGTTCCCCAGGCCATGCTGTCTGATGAAATCCAGCGGCCGTTGAAATTCACCGACTCTCACGGAATAAAATGCCTGATCGACTGAAAACTTTTCATAAAGCGTCAGCGGAAACAAGACACCCTGCTCAAAATAAGGGTTCAGAAAACAGGCAATCACCGTCAAGATACCCGCCCTGATCAATGTGACAGCAGACAGCGAATCGCTGGGCGCGTCGATGCCAAATCGTCCCTGGGCCCGGAGCCGAATCAGATAATCCAGCACAAATATTCCACTGACCACCAGCCCCAGCACGAATAAGGCATGGCTGTTGACCCACAGGAGCGTGATGATGGGGATCAGATAGATCAGCCTGGGATGCGAGGGCAGTCTACTGATGACATACATCCAGACAGCAAGATACAGCAGAGATAACATTTCAGGACGAACAACAGAACGACCGGAAAGACAAATCACCGGTAAGACCCAGCACAAAACTTTCCAGCAGGCAGGCAATGATCTGCCAGAAGCATACCAGGCGACACCAATTGTCAGTACCAGGCAGAACGATTTGGTCAGTACCAGTAAATCCACGCCCCCCCAGCGATAAAGCCAGGTTACCAGGATTTGAAAGCCCCAGTGCAGATCAATCCAGGGACGATCATAATCAATGAAAGTGAACCAGTCGAAATACGGAACGGTTCCTCGTTCGAGAATCAATTGCCCTGTCCGCAGATGCCACCAGATATCCATATTCCGCAACGGAAAGCAGGCAACCAGAAAGGTCCAGATCAACAACAGAGACAAAAAGAGTAGCTCTACAGGGATTCGGCTCGCATGGGGAAACAGGGATGATTGCTGCCCCGGTTCCACAAGGGGGCCCGCCTCTGGTGGATCTGCAGTAACTGTTTTGCTGGAAACCCGTTTCTCAGTCTTACTGAAAGACTTTTTTCTTTTACGGGACATATCATTATCGCCTTTGCGGACCTCATCAGGAAGAGACAGACATTCTGAGTTGATATTGTAACGTGGATACTGTCTCTTAAAAATAAACTTCGTCCTCTCAAAGACGAGATTCTCGACAGAGCTCTTCCTGACGAATCATCGCAGACAATGAGTATTTGAAAACACTTTGAGACCGTAAGAGTTTGGCTAAATTGGTACACGGTTCTGCTGCGAACCTGGGGACCAGTCAAACTGGTACGCTTTTCCCAGTTGCAGACGTGTGAGATAGATGATCTGATGGGTATGACCGACGAAATGGGGAACCGTATGAGAAATGGCTCCCAGGACGGTCACCATAAAACCCTGAATTTCTCGTGTTTCCAGTAAGGTTTCAGGTGAGAGCGATTGAATAGCGGCGCTTGCCTGCGCGACGGTCTGAGTTATCATTCCAGTTAACTCATCCACAGTCAGTCTGACTTCTGAGCTGAATTCCAGCGCACGCTGCCGCTCATCTGTCAAATCAGGAATCCCATTGACGGCCCACTGATTCAAGTTGCCACAAAGATGCAAGATCAGGTTCCCGATGCTGTTAAGCTCCGGCTCAGGCCGCCACCAGATTTGATTACGATCCAACTGGTTCAGACAGTGCTCTATTTTATGAACAGACTGTTCCAGTAAATGGATTGATTCCAGAATATACTCGCGGGTAATCTGATCGGCAGCAGATGGCATCTCCTGGTGATCTCCCTGCACTGTGAAGCTTTCCATCAACCTATCGTACGTTAAGTCAAACGTGGGCCTAATGAATTTGCCAGGTGGTTAATAATACCGGCAACGGCTCCCAGATATTTATTTCCTTTGGAACGTTCGATTTCACAGGAACTGGCTGACGGTTGTAAGGCGCGACTCTTTGCAATCGAACACATCTTATCAAACACGTCATCACGCAGGTCGAATAATCGAGCCGTGATAAAGATGTTCGACGGATTGAAAATATTGATCGCCGCGGCTACACCAATCGCCAGGAATTCAATTGTGTGGTCTAACTCGGGAGTAATATCCAGTTCACCCTGCTTCACCAGCTCTGCGATCGCTTCAAATTCAAGTTCTTTCCCGAGCCGATTAGAAACGTAGTGGGTCAGAGCCAAATCAGTGGCAACGGTTTCCAGGCATCCCAGATTTCCACAACCACACATGCGTCCCCCTTCAGGTTCCACTGTGATATGTGCAATTTCACCAGCCAGACCATGTTGGCCATCCAGTAACTGACCACCAGTGAAGACTCCCATCCCAAATCCTGATGTGACATCCAGGTTAATAAAATCTTCTACGGACTGACCTGCTCCATACGTCTTCTCTGATAAACACAAAGAAGTCGATTTCTGTACGAGCACACATTCCAGATCAGTACGGCTGGCAATGTCGACTGCGGGAGCCTGACCATCGACAATGTGCAGGTTCGATGCCAGGAAAATGCGACCATCGTTACTGTTCACCAGACCGGGCACGGTAATCCCGACACCCAGCGCAGGAATCTCTTCCTTCTCAACCAGATTCAAAATCTTGCCGGAAATAATTTCAATCAGCTCTGAATAGGACTGCGGTGTTTTGAAGCGATCCAGTTTATCTTCATGCAAATGTCCATCCAGACCAGACGCCACGATCGAGCAGTAGTCCCATTCCAGAACAACCCCGATTACCTGGGCACTGAATCGGGGAAGCTGTAATAATTTTCCCGGACGTCCTACAGAAAACTCGGCTGTCTCCCGTTCTTCAAGCAGCCCGGCTTCCAGTAGAGCACTGACGGCCTTAGATACCGTGGGAGCACTGATCCCTGAGCACCGCATGACATCAGCACGTGTTAATGTTCCCTGGCTCTGGATTACTTCCAGAACCTTACGAACGTTCATTTTTCGTAGTAAGCTCGGTCGGTGTGGGGATTGCATAGTCACTCTACGTATTTAGAAAGAAATGAAGTTAACAACGACAGGTTGCCAGATAAATTCAACAAATCACTTGAACATCATTAAAAAGCGAGAACAGGCTCTCATCAGACTGGTGCAGCTTGGCGAGTGAAAGCTGCAGAAAAGTGAAACGTCCTGTCGCTGAAACTTAATATAATACGGATTCTTCACATAATTACAAATGCCCCGCAAAACAATGGTATTCATTTTTTCATCTTGGCCCATTTCGGGCACCGGTCTCAAATATGAAACCGCCTGGTCCATTTCATTCAAATCAAGGCGTAAAAAGACCCGATTGACCAAACAGAAGTCAACTCGGGCCTGCTTGAGTTGGCATCTACCAGGTTTGATCAACCGGGCTACTTATTTCGTTGGAAATTGTCAGAAAGCTTATTATTTCAGGTTAAAATCTACCGAGAACTTCGTGTTTCCCGCTGGCTTCTGAAGTAAGTATAAACTACAGCTGAAGTGAATGTGTGGAGGTAACTCCCTGCATATTGGACAAGCAGATCGATTTAATTTCTTTCCGTTCCGATTATTCCGGGTAGTGTTAATTTTAACACGTATTCTTCCTGATAAAACACTGTATTACAAACGGATTTTAGAGAAAGGATCAACGGACAATCATGGTTTCTTTTATACGAATTCAGCAGAACATAAGTGGGATCAGATTTTGAAAAAGCGATCTCTCAAATCAAATGGTCCACCCGGAAAGTAATTTTCAGGCAGCACTGCGGTACTTCTGATCTGTAAAAAAAGTCTTGTGACAGAATTCTGTCACAAGACTTTGTGAGGCGGATGGAGTAGGAAGTAAAATAGCTTTTATCAGTCACCAGTAGCAGTCGAGTCGTTATAAACATGTAAATCACGGGTTGGATAGGGAATATTAAAGCCTCGCTCATCAAAGCCCAGCTTAATCCGTTCGGTCAGATCCCAGCGTGTTGTCCAGTAATCGGCATTATTAACCCAGGGCCGCACGACAAAGTTCACGCTGCTGTCACCCAGTTCATTGACAGCGATAACGGGAGCAGGATCAGAAAGTACTCTCTCATCTCCCTGCACAACTTCTTCCAGAAATGATTTAACAGCCCTCAAATCGTCGTCATATCCACAGCCAATCACCAGATCGATTCTTCGGGTTGGCTTTTTAGAAAAATTCCTGATCGTTCCTCCCGAGATCTGACCATTGGGAACAACGATGGCAATGTTGTCGCCGGTTCGCAGATGGGTGGAGAAGATCTGAATTTCTTCCACAATGCCCGACGTTCCTCCTGCTTCAATATAATCCCCCACACGAAATGGTTTGAATAAGATCAGCATCACTCCCGAAGCAAAATTACCCAGCGTCCCCTGGAAGGCCATGCCAATCGCAAAACCAGCTGCCGCTAATACTGCAGCCAGGGAGTTCGTATTGATTCCGAGTTTTGAAATAGCAGCCAGAATCACAACCACCATCAGTACAGTATAGATGATGTTTGACAGAAAACGGGCCAGTGTATCATCGACCTTCGCCTGTTTCATCAATCGGTTACAGAATCGACTGAGAATGTTGGTAATCCATTTACCCACCAGAAATATCAGCAGGGCCATTACAATATTAATGCCTAAATGGGTTCCTTCCCTTGCCAGATATTCTTTCACTGTATCCCAGATTCCACCCACTGCCTGCAGTGGATCTGCTGTCTTTACAGGTTTTTCTTCTGCGAAAATAATCGACCACATAGACTGGTCCCCTCTGTTAGAAATGAATCAAGATCTGCAAATAGAAACCTGCGCACGCTGGCTCTCTTCCAAAATCAGACAGAACACCGTTTCCGACACGCATGATTCTATGTAGTTTCCTGGTAGAGTCCAACTTTGAATTTCATTATTTTGCAAACTGGATTCAGACTGACAAGTCAACTCCGACATACTACAATCAGCCATCATACGCCAGCGTAGCCGGTTTTGATTTCGAATTGATTTTTCGCAGGAAGCAACCTGGAATGTTTATCTCTCTCCGCTCCATTTTCATCGTCAGTTCACTGGCTCTCCTGATGTTCGCACCTGCATCAGACTCGCTCTCAGCCGCCGATAAGGCTCCGGCAGTAAAAGACACGACCAAAGTCCTGGTCACGGTTAACGGACATCCGGTCACCCAGGCCGACCTGGATTTCGCTACACTCACCCGCAGAATGGCCGGCGATCAGAAACCGAAACCTGCTCAGCTTCTGGAAAGTCTGATCAATCAGCGACTGATCCAGGACTTTCTGGTTGATAAAAAGATCAAGATCCCCGTTGAACTGCTTGATCAAAGCGTTTCCCGTATTCGATCAATCATCAGGAAAACAGACGGGGATCCGGATCAGACTTTGTCTCAAATGGGATTTCCCCCGGAAAAACTGCGTGCCGCCATCGAACTGCCTCTTGCATGGAGCATCTATGCCAGCACCCAGATCACACCAGAAAAAATCCAGAACTACTTCGCAGAGCATCGTGAAGAATTGGACGGCACCCGTATCGAAGCCAGGCATATTTTATTGAAACCGGAAGATCCCTCGAACCAGGAATCGATCGACAAAGCCAAAGCACAACTGGCTGACATCCGCAAACAGATTCTTGACGGTAAACTCACGTTTGCAGAAGCAGCTGCACAACACTCGACTGCTCCCAGCAAACAGGACGGAGGCAAACTCGTACCCTCTGCCTATCGTGGCAAAATGCCCCTCGTCTTAACGCAGAAGATCTTTCCACTCGAAGAAGGTGCCATCAGCGAACCGTTTCAAACCCCGTTTGGAATTCACATCGCCCAACTCAACAAGAAATACCCCGGCCAATTCAGTCTGGAAGATGTCCGCGGCGAAATTTATCGCAGCCTCTCGCGCTCCCTCTGGGACAAAACAATTCAGTCATTACGCAGCTCTGCCAAAATCGACTGGAAAATCGATCGCCCCAGTTGATCCCCCATTTCCTTACACCCTGCCAGGAATCGTCCCATGTCAGAGCAGAGCCTGTTCCAAACGGTTATCATTGAAGGCACTCAGCCCGGTCCGCATCTACTGATTTTTGGAGGCATCCACGGCGATGAATATGAGCCGATGGCCGCAGTCCGCAAATTGATCACCAGCATCGACCCTGCAAAACTGTCCGGCAAGGTGACCCTCGTTCCCGTCGTGAATGAACCCGCTTACGAACGAACCAGCCGCACAGGTCCGGACGATCTGGACCTGGCCCGCACCTTTCCCGGATCGCCGCAAGGCAGCATTACCGAACAGATCGCCAGCCAGGCCACACAACTCATTCAGTCAGCCGACTACCTGATCGACCTGCATACCGGAGGCGTGATCTCCAACCTGGCCCCCTTCTCTGGTTATACGCTGCACTCCGATCCTGAAATCCTGGATCTGCAGCGCAGGATGGCACTCGCACTCAATCTGCCCGTCGTCTGGGGAACCTCGGCGCATTTGAATGGTCGCTCGCTCTCCGCAGCCCGTGATCTCGGTGTCCCCGCCATCTACGCTGAATGGAGTGGTGGCAGCGGCTGCAATCAGGATGCCGTCACCGGCTACACGTCCGGCTGTCTCTCTGTAATGGTCGAACTGCAGATGCTGGAGATTTCCATCGAACGGAAATCACCTCTCTACCACATTGAAGACGACCGCAGCGAGAGCGGACATCTGCAACTGCACAACAACGCGCCGGTTTCGGGCTTCTTTGAACCGACTGTCAAACTGATGGATCTGGTTCAGACCGGCGATCCCCTCGGAACCATCACCTCGGTCACCGGCGATCAGGTCACGACGGTCTCTGCGAACCAGGCGGGGGTCATCCTCGGGCTCCGTACATTACCCTATGTCGAACAGAACGAATGGCTGGCAGTCATTCTGGAAACAGAACATCATTAATCCCAGTCATCGAAACCACGCAACACAGTCCCAGTCAAGCAAATTAAAGGATCAGATCATGAATCAGCGACCTGTTGCCATCATCACCGGCGCCGCTGGAGGTATTGGCGGAGAAACCGCGGTTCGCTTCGCTGAACAGGGTTACGACTGCGTACTGCTGGCACTCCCCGGAGATGACCTGCAGCCTGTCACCACCCGCATCGAGCAGACCGGGGCACAGTTCCTGACCTGCCTCGGCGATCTTTCCGATCTGAAATACGCGCAATCCACCGTTGAACAGTGTATTTCAAACTTCGGGCGGATTGATGCCCTCGTCAATAATGCAGCCTGGCGCGAAATTACGACCATGCGGAAAATTGAACTGGCCAGTTGGGAAAAAACACTGCGCGTCTGCCTGACAGCACCCGCCTTTCTCTCCCGCTGGTGCGCCGAACATATGGAAAAGCAAAAGCAGGGAGTCATTATCAACGTCTCCAGTATTCAGTCACAAATGGCCGCCGGCATCAGTCCCGGTTATGTCGCTGCGAAAGGCGGCCTGGACTCACTCACCTATGAACTCGCCACCCTATACGGCCCCTCCGGCATTCGAGTCCTCTGCGTCAATCCCGGTGCCATCGACACGGCCATGGGAAAATATGACACCACTCAAAAACAGGAATCAGGTACAGACCCAGTGCGACACAGCTCGGAAGACATGATCCCTCTCCGGCGCTGGGCACAACCTGAGGAAATCGCGCGTGTCATCGTCATGCTGGCCAGCGATGACGCCAGCTACCTCACCGGCACCTCGATCACAGTCGATGGTGGCTGGAAACAGCAATGCAGCCCCTACTCGATCAAACACCAGCAACTCCCCTCAGAGTTTCCCGCAGACTAAATGACTCTCACTCATGCGTGTTTCAAACCATTGATCCCCAGTCGAACCGCCCCCAGACTCGCGTCATCCACACATTCAATCGACACCGGTTCCAGTTTCAGTTCCCGTAATCGCTCCAGTAAAGAAACGCGAAAATCCCGCTGATGCAGCAGGATGCCCCCCGTCAACGCCAGCGCATAATCCCCGCGGGAAAAATGTAACCGGGTTACCACGGCGCTTACGAGTTCCGTCAAGTCCTGGATCGCCTGTCGCAGAACTTCACATGCGACAACATCCCCCTGTTCCGCTGCTGTAAACACCAATCGTGATAAACCCGCAATATCGCTTCGCTCTCTGTCAGTATGATAGAGGTACCCAATCAATTCCCGTGGATCGTTTAAATCGAGAGCATCCTGAAACGCAGCCTGCAGACGTGTCTCAGGTCCACGCCCATCGACGGCGCGGGCCATCCCCTGCATCGCAGCCAGCGCGATCTGATATCCGCTCCCTTCATCACCCAGCAGATAACCCCAGCCTCCTGCACGCGCGTTTTCTCCTGCTGCGTTTTTGCCAAACGCCAGTGAACCCGTCCCGGCAATCAGCGCTACTCCCGCCCCTTCCGGCGTCCCGGCTGCCAGTACGGTTTCCGCATCCGTCACAACACGCGCCTGTTCTGCGATGTGGCTCTCCTCTGCCCAGCGCAACCAGGCCTGCTGTTCGACAGTGCGTCCCGCGCCTGACATTCCCAGGCAGATTGCTGCGACTTGATGTGCTTCGGTTCCCGCCGACTCAAATGCACTTTGAATCGCCCGTTGAACCTGTTCCGTCGCAGCCTCCCAGCCACAGGAATTAAAATTCGAAGCTCCCGCCATTCCTCGACCGACAATATGAAACTCAAACGATTCCGCAACCACCGCCAGCGCAGCCCGGGTGGCGGAGCCGCCCCCATCGATTCCCAATACCAGCTGTTTTGAATGCAGATTCATATTACGGTCGCTCTTCCAGAACCCGTCGCAGGTGCCCTTCTGCCTGAGTCAGCAGTTCATCAGCCGCTTCAGGAGAAACGTTCCGTTTGACATGTACGATGGCAGTTTTCAATTTCCCGTCACATTGATGAAGTACCGTCGCAGCTTCTTCACGGGCAAGATCGGTAAACGCCATCAGAATCCGAATCGAACGGTCCACCAGTTTCTGATTTGTGGCCCGCAAATCTACCATCAGATTGCCATACGTTTTTCCCACGCGAACCATTGCCCCGGTCGTCAGCATGTTCAATACCATTTTCGTAGCGGTCCCCGCTTTCAGACGCGTTGAACCGGTCACGACTTCCGGCCCCACCACCGGACAGATCGTCAATGCCGCCACTTCGGATAACTGATTCTCCTGATTGCAAGTCAATGCAATCGTCTGCGCCCCCTGATCGCGCGCGTACTTCAAGCCCGCAATCACGTAAGGCGTCCGCCCACTGGTCGCGATTCCCACCAATACGTCATCTTTCCCGAAATCCAGCTGCTGCAAATCGGAGACGGCTGATTCGGTATGATCCTCTGCCCCTTCAATCGCATTAGTGAGCGCTGCTTCTCCCCCCGCAATCAACCCAACCACCAGTTCAGGCGGACTGTTAAACGTGGGAGGACATTCGCTGGCATCCAGTACACCCAGTCGCCCCGAGGTTCCCGCTCCCATATAGATCAACCGGCCTCCCTGCAGAAATGCTTCCGAAACCAGATCAATGGCAGTAGCAATCGTCGCCGCTTCTTTTTCCACTGCCCCTGCGATCTTCGCATCTTCTGCATTCATCAACTGGACAATTTCCAGACTGTTCATTGAATCAATCTGGTCTGATGCAGGATTACGCTGCTCGGTCGTCAAATGCTCTAACATGTTTTTTGTCGGAATCTGCCTGGAGGGAACGGAAATAATCCAGATGCGTTCAATACTTTGAAATCATCTCGGACTGTCAAAAACAAAATCGGCCAGTTACTATGATAACCGGGTTCTCGAATCCTGAAAGGATAGAACCCCTGTTTCTGAATCAGTATCACTCGCTTCTGATCAGGTTCGTATCTGTCTCACATTTCACCAGTCTCCCACAACCCGATTGACTTTCCATGAATGCAGGTCTCGTCGCAGTGAATATCGCCATCGGAACAACAGATATGATCATCCTGGTCCTGTATCTGCTGGGCGTAGTCCTGTTCGGTTCCTGGATCGGTGGTCGGCAGAAAGACCTGTCCGATTACCTGCTCGGCGGGAAAACACTCCCCTGGTGGGCCATCCTGGGCTCGATCGTCGCCACCGAAACCAGTACCGTCACCTTCCTCAGTGTGCCGGGCATTGCGTTTGCACCGGGTGGTAACCTGCAGTTTCTGCAACTCCCCCTCGGTTATATTGTGGGCCGCTTCCTCGTCATCATGTTTCTACTCCCCCTCTACTTTCGAGGTGAAATCTACTCGGCTTACGAAGTCTTCAAAAAGCGATTTGGAGGCACAACGGAACGGGTCTCCTCTCTGACCTTTATCATCATGCGAACGCTCGCCGACGGACTCCGGCTCTATTTGACTGCACTCGTTCTGGAAAAAGTGGTGGGCATCCCACTCCCCCTCTGTGTGGTCGTCATCGGGATCGGCACCATTATCTACACCTGCCTGGGCGGCATGAAGTCGGTTGTCTGGAACGACTGCCTGCAGTTCGTCATTTATATCGCCGGCGCGGTGTTTGCTTTTGCTGTGATCATCAATGATCTGCCCGAAGGCTGGAGCAGTTATCAGCAGTTCGCAACTGCTAACCACAAATTCACCATGTTCGACTTCGACTGGAACTTCGCGAAGAGCTACACCTTCTGGGCCGGGCTGGTGGGCGGTATGTTCCTCTCCATGGCAACGCACGGAGCCGACCAGCTTATGATTCAACGTTACCTCGGTGCAAAAAATCAGAAAGACGCCGCCAGGGCACTGGGCTTCAGCGGCTTTCTCGTCTTTGCACAATTCGCACTGTTTCTGCTGCTGGGCGTTGCACTCGCCGCGTTCTACGCGACGTTTCCCCCCGTGACTCCTTTCGAGAAACCGGACGAAGTCTTCGCTTCTTTTATTATCGACCATTTGCCCGTAGGAGTGAAAGGGCTGACCCTGGCCGCTGTCTTCGCTGCTGCCATGTCGACGCTCTCCAGTTCACTCAGCTCCACCACCAGCGCCCTTGTCAATGATTTTTATCTGCCGCTCACTTCAACCCGCAAACAGCAGTCCGAACTGGTCAGACTCAGCCGCGTTTTCACTGCCCTGTTTGGCTGTGCACAAATCGCGGTCGGCATTGCCAGCCAGTCCATTTCCAGCAGTGTGGTCGGCAATGTCCTCGCGATTGCCGGTATTTCCACCGGGCTGATTCTGGGCATCTTCTTCCTGGCAACCTTCAGCAAACAGGCCTCACAGGCATCCGCCCTGCTGGGCTTCGTCATTGGACTCACGGTCGTACTCTACGTGGCCTTTGCCATGAAACAGGAAATTGCCTGGCCATGGTACACTTTAATCGGCGCGACAACCGTTTTTACCGTCGGTATCCTTGGCAGCTATTTTCTGCCGCAGTCACAGACTCTGATCGAAGAGTGACTTCACACGTTACTGCCCGCGCCACAGAATCTGATCTGAAATCTCCAGCCGCTCCTGTGCTATTGCAATCTCACTTTTGAAGCGACGCGCATCGACGGGATAACCTTTCGTTGGTTTCAGATCAGTAACATGCTGACACCAGTATTGATTGAACTGTTCCATCATCACTTCCCGCGTGTACTTACAGACCATCGAAGACACGGCTACCGGAAAATGTTCCTCCGCTCTTGTCTGAAAACGGACTTCCGTATTGCCAATCTTATACACACTCTTCTGGGTTGATTCTTCGACGCGAAAGATCATCTCTCCATCCAGAATTTCATCCAGGAATTCATCATACCGATTCCGCCCGCCATGCTTATCGCCAATAATCAGCGTCGGCTCTGAACACTCCCGGTCCCAGACCCGCGTCAGCAGATTCATACACAGCCGCGTCAGCATCACCCCTTTACTGCCATATTCCCGACACAAAGAATTGAACCGTTCGGGTAATACAATTTCCGAGCAGATCCCCCGCAGCTCAATACCCGCTGAATCCAGCGCCTGCTGCAGACTCTGCCGAGACTCTTCAACCGCCTCCGCATCGACGACTGAGGGTAGTTCAAAGCGACGTTCCCCACTCCACGGCTCCCGTTGTACTTCATCCAGATGCGCGGGAGTCGCGATCAGTAACCGCCATAATTCTCCCAGTGAAGCCAGACGTTCTGACTGACTCTGCAGTTGCAGAAACGGTAGTGTCGAACGCTCCAGCGGTCCCAACCCTGCTGTTGCGGAGTGGACCTGCTTGGAGTCGGCTACATGCAGATGTCTGGAATTCTTGCGAGGCTTCTTTTGCGAAACGACCGACTCCAGTGCCGACCAGAAATCAAACTGACGCGGATCATCGGGAACTTTCCATAAGCTGGCAGTAATGACCAGTGGACCCAGGTTGGGGCCGTAGCCAGCTTCGTCCATGCCGATAATCAAACCCATATCTCAACCACAGTCTGCTCAAGGAAAGTCTTACAGAGCTCACGTCTCCACTGAAAAACATCTTCGAGCCATGATAGGCCATTCATCTCGGCAACGAAATGTTGATCAGCCGGCAAATACGAAATCGTCTTCGATTGCCGAACGCCAGTCGTCTATTCAAAACGAATCAAACCAAACGTATCGGGTCGTGGTTCGACCGTCAGTGGATGATTCCAGCCCTGCAGACCCATCGCAGGCAGAATCCGTACCACCGAAAGTCCCCACGTGCTGCGTTTCAAACGCGTTGAAGGCGCCAGCTCGGACAGGGGAATCGCAATCTCTGTCCGCCAGCTCTGACTGTCCTTTTCTCGAGCCACATACCAGCGTGGATTCCAGCTCCGATCAATCCAGCAGCGATCACTGGTCCAGCCCCGATGATCGATTTCCATCTGGTAAAATGTGGTGTAATCCCGGTCGATATCAAATGCCAGCGACAGTCGATCCTGCAGCTTCAGATCGGCATCATACCCGCGCCCGGTATCAGGCGCCGCCGGATAATCGAGCCCCGCTTTGATCGGAATACTGGCCGCGATGTAAAGATTTTCATTGTCATAGGACAACAGCACAAACGCCCGGTCCAACGGATCGACGCCGGCATCCGCCTGATTCTCCATCCCGGCGGCTGGCTTTTCTGAGAGCGTCAGCTCATTCGCATCCTGCCAGCATTCATCTGACAACAGCCCATCCAGCACCGGTCGTGTTTTCGTAAAACGACACAGATACACGGGCCGTGGAGGCGTATCCGCCGGATGCAGTAACCAGTTCTCCGCTTTGGCAATGTTTCTCCACGATTCATTCGCTTCCGGCTTGTGGAAGTTATGGAAGATGTCATCCGCTTTACCATGTGAACCGATCAGCCGATACAACGAGGCCAGTGGAATCTGTACTTCGGGTGTTTCAAAAAACGCCGGTGCATACTTCTGGAACCAGCGAACCGCGGACAGCGCCTGCTTCTTCCAGTTCTCCGCAGTCTGCGTACTCCAGTTCTCGGGAGCCCCGGTATTGATCTGGCCCACCTGTCTCACCGTCTCCAGTGATGGCGAAGGCAACTGCTCAGAAAACTGAAATGCGTTCCGTACCGGACTTCCTGCCTGCGCGGGATTACTCGTCGATCGCGTCCGCTCCACAGGCACACCTCGATTGCGTTGCCACGCGATTTCTTCACTCGACCAGAGTTGAAACAGCCACAGCATCCCCCGCACCGCTTCCGGCTCGCGCGGGAACTGTTCCACCAGTTCCTGGTAGGTGGCTTCTGCTTTCACCAGATCATAACTGGCCACATACTGCTGCGCCAGTTGTTCCAGTTGCAACGCCGCCTGTCGACGCGAAAGCCCCTGCGTAATCGTTTTCAAATGCGACATCAGCTGTGCAGAAAACAGCGGGTCATCAATCAGCTTCGCTGCCATCGCTCTGATATTCCGCTGGCGCTCTGCCAGCTTGCGATTGCGTTCTTCGTCGTCAGCGTTGATCTCATTCAGCATCCGGCGGGCATCCGAACCCGGCGCCAGACCGATGCCGGCAAACAGGCTACCCCCGGTCACCGCCGCCTGCTCTCCCTGATCAACATCAACCAGACGATACACGCTGCGGGCGGCATCGGAACTCAGCTCTTTCCCCAGAATCTGTTTCCCGGTCGCCGAGACCGTCGAAGCCGTCGTTCCCAGTCGTGGCAGATATTCGTCCGCGTCTACAGACACGTTCCCCGAACTCCCCTCAGGCAGTCGCAGATAGACTTTCCTGACTTTCCACGGCCCCAGCCCCGCCTGTTCGCGATGCTCAATATATCTTGTCGGATCAGCGGCATAACGCACGGCCTGCAGCATCGCATCTTTCATCAATGTCGAAGCCGCATCCTTTCCGACCGGCTGATCCAGAATCAAGACTTCCGGTCGCCATGTCCTCAGCTGCGCCACAAAGCGACTCAACGTGACAGACGCCAGTCGCCCTTCTGTATGTCGATTCCATTCCTCAATCAGACGATCTGCGTTCTGTTCCAGTTCGGGAATCTGTACCGGAAAACGCCAGTCCATACTCCCCACAGCGCCTCCCACACTGGTCACCGCTTCATTCAGTCGCAAATCCAAGTCGGCATTCTTCTGCCCCTCCGAACCCAGGTCGCGACGAATCGGCAACACTACCAGGCTGCGATATCCCTGGTCCCCGGCATATTTACTCAGCAGGTCAAACGAAACCTGCTGCGTCTGGGCATGCACGCACATGAACGCCACACGTCGGGGAGCCGCATGATTCGAGCGCCACGTCCGCCCGCCATCGTCGGTTGAAAGAATTGTTCCCAGTGCACCGACGGCATAACCATGCTGATCATCCACAAAATCAATCGACGCCAGCGGCGCACTCTGACCAGTCCACTGCTGCCGCCACGTCCTGCCACGATCATCCGAATGCCAGATCACCGAACCCGGATCACCGGCCACCCAGATCCGCTCGCCACGAACTTCGACCGTTTTGAAATCCGTAAAATCTTTCAGTTGATCGGGCAGCGCCGTTTCCGGCATCTCCCACACAATCCCCCGGTTCTCTGTTTTTCTCAACAGCGCTCCATCGCCGACCATCCAGCCGGCTCCTGTCATGGGAACCTGGACATCCTGCAGACCGCGTAATCCCTGCGGCGGAAATCGGGGAGGCAGAACTGATCCGCCACCAACGAGCGTCATTCGTCCCTGGGAACCGGCAACAAGCCCTGTATTAACATCAAAAAACGCGGCACTGCGAAAGCCGGCTGATTCGAATCCGGTCACATCCTGCCAGGTCTGTCCGCCATCTGTGGTTTTAAATACGCCCGTCGCATGTTGCACCGAACTGTCGCCGATCACCACACCTTCATTCATCCCGAAAAAGCGCACGTAATGCAGGCGAGGCAATCGTTGCTGCACCAGTTCCTGCCACGTCTGCCCGCCATCTTTTGTGAACAGTAATACGCCCTGATTCAAATGCCCGTAAGCCGCGGTGCCACCACCCGCGATCCAGCCAATCTGATTCGTCAGAAAACAGATGCTCTTCAATGGATAATCCACGGGACTGGCGACGAATTGCCAGGTGCGCCCGCCATCCTCGGTTTTACGAATTACCCCCCGGTCACCCACGGCCCAACCGGTATTTTTACCCAGAAACTGAACGGCATGCAGGTTGGCATCGTCCAGCAGAGGCGAACCTGTAGACGGGGAGCGTGTGTCAGCAGACAGGGACGGCAGATTCAAACAGCAGCCGAACAGGAAGAGCAATCCCCACAGCAGACAGTGCACGGGGAGTTTTTCATTCTTTCGGGTTTGAAACAGCATCGGACATCCTTGTTCGAATAAAACGCGTCACAGAACAGCGGGCCAAAGCAGCAGACCAGGGCAGTTCCACTGCCGGGCCTCCGTTGCTCTTGAAATCGGGGCTGTACAGTTTACAAAAAATGCAGATTTTAAGGGAGGGGAAGTTTAAACGCATTGCAGGAGCATTTTCCTGAAATCCCGGTCATTTCATCCCCAGATTGCCATCCACTTCCCTTGATGGCCCTCCCCGGATTGTTATACTGGGAAATCCTCTTCATTGAGACCATTTTCAGTCATCCGTACAGGTCATCTGATTTGAGTCACAAATGAGCCCAAGTGGCGGAATTGGCAGACGCGCTAGCTTGAGGGGCTAGTGGGGGTAATCCCCGTGGAGGTTCGAGTCCTCTCTTGGGCACTTAATATCAAAGGACTTAGGGCAATTGAGCTCTGAGTCCTTTTTTTACCTCTTGCCTAAACTCGGTCCCGTCTCCTCTTTTCCAGCGATTTATGGGGCTGCTCCCCGATCCCTTAGAGTTTCTTTTGCTAATTCGTGTCCCTGTTCAGCAGCTATGCGATACCACTCTACCGCTTGTTTGTAGTCTTGCTTAACTCCTTCTCCATTAAAATACATGACTCCGATATAATATTGTGCATCGACATTTCCCTGTCCAGCAGCTTTGCGATACCACTTTACCGCTTGCTTATAATCTTGCTTGACACCTAGACCATTATAATACATAGCTCCTAATTGGAATTGTGCATCGGCATTTCTCTGTTCAGCAGCTTTGAGATACCACTCTACCGCTTGCTTGTGGTCTTGCTTAACACCTTCTCCACTATGATACATTACCCCTAAACAATATTGCGCATCGTCAATTCCCTGTTCAGCAGATTTACGGTACCACTTTACCGCTTGCTTAGAATCTTGCTTGACACCTAGACCATTATAATACATAGCTCCTGATTGGAATTGTGCATCGGCATCTCCCTGCTCAGCAGCTTTGAGATACCACTTCGCCGCCTGCTTGTAGTCTTGATTAACACCTTCTCCATTATAATATAGGACTCCTATATCGTATTGTGCATCGGAATTTCCCTCTTCAGCAGCTTTACGCCACCGTTCAAACCTTTGTTTCTTAATTGTGATGGAAGAGGATTCAGGCCGTGGAGCGGCGTGCTGGTCGTCCTGGCATCCGCTCAGCACAATCAAACCATAAACAACTAACGAGAGTACCCCGCGTTCATAATTCATCTCAGTTCCCTCTCGCATCTTTTTTCATCGCCAGGCTGTTTTTCCCGCTGAAAAAATTCGACTTGACTCCGCCGCGCCGCGAAACAAGATAAGCGCTCTAATGAGTCGCGCGCGTGGTCCAGTATTTCTTCACTTGCAGAAATTGAATCAGTGTCGAAGTCAGCACCATCAAAGCCTCTCGTTTCCGTATGATTTCAGTAAAAGCCTGCTCAAACATGTCGTGCGGATCGACACACATCGCCCCGGCATCGTCCCACGACACCCCGATGTCGCCTCTTTATCGATCCACATCAACCTGTATCGCCACCCGATTCTGTTCAGCTCCCCTTGACACCCCCGCGCCCCTGCAGAAAATCGGTAACATCGAATTGACCTGCGGCTGAATAACATTCTGAGCATTCATTCCATTTTAAAATACAAAACAGGTACACCGGGTGCCATCTGTCGGCTCGCCCGACAGTGCCTGAAAACCAGACATCCCACCCGACGCGCATTATAGGGAAAGTGAACGCAACCCAAGAGATGAAAACTGCGCACTGATTTGAAACAAGATGATTAAATGGACCAGGCTTCATTTCACTAGACCAGTCATTTGGTCATAGAAGGTGCCATTAGATATGAGCATACAGTGCGGTCAGCATCTATCAAACATGCCTTGATAATAAGATCGTCTTTATCACCGTAGAGAGGTATCAACTGAAGATGATATTTACTTCCATCCCGAAAAACGGGAATCTGCATCAAATCATCAGATTTACCTGGATCAATTGTTATGGTAACGGTGTTGTTATTTATCTTAGCGGGTACCTGCACTTTCTTTTCGCGATACTTAAAGATAGCGTGAGCATTATTTTTCATCGCTACAATTTGCAATGAAACCTTACCGTCCGTGCAGAGTAATTTCGGGAAATCCCATTGCTTTGTATAGATGTTTTCCAGGGCACGCTTCGACTGTTCTTTTGAGACAACAGTGTTTTCTTTGTTTTGATCGTTTCCATTTTTCACTCGCGACATCAGGTTTATGATTTTTGTGTCTGCCGTTAGTTGTAATTCTTCAGACTCCATGAAAGTCACTTCAAACATGTTGACATTTGATCTTCCGTCCGGTATTAAAATGACATTGATCGTATCCGGCGTTCCGGTTTGAGGATTAACTTCGGAAGATGTTCTTAAGAAACTCAACGAATGAGTATTGAGTTTTATGTTGCTCACGATCTGGTCCTTGTGTAATGAGTCAATCACTATCTGACCATCAACATTATCAATGACATACATGGTCTTAGAGGGATCGCGAACATAGGCCCATTGACCTGAGTAAGCATTTATTCCTATTGGTTTATCAGCCCTTAATTCAGAATTAAAAAAAAGGGCAACGGCAATAAATAGCATCGATATTGATTTTGAATACATCACGTTTAAAACTCTCATTTAAGTCGTTATAAACATTCTGATGGGTACTCCATTGATGTAGAAGTACTGGTACTTGACACACAGAGTATCAGAGGAACCACGGCTCTGTTCTGAATTTAATAACCAATCTGCACCTTGGGCAATACCGCTTTTAAGGTCGAGATCTGCTCTTTCGTTACTCCTTTACAGTCGTTAAAGGAAATACTGTTGAGATTTTTAAGTTTTGCAAGCTCGGTCATTAATCGATCCGGTATGATCACGGAAACAAAAATGATTTCCTTAAGTTCACGATTGCTTCGCAGCAGCGAAAAGCTCTCAGGCTCCAGCTTACACTCTACGAAGTCCAGCCGCTTAAGCTGATGCACTTGAGAAAGGCACGCCAGAGCAAATTCATCAATGGCACATGTGTCAACATAAAAACCCTCTAGAGTGGGAACGTGAGTCAACATTTCGAAATGTCTGCTTTCGAATTTGTCGCCGATAAAAGAGACCAGCTTAGTTTTTTCTCCTGACTCCCAGTCTCCACCAAGTCGGAGAATTTCTCGTCGAATCAGCTCTTCAGTAACGGTCAGTTTTCCATAATGAGGCCGCGCATCAGCTGCGTAAGCACAACTGGCAATCGCCATGACAGCGACAAATGAAATCTTGTGTAACATCGTTCTCTCCTTTTAAAGCTTGCCCGGTTCGAATGCCTGGTCCCGCCATTTTGTCATCGTGGCGGGACTTTGATCTGCTGAATCTGGTTAATGCTACCGTCCGGGCTCTCGTGGACAATCTTGTCGCCATCATAAACGGAGTTCTGCAGGTGAGCCAGAACTTTTCACCTGAATTAAATTCAATACTACTTTCTTACGATGCTTACACAATGTGAATTGAGCGAAATTGCTTGTGCGCAGGCCTCTTCACCGGGTAGCATGATATCTACTGTTCCATCTTCTGAGGCGCTCTTCAGGAAAGTGATATCATGCGCAGGCGATACGGGATTTTGTTCTTCGCGTTTACGGCAATGCTCTGTATTATCGTTGTCGATTCGACGGAAGCGAAGCAGCCTAACTTTGTCTTCATCATTGCCGACGATTGTACGTTTCGCGACATCGGCTGTTATGGCGGCCAGGCACATACTCCGAATATCGATCGGCTGGCCACCGAAGGCATGCGGTTCACCCGCTGCTTTCAGGCAGCCCCCATGTGCTCCCCGACCCGGCACAATATTTATACCGGCCAGTATCCGGTAAAAACCGGCGCCTACCCCAATCACACGCAGGCCAATCGCGGAACGAAAAGCATCGTGCACTATCTGAAACCGCTCGGCTATCGCGTGGCTCTCACGGGTAAAAGCCACGTGGGACCAAAGGCTGTCTTCCCGTTTGAGAAACCGGATGGTGCGGGACTGGTGGCTGCAGCCGATCATTTTTTCCGGGAATGCCAGGGACGCGACGATCCGTTCTGCATTTTCTTCTGCTCCCGGGAACCACACTCGCCCTGGGATCAGGGGGATCCAAGCCGCTACGATGCCAGCCAGTTAAAGCTACCCCCCTACTTCGTCGATACCCCGGAAACGCGCGAAGCCATGACCCGCTACCTGGCGGAAATTACCGTGTTTGATGACGAAGTCGGCGGCATCCTCAATCAACTCGACCAACATGGGCTCCGCGATAACACACTGGTCATCGTCGTCAGCGAGCAAGGCAGCAGCATGCCCTTCGCCAAGTGGACCTGTTACGATTCCGGCCTGCAGTCTGCAATGATTGCCCGCTGGCCCGGTAAAATTCAGCCCGGCACTGTCAATGACGCCATGATCGAATACGTTGACCTGGTCCCCACCTACGTGGAAGCCGCGGGAGGCACACCCGCTCCGGTACTCGATGGGAAAAGTCTGCTGCCGGTCTTCGCGGGTAAGCAGGAGCACAAGGACCATGTGTTCGGCGAAATGACCACACGGGGCATTATCAACGGTTCCTCCACGTTCGGTATTCGTTCTGTCCGTTCGAAAGACTTCAAGTACATCTGGAACTTTACACCGGAAATCGAATTTCGTAACGTCGCCATGAAATCGCCCGAGTTCAAAAGCTGGGAAGCGAAAGCAGCCGCCGGCGATGCCGACGCTGCCGAGAAGGTGCGCCGCTACAGAAAACGCCCCGCGATTGAACTCTACGACATCCACAAAGACCCCTTCGAGTGGCATAACCTCGCCGGCAAACCGGAGTACGCGGCGGTGCAGGCCGAACTGAAAGCAGAACTGGACGCCTGGATGAAACACTGCGGCGACAAAGGCCAGCAGACCGAACTCGAAGCCGACCAGCACACTAAAGGTGGCGGAAAGAAAAAGAAACGGAAGCAGAAATGAAGCAACTCGTTTTCAGTTTATTATTGATCATCACAGCAGGCCTCTTTGGCAGCGATGCCATCGCGCAGCAGGCGACGACAGAACCGCGCAAGCCGAACATCATCCTCATCATGGCCGATGATGTCAGCTGGGAATGTTTCGGCAGTTACGGTGCCGATGATTACAAAACGCCGCACATCGACCGACTGGCGCAGCAGGGTATCCGCTTCACCAACTGTTATTCCACGCCCCTCTGCACGCCTTCCCGCGTCAAGCTGATGACGGGCAAATACAATTTTCGCAATTACTCCCATTTCGGCTACCTGAATCCGCAAGAAAAAACCTTCGGTCAGTTGCTGCAGTCGGCAGGTTACAAGACCGCGATCGCCGGTAAGTGGCAGTTGAATGGGCTCTATCACGGTGCAGAAGGGCACAACGACAATAGGCGACCGTTCAAAGCGGGCTTTGATGAATACTGTCTCTGGCAGGTGACGACAGGCACGAAGATCAAAGACGGTGGCGGCGAGCGTTTCTGGAGTCCGCCTCTGGAGCAGAACGGCAAGTTCCTCACAATCGAAGACAATGCAGGGAAATACGGGCCGGACATCATGTCAGACTTTCTGTGTGACTTCATCAGAAAAAACAAAGATCAGCCCTTCTTCGTTTATTACCCGACGACGCTGGTCCACAATCCGTTTGTGCCAACTCCCGATACGATTGGCGACGCACCGCGGACACAGGCCGCCAACAATCAGCCGAAAGGCAAGCAGGCCCGCAAAGCGAACTTTGTAGCGATGGTCAATTACCTGGACAAGATCGTCGGCAAGCTGGTCCAACAGGTCGAAGAGGTCGGCCAGCTGGACAATACGCTGATCCTGTTCACCGCCGACAATGGCACGAACGTGCAAATCACCTCTCAATGGAACGGCCGAATGATTCATGGCGGCAAAGGTTCGACCACCGACATGGGCACCCATGTGCCTCTGGTCGCGTACTGGAAAGGGCACACGCCCCACGGAGCGGTGCTGAATGACCTGATCGACTTCACCGATTTCTATCCGACGTTCGCCGCGATGGCGGGTGTCTCACTGGGGAAAGCAGATCCCATCGACGGCCGCAGTTTTCTGCCTCAACTAAATGGCAAAGCGGGTCAGCCCCGGGAGTGGGTGCTGAATCATTACCAGCCTTACTGGGGACGATTCCAGGGGGATCAGTACGTGCGGAACGCCGGTTTCAAACTGTACCGCGACGGCCGGTTCTTCCATGTCCCCGTTGATCTGACTGAGAAACAGAACCTTGCAGAAGGGAGCGCCGGCACCGAGGGAGAACAGACCCGCGCGATGCTGCAGCAGACGCTCTCACTGATCCCCCCCGCACCGCCGGTCAAAGGAGGCCCGAAAGCAACAGAGCGGCCCAACTACCCCGACTGGCGGAATATTGTGAATCCGAATGATTAGCCTTAACTGCTGAATAATAGAAAGGGCTGATCTCAATGTCTTTGTCAGATGAAATGAACCAGGGCGAAATCGATTGGACGGCAATTGCCAGGAAGCTTGGTACTCTTCACGAAAACGGGGAAAGCGGCGGTAGTAAAACGGCGCGTGAAGCCGTTGCCATGATTATTGGATCAACGAATTTACGAGCTGCCGTAGATCATTATGTCAGTCACAAAAAAGGATATGAGTTGGTTCGCCATGTTCTCTGGCTGCTTCATCCCTGGTGTGCAATGGAACGCTGTTATGAGATCTACCAGAATGAAAAAGATCAAGATGCACGGGTCGACGCAATCGAACTTCTCCGTGTCGTAGCTGATAGAAGAGCCTTACCGTGGATTAAGGGCTTATTAGAAGACCCGGATGAAGGCATTCAATGCTGGTCTGCAGGAATTGTAGATCAACTCTTATGGTCATATCTGGTTGATCCGGAAGAGTGTGAAGAACTTCTTCAAATCATGCAGAATCATCCAAACAAAGAGGTTCTCGAGAGATACTCATTTATCATGGAATTTTTAAATGAGAGGGAAAATGACAGCTGATCAACAACCCAGGAATTGAGAGACCATTTTTTATTTTGAACTTATTCAGGTAGTCAATCATGTCTAAACACCAACTGCACCGTCGCGATTTCCTCTATCAGAGTCTGCTCACCGGGGCCTGTGCGCTGGGAGCGGGGCGACTGGCAGCGGAAGAACAACCGTTGCCTGTGTTGGGACAGGGCGCGTTTCAATACCGTCCCGTCGCGGGCTGGGGTGTCCTCGATGAACAAACCCGCGCGATGCTGCAGCAGACGCTCTCACTGATCCCCCCTGCACCGCCGGTCAAAGGAGGCCCCAAAGCAACAGAGCGGCCCAACTACCCCGACTGGCGGAATATTGTGAACCCCATGATTGATGATTCAAAATGGAATCGGAGAAAACGCATGGCTGTTCGCTGCATGACCGTATCATTTTTACTCCTGATCTATTTAGCAAACGGTCAGAGACTGGCTGCCACTGATCGTCCCCCTTACCCGGGGTATTTTTTACCTGGAGACGCGTTTTTTAACACCGTTATAACAGAAGAGGTCTTGAAGAAGCTGGATAAGGATCCGGATTATGCATTCGAAGATAACCGGGATGGATTTAATCTCTACAATTCCGGCTATCAACGGCTTTCACTGGGAAAGCAGAATAGAAATCTGGCGAAACAGATCAAAACTGCTTATTACGATATCAGACAAATACGACCGTTACTTCTTCATGTTCTGGGTGAATCGCCAAACTCGGTGAACGATAATCCTAGAGACAAGAAAACAGAATTGATGGAGATCAACGGTTTGAGCCTGTTCTTTTATAATGAAGACTATGATTGGAAGAAAAAGCATATCGGTCTCAAGTATAACGAGAACTGGTATCAGGAGCTTCAGAAGTTTGGTTACCCGAATGGAGCGTATGGTGCTTATGCCAATACGCCTGAGGCGATTATTGAATCCTGGCGGTTCAGTACGGTCATTCCTCCCCTGTCTGTTCAACTGCCTGCAGTGACAATCAAAAAGCATGAGGCCGTTACAGAGCCAATGATTCCCAAAGGACGATTGAAGGCACTAATGCTGTCGGATGACGATTTTAATAAATTCTATAAAATTGAAGAACATTTGAATTTGATTGAAATCACGAATGAGAAATCGATCAATTATTACTCGGGCGAGGGTGAGTGGCATGAGATCGGTGAACGAGACTTTGGTAATTGAAACATAATCTAAAATTGAAATATTGAACAGGCATCTCTATTCCTCAAATAAAGCTCTGGAATCTCCTATGTCCCTGCATCGAATACACCGTCGCGATTTCCTCTACCAGAGTCTGCTCACCGGGGCCTGTGCGCTGGGAGCGGCGCGAGTGACAGCGGAAGAACAACCGTTGCCTGTGCTGGGACAGGGCGTCTTTCAGTACCGGCCCGTCGCCGGCTGGGGTGTGCTCGATGAAAAAACGCCCGTCAAGAACTGCAGCGCGATGGTCGTCGATGCACAGGGGCGGATTTATCTGCTCACCGATCACCTGGCGAATAATGTCATCGTTTATGACAAAGACGGAAAACTGCTGAAGAAATGGGGCACACAGTTTCCCGGCGCGCATGGTCTGGAGATCGTCAAAGAGGACGATCGCGAAGTGCTCTTCATCACCGACCTCAACCTGCACCGCGTCTTCAAGACCACTCTGGACGGCGAGATTCTGATGGAGCTGACCTACCCCAAATCAACGGGCAAATACGCCAGCGAAAAAGAGTATCGCCCCGCCTGGACGCTGCATCTACCCAACGGCGATTTCTTTGTACTCGACGGGTACGGTAAAGATTATATCATGCGTTACGACCGTGCGGGAAAACTGCTGAATTATTTCGGCGGACCGGAAGGGGGCATCGCGCACTGGGGACCACACGGAGGCACTATTGATAGTCGCGGTCCCGGCGAACCGGAACTGGTCATTGCGATGAGCGATCAGCAGACGATCAAGCGTCTTTCACTGGACGGAAAGCTGATTGAAGAAATCGCCCTGCCCGGTTCGAATCCCCGTATGATCCAGATTGTCGGCGAACACATGTTCGTGCCCCACCTGGCGGACAACTGGCCGAAAGACCGCGACAGCCGCGGTTATATTTCCGTATTGGATCGCGATTACAAAATCATCTCCAACATCGGCGGCACCCCGCCCCGCTATATTGACGACACGTTACAGCCCATGCAGCAGCAGGGCAGCTTCTTTCAGCATCCGCACGACCTGGTCGTCGCAGCCGACGGCGCGATCTATGTGCCCCAGTTCGCATCCGGCAATACCTATCCGGTCAAACTGGTGCCTGAAACTTCCGCATAATTTTCGTGACACTATGATCAACAGACGAGATACTTACCCGACAGAACGCTCTATCGAAAGTAAATCATGAAATATTTCAACGCCCTCTGGATCATTTTACTGGCCGGTTTTGTTCTGCAGGGAAGCCCGTCAAACGGGGCAGACAAGAGTTCGGGACACCCACTGTTGATCGGCTACGGCGAAGGGATCATGCAGCTGGACGAACAGAATCACATCGTCTGGCATTACCAGCAGTCGGACATCGAAACGGTCTATGATGCCTGGAAGCTGCCGAGCGGAAACGTGCTGTTTTGTCATCGCTACGGTGTGCGGGAAGTGAACCCGGACAAAGAGACCGTGTGGGACTACAAAATACCGCGTGAACCGGGCAAGCAGGAAATCAATTCCTGTCAGCCTCTACCTGACGGCAAGGTGCTGATTCTGGATTGTGGCAATCAGAAGCTGCTGGAGGTCAACCGCGATCAGAGTGTGACGCACAGCATCGATCTGCCCGACGGCGGCAAGAACGTTCACAACCGCTATATGCAGGCCCGCAAGACGCCGCAGGACACGTATTTGATTTCGTATCGCGACAACAAAGTGATTCTCGAACTCAACGCGGACGGCAAAGAGATCTGGCGGTTTAAGCTGAACGACAACGATCGCGCGTTCACCGCGATTCGACTGGCGAACGGTCGCACGCTGATCCCCTGTATTACCTCGTACCGCATCATCGAAGTCGACCCGGCAGGCAAAATCACCTGGGAGCTGGACAAGCAGGACGACCTCGGCTTCGAACTCTTGTATCCGGTCGGCGTGCAGGTGCGCCACAACGGCAACCTGGTGGTGATCAATTCCGACTATCACCATCGCAAAGGAATGGACAACGACGTGCAGGCGTTTGAAATCACCCGCGACAAACGCGTGCTCTGGACGCTGAAGAAAACAGACCTGGAAACGGACGGCAAAGTCTCCGTCGTCGAACGCGGCACCAAAATGCCCTCGCATCATCTGCTCAGCATCCAGGTGCTGGGAGAACCGGCAGGATTAAAGTAGGCGGGAGAATCTCAATTGAAAATGCTCGTGGAATTGGCAGTACGGATGACGTTCTAATGGCACAGTACACATCAATCTGTTCCAATTGCGGCGGAACGGAGATTGGTAATTATTATCAACATCTGATCAAGGGGGACTTGCTCTGGTCTGGCCACGCTAATTGTAAATCCTGTGGTTCGAATATTGAATTTGATGGCGTAGGTGATCTGCCAGATGAATTGAAACCAGCGATACTGGCTGAAGAAGGTGAATGGCAATTAGTACTCGATGATCAAAACGATATTGTCCCTGCGCTACATGTACTCAGACAGCGAAAACAGGTTTCATTGAAAGATGCCAGGGCCGTGTTAAATGACTTAAAAGATACAAAAACGACACTCGCATGGATTCAGGATGGTCTCCGTCAAGTGAAGATCAACTCAACGCTGGTTCGCTGTAGCAGTTAAAAATGAACATAGCCGGGAAATCAACGCGGTCGGTGATGTTAAGATAACCAATCCATCAGACCTGTAGCGGCTTGAGAATCCATTTCGGAGGCATATTCGGGCCGAATCGCATTAACAAGTGTTGATGCGTGGTCGTTTTCACGATATAGTATGCAGCATAGAGAAATTTAGCGTCCCACCGACTGGCAACGATTGCCGACCCCGCAACCATCCCACCACACTCACCAGGGAAAGGAGCAGGAATGTCTCAGCGAACTGCAGAATTTTGTGATGGCGTTTCACGTCGATCCGTCATCAAAGCAGGTCTGACCGGCTTAATGGGTGTCTCCCTCCCCGATATTCTGCGTCTTAAAGCGCAGGCCGCGGAAGCAGGACACTCAAAACAGGACACGGCGATTATCTTTCTGGAACTGGCAGGGGGACCGGCGCAGCATGAGACCTACGATCCCAAGCCATCGGCACCGGTTGAATATCGCGGGCCCCTCAATCCGATCAGTACCGCCGTCCCGGGCGTGCAGTTCAGCGAGTTCATGAAAGAGCAGGCACGGGTCTTCGATAAGCTGGCGGTTATCCGTTCAATTCATCACGATTCCGGCAGTCATGGCACCAGCAGCCATCTGACGCAAACCGGTTATTACCTCCGCGATCGTCAGAACCGAGAAAACGAAATGCCGAGCATCGGCTGCATTACTTCCAAAGTGCGCGGCAGTAATACTCAGGGCATCCCCGCATATGTCTCACTGCCCCGCGACATGCGTTATGGTCGCGCTGCCTGGCTGGGCAAAGGCTTCAATCCCTTCATCACCGCCCGCGATGCAGATATCAAAAACTTCGAAGTCCCCAACCTGACCCTGTTAAGTGGATTGACTTCGAAACGCCTGCAGGACCGTAAGACACTGTTGAAAAACTTCGACGCCACCCGGGAAATCATCGACAACAACGGTGTCGGCGACGCCATCGATCAGTTCACACGGGAAGCATTCGACATGGTCGCGGGAGACGCTGCACGCAACGCCTTCGATCTCTCCCAGGAAGATGAGACCACGCGCGACCGTTATGGTAGAACTCCTTTCGGACAGAACATCCTGCTCGCCCGCCGACTGGTCGAACACGGCGTGACAGTCGCTTCGGTACGGGTGACCGGACCCAGTTGGGACGATCACCGCGACCTGGTTAAACGAATGCGGGAAAAAGGGGTGCCTTACGACCGTGCGTTTGCGGCGCTCGTCGAAGACCTGCATGCACGCGGGCTCGACAAAAAAGTGATGGTGGTCGCAATGGGTGAATTCGGGCGGACTCCCAAATTCAACAAGACCGCCGGCCGCGATCACTGGGGACGCGTGATGAGCGTCGCTCTGGCAGGGGGCGGCATCAAAACCGGCCAGGTGATCGGTTCATCCGATGACCAGGGAGGCGCACCGGTCGATGCGCCATATCGTCCTGAAAATGTGCTGGCGATGCTCTACCGCCATCTGGGCATCGATCCGTCAACCACATTCCTGGATCACAGCGGCCGCCCCCGGTACATTCTGGAACGCCGCGAACTGATCAGCGAACTGATCTGAGTTGGTATGTCCGTCATTTTGTCTCTAAACCAGTCGCAGAGATAATTGATACTATCTTTTACCTCACGTTCGGCGATAATGCCTTCCACACGATCTGAGGTTCGCGCCGGACTTCGGACCTGTGACGACTGTCTGTTCCGAAACCTGCTCGCGGGATCGGAGACGCGGAAATTCATTCTGGAACTGATTCATTATGTGGCTGCATGCTTCCTGCTTACTCAAGTTCAATATTCCTGTGGATACTCCGTTTCTGCTCATGCTGCGGCCCCGCAGTGGGGATCAGCAATGGGTGGCTCGTGAACAGTATGTGCTGAATCCCAGTGTCTCTGCCATCGAATTCACCGATCCGTTCGGGAACCTCTGTCAGCGACTGGTCGCACCCGCCGGTTCGTTTTCGGTGCAGACAGCTTTTGATATTCAAGTCGCCGACAGCTCTGATGCGGCGCCCGGCGCCTTCTTTGTTCCCGTCGAACAGTTGCCTGAAGAGACTCTCCCCTTCCTGCTGCCCAGTCGCTACTGCGAATCGGACCGCTTTACACAAATGGCTTCTTCGCTTGTGGAAGGTATCTCTCCCGGCTACGACCAGTGCAACAAAATTGTCGAATACATTCGCACGAATATCAAATACGCGCCCGGTGAAGGACAGGAAATCATCAGCGCCTGCGAAGTTAATGAACGATCACAGGCGGTCTGCCGCGATATGGCACACCTGGGAATTGCCTGCTGTCGTGCGTTGTCAATACCCGCCCGACTGGTAGTAGGATATCTGGAAACACTTCAGCCCATGGACCTGCATGCCTGGTTTGAAGCCTATGTAGGCGGACGCTGGTATACTTTCGATCCGACCCAGAACAATCTGAACGGGGGACGGGTGGCGATTGCCTACGGTCGCGATGCCGCAGACGTCGCGGTCTACACCCAGTTTGGAGATCCGGTTGACCTGCTTCGAATGGAAGTCAGTGTCGAACAGGTCTCCCCACCTCAGTATTGAAAATCAGTTGACTCGACTACGCTCCCTATCACGATTCTCTTTCTTTCCCGCACCTCAGAAAAACATCCGGTAAGTCCCTCCTGCCGGGTGACATACTGAGTTTTTTCCCTTCATGCAACATTTCCACACCTGATCCACCTGACCAGTAATTCTGCCGAAAATTGAAAGGTAATCCCTCCTGATTTTTATCGTTCTTTGCGGATTATGAAGGCTTGGTATCCGATGCAACCTGATTCAGATAACCAGCTCATAGATTCGATTGAAATTTCCGTCATTCAGAATAATGCAAAATATGATTGGGTATCAGTTACATTATTTTCACTCTCGCAGATATCGGACTGAGTTCTGCATTCCTGTTTAAGAAGCGACTATGAATTTCAGCAGCAACCTGGCGCCCCCTCGACAACATGCGGGGAGTCCGTTTTCAATTTCAGAAAAAAAGAAGCCCTGGTCTCTGTGGATTTCTGCATTGACACTGCTCTGGTTAGTCGCTGTGGTGTATGGGATGTCTACGCTCTGGCAGTACCAGTCAACCCCTGGCCAAACTGCGTTGACCGCCTCCGACTGGCCCTCTGAGAGCGAGAGAACCTTTAATTCCATGCGGCCAACGCTGGTGATGTTTGCCCATCCCCGCTGTCCGTGTACCGCTGCCAGCCTGAGTGAACTGGCGAAGATCATGTCACTCGGTCCGGAACGGGTTGATGCCCGGATCCTGTTTTTCAAATCTTCCGCATTTCCCGAAGGTTGGGAAAAAACGAACCTCTGGAAAACTGCCTCCGCGATTCCCGGTGTCACGCTGATCAGCGACCTTGATGGTACGACTGCAAGTTTATTCCACGCGACGACCTCCGGTTACACACTGCTGTATGATACACAAGGCAAACTGTTATTTCATGGCGGCATCACCGGCTCCCGGGGACATGCCGGTGATAACGTCGGCAGATCTGCCATTGAATCGATTCTGCTGCAGGGATCAACCGAGCAAGACGAGACGTTCACATTTGGATGTCCATTGCTCGGAGAGCGAAACGATGATCGTCAGGGGGGACTGTAATGTCGATATCCATTCTGACAAAGCCCTGTCTTCCCGCTGTCGCGCGCAGAGCAGAAGAACTGCTTCAGAAAAATCAGCACGAGCTCTACCAGAGAACGGATCGTCTGTTTGCCTGTTTGATGGTCGTGCAGTGGCTGGCAATGATGGCCGCTGCTTTCTGGATTACACCGCAAACATGGATCGGGATTCACAGTCAGACCCACCTGCATGTCTGGGCGGCCTGCCTGCTGGGTGGACTGATCACCGCGTTTCCCGTCATGTTGACTCTGCTCCGCCCCGGAACCACGTTAACCCGACACGTTATCGCAATCAGTCAGATGCTGACCTCTTCCCTGCTCATTCACCTCAGCGGGGGCCGGATTGAAACCCATTTTCATATTTTCGGATCGCTGGCATTTCTGGCATTCTATCGAGACTGGCGCGTATTGATCTCTGCCACTACGGTAATTGTCATTGATCATTCAGTTCTGGGTCTGTTTTATCCGCAGGCCATTTTTGGCGTACTCACAGCTAATCCCTGGCAGATTATAGAACACGGTGCCTGGATCATTTTCGAGGACCTGTTCCTGTTCATCGCAATTCAACAGAATGTACAGGAAATGAAAGCCATGGCACGACAGCGTGCCGAACTGGAAGAGACAAAAGCCTTCGTGGAAACGGAAGTTAAAAACCGGACCCACGAGCTGCATACCGCGAACCGGATGATCTCCGAGAAAAATATGGTTCTCGAACAGAAGACAGAGGAACTGAAGCATCAGACACAGGCACTGCAGGTGGCAGCTGAAGCAGCCGAAGCAGCGAACCTGGCCAAAAGTGCCTTCCTCGCAAATATGAGCCATGAAATCCGCACACCCATGAATGCCATTCTCGGTTTCAATGACATCCTGCTGGATGGTGTCAGTCAACCGGAAAATATTGAAGCTGCACGCACCATTAAAGAAAATGGTCAGTTTCTGATCAAGCTCATCAATGATATTCTCGACCTTTCTAAAATCGAAGCCGAGAAAATGGAAGTCGAACACGTCCCCTGCTCTCCCCATACCCTGCTCAATAATATTTATTCCCTGATGAATGTTCGCGCGATCTCCAAGGGACTGCCTCTCGATTTCCAGATCGAAGGCCCTCTCCCCGAAACGATAAGTACAGACCCCACGCGCATACGACAGATCCTGATCAATACCATCGGTAACGCGATTAAATTTACCGAAACCGGAGCAGTCAAAGTCGTCACCCGCCTTATCAATGAGCCGGACCAACCTGCTCGACTGCAATTTGATGTCATTGATTCAGGCATAGGAATCGATGCAGCTAATATTGACTCCCTGTTTTTACCCTTTACCCAGGCCGATGATTCGATGACCCGTAAATTTGGTGGCACCGGTCTGGGCCTGACGATCAGTAAACGATTGACCGAACTGCTCGGTGGTGAAATTACGATTGCCAGCGAGCCTGGAAAGGGAACAACTTTCTCCATCACCATCGCGACCGGTTCACTGGAAAATGTGCCTCTGATTGAATCCTGTCGCATAGTAAGTGCGCCACAAACAGGCATTCAGCAACCCGATGTTTTCGAAAATCTGCCCCTGAAAAACTGCCGCATCCTGTTGACCGAAGATGGCCCTGATAATCAGAAGCTGATCAGGTTTATCCTGTGTAAGGCGGGCGCTGAAACGGTTATTGCCGAAAACGGAAAGATTTCATTCGAGCTGGCAATGTCTGCAAAAGAGGCCGGACAGTCTTTCGACGCCATTCTCATGGATATGCAAATGCCCGTTATGGACGGCTACCAGGCCACGCAAAAATTACGGGCAGCCGGCTATCAAGGACCCATCATCGCACTAACCGCCCATGCCATGAGCGGCGACCGCCAGAAATGTCTGGAAGCCGGATGTGATGACTATCTTACCAAGCCCATTGACCGCAGAAAGCTCGTCGAAGTGCTCTCCACTTATATTCGGCAGACAGAGCAAAACCTGATGTTAACCCGCACGGACCGATCCTGAGAGAGATCACCTTTTTCTTAAGCGCCTTTCACACTCTGCCAGTAATTCCTGTGCGCTCTGTTGGCTTGTCGATTCCAGCCATTGACTGGAAAGAACCCGTTTGATGTCCTCCGCTGCCCGGGCATAGTCTGCCTGTGCAAAACAGGACTCCCCACGACACAGTATCGCACTGAGCACCATACCCGTCGGCAGTCCCTCCAGTGATTCGATGATCACAGTATAATCCGAGACCGCTGCTTCCAGCTGTCCTTGAGCCACATAACTTTCCCCCCGCATCGAATACGCGTGGGCCACGAGTTCAATGTGAACTTCACCGCGGCACTCAATGATCCGGTTCATATCGTCAGTCAACCGCTGATGCTCACCGAGTCGCTGATAGACAGATCCCCGGTAATACAAAGCCTGGCACATCAGTTCGGCATCTTCAGCCGCAGCGCTGTCGATCACCTCACTATAGTCGACGAGCGCCTGGTCCAACTGGCCCTGCGTATGATATTCGATGCCACGCTTGAGGACGGCGTTTTGATTCATATTGGATAAGAACTCTCATCTTTTCAAAGCTGGTACAACTCGTAACCGGAACTGCAGGGCGTTCCCCGCGAAACCTGCATCCGCTGTTGTTCCGGTTCGATGATCACGGAAAACACAGTCTGCCAGTAACCGGTGTCCGCGTCATCATTCACATGCCGACACAACGACCGCGGATATCCTTCGTGATCGGTGAGCGCCGCTTTGATGTCGTCGACGCTGATCTCATCGCCACATGCCTGCAACAGAGAATCGATGCGTGCCTTCCGCGGATGCGAACCGATCAGTTCGGGAAACTGCTCGTTATACTCACACAGCTCCGGATGCAGACAGTGATTGGTATGCGTGATCCAGCTCGTTTCCACTGGTCTCAAAACCTGCACGGTTTCCAGAGTCACTTCCAGATCTGCGGGTCCTTCCGGGGTCATCAGCATGATATTCGCAGGGATTGCCCGCTCGGCCCGACGAATGGCCTGAACCGCCTCCTCCAGACTGGTTGTCTCGTACAGTTCGCGCAACGTGAAGTAGTGGGGCACTCCCGTCGAACGGCTGGGAGCGGGCAGGCTGTTCAGACAGGCGCCGATGCCCGCATCGTTGAAACCGACATAAGAAATCAGCCCGGCCTGCGTCACCGTCATCAACGCCGGCTTTCCCACTGGTCGACGTGTGAGAACGATCGTAAACGGATCAAGGGCCGGATCGTTGTCCCAGTTCTGCGCGACAATCGGCCCCCGCGTGGAAGTCGCCGGCAGACTGAGTGAAGTACAACCCGCGTCCGCATCGGGTGTAAACTGATTGCGAATCTGCAGCAGCATGATTTTCCAGAACGGGAGGTCCGTCGCTTCCGCGATGCCCTGCAGTTCTGCGACCGAATCGGCACTGTACTCTTCCGCATAAGAGAGACAGTGCTCCGCATGCGCCCGCGCCTGCGGACTGCTGACATCCAGCATCTCCCGCAGCCGATCCAGAGCCAGTTCACAAAAACCGGCAATCTCCTCCCGCGCCGCCTCTCCGGTCTGCCGCCCCATTTCCAGCGGCGAACCAGCGACATCAATCTCACGATAACGGGCAGAATCAGGCATAATTACACTACGTATTACCCTCTCAGCCTACCGGCTGGCTTTTTTGATGGGTTCGGCCTGTTTGAGCGTCGTCAGGTACTCGACGATATTGACGAGTTCTTCCTGGGTGAGCACTTTCTGCAGGTCAGCGGGCATCAATGAAATCTTCTGTTGAATGATTTCATCGACGTCTTCCATTTTGAAAGTCCGGGAAATTGCTTCGGCATCTCTGATTGTGATCGCGTCGTCAGTTTTATTGACCAGCAGACCATTGACCACGTTCCCCGATGCCAGGATCACGGTATACGATTCGAAGTTGTGGCTGATGCCCGCGCTGGGAAACAGGATTGATTCGAACAGCGCTTCGCGGCTCAGTTTCTTGCCAATCTCAGACAGGTTCGGCCCCACCTCTTTTCCCATGCCATTCACCACGTGGCACTTGGCACAGGTTCCCTTGGTGTTGAACATCACGCGACCGTCCAGTTTATCCCCCTTGATACTCGCCAGCACATTGATGGGCGGCAGAGGTTTGTTGTCTTTCGTGGGAGGAGCCGGGTACAGCCTGGCGGACCGCTCTTTGACATCTTTCATAATCGTGGACGACATCGCTGCAGCCACCGTCTGTTGCAGCTGGGGATCAAAGTCTTTTTTCTCAGCCAGATCCAGCAGCGCATGGGCACCCGAACGTGATTTCGCAATCGCGCGGACCGCTTCGCGTCGATCTACCAGCGGTTCATCCTGGTCTGTGATAAGTTTCAGCAGAATCCCGTTCGCACTGTTGTGCCCGGCACTTCCCAGCGCCCAGATCAAATCCAGTTTCTGATTCTGTTCTTTTTCCGTATCGGCTTTATTCTCCAGCGACTTGCGGATCAATGTATTCTGTTTCAGACTGAGAGCCGCACGAATCGCGTCCACTGATGTTTGAGACTTCCCTGCACGAGAGGCGATTTCCACCAGCTCGGGGTAATAATCCGAAGCTTTAAATTTCTGAACCAGCTTGATGAACTCGGATGTCCCCCGGCTGCTGTCGATGACCTGGGTGAGCGCCTGTTTGTATTTCGCATCCTGCATGACCGTGTTGGCAGGCATGCGGGAAATTGCTTCCGCGATGATATAGGTCTCGCGTTTTTTGTTCTGTGGTTCCTTCATCAATGCCAGCTCTGCAACGGCTCTGTTTTTTTCTGTCCCCGGAATAAAGTCCAGGGCACGGAAATAGCGCGGAAGAGTATCCAGGTCTGTTTTGGGGTCTTCAATGATCTTGACCAGGTAAGGCACTGCCAGCGGAATCTTTGAACGCCAGATCAGGTCACGGCCGACAGGCGTATTCCAGTGGTCGCCAGCCTGTTTGAGCCACGCTGTCAGGAATTTCTGCTCCTGCTCATCCATGCCGATGCCCAGTGCTTCCAGATACCAGCGATCTTTCCCGTCATACTGATCTGCCAGCGTGACCCACAGTGCGGAAGCTTCAGGTGACTTGTTGTGATGCAAGGCAATCGCACATTCACGGCGTACCTGAGGCGAAGGATCCTTCACCAGTTGGCTGACATAGGGAATCACATCCTGTTTGTAGCGGCGGGCGGCACGCAGGCCGGTAATGCGAATATCGGAATTCTTGTCCTGAATCGCCCGGGAAACATACGCGCCGGTTTTGCCTTTGATGCCAGCCAACAGCCAGAGGGCGCGAGCGCGGTTCCTCTGGTTGTCAGACTGATAGAGTTCTTCCAGCTGTGGCAATGCCTGTTCCTGCAAGGCATGCAGTTTGTTCCAGGCCAGGTAACGTCGCGCCAGGTTCGGATTTTTGATCCCTGCAATCGCACCTTCAGTCGTACTGAGATCCAGTTTGTCAAATACATATTTTGCATCTGCGGGCGCAATCCGGAAAATGCGGCCCCGCTCCTGATCACCAATCCGGTGACCGCCGACACCCGGATCATACCAGTCGGCGACGAACAGCGAGCCATCAGGGGCAATACAGACGTCGGAGGGACGGAACCACTTGTCCTGTTCGCTGGTAATGATATTCGCGATTTCAGCTTCATAGCCGGCACCATCTTTTTTCACGGGGTAAGCACGAACCACATTCGGGCCAGCGTCGGAGTGAATGACTTCACCCTGGTATTTTTTGGGTAGCAGAGAACCTTCATAAACACAGATACCCGTCGGTGAGCCGGCACCGGTCTGCAGCAGGTTGGGAATCACTCCCGGATCGCGCAAATGCCAGTGACGCAGCGGAATTTCTTCATGCATGCCAGTCCGCGGCGTTTTCCAGCGGGCCCCCGTCAGTTGATCCAGGTAACCATAGTTCCCGTATTCCATCACATAATTAATGCGGACGCCGCGGTTGCCGTCATCATCGTTATCCGACTGCCACAGGGTACCGAACGAATCGACGGTGATTTCATAATTGTTACGGAAGTTGTGTCCCAGCACTTCAAAATCGCTGCCATCCAGGTTACAGCGAAATACCATCCCGCCCCAGTAAGGCTTGCCGTTATCCAGTACAGGTTTCCCGTTGCTTTCGAGAATCGGTTTTCCGGCAGCGTCGAAGACCTGCTTTCCACTGTTACCAAAGTTCCAGTAAAGTTTGCCGTCCGGTCCGAAAATGGAAGTGTGGGCCGAGTGATCGTGTTCTCCACCAGCGATTTTGAACAGCAGTTCTTTCTTGTCAGCTTTACCGTCGTTGTTCTCATCGGTAAACAGAAACACGTTGGGGGAAGCAGCGACAATGACTTTGTTGCCCAGCACACAGATCCCCTGCGATCCGTTCACATCATTGCCCTGGTAAAATACGGTTGTCTTGTCGGCTTTTCCGTCACCGTTCGTATCTTCCAGAATCAGAATCCGGTCTCCCTCTTTGCGCGTGGGAATATCACGCAGGTTGGCGCGATAGTTGACGACTTCACAGATCCAGACACGACCCTCGGAATCCACATCCATACTGGACGGACTGCTGATTTGCGGCTCGGAGGAAAACAGCGTCGCTTTCAGACCGGGAGCAACCGTCAGGTTGGGTACGGCCTGTTTGGAATCATGTTCGGTCTGAGCAGATACAAAAGATGTTGCAGCACTGGTAGTCAGCAGCAGGGCGGGAATGATGGCAAGCCAACGGTACTTCATGGAGTCAGTTTCCTTTTATTGATTCAAGTTGCTGTCCCGGGTCTGTGTCAATCGGTCAGTTTAAACAATTGATGTCTATTGATTCCACTCTTTCAGTAAGGCATTAATCCGGGCAGGATTATAGTTGTCCGGTTTTTCGTAATCCTGATTGGCTTCCAGCTGCTCGACCGTCACAGATGCAGATTCGACTCCCTGTGAAGGGACTTCCGCATGCGCCGTCCAGGCAATTGCATTCAGCACGAGTTTCCGAAAATCGTTGTGTCCCCAGTTCCAGTGGTAGTGACCACCGGTAAAGCCGAACCCGCGACCACCGTCCGGGCGTTCGTAGGCCCACGCCATGTGTTGAGGCTGACCAACCGTTTTCCGCACATCCGGATTGCCGCTATGTGCACCATCAGGGCGACTTAAAGTTTCTTTGGGAGGAACCGCCGTCAGGATTGGCTGCACGTTTTTCATTTCAGGTTGAAATCGCATATGGTAATACCATTCATCATTAATGCTGAATGGTTTCACGCCCTGCGAGATCGGATGTTCGGGCAGATTTTTATAGTCGGCAGTCCAGTGAGGATTGACTGACCACCACTCTTCAAAGTATCCACCAATCCAGCGAAGAAAGGCATCGCCGGAAGCGCCTTTAGGCACTTCCACGCCGTAATGCAGGTTCACCATGCCCACACCTTGTTCTGCCAGCTTGCTGAGTTCATCCAGGTGGTCGTTGTAAGGATGACGTCCGCCACCATCACAGTAGATCACAATCGAGTCGGCATCATCCAGCACACTGGCATCTTCAGGCCAGCCTTCCGTCACAACAGTGGTCTCAATATCCAGACCGCTGTTGTTCAACGCTTCGGCCAGCAGCAGACAGCCGGCACGATGCTCGTGAGCACCGTAACCGTGACTCTTCTTACCGGCGATCAGCACTACTTTTTTTTTAGCGCCGTCCCGGGAAGAAGTCTGGTCGCCAGCCGGCAGCTCTTTCAGTTCAATGTCACGAAACTGTACGACCATCGGAGGACCGGCATGCAGTTGCAACGCGATAATGCCGTCAGCGCGGCGCTGTTTCGCATCGTTATCCGTCACGTCCGCAGTCACCACGCCATTGATTTTATGAATCAGATGATTCCCGCGGGCGATGATCTCATAATTGTTCCAGTCTTCTTTTTTGATCTTCTTCTGGATTTCGTTGGTATCGCCAAGGTAGCCGACTACATCAATTTTTTTACCTTCACCGATTTCTGTCTTCTGTCCGCGGAGAGCCAGAATGCCCCGCTTCCGTTCTTCGTACAGAATACCGGAATATTTATCGCCGGCTTCCATATCAGCCTGGTATCCGCCTACGCGCCACTTGTCGGCCGCATTGGGTAACCTGAAGCTGCGGTATTGGACGCCCGAATTGTGACCGATGATTTTGTATTGCAGTTTCAATACAAAGTCGCCCGGTGTTCCTCCCTGCCAGATGAGGAACGTGTTGCCTTTGGTCGGGTTGTCTTTGGTTGTGCGACCGGTAATGGCACCATCTTCTACCGACCAGAAACGGGGATCGCCGTCCCAGTTGTCGAGCGTCTTGCCGTCAAAGATCGGCTTGAAACCTTTATCCCCCGCTTCAACGGACTGAGGACTGAAGAACAGAGTGACACAGAACAGAGTCAGAAACAGTGAGGTGTGGAAGCGAAGCAAGCGCTGTAGTGTCATTAGTCCCTCCGGGAGAATATCAATTCGTTGAGAACCATTGTGATTCGCTCTGGCAGGCTATAGCGGATTCAAGCAGAATACAGGCTACAGTTAAGAAGAGCTGGTTTGAGTCAGTCCTACTATCTTAAACAGACGCATGCCTGATAATCCAGCGAGAAAGCGGAGATTACCAAATAGACAGGATTGTTAAGTAATTAATGCAAAGGGAGTGGGAGTGTTACCCATGTTTCCGAACGTGTATTACCTACATGTCCGGGCAAGACAGTTCACCCGATCGTGAAAAAGAGTATCGGAAACCTGATTCTGAATAGAGTGCTTTCACTGACAGTTTCCCGTTGTCTGCGACAACCCCGGATTACATCCGGGGCTACCTGATTTTCTCACCAGGAGAGGGACATTTTACCAGCACCGTCACTCCGCGCGAAAAAAAAGGCGCTGTTGCCAGCGCCTGGTCTCTTGAACGTGACTGAAATATTCCCGTTTATTGCAGGAAGACTTCTGCTTCTTCCAGGAAGTTCTTTTCGAGGGCTCGCATTTCGCCGACCGCATCTGCCAGGGCGACGGGAACAATCTGTGTTCCCCGCAGCGCGACCATGTAACCGAAATGATGCTTCAGAGCGAGCCAGCCGGCGTGTACGCCGCAGCGAGTTCCGAGTACGCGGTCTGCGGCACTGGGTGAACCACCACGCTGCAGGTGACCGAGAGTCACGTGCCGTGTTTCGAAACCGGTGCGTTCTTCAATCATGCGGGCAACGGTTTCACCAATGCCGCCCAGTTTGACGTGACCGAAATCGTCAACTTCGCCGTCCTGGGTGGTCAAGCCGGACTCTTCGCTGAACTGGGCACCTTCGCTGACAATTACAATGCCGTACTTTTTGCCGTTGGCACGACGTCGTTTCAGCACATCAATCATACGGTCCATTTCAATCGGCTGTTCGGGAACCAGCGTGTAATCGGCGGCCGTTGCCAGACCGGAGAACAGTGCGATCCAGCCTGCATGACGTCCCATGGTTTCAACCACCATGATGCGCCGATGTGACTCGGCCGTGGTTCGCAAGCGATCGACGGCTTCCATTACGATGTTAATGGAAGTATCGAAACCGAAGGTTACATCGGTCGAACTCAGGTCGTTATCAATGGTCTTGGGACAGCCGATCACGGGGGCTTTATGATCGCTCCAGAGTTTGCTGGCTACGCCCAGTGTGTCATCACCGCCGATGGCGATCAGACAGTCCAGACCCAGCTTTTCAAGTGTCGCCAGTACTTTGGGTACATCTTCTTCTTCATTCTTATAAGGATTGGTACGGGAAGAACCCAGGATGGTTCCCCCTTTGAAGATGATGTCGTCTGTGTTTTCTGAATTCAGTTCGATGTAGTTACCTTCAATCGCGCCGCGCCAGCCTTCCAGCAGACCATACACTTCGCCGCCCGCATTGCAGATGACGCGTACGGCACCACGAATCACCGGATTCAAACCAGGACAATCTCCACCACCCGTTAAAATACCAACTCTCATTATTCTACCTGTACCTGTTTTCAAAAAAGTAACGTCTCTGACTGTGTTTGAGAGACTCAAAATATGACCAGCTTACAATAGGAAGTGAGCGAAACTTCGCTTCCGAAACCGAGAAGTTTTGCCGACACAGGACCCCTGGCGGAGGAGCGCAGTGAATGCCCGCAGGTCTGCTGCAATACAAAACGACCGAATGTTCGTCGTACCAATCTCCGGGAACAATTTACCAGGTTCGTTCGATAAACGTGGTATCGACCTTACCCTCAATGAACGCCGAGTGATTAAAGATCTTCTTCGCCAGGGGAATCGTGGTCTTGATCCCTTCAATCACGAACTCATCCAGGCAACGCCTCATACAGGCCAGCGACTCTTCACGCGTCGGCCGGTGCACAATCAGCTTGCCAATCAGAGAATCGTAATAAGGGCCCACGGTGTACCCCTCGTAAATATGCGAGTCAAAGCGGACACCCGGCCCGCCGGGAACCCGCAACTTTGTGATTTTGCCGGGTGATCCACGAAAATCATTTTCGGGATCTTCCGCATTAATACGGAGTTCGATGGCAGATCCCAGACAGGGAATATTTTTCTGCTTCAGATCCAGTTTCTCACCGGCAGCAATCCGAATCTGCTGTTTGATCAGATCGATGCCTGTCACCAGTTCGCTGACCGGATGTTCGACCTGAATCCGGGCATTGACTTCGATGAAGTAAAACTGGTTGTCGGGTCCGACCAGAAACTCCACCGTACCGGCGTTGGTGTAGCCAGCGGCTTCAATCAATCGACAGGCGGCTTTACAGATGTCTTCACGAACCGAGTGAGGCAGGTTCGGAGCCGGGCTCTCTTCCACCAGTTTCTGGTGACGTCGTTGCAGACTGCAGTCACGCTCCCAGAGGTGAAGCACGTTGCCGTGATTGTCGGCCATGATCTGCACTTCGACGTGCCTGGGATTTTCGATGTATTTTTCGATATAGACGCCGGAATTTTTGAAGGCGGCTTCCGCTTCGGCAGCAGCCGCTTTGAGTCCGGCTTTCAGTGAGATATCATTGCGGGCCACCCGCATCCCTTTACCGCCACCGCCGGCGGTCGCTTTGATCAGTACGGGGTAACCGATCTCCTGGGCGACCTTGAGTGCTTCTGCTTCATCCGTCACCAGCCCCTCGGTCCCCGGTGACACATGCACGTTGGCAGCCTTGGCGATTTCCCGGGCAGAGACTTTATCGCCGAGTTGAGCCATCGCTTCGTGAGGTGGGCCGATGAATTCGATATTACAGCTGCGGCAGACTTCCGCGAAGTGTGCATTTTCCGCCAGGAACCCGTAACCGGGGTGAATCGCCTGCACATTACCGATTTCAGCAGCACTGATAATCCGATTGATCATCAGGTAGCTGTCGGTCGCTGCCGGCGGTCCTATGCAGATCGCCTCGTCGGCCAGTGAAAGATAATGTGCGTCCCGATCTGCTTCACTGAAAACCGCAACAGTTTCGATTCCCATTTCACGACAGGCACGTATCACCCGCAGTGCGATCTCACCTCGGTTTGCAACCAGTATTCTTTGAAACATGTGTTTTTGACTTGGTAAAAGGACACTACATCTGAGTTTCTGAACGCAACAGCATGACCTGCTTCATCGCGAACTTTCTACGATAACAGGCTTCAGCCCTGGGAGATCCGGAACAGAGGCTGGCCGAATTCGACCGCTTCGCCATCTTTCACCAGAAGCTCCGTGATCGTTCCATTCATCTCAGCTGGAATCTGATTGAAGACTTTCATCGCTTCGACGATACAGACAATGGTATCTGAGCCCACTTTGGAACCCACGCTGACAAACGGGGGATCGTCAGGACTGGGAGAGGCATAGAACGTACCCACGGTCGGACTCTTGATCACAGGACCGGCATCAGCAACTGGTGCCGCTTCTGTCGGAGGAGCCGGAGCGGCTGCAGGAGCGGCCACGGGAGCAGGAACTGCATGTTGCATCGGTGCCGGAACCATCGAAACGGTCTCCTGTGGCCCACGACGCAATTTCCAGGTCTCTTCGCCGCGCTTCAGATTGACCTCGGTCAGTCCGTGCTTTTCCATCATTTCAAACAGAGTCTGAAGTTTTTCCAAATCGAAAGGTTCGCCTTTCGGCACCTCGTTTTTTGCCATTGACCTACCTTAATTTCGTATTCTCATGCTGCACTCGCATTGCCTGCTGTAAACTAAGGACGGATTGACAATAACGTCCCTCAGCAACGCGTTCCAGATTTTCACTCTATCAGCTGACCATATGGGAAAGGGACCAAACGCTTACGTCTTGCGCGCACGCTCTACCCCGCCTGACATGTTAAGAACCAGATTCTAAGCCAAATCGTATCAGAAAACCAAGAGAAACGGGGGAGTTTCTCTAATAAATTCGGGCACAACCCGGCACGTTTTCCCGACAAAGCCTCTGCAACGTAAGTTCCTGTCCTAATACCTTTAACGATCATTTAAGGTGACCTCATGATCCAAATTAGAACCGAATCGCAATCAACACACATCCGAACACTATTTCTTTCCCCCTCAGAGGGAAGCTGATTCATAATCTTTGGGAACACTGGTCATAACCTCATGTCCCTTCCGCGTAACCAGTACATCATCTTCAATTCTCACGCCCCCCCAGCCAGGGAGATAGATACCCGGCTCAACCGTCACGATCATGCCCGGCTTCAGTTCCGTCGGCACATTTCCCCCCAGGCGGGGGCCTTCATGAATATCCAGACCAATCCCATGTCCGAGGCTATGCGTGAACTGCTTGCCATAACCGGCTTTTTCGATGACAGCCCGCGCGACTCGATCCACGTCCCGGCAGAGCACTCCGGGCCGAATTGCTTTGATTGCCGCCAGCTGTGCCTTCAGAACAGTCTGATACACTTTTTTCAGTTTGGCCGGTGGTTTCCCGTGAATGATCATCCGCGTGAGATCACTCCGATATCCTTTCTGAGTCATCGCCCCCCAGTCCACCAGCAAAAATGGCGAGTCAGCAAGCAGCTTATCCGTCGGCATCGCATGCGGTAAGGCAGCCCGCTCTCCCACAGCGACAATCGGATCGAAGGCCGCCTGCCGGGCCCCGAACCGTCGCATTGCGTGTTCCAGTTCGTGGGCCCCCTGCAGTTCTGACATCTCAGGAGTCAGCATCGCCCGAAACACTTCAAAACCGCGCTGGGCCTGCTGAACGGCTTCGCGAATCTCCTGAATTTCCGACGCGTCTTTGATCATCCGCAGTTCTTCCACCAGCCCGGCAATCGGGATCCACTGGGCGGCAGGAGTAATGCCACTCATCGCATCCAGCAGTTCACAGGTCACAATATGGCTTTCAAATCCCAGCTGGGGCAGATGCGATTTCTTGAGCACCTGCTCCACCGCTGCAATCATCGATTCGGTCGCTTTGCGAATGTAGACATCCAGATCCGGACATTCTTCCTCCAGTTGGGTCGTGTACCGCCCGTCACTGATCAACACCGTCTGCCCCTTGCCGATCAGCAGAAAACTCGAATCCCCGCTGAATCCGGTCAGGTAAGTCACGTTTGTTTCGCTGGTAATCAGCATTGCTTCGGCCCCCCTGCGTTTCAGCAGCGAAATCAGTTTTTTTCTGCGGGCAGCCAGATAATCTTTACTCATGTCGATCCTTTATCGATGATGTCAGTCAATTATGTTTTGAAAACAGTGGGTGGTCTGATTTTCTTCCGCTCATGAATTACCGGTTAAAACGATCATGGCGGATCTTATCTCTTTTAGCAGAATTTTGCGAAGAAAAAAAACCGAAGTTTCAGTTTCCCGGTTTGAAGTGCTATGATTTCAGCATACAGAAGCTCTGAATTCTCATCTGATTCCTCACTCTCTTTTCTGAATATCGATTCTGCATGAATGAACCAGCCAACGAACTGATTTTCAAAATTCAGGATATGGATTGTGTCGAAGAAGTGACCATTCTCAAACGGGAACTCTCTCCCCTGGTCGGCGGTGAAGAACATCTGTTCTTTGATGTGCTTAACAGAAGAATGACAGTTCGTTCTCAACCGGAAGACGTCACCGCGGAATCGATCATGCAAACCATCAGCCAGACCGGCATGCGCGCCGAACTCTGGAACGAGAAAGTGAAACAGTCCGAGAAAGGCACACTCTGGTCCCGACAGGGCAGAACCATACTGACCACACTCAGCGGGATCTGCATGGGAACCGCTTTTCTGACACACGTTTTTCTGACGGGCAGTTTTGGAGCCGCCCTGGGCGCGGAGCAGGCGGCGCATGGCGCAATGCCGCTCCCGGTCCGCCTGCAATACCTGGCCGCCATCATCGCCGGTATCTGGTTTGTGTTGCCCAAAGCCTGGTTTTCCCTCAAGCGTTTGCGTCCCGATATGAACCTGCTGATGTTTACAGCCGTCATCGGTGCACTCTGTATTGATGAATGGTTCGAAGCGGCAGCCGTCGCATTTCTGTTTGCCTTCTCACAACTGCTCGAAGCCTGGAGTGTCGGCCGCGCCCGCCGCGCTGTCGCCGCCCTGATGGATTTATCTACACCCATCGCCCGCATTCGCGGTGCCGACGGCAATGAAATCACCGTGGACGCCGAATCCGTCGAAGTCGGCACCACTTTTATTATCCGGCCCGGAGAAAAAATCCCCCTCGATGGCGAGGTCGTCAAAGGGATCAGCGAAGTCAATCAGGCCCCCATCACAGGGGAATCCATTCCGGTCGGCAAACGGGAGACGGACGAAATCTATGCAGGTACGATTAACGGCGATGGACTGCTGGAGGCGAAATGCACCAAGCTGGCAGAAAACACGATCCTGGCTCAGATCATTCGCATGGTCGGAGAAGCCCAGTCGAAGCGGGCCCCTTCGGAACTCTGGGTTGAAAAGTTTGCCAAAGTCTATACCCCCATTGTCATGGCCCTCGCATTGCTCATCCTGATCACCTTGCCCACGCTGTTTCAGGTCAGCTGGGATAACGCGATCTATCGTGCCCTGGTACTGCTGGTCATCGCCTGTCCGTGTGCGCTGGTGATTTCCACACCCGTCAGCATCGTCGCAGCACTGGCAGCAGCAGCGCGAAATGGCGTGCTGATCAAAGGGGGTGTCTTTGTCGAAACACCCGCTCATCTGAAAGCACTGGCGCTGGATAAGACCGGCACACTCACACGAGGCAGACCAGTCGTGACAATAATTGCCCCGCTGAACGGACACACCGAATCCGAGTTACTCGAACGGGCAGCCGCCCTGGAAGCGCACAGTAACCACCCCCTGGCAGTCGCCATTCTGGATGCAGCAGCACAACAGCAGGTCTCCTATCAGGCGGCAGAAGACTACCAGATCATCCAGGGCAAAGGCGCTACCGCAACGATTAACGGCAGAGAATTCTGGCTGGGCTCGCATCGCTACCTGGAAGAACGTAACGAAGAAACGGCTGAAGTGCACCAGCAGTTGCAAGCCCTTTCCAACGCCGGACAGACGGTGGTGGTCATCGGTAACGAATCTCACGTCTGCGGCTTCATCGCATTAGCCGATCAGGTACGTGAAACCTCAGCGGCTGTCGTCAAAGACCTGCATCAGGCGGGCGTCAAACAGCTGGTGATGCTCACCGGTGATAACGCCGGCACTGCACAGGCAGTCGCTGACGAAGTCGGCATGGATCAGGTGCATTCCGAATTACTGCCGGAGGATAAAGTTGCGGTCATCGAAGCGCTGGTGGAAAAATATCAATTCGTGGCGATGGTGGGTGACGGCGTGAACGATGCTCCTGCCATGAGTCGCGCCAGCCTGGGCATCGCCATGGGGGCAGCCGGCAGCGATGTCGCCATCGAATCAGCCGACATCGCTCTGATGACCGATGATCTCACCAAAATCCCCTGGTTAATTAATCACTCACACCGCGTCTTACAGATCATTCGCCAGAACATCATCTTCGCCCTGAGCATCAAAGTCCTGTTCATGCTGCTGATGCTGCTGAACCACGCCTCACTCTGGGCAGCAATCGCCGCTGACATGGGTGCCTCACTGCTCGTTATTTTTAACGGTCTGCGTTTGCTGCAGTCCCCCGCGATCAGCGTGCCCGAGAAAAACTGAGAATTAACGCGTATACTCGCTGCGGGTTTCAAATACTTCGTCGGGTATCTCTGCAGAGGTGATCGCTTTGAAAATCTGACTGAGCTGTCTGCGATAGACGTCATCCACACACACGCTTTCACAACCTCTGTTGTCTGCTTCCCGCATCAGCTCGGTGGATTCGGGTAACTGGCTGATATCCATGACCGTCATGGTCTCCCGCAAGTACGATGGATTCAGTTCTTCTTTACTGTGGCCCAGTTTCAATTCAGGGTCGGTCTGCACTACCACATCAGCCAGTGTGTCATACAGGTTGGCAAAAGGCACGTAGCGCACATCAAAGGCACGGGCAATTCCCTGGGCGGCCTTGTCATTCTGGGAAGTGACACTCACGACGGCCCCCTGCTGAGTCAGACTGTGAACCACCGCTTTTGTCAGACCGCTCTGCCCCAGAACCAGAATATTTTTCCGCTGGAATGCCGAATTGGATCCCGGCGATTTCTTTTCCAGCGTCGCTTCCAGACTCTTGATGGCACTTCGCCTGACGGTATCGTATGCGTGCCAGCCATCGGGTTGATTTAATTGCAGATCACCATAGCCGGTCTTTTCAGAAGACTCTTCCAGATGCTCTGCCAGGGGCAGGATGAACTCGCCCATCCGCGGGCTCACCACCAGCGAACGGATTTTCAGAATCCCCAGCATCTTGTGCACCTGTTTGAAATCATTGATGACCAGAGGCAGGCAGACGTAATCCAGCCCCAGCTGCTGTGATGCTTTGTTGAAGACTTCGATTGTCCGTCGCTCTGCGACTCCCAGCCCGGCAACGCCGATAAAACGGGTTTTCGCCGATATCTTTGGATAATGAAAGACTTCGTTCAGCTCCGCTACTGTCGGCTGGCCTTCAAACGCTTCCATCCCCTTCTCCAGCGCTGCATAAATCCAGGGGCTGCCATACTTCACACCCAGCAGTGAAAACGTAATGCCGGCCGCTCCCAGACCCAGACCGACAACCGGGATGTCTCGCTTCTGACTGATCGCCGCCAGCAGAGGCCACGCGGTCTGTAGAGTTGGTGTCGGCCAGGTGAATTTAATCACGTCGGCTTTCGCTTCCGCCATTTCGTCAAAAATATCATCTACCTGCGACAGTGGTTTTTTCAGGCTGGTATAACTGATGACCCGTTTGGTTTTCCCGAAGCGGGGAATCTGCTTTGCGGTTTCCAGATCCAGTTCAATGTATGCCGGCTCCGCAATAATCGCCTGCTTCAGCAACTGGATCCGCTCCGCTTCCGTCCCTTTGAACTGCCCCCCGTCTTCCGGACGACGGCAGGAAACTAATATCGGCGTATCAAAGCCTGATATCAGGTCTCCGATATCGGGAGTTTTGATCAATCGATCCAGACAGAGTTCCACCAGATCAGACTGGGCGGCGGCATTCAGAATATCCACCTTGGCAAAGTTACGGGATTCCGGCGTTACAGAAATACAAATCATGATGTCACACAATCAAAGAGAACTGAGCTGAGCGATTACGGTCCAAGCGGTATAACCAGATCCACGTGTCGTACTGCAGAGTCCATTAATTATGCCAGATCCTGACTGCATTGAAAGTGTGAAACCCTGTGTTTGATTCTTTTCTGTACCACTCCCTATAAAAAAACACCCCTTCTGACAAAGCAGAGGGGTGTTCCATAATAGAAATCAGAAAGAAGACCACGATCAGGCGTTCCATTACCAGACAGCTTCGGGTTTACCTTTTTCTGACGGAAGTCGCAGGTGCCAATGGTGGCTGTGCAGCCGACTTGACCGCGGGAGGCAATGTGGTTTCACAGTTCCCCGTCGAGCAGGCACCACACAGATTTTCGACATCCCATTTATATCCACATTTTTCACACGTGTATTCGTGCTTCTTCAATACGCGTACGGTCTTGATTTTTCCACACTTCAGTTCGCAGCATTTCTGCCAGGGAAAGCGGACCGGCGGGATACAGATATCTTTGCACTCGATATTATAACAATGCTTTTTGACCTTCAGTGTCTCCACATGCAGCCGACAGGTCTTACACCCGTGTGAACAGCAGTTACTGTTACAGGTCCCCTGCGCCTGGTCACAGCTGGGAGTACCAGACTCAGCAATCCTCTGATTCCCTCCCATCACCATCGCAGTGATTGCCAGTAAAATCATTCCTGTATATTTCATAAAACTCAATTCCTGTGATATTTTGATATTGAACGGGATCATACACGAATTCGTCGGGCCGGGATTAGAAATCGACCATGAATCGGGCACCGAAGATATCCGACCGACCGCCGGTATAACCATCTACCGGACCACGATCATCGATCTGGGCATGGACGTAGTTGAACTGCACGCGGGAATGCGAATTCCACCACCAGTTCATACCGAACGTGAAGTTTCTCTCATCACCACCGGTGATATTTCCTTCCGAAAGATCCAGATAGGAATAGCGGGCGACAACCTGCCAGGCACCCCAGCCACCACCGGTTTCTCCATCACAGGTATTGACCATGAAGAAGTTTTCCAGCGGCTTGATTCGGCCAATGGTTCCCGATTTTCGATCGATGGGCTGATATTCACCCGTCAGGAAGTAACCGGCTTCGACATAGGCACCTTCAAAGGTCAAGTCCGGTCCCTCGGCACCGCGTCCCAGATAGGTTACCTGGTATTCACTGACCACGGAAAACGATCCGACTGTCAGCATCGCTTCGAAGCCCAGGGTATTAAACCAGTCGGCTCCGGCAATACGCCCCGTGTCGAGCCAGCGGGTACTCCCGGTACGTGCTTCCGGGCGAGTTCGGAAGCGGCCTTCATTATTGTTTGATCCGGAACCAGTTGTATCACCATCCGGGTTCGCCCACATGTCGGCTATCGCCAGGTGCAGGTAACCACGTCCACCTGATGTTTCATCATACCAGGGAGTACCGGCAAAACGACCGTTCACACTCATCTGCCCGGCATCACCTACGTACTTACCATCGCCGGCAATATTTTCCAGGTTGAAGATACCATATCGCCAGTTCCATGTTTCTTCTTCTGAAACACCATAGGCACAGATCCCCAGACGACGGGCGTCCTCGTTAAAGGCCTCAATCACCAGAGGACGTTCCATGAACCAGTTGTATCGACTACTGTTGAGGTGGTCCATCCCCAGCGGACGCTTCTGATTACCAATCAACAGAGTTTGGAATACCGGCAGATCTTTCCAGCCGATATAGACGTCCTTGAAGGCCGGATCGCCGGGATCGCCAAAATCATATTCAAATTTGTAAAGCATATTGTCTTTGATGTCACCCCCGACCCCGATACGCAGACGACGGTATTCGAAGCGGTTCTCCGGATCCATCGGATCACCCGGATTATTGAAAGCGGCAATCCCGGGAGTGCTGTCAGAAAAGTTCCAGGCGTCCAGATGGATACGTCCGAAGACCTTCAGGGTCGTCGCTTTAGATGCGTCTTTTGCCTTTTTTTCCTGCTCGGACTCGGAGAATTTTTTCCAGTCCTCTTCCAGTGTCGACAATCGGGTCTCGAAGGCGGGAGAGCCTGAGTCATCCGTGTAATTGTTGATCAGCATCTCGTCGGAATCATCCAGCCCACCCGCTGCACGCTCCAGCTTGGGGGGCAGTGACGGAACAGGCTGAGGAGTAGCAGGCGGCGTGACTGGTTTTGTTTCTTCCAGTTCCTGGATCCGCTTTTCTGCCTGTTCCAGTCGGTTTAAAAGTCGCTCGAGTTGCTCGGAATTGATTTTCGTGTCTTCTGCCAGAACGATTGGCGGGCGGAACATCGTTCCCAGCAGCAGGAGAATTCCTGCCGTTTTGATAAATGTGCGCATTTTCATCCCTGATGTGATTGGCCCGGAATCCGTTTCGGGCTGTTTTCGGTTTTATCAATGTTTCAGCAACTCTGCAGAAACAATATGATCCTTAACAGGCTTATCGGCGGATCAAATTTGAAGCGAATATTAAGAAACGGTGAAGATCCTTCACATTCAAACTCACAGCATGCCCCCACGGAACAGACCACCTAATCGGAACAAGTTAACGCAATAAAACGCTGTAGAGACTGTACTTAATTGAATCTACCGGGTTCAGGTATAAGAAACCCTCCGCCTGAGAATGACAAACCTCGACTCTTCATTCGAGTCGCCAGTCAATACATCTCGAAATCCTTCCACCCCCTTCCGATAGCGGATTTCACCAGAACATCAGGGCCTAAGCATCTATTTTATTTATATTTACAACTTGAAATCATAATCAGAGTTCAAAAGTTCAGAATCTTCCGGGATAAGAATTCCGGGGAGTCTTGTACTGATCTGTGAGAAAAGCTAAATTCAATCGCAATTAGTTTGCTATTACAATCCGAGAGTGCCGATGTAGTGAGCATCCCGACATCCTCTTCTGCTTACAGTGACAATCACAGGTGGCTTTTTAACTCGATGAAACCGCTTTCACCTTTTAAAAACGACGTGAGAATCACGCTCCTGTTATTAACGATTCCGCTGCTCGTCTTTCTGATCACTCCTGGTTTCTTTCTCACGCGTCCCACCATGGCGGCGGAACATGAGCATGTCCACACCGAGAACGAAATTCAGAAAACCGCTGTCGCAGAAACAGATGTAACCAGGCCCGTTGACAACTCATGGTCTTACACCCTGCTGGGTATTTACTGTGTCGTCATCGTCGGTTCTTCATTACTGGGGGGCTGGTTGCCTTCCCTGGTCCGTTTAACACACACCCGCATGGAAACTCTGATCAGTTTTGTAGGCGGGCTCATGCTGGGCATCGGCGTCTTTCATCTGCTGCCGCATGCCGTCGCTGAAATGGGATCGATCGACCGGGCCGTCTGGTGGATGATGGCAGGAGTGATCACCCTGTTCTTCCTGTTGCGTACCTTTCATTTTCATCAGCATGGAACCGTCGAACTGGAGGAAGAAGAGGGTCACACACACGACCACGATCATGATTGTGACCATCATCACGCGCATGCTCCCGTGCATTCTCATACGCACGCGCACTCGCATCATCTGAGCTGGGTCGGCATTGCCTTCGGACTGGCATTGCACACCCTGATTGACGGACTCGCACTCGGTGCCAGCATCGTTGCTGAGCAGCATCACGAAGTCTTCCTCTCCCTGTTCGGGCTGGGAACCTTTCTGGCGATCGCCTTACACAAACCATTAGACGCCGTTTCCATTACCTCACTGATGGCCGCCAGTGGCTGGTCTGCAGGCTGGCGGAACGCGGTGAATATCGGCTTTTCGCTGATGTGCCCGCTGGGTGCCCTCCTGTTCTTCCTGGGCGTGCAGCAGTTTTCAGAAAACCAGCACATCATTATCGGCTGTGCCCTCGCGTTTTCCGCAGGCGTCTTCCTCTGTATCTCGCTGGGAGACCTGCTGCCCGAAATGGAGTTCCATTCGCATAACCGCTTCCGGCTCTCCTTTGTACTGCTGCTGGGCATCGCCCTCGCGTATGGCATCGGCTTCCTCGAGCCGGAACACGCACACGAGCATGGCGGCCATTCACACGGACCGGAAGCGACCGAAACCGAACACGGTCATTCACACTCTCACTGAGTGAAGCGACAACCGAAGCGACTTATTCTTCGTCGCACTCGCTGCAGATGCCTTTGAGTAAAATTTCGGTCACCTTGCCCACCGCTGCCCACTGCTTGTTTTTCGGTGTCTTGAATTCGACATCATGCAGGCAGGAAACACTGCCACATTCGGTACAGACAAAATGCGGATGCTCGGCGTCTTCCGGTTCATCAGGATTCCGCAGCTCGAACCGCCAGGCGTGATCCCCCAGTTCGGTTCGCTTGACAAGACCCGCTTCCGCCAGATCAATCAGGTTGCGGTACACGGTGGCTTTATCGAAGCCCATCGGCGTCAGCTCTTCGGCAATCTCAGCATGCGTCAGAGGTGAAGTCGCCTGCCGCAAAAACTGGATCACCGTGATCCGGGCAGCCGTACTCCGTAAGCCGCTCTTGCGAACCAGCGTACGGATTTCATCAATCTCTTCTGCTTGGGACAGATTTTTCATGTCGTTATATCCAAGGCGCCCCACAGCGCCGGCGAGTTAATATTCAGTGACGGAAGCTCATATTAACGATTATATACAAGAATTACGAGATACCGGTAAATAAATGTGTTTTCCCGCCCGTTTCCCTCGCCACTCAGACAAAGCTGTCCAGTCTCTGTCCGGTGGCTAACGGACAAAGACTTCAATATGACTCTAATGAACAACTTCCCTTGTCAGGAGGTGCTGCCTGCGGATGAAAGCGAATCGAGTCCGACGTATGAATTCTGACACACGTAATCAGACCGTCTTCAGCCTTGATTCTCAGGATCCATTCTGAAGCGCCAAATTGCAATGGGGCCGAAAAGATTCTTGTGTCTTGAGAAGAATAAGTAGTGATCCAGGATTGTGGCAGCCGATCCACTTTCTCATCCAGTTCACTCAAAGAGCCTCCCACTTCAGCGACCTCATAGATCGCCAGCAGCTCCGTATTGGCCGCATTCGCAAACAGGAAACCATGGATACAGAGGAAATAGAAGATTCCCAAAATCAACAGAATCGCCATCGTATTCCCGAGAATGAGTTTCTTTTCCCTGAACCTTGATCTTTTGTCGGATGAGATCATTTCAGCTACCGGTGCTTCACGCAGGATCAATACTTAAAAACAGAGAATGCCAACTCCCTCCATCATATTCCCTGACATCAACTGCGTACACATAACTTTCGTGTTTTTCGTGGTTCATAAAAGTCCCAGATCAGTCTCGCTCACATTCTCCCCCTTGATCTTCCTTCGAGTTTCGCCTGTAATAGAATAACACAATCCATCACTCACACTCCTGTTCTTGAATGACGGCCAATCCTCATGCACAATTTCACTGCTCTCACCCGCAGCCTGCTCACCGCCCTGCTCTCCTGCCTCTTCCTCACCCCGACAAACGCAGCAGATCGTGATCCCGCCGAGAAACCATTCACCGTCACCGAGAGCTACCAGCAACTCGCTGACGCGATGGAACCGCTGCAGGCCTGGCAGGCCACGAACAAAGCTGAACACGAAGCCTGGCGAAAACAGTTTCATCCGACCGTCATCCGCATCCTGGGAAAGATGCCTGAACCGGTTCCGCTGGAAGTCAAATGGGCGGAAAAGAAAGAGTTCGACACTTTCACCCGCCACAAAGTCTTTATCCGCACCGAAGCCGCCTATTGGGCTCCCGTCTATTACTTCGTCCCCCACAACTTAAAGAAAAAAGTACCCGCGATTGTCTGCATGCACGGCCACAGCGGCATCGTTCCCTACATTGATGAAGGCAAAACCAAGGCCGACAAAGAGAAGACCCGCCAGAGCGAACTCGACTACGCCGTCTACTTCGCGAAGCACGGCTACATCACCGCTGCCATCGTCATGCGGGGCTGGAACGAAACCGCGGGCGACCAGGATCGTGGCGTCTCGCACACCAAACGCAGTTGTCTGCAGATGACCATGAACGCACTCCTCATCGGCAGCACTCCGCAAGGCCAGCGCAGCTGGGACGCCATGCGCGTCATCGACTTCCTGCAGACCCAGGACCAGGTCGACCCGAACCGCATTGCAGCCGCCGGCTTGTCAGGTGGCGGCGCGACCGCCATGTACCTGCCCATCCTCGACGAGCGTGTCAAACTCACCATGATCGCTGGTGCCTTTTCAACCTACCGTGCCTCCTATTATTCAATGCCACATTGCCTCTGCCAGTGCATGCCCGAGATGATGCGGTTCGGCGAAATGTCCGACGTCGTCGCCCTGCACGCCCCCCGCCCGGTCCTGCTCATCAACGGCATCGAAGACAAAATCTTCCCCATCGCAGCCGCCCGCGAGGGATATGAAAAGCTGCAACAGGTCTACCAGGTTCTGGATGCCGAAGAAAACATCGACGCCGACTTCTTTCAGGGCGGCCACCGCTGGTCCAACAACAAAAGCCTCCACTTCCTCAAACAACACTTCGGCGAGTAACAGCCTGTTTCACATCTTTTGAAATATTCGGATCTGCAGGAACCGCGGCTGATCTTACCTGCGATCCTTGACCTGTCCGCGTTCCCGCTTCCACCAGCGTCAGCATTCGCCTGCAGGACTGAACTTCCCCCACCTGCTGCTGCACATTCCCGCACTCCCGCTGCATAAAATAAACTTGACCGCTGCGCGCCACGAGCGATAAACGCTAAACTGTGTCGCGCGCGTGCCCAGTTTACAGTGCACTGAAACACGCACCACTTGTTCGCGTCCTTCACTGCAAAACAGCCTGATTTTTCCAGATATTCACTTGTCACATCAGCACCAGTTCGCAATGTATGCCTGCGGGTCGCCGCACTTCGTTGGCTTTCGTCCCGGCACCACCTCAGCACCGTCAAATATCGTGCCCGTATCGACAGATATCGCCTCATTAGATCGTTCATCTCCCTTGATCTTCCCACGCCCTTCCCTAAGATTTTCCTCGAACATGAAATGAAACCCGATTCCAAAACCCCGATCATTACTCCTCCCCTTTCGTGTCATTTCGTGCTTTTCGTGGTAGCAATATCAATCACCGGGTGCCATCCGTCGGCTTGCCCACAGAGCTGGCGCCAATGTCCCCTACCCGTTTCACATCACATTATAAAAGAGGTGCCCCACTCCCGTAGATGAATATCCCGAACCACTGAAAGATTAAAAGGTGATATCACTATTCACTCTAGAAAATCTCAGATTAGCCGCAGAGCGTTATAGCTCCGGTTCTTTTAACACCCCGGCTGATCTGAAAGAAAAAATGGGTGACCCCGGATGCAATCCGGGGTGAGCGCAGCGAACAGGAGGTCACAGTGAAATCGATCCCTTCAGAGTAAAACCACCAACCTCTATCGCTTCAGGAAGTGAGATTCGCGCAACCACAACAGAACGCGAACTCCGCAACCTCCTGTTGTCTTTCGACAATACCGGATTACATCCGGTATCACCCATTAGACTGACTTTCACACTCACTTCTTTTTCGTGTCTTTCATGCTTCAAAAGAAAAAACCGGCTCTTTTGCGACACAAACCCGGTTTCATGTTGCCAATCGTGGCGGAAACCGGCACGATTAAGAATAGTCTTAACAGATTTCGTAATTTAAACCTACCAGAACATAAAGGTCTGCCTCACCATGAAACGTCTGTTGTTCCTTCTCAGTCTTACATTGCTGCTAACATCCGCTGCACACGCACAGCGTCCCAAACCCAATTACGATGAGAGCCAGGTCCCGGAATTCAAACTCCCTGACCCGCTCGTCACACACGCTGGCAAAAAAGTTGATTCCGCCGAGGAATGGAACAAAGTCCGCCGCCCGGAAATTCTGGAACTGTTCGAAACCGAAGTCTACGGCAAAAGTCCTGCACGCCCCGAGAACATGCTGTTCGAAGTGACATCTGTGAAAAACGATGCCCTGGGCGGTAAAGCGATTCGCAAGGAAGTCTCGGTCTACTTCTCCGGCAAAAAAGCAGGGCCGCGGATGGACCTCTTGATCTATCTGCCGGCCAAAGCCACCAAACCGGTTCCCGTCTTTATGGGCCTCAACTTTTACGGCAATCACACTATCACCGATGAAACAGACGTCCAAATCAACGGCAACTGGATGCGGGCCAGCAAAGAAAAAGCCATCGTCGATCACAAAGCGACTGAAGACTCGCGGGGCAAATCTTCGTCACGCTGGCCCATCGAAACCATCATTGATCGTGGTTACGGACTGGTCGCCATCTACTGCGGCGACATTGATCCCGACTACGACGATGGTTTCAAGAATGGTGTCCACGCGCTGTTTAATTCCAAACAGAAACCCGCGCCCGATGAATGGGGCACGATCTCAGCCTGGGCCTGGGGCTTGAGCTGCGCTCTGGATTATCTTGAAACCGACAAACAGATCGACGCGAACAAAGTCGCCGTGATCGGACACTCCCGCCTGGGGAAAACGTCCCTCTGGGCGGGCGCAACGGACCCGCGTTTTGCCCTCGTCATCTCCAACGACTCGGGTTGTGGCGGTGCCGCACTCAGCCGACGGCGCTTCGGCGAAACCTTGAATGTCATCAACAACGCCTTCCCCCACTGGTTCTGTGACAACTTCAACAAATACATCGACAAAGAAAACGATCTGCCCGTTGATCAACACATGCTGATCTCTTTAATCGCACCCCGACCCGTGTATGTCGCGAGTGCGGAAGATGACCGCTGGGCTGATCCCAAAGGCGAATTCCTCTCCGTAAAATATGCGGAACCGGTTTACAAACTGCTGGGAACCTCCGGCTTCGGTGCAAAAGAAATGCCCGCCGTCAATCAACCGGTGCAGAAACAGATGGGTTATCACATTCGCACCGGAAAACATAATGTGACCGACTTTGACTGGCAGCAGTATCTGAATTTTGCCGACCAGCATTTTCAAGGCAGTTGAGCCATCCATCCCGCTGCAATAATACGGGCCAGCAGGTGACGCCAACCGCCTGCTGGCCTGTCATTTAAGTTGATTGCTGGACTGCACATCCATTCTCACCAGAGACAGCTTTTCGCACCGACCGCCGCAGTTTTGCCGAACGCCGCTTGCCTCTGCCTGAAAACCCACGATAATGGGGGCAAGTGTTCAATTTCCCATTTAAAACAAACTGACGACTATTAATATGATGAATTCTCGTACCCGGAACTCACTCAACTTCAATCAACGTGCGCCTCGATTCTGCCTGATCCTGCTTCTACTGTCGCTCCTGCCGCTCCCGTTGGCACACGCCGATAAAGCCTCCGATGAATTCCAGCTGGCCATCGGCCTGTACAAACAGAATCGCTGGGAACTCGCTACCGAAAGGTTTCAGAAGTACCTGAAGGATTACCCCACGGATGCCAGCGTTCCCCTGGCGAAATTTTACCTGGGCCTGACACTCGTCAATCAACAGAAATACCAGGAAGCCCGGACGATCCTCAGGGAGTTCGTCAAACAACATCCGCAAAACAATAACCTGCCTGATGCCCTCTACCGAATTGCCGAATGCAGTTATCTGCTCGACGATCTGGACGCCGCCGAAAAAGAGTTTACGGAATTCCTCAAGCTCTATCCCAATCATGCGCTGGAAGAATGGGCTTATCCCTATTTTGGTGATGTCCTGCTGCGTCGCGGCAAAGCGGACCTGGCGATTAAAAGTTTCCAGCGATCTCTCGAACGTCACCCCAAAGGAGCGATGGCCGAAGACGCACAGTTTGGACTGGCCTCTTCCTACCTCCGCAACAAGCAGAGTGACGAAGCCGAAAAACGATTCAAAGAAATCGCTGATCAGAAAAATCACTCACGCGCCAGCGACGCCCAGATGTCACTCGCAACTTCCCTGTTCGACCGCGGGCAATATCAGTCCGCCGCCGATGCCTTCCTGGAACTTCCTGAGAAATTTCCTGAAAGTCCCCTGGGAATCACGGCTCGACTCAATGCCGGCTACGCCTATTACGATCTCAAGCAATATGCCAAAGCGATCCAGCAGTTTGACCTGGTTGCCAAAGACCCCAAGCATGCAGCGAACGCATTGTACTGGAAGGGAGTCAGTCTCAAAGGCGAACAACAGCTGCCCGCTGCCATCTCTGCATTTGAACTGGCACTCAAATCTAAACCCAGTCCCCAACAGCAAGAGTCAACCACCTATCAGTTGGCCGACGCCCTGTTACGTTCCGGTAAACCCGCCGCAGCCAAGGCATTGTTCCTGGAAGTCGTCAAACAGTTTCCCGAGAGTGAACAGGCAGACGACAGCCTGCATTTTGCCATTGAAGCAGCATTACTGACAGACGAACTGGCAGAAGCCGAACAGCTTTCCGCCCAGTTTGAAAAAACATTTCCCCAGAGTGGATTACGTCTGCATCAGGAACTGCTCAAAGGGCGTATCCTGGATGCGAAAGGCAAACCCGAAGACCTGGCGACAGCGGCGACTCATTTTCAGAACGTGCTCAATGAGTCCAAGCTGGAGAACACACAACTACTCGCACGGCTCTACCTGGCACGCACTTACCAGAAACTCAAACAGTACGACAAATCCATCGAAGTTCTGGAACCCTATCTCAAAGACCCCAAAGCGGTCAAAACATCCAGCGAATATGCAGACGCGTTAGTACTACAGAGCAACAACTTTAATTCTCAACAGAAATATGCCGAAGCCGAGTCCCTCTCGAAAGAGTATCTGAAGCAGTTCCCCAACGAAGTCCGCTTCAATCAGATCCTGGCGAACCTGATCATCCTCACTTCCAAAAACAACAAGCAGCAGGAAGTCGATCAATATCTCAAACAGCTGCAGGACCGCAAACCCGCAGGGGATCTCCTGCTCCAGACCTATCGCCAGCTGGCGGAACGCAATTATGAACAGAAACAGTGGGCACGCGCCAAAACATTTTTTAACGAGATCGTGAAACTCGGTTCGGAGTCACCCGAATATCCTGCCGGTCTGTCCGGGTTAGCCTGGAGTGAATTTCAACTCGCAGAAAATGCAGCCGCGGCGGAACACTTCCAGCAGTTCGTCCAGAAATTCCCGGAAAGTCCGCTCACTGCTGAAGCCGCCTATATGCAGGGACGCAGCCTGGAAAGCAATAAACAGCTCGATGCTGCCGTCGACGTCTACCAGAAAGTACTTCAGCAGTTCGCCCCTTCCCGTTACGCTATGCTTTCGGGACTGCAGGCCGCTCGCACGTTGTTTCAACTGAAAAAAATTGATGAGGTCAACCTGGCTTATGAAGCGCTCCTGCAGAAATTCCCCAAGGTCGACAATCTTGATAAGATTCTGGACGAATGGGCGCTGATCAATTACGAAGCAGAACAGTTTGCGAAGTCGGACGAAATCTTTCGCAGACTGATAAAAGAAACACCCGACAGTGAACTGGCCGATAATGCCCGCCTGAGTCTCGCAGAAAGCGATCTGATCGCCGGGAAACTGGAACCTGCCGCCAAAGCATTCACTGAACTGCAGAGCGACCCCAAATCAGATAAAAAAGTACAACAGGTCTCCCTGTATCGCCTCATCGAAATCAACCTCGAACTCCAGAAATGGGAACTGGTCGACAAATTCTCGAAAGAGTTACTGAAACGCTTTCCTGAAAATGAATACGCGGCGTTTGCCCAGTTCCATGAAGCCGAAGCCGCCCTGTATCAGAATCAGGTGGAGAGCGCACAGGCAGCATTATTAAAACTGGCGGCGAAAGACAGATTGGAAACACTCAGCCAGGAACCCTGGTACCCCCGCGTCTGGGTACTGTTGGCGGAAACGTACTTTCGCCAGAAAAAATACAAAGAAGTCGCAGAAACTGTCGATCGCTTCCGCACCTGGGACCCGGACAGTCCGTTTCTGTACCAGGCAGAAGAAGTTCTGGGCAGAAGCCTGAAGAACCAGGCCAAATTTGACGAAGCCCGCAAGGTCTTCCAGCAGATCATCGACTCTGAACACGGTCGACGTACAGCCACAGCCGCCAAATGCCAGTTTCTGCTGGCTGAAACCCTGATGATCCAGGAAAAATTCAAGGAAGCCCTGCTGGCCTATCTGCAGGTGGACATCCAGTATAAATTCCCCGAATGGCAGGCCCCCGCGCTGTATCAGGCGGCCATGTGCCACGAAGCCCTGAACGAATGGCCTCAAGCCCAGAAAACATATCAAGATTATTTGAAGCGTTTTCCGGAGCACGAACTGGTCCCCCAGGCTAAAGAACGACTGAAAGCGGTTACAGCCCGGATCAGCAAAAATTGATCGCCCGACTTGATCTCCATAATTCACAGCCTGTCCCGGACAGCGCGGAATTGCCATTCCAGACTCGACGGGAATCTCCGTCTGACGTAAACTAGACTCCATCCTGAGCTCAGTCCGCCATGGATGCTCAGAATTTCCAGGGCAACAGAGCTTCTCAATTCGCTGATCAGCTTCCAGCAAGTTCGACAGATCACCTGTTGCTCATTAACAGATACACGAGAATGACACGCAGTACTCATGATCAAATTAAACAGTAACCAGCAATACTCAACAGGTTCCTCTGCCGACCTACAGCGCGGTACGCAACTCCGGTTCCTGGTAAAGTTGCTTGTCATCTGTGGACTCTGGCTGATACTGACTCCCGACAGCAGCCCCGCGCAGGAACGGCTGCCTAAGGTTGTGGAATCGGTGAATGGAGAGCTGGTCGAAGTCAAAGATCCCAACGGCCCCCTCCCGGAAGCCTTAGAGCAGATGGAACGGGGAACCAAGATTCCTTTCACTCCCCAGGAAATCATCGAAGAGCTGAAATACTTTCTGCTGCCCTTTGTGATTGCTTCCATTATCTCCATGTGGTTCATCATTGAACGACTGGTGATCCTCAGGTCCGGTCGTGTGATCCCCCGGCATTTCGTCACGCGGTTTCTGAAACTGCTTAAAGACGGTAAACTCAATTCCCGGTCTGCGTTGAAACTGTGTGACGAAAACCCCAGTCCGATCGCCTCGGTTTTCGCGCACGGCATTCGCAAGTGGGGGAAACCCAGCGTCGAAGTCGAACAGGCCATCATCGATGGCGGCGAACGACAGCTCTCTCAACTGCGCAAACATCTGCGTGTCATCAATGGTGTCGCAACGGTCGCACCGCTGATGGGTCTTTTGGGAACCGTCATCGGTATGATCCTGGCCTTCAACGATATCGCCAACAGCAGTGCCATGGGCAAAGCCGAAGAACTCGCCGGCGGTATCGCGCTGGCGTTGTTGACCACCGCGCTGGGGCTCGGCATCGCCATCCCCTCGCTGATCATGTATATGTACCTGGCCGGCCGCGTTGATGGGCTCGTCATGGAAATGGATCAGTCCGCCCAGGACCTGGTACACCTCATCTCTGCAGAAGGGCTCGCCGCCAGTGCCGCCAGCCGTAAATCGACTTCAACAGCACCAGCGAACACGTCGAAAACCAAAGCCAAGCCGGATAAAACAACGAGCACTTCCTGAATCAGGCATTCAGATCGCATCACGCTCTTCCCGCACAATACCTGCTTTCGTACAGAACAACCACTTCTAAGTTGTTCCGGGACCTGTCCCTATTTACAATAGACGATGCTTCCCCCGCCGGGGTTCGGTGTCCTGCATCCAGCTTTTGGCTGATTCACTCTTATTTCTGAACAGATCGAGATACCTCATGACTGAATCGAAAGAATTCAAGGCTGTTCCGCTTGAAGACGAATTATCACAGATCGAACGCGACCTGAAATTCTACCCTTCGACCACAACCGACCCCCAAGTACTCACATCCAGCCAGATTGAACAGTTCAACCAGGATGGTTACCTGCGCAGCCTGTCTGTCTTCAATGAACAGGAAGTTCAGGAAAATCGGAAGTACTTCGACCGTCTGCTGGAATCCGTGATTGCCGCCGGGGGTGACAGTTACTCCATCAGCACCGCGCACATGAAATACGGCAAAGTCTACGACTTGTTGACCCACCCCCAAATCGTCGCTTACGTCAAAGACCTGCTGGGCGAAAATATCATCGCCTGGGGTTCGCACTTTTTCTGCAAAATGCCTCACGATGGGAAATCGGTGGCCTGGCACCAGGATGCCAGCTACTGGCCGCTCTCCCCTTCCAAAGCCGTCACGGTCTGGCTGGCCATTGATGATGCCGACCCGGAAAATGCCAACATGCGTTTCATCGCCGGCAGTCATCACCACGGCCACATGACCTATCGCCCCAGTGGTTCGCATGAAGACAACGTACTCAACCAGACCATCGAAAACGCAGAGCAGTACGGCACTCCCGTTGATGACACGCTGCAGGCTGGCGAAATTTCGATTCACTCCGATCTGTTGCTGCATGGCTCGGAAGCCAACCAGTCGGATCGCAGGCGTTGTGGCCTGACCCTTAGATACTGTGCTGCCGACGTCCGGGCCGGCATGGACTGGAATGCCAAAGGCGTGATTGTCTCTGGCGCCGATCCCTCGGGACACTGGTTAAATCCAGCGCGTCCTGAAAACGACTAAACTTTCGCACTCGCACCCTGGAACTGACAACTGATGCAAAAATATTATGCGGAAATCTTCGGCACGTTCATCCTGCTGTTCTCGGGAGCAGGTGCGATCGTCACGAATCAGGTCTCAAACGGAACCGTGACGCACGTCGGCATCGCGCTGGTATTCGGACTGGTTGTCACAGCCATCATTTACGCGATTGGAGAAATCTCCGGCGCACATATCAACCCGGCTGTCACGATTGCCTTCTGGGTCGGCGGTCGCTTTCCCGGGAAACAGGTTCTGCCTTACATCGTCTGCCAGGTGATTGGTGCCCTTGCCGCCTGCCTGCTGTTAAGAGTCATCTTCCCCGGCCTCGATAATTACGGCATGACGCGTCCCGCCGGTTCGGATCTGCAGTCCCTGATTCTGGAAGGGGTGCTGACGTGGATGCTGATGTTTGTCGTGCTCTGTGTGAGTACCGGCGCCAAAGAGACCGGCATCCTGGCTGGTGTCGCCATTGGTGCCGTCATCGCACTCGAAGCCATGTTTGCCGGACCCATCTGCGGCGCTTCGATGAATCCAGCCCGCTCACTGGCACCGGCGCTGGTCAGTAACAACCTGCAGTCCCTGTGGCTGTATCTCGTCGGTCCGACAGCCGGCGCCATCCTCGCGGTCCCGTCACTCTGGCTGGTGCGCAATAACCATAATTCAAAAACGACTGAAACAACGGAAGAACCTGTACAAGGATAAAACACTCGATAATCGCTCATTTCATAATCAATACCTCAGAGAGGGTCACACCATGATCAACTGGCAACACATTCTGGTTTGGGGCATCGCTATTTCCGGATTCACAGGCGCAATCGTTTTCGCGGCGAGTCCCGCCCCCTCCGGCGACGCGTCCATTGTTTCACCAGACTCCAAAGTGGAAGAACTCTGGGTCGACAAAGGCTTCACCGAAGGTGCCTGCGTCAGCAAAGACGGCATCATTTACTTCAGTGATATCAACTTTGCCGGCGGAAAAGGCAAGATCATGGCCTTTGATCCTTCAACGGGCAAAACCACTGTCTTCAGTGCCGACAGCGGTCAGAGTAACGGTCTGATGATCAACAAAAAAGGCAAAATGCTCGCCGCCTGTGGTGCCAATAACGGCAAACAATGCCTGGCGCAAATCACAAAAAACGGAAAAGTAAAACCCATTGTCGAAACCTTCGAAGGCAAAAAATTCAATGCCCCGAATGACCTGGTCATTCATCCCAGAGGCTGGGTCTATTTCACCGATCCCCGCTACGTCGGACACGAACCACTCGAACTCGATCACATGAGTGTGTTTCGGTACGACCCCAAAACAAAAACCGTGCACCGCGCCACTACTGATATCACAAAGCCGAATGGCGTCGTGGTTTCACCTGATGGAAAGACTCTGTATGTCGCAGAGACCGACAATGGTGCCAGCGGCCTGGAAAAAGAACCTCTCAAAGAACCCAAACTGCGGATGACCCTCAATGCGTTCCCGATCAAAAAAGATGGATCGCTCGGCAAGAAAAATATCCTGGCTGACTTCGGCGATAAAGAGACCGGCATTGATGGCATGACCGTCGACCAGAAAGGCAACATCTACGCCGCCTTTCGCGCTGAGAGCCGGTTTGGCATCGTGGTGTTTTCTCCGGAAGGCAAAGAGCTGGCCTACATCCCCACACCGAGCCTGCCCACCAACTGCACGTTTGGAATCGGCGATGACGCGTCCACGCTCTACATCACTGCCGGGAGTGGCCTGTACCGGATTCCCTGTAAAATCCCCGGTTTCCATCCGGCACTGCCAGTCGACAAATAGTCGTTAGCGTGATGCTTTCAACGTAATCAGCCGGCCCAGCGCGACCTGCTGTCGGGTGACTTCTTTGACCACCGTCCACCTGTCTGAACTCTGCGGCTGCAGCAGTTCAGGCAGGTAAGGATTCCGCTGGAAATACAAAACGTAAGGCGAAACCGGTCGCTCTGACTCGAAGGGAACCAGCTGGATCCCCTTGCGTTTGATCTCCGGGGTCTCCTGCAACATCTGCAGCCACGCCGGATGCAAAATGGGGGCAATTTGAATAATGCTGTTGTCAGGCACTTCCTGGACCACTTCTCCTAACAGATCTGCAGTCAACGAATCCCCCCAGTAAGTCGCTTCCATACCAAGCTGATCTGCCCCGCTCAAGCCACCTGTCAGCAGACTGTAATAACTGAGCCAGCAGGGAGCATATAGAATCGAACCGGTGAACTGCGACAGCAGCAAAAGTGTGACGGCAGTGATCGCGATCCTCTGACCGAAGCGCCGGGTCAACCAGCTGATCACAGTCTTTGCCCCCAGACCGATCAAGATCGCCAGTAGCGGAAAGACCATCAGAAACAACCGCACGCCATCATAAACGGTGATGCCCGGCAGCGTGAATAATATCAGAGGCCACAACATCGACAGGAAAAGCAGCAGTTCGCCCGACGGTCGCTTCTGCTGATCTGTTTTGAAATCACGCCAGAGCTTTGCGACCCCGAAACCACTGCCGATCAGCAGCCCCACAGGAACCGTTGTCAGTAACATCACCCAGGCATAATGCCAGGGCAGATCGCGATCGGCGTATTTTGTTCCGAAGTATTCAACATACAATGCCGCCCGCCCGGTTGTTCTGCCCAGGTACTCGATCAGGTGCCCTGCCGGATCAAACCAGAGCCAAGGCCAGCCGACAAAGAAAACCAATACTCCCACGCCGCCCCAGCAAATGAGAGGCAGTAACGCGCGCTGACGCCATTTCCAGACCGCCCACACAATCACGGGAATCGGAATCAGCACTGCCTGTATTTTGGTGAGCAATGCCAGCCCCAGTAGAATGCCGGTCAGGCAGGCGCGCTTGTTCGTCGGTGCCAGATCCGTATCCCACCATTGAACAACAGCCAGAACCGCCATCACATAGAACAGCGCTGTCGGCATTTCCAGAGCCGCCAGATGAGCGTGACCGAACAGACGAGGCAGCGCCAGCAGTGAACCGGCGGCAATCAGCGCCCCCTGGTGACCGGACCGTTTGTAAGTAAACCAGCCGACCAGGAAGACCAGGCAGGCAAAACAGGCCGCAGATCCATACCTGCCATAAGTCACGACGAACGGACGGCTGTCCTCACCGGCCAGTCCCGCCACCGATTCATGTGCCAGCCCGATCAGGAACCGCCCCAGAGGGGGATGATCGGGCAGATAGTTCGGATGCTCAAAGATTTCCCGCAGGCTCTGCGGGTCTACAATTCCCAGTCCATACACGCGTATCGCCCGCACGAGAAATACGCCCTGCCCGACATTAAAGGGTTCATCCACTGTCATGCCCGGCCCGGGTCCCGTGAAGGACAGGTCCTCTGCACAATCCAGTTGGGAACTCACCAGCAGAAACGACAGCCCTGCCAGCAACAGGTACCACAGCAGGGCAACAGGTCGCCGTTGGACAGGAGAGTCGGGGGAAGGCTTTTGTTGTTTCATACCCGTTATTATGCAGAAAGTCGGCGCGTAAAAAAACCCGACCAAGAGTTTGACCCCTTGGCCGGGTTTAGTCGTTCACGCAAACCAGCAAATCCCTTTGCGATTGTTCTGGTTGTCCAGTGGGTCGCTCTCTCGACACCGTCCATAATATCGAGAACTACGCTTCCCTGGCATGCTCACCTTAAGGCATTCCTGCCCGGTCTATTAGGCGATCTGCTTTTTACGTCCAACCAAGGTCCGAATCCGTTCGGCCAGTAATGCTGCGTCAAATGGTTTCCGGAAAGTTTCGTTAAACAATGTTCTGTCGAAACCGCTGGCGTTGTCTTCATCGCTCAACAGGGCAATCAGAACAGAGTCTGTGTAGTCTTTGTTGCGTCGCAGGTTCTGAGCGATCATCAGAGCTTCATTGCGACCCATTGCGAAATCTACGATCACGCAGTCGGGGTGCAGTGATTCAGCCTGGATACCAGCTTCAAAACCACTCACGGCGTATTCAATCTTGAAATCTTCAGTTGCCATCAGATCGTCAAGGCTTGCACGAACCTGGGTGTCTGCACCAACGAGCAATAACTTGCCCATGGCTTCGTCTTCCAGTTCGCCCAGGGGCATACCGTGTTCTTTAAGAAATCGAATAAGGTGCTCACGTGGGATTCGTCGGTCCTGAGAACCGGGGATCCGGTATCCTCTCAGACGGCCGGAGTCGAACCACTTACTAACCGTGCGGGGTGCAACCTTACAGATCTTTGCTACTTGGCCAGTAGTGAAGATCGTTTTCATTGCGGGCTCTCCAATCACATGCTTGGCAAATCTATTCGAAGAAAGGTTACTCTTCTTCTGCTTTAACCCCTACTACTTTTGCGGCTATCCTGGCCAGTCAGTTTCAAGTTGTAACCTGAGTAGTCTTGGGTCGGGGTTTGTTTAAGGAGACAGCATCTCCAGAAACTGTTTCAAAATGCCAATCTTTAATTTTTAAGGAAATTTGGGATCTGGTACGTAATACTTTTTGGGGTCGGACTGAATGACAATCGCAATACCATTCAGATCAGTTCGTCAGACTAGATCCATCTTGTCCTCTCCCCCCTTACAGACATTTGAAGGGAATGAACCCGTCAAACTGTTGCTGACTGGTTCGACGTGGTTTTTACGTCTTTCCGGTTTCAACCGTCTGCCCTAATTGCATCGACGAAACTGGAGTGAGGACTTTAAGTTCTTTGACAAGAGAGAGTGCAGTACGGACAGAGACACTCAGATTAGCTGGCAGGGAAGAATCAACTGTGCGGAATATCTGGCCGTAATCCTCTATAATTCAGGCACTTAAATCGCTTGTGAGAAACACTTAAGATATGAACCAAATTTCTGCAGGCACTTGAATTTTTCACACAGGTTTCAGGCCTTTTTCCAGCCTGCAACCCGGGAGAGGGCGGATAATCGTTAGGACAACAGCAGCCTGCTTCTGGTTCAGACTATTGCACCTGTCATATCTATTACGATGGAAATTCCGGTTTGTGTTGGATCGATTTCTAAAACTCATAAACAATCGTCTCGCTCAGGAATGCCACTCAAATCTCCTTTTTCGCTTGCTCTGCGACAGATGTCTCGTCTAAGATCAAGACACTTTCCCGGCCAGGTCAGCCGGATCTTCAATTCAGAACGAGTTGTGGCTCCTGCAGGCCAGCGGATCTTTTCCATTCATAACGATTCAGTACTCTCTGAAAGTCGACTCCTGTTTCTGATAACTGATTCCTGCCAACTCAATCCGGAAGTAATGCACTCACTATGGCGCAGTCACTCCAAGAATATGCTGAATGGTTAGCCAGTCGCGATGACCTGATCTGGCCCGTCGCTCCGGAACTGGTTGCCCCTAAAGCCACTCCCTTCCTGAAACCATTGAACGGGATCAAGGCCGTTACATTCAGCGTGTACGGCACATTACTCCATATTGCCGATGGTTGCCTGCTGTTCGATCACGGGCAACAACTCAGAATGCAGATTGCCCTCGATAAAACCATTAAAGAATTCAATATGTGGAACAGCATGTCCCGCAAACCGGGTGCCCCCTGGGAATACATGCTCTCACAATATCGCAACCTGCTGGAAGACCAGCAGATTTCCAGCAGGACTGCCAAAGGAGAAAAACCGGAAATCAATTCCGTGGAACTCTGGAAACAGCTCATCACGCGACTGCAGAAGAATGAATACTCGTTCGACGAATCTTTCTATGGAAACCTGGATGACTTCAGCCTGAAAGTCGCCTACTTCTTTCATGCTTCACTGCAAGGCATTCAACCCATGCCCGAAGCGTTAGCGACACTTGAAGAGTTGAGTAAACGGGGTAAAAATATCGCCTTGTTCGCCGATGCACAACCTTTCACACTGGTTCACCTGTTGCGGGGATTAAGCTTACAAGGTAAACTGCCGCCACTTTCCGAGCTCTTCACCCAGGAATGCTTCTGTTTCTCCTATCGAGAAGAAGTCCGTAAACCATCAGCGTCTCTTTATGAGAGGCTGCTCGAACGATTTGAACAGTCAGGCATCGCTCCTGAGGAAATTCTGCATGTGGGAACCCGCATCGAAGACGACCTGGCGATCGCCCGGCGCTTTGGTATGAAAACCATATTATTCGCCGGTGATTCACTCAGTGTGCATGCCAGTAAAGCGCAAGTCCGCAATTCTGACACAAAACCTGACAGATTGATCACCAGTTTAGGCCAATTAACAGAGATCCTCGATTAACATGGTTTCCGATTTTTGTTAGTATCCCGGCTTGATCACGAATAAAGTGGCCTGATTCAGCAGATAAGTGCTCAGGCTTTCACATAATTCACCTTGTAAAACCATTTCATACAGGGAATGGCCCCTGCCAGGGAACAAGGGCCGTTTTATATATTGATGACCCTAATGGAGAATAGAGAACATGCCTCCCAAGTTGCTTTATGGTGGAATCGACTTCGATTTTGACAACCCCGTATTCGGAATTGAAGAGATCAGGGAAATTAACCCGCAGCGATTTGAGATGGAACAGCTTTCCGGAATCGTACACGTCGACCGGGAAAACCATGGTATTGTCGGCTTTAAAGATGTCCGCGAAGACGAATTCTGGGTCCGGGGGCATATGCCCGGTTTCCCCTTAATGCCCGGCGTCATCCTCTGTGAATGCTCCGCACAGCTCGCTGGGTTCTATGCACGCAAGTACAAACTTCTGGGTGGCGATTTTCTCGGATTCGGCGGAATGAACGACGTCCGCTTCCGTAGTCCCGTCTTCCCGAATCAGCGATTAGTCATCATGGCGCAGCTCGCACGGATTCGTGCCGGAAAACGCGCTGAATTCAACTTTCAGGGGCTGGTCGGCGACAGCATGGTCTTCAGCGGCCAGATGATTGGCGTGCCGATTGACAAGAACCAGGAAATTCCCGGCAAAGCCTGAACCTGATGCGAACATTGCTGATCTCCCCAGGCCCGTTTCAGAACGAGCCTGGGAGTTCAGCAATTCAATATAAGCCGACCTCAGATCGGGTCGGGTGCTTCTCACCATTCAACGTCGATAAAACGTTACACCGCTGAATCATTAAAGCAGTTGAAACTGACTTTGATTATTCATCTTCGGCAGGAGGCTCAATGCCGAAATCGACAATCGACAGCAATGCTTCGAACGGGATATTGCGTTTCGCAAAATTCGCCGCGCCGCCCTGTAGACGGTCAACAACGCCCAGTGCTTTGATCACCTGACAGCCGAACTCTTCGGCACGGTCCACCGACAGCAGGGCACTGCCTGCAGTCGTGATCACATCATCCACAATCACAACTTTGTCGCCGGGCTTCACGGGACCTTCGACATATTTATTCGTGCCATGCCCCTTGGCTTCTTTTCGAACCATGAAACCATTCAAGGCTCGCCCCTGCTCGGCAGCAATCGCCAGCACGCCGGCAACAATCGGGTCGGCTCCAATCGACATACCGCCGATCGCATCAAATTCGGTATCACCCAGCAACTCCAGCAGACCGGCAGATACCTGCCGCAACCCATGCGAATGCAGGACAACCTGTTTGCCGTCCAGGTAATAAGTACTCTTCTTGCCTGAAGCCAGTGTGAAATCGCCGAACTTTAAAGCCCGCTCTCGAAACAACTCGATCAGTTTTTCCCGATCATACATGAATGCTCTGCCCCTAACCTGAATGTGTGACGTTCTCGAATGCAAAACCAGCCAGCGCACGTCTCATGCCTGCGCTCAATTCCGGATTCGCCACACGTATTCTACAGGCTTGAATTCAACATTCAAACGGACCACAGGGCAAGAATACCCGAATTCGTGTTTATTACATTGCGGCATGTAGCAAACAGATGACGGGGCACTGTTCCGGGGTCCGATGCACCCGATCCATCAGGGACGGATGACGACTTCCGAACCAATGCCCAGCAGGTCATAGACTTCCGCGACGTGTTCATTCAACATCCGCACACAGCCTTTCGATTCCGCTTTGCCGATGGAAGCCGGATCAATCGTGCCATGAATGCCATAGCTGTCGCCGATATCAATCCAGCGTTCTCCCAGCGGGTTGGTCGGATCGTCATTGGCAATCACACCATCGGGACCGTAATAGGTCGGATCAACCAGCTTTTCTTTCACCAGAAACTTACCGGTGGGCGTCGAGTGATCTTTTCCGGTTCCAATCGAATACCTGCGAACAAAGTAACCGTGAGCGTGTATGGTTAAGGTGAAATCACTCAGGTCCACAAATGCATTGAAGGGGCCTTTGATGACTTTCAACTTCTGCCCCGGCCTGATCTTCACGGGATCAATCTGGTTCAGTTTCGCCAGGTATTCCCAGTTGATCTTATAATCTTTCGAGACTTTACGAAGTTGGTCACCGGGTTGAATTTCATAAGGCGTCATAAAATGAGGCTGGGGTGAAAAGTAGATCATCCGCGCCGTCTCTTCGATTCGTGATTTGATCACGGGAAAGAGCTCCGGTTGAGCCCAGTAGATTTTGGAAAGTCTTTTATGCGCTTCGAGAATCTTCCGCTGTTGGATCAGTTCATCAATGGCAATCAGATCAGGAATTTCCTGCTCCGCCGGGCTGGCACCAAACTCTTCTTTAAAGCTCGCATGTTCTGTGTTCTTGATCACTGGATTGCTGGCGCGTTTAATGCCTTCCGGCGGTTGCAGCTGACGGGGAGCCCCCGGATCTACCGTCTGCCGTGCAGACAGCGCCGACGGTTCCTGCGGTAAAGGCTGTGCCGACCCTTTAAACTGCTGCGGTGCCTTAAACTGCTGAAGCTCCAATGATTCATTCACGGGGGAATCAACGACGGTTTCCGCTTCGACGATCTGCCCGCTCACTGTACGTTTATAAATCCGCGGGGGTTCGATATCACGGGTTTTGTAGGAACGCTGATTATCATTTCCATCGGGCAATGCTTCTGCTGGTGGCTCGGATTGTGCAATGATCGTTTCCGTGGACAGAACCGGCTCCACTTCGTCGGTCTCTGGCTCTGTTTGAGTGGCAGCCTGCTCCTCTTCATGCAGAGCTCCGGTAGGGGCACTACTCACCTGAAAAGGCAGCAGATCATACTGCCAGGCGGCGGTTCCCAGAATCCCCAGACCGGCAAGCATGATAAAACGAAAAGGAGTAATCAATCGGCCCCGGTTACGACTTCGCATCTTGTCTTCTTCCTTGATTCACAATCCATCCGTGTATTGGTTACAATCAGAGTGGCGGAACTATAGCAAATCCGCCCGATCAGGCCTACGGCGATCTTATGAAATTCGACTTGAGTATCCATAGACGTAAGTTATATATTAATAATTGTTTAAGATAGAATCAGCTCACGCCGCCGATCAGCGGGAAATGCAAACTTTCGACAAAACAACCCTAGTCAACAGCACCCTTATTGCATAACATTTGCAAAAACAAACACCCACTGCGCTGCCTGACAATTCAGGTTGCCTTCTCAGCCCACCAATCGAGGTCAGTATGTCTCTGCTGCTGGAAAAAGTGAAAAAGAGTTACCGCGAACCTGATGGCGCCACGCTCCCGATTCTGGATATCGAACGCTTTGAGATCAAAGACAAAGAACAGGTGGTCCTGATCGGCGAGAGTGGCTCCGGTAAATCGACTCTGCTGAATGTCATTTCCGGCATCACTTCTGTCGACAGCGGAAAAATCACCATCGCCGGCACTGAGATCGCCTCGATGGCTGAAGTCGTTCGCGATCGCTTCCGGGCTGAACGCATCGGCTTTGTCTTCCAGACCTTCAATCTGCTGCCCGCTTTTTCCGCGCTGGAAAATGTCCTGCTGGGCATGAGCTTTTCCCGGAAAAAACCGAGTCGCGACCGCGCCAAAGAACTGCTGGCGCTCGTCGGCCTGGAACACCGCCTGTATCACCACCCCAAACAGATGTCGGTGGGAGAACAGCAGCGCGTCGCTGTCGCCCGTGCCCTGGCCAATCAGCCCCGTCTGCTGCTCGCAGATGAACCCACGGCGAACGTCGACATTGCCAATCAGCAGACAATCCTCGAGTTACTTCGAGATGCCTGCAGTCAAAACCAAATTGCCATGCTGCTGGTTACCCACTCTCAGGAAGTCGCGAAACAGTTTGAACGCGTTGAGACACTGACGGAATTCAACAAGGTGCATGCCCGTGCCTGATGCCAGCTGTAAGTTGATGGAATCATTCATAAACCTTCTTTTGCGAACAAAGTAATCTCCCCTATGAATACCCTGACCATTGCCTGGAAAAGTATCCGACAGCGCCGCGTCGCTTCTCTCCTGACAGCTTTGAGCGTAGCCCTGGGTGTCACCCTGATGATTTCTGTCCTGGTGATCAACGGCGTCATTGATCGCATGTTTAATCAGACCGCCAGTGGTTACGACCTGATTGTCGGACCCAAGGGGAGTGCACTGCAACTCGTGTTGAATACGGTTTTCCGGGTGGGAGCCCCGATTGAAAATCTGCCTTATCGCTACTACACCGAATTGAAAAACGATTCGCGCGTCAAAGAAGCCATTCCGTTCGCCATTGGTGATGTCACCCAGAAAGGGGGCTTCCCGATCGTCGGCACCATCCCCCGCTACTTCGCCCTGGAATACATTCCCGGTCGGCATTTCCGCATCAACAAGGAAGGAAAGTTTCTGCCGGGCACCTGGGATTCGGTCATCGGTTCCGCCGTGGCCAAACAGAATAACTGGAAAATGGGTGACGAATTCAGCCTGATTCATGGTTCCGCAGAAAGTGGGCACGTGCATGATGAGAAATTCAAAATTGTCGGTATCCTGGCACCTACGGGAACTCCCAATGATCGAACCGTCTTCGTCAACCTGCGCGGCTTTTATCAGGTCTCCGGTCATGAAAAACCGCTGGAAGAAGCCATCCGCCGCGAAGCCGCCTTCTTCGGCGAAAAAGTGGATGAAGAAAAACTGAAAGCTCAACTCAAAGAAAGCGCAGAACACGATCACCATGATCACAGCGGCCACGATCATGGTCATGACCACGGCCATGAAGTGCCCGATGCCCAGAAGGAAGTCACCGCGATCCTCGTGCAGATGAAAGGGGACCGCCTGCGCGGTTTTTCATCCATCAAGTTTCAATCGGAACTCAAAGAAGGCAACCAGGCACAGGCCGTCAACCCGATCCAGCAGATCAGCTGGCTGATGGAGAACATCGTGGGCAATATCCGAACCATGCTGATCATCTTGACCTCTCTGATCATCGTCGTTTCCGGAGTCGGTATTTTTGTGAGCATTTATAACTCGATGTCCGACCGCAAGCGGGAAATCGCCATTATGCGCGCCCTGGGTGCAGGCCGCACAACGGTCTTCGGCATCATCCTCTCAGAATCCGTTCTGCTCTGTCTGGGCGGGGGCATCCTGGGAATCATCCTCGGCCACGGACTGGTCTTCGTCGCCGCGCCGATTATCGAGGCCCGCAGCGGACTGTTGATCAACCCGTTCGCTTTCAGTTCCACCGAACTGATCCTGCTGCCGGTCCTCGTGGTCCTGGCGTCCCTGGTCGGATTCATCCCCGCCATGACCGCCTACCGCACCGATGTCGCCAGCACCTTAAGTAACTGAGTGTCATTTTTTAACGGATCATTCTCCGCCTGAAGCACTTCTGCGAACAGGAAAGAGCGCCTGCCTGCTGAGGCAGCGCGTTCTTCATCCATAATTCACACCTGCCTCACTCGCACTTCATGCTGTGTCTTTAGACTACCTGTCATTACAAACACCTGAAATGACAGCCTCTTTCGTACTGACACCGCATGCGATTTCAATCAGAGTACATCTCAACGCGCCTGGAACAGAGCAATCGAGGTGTCCTGACCGCCTGGTCTGTGGTCGCAGCATTTACCACTTACTTCTGCATGTATGCGTTTCGGAAGCCTTTTACCGTCGCGCAATATGAAGACCTGGTGTTCTGGGGAGTCGGCTATAAAGTCATTCTGCTGTTTGCCCAGGTCAGCGGTTATGCCCTCTCCAAACTGATCGGCGTCAAGGTCATCTCCGAAATGACGCCACACCGCCGGGCTGCCATGATTCTGTCGCTGATCGCTGTCGCCCATCTGGCGCTGCTCCCGTATGCGATTGCCCCTTACTGGCTGAAGCCCGTATTTCTGTTCTGTAATGGCTTACCGCTGGGCATGGTCTTTGGCTGCGTCTTTGCTTTCCTCGAAGGGCGGCGTGTCACCGAAGCGATGGCCGCCGGCTTGTGTGCCAGTTTCATCATGGCCTCCGGAACCGTCAAATCCGCGGGTGCCATTCTGATGCAGTCCTATGGCGTCTCCGAATTCTGGATGCCCTTTCTCACCGGTTCCCTGTTCTGGCTCCCGCTCTTAGCGGGAGTCTGGATGCTGGAGCAAATCCCCCCGCCCAGCGAACTGGATGTGACCGCCCGCTCCAAACGCTCCCCCTTTAATGGTATCGAACGCAGACAGTTTTACTCCCGCAATGCGCTGGGATTAACCATATTGATTTTACTCATGGTCTTGCTCACCATCTTTCGCAGTGTGCGCGATGACTATGCTGCCGAAATCTGGTCGGGATTCGGCGTCGAAAAACCGCAGATTTTTGCTCAGTCAGAATTCCTGGTCGCCATTGTAGTCATTGCTTTGAGCGCGGTCGTGGTCTTCATCGGCGCCAACTATCGTGCCTTTCTGGCAGGCATGATCATGGTCGGTCTCGGCTTCGGATGTGCCCTGGCGACTACCCTCTACTACTGGGGAACCACTGTCTGGACAGAAGCCGCGGCGTTCCAGTTCATGGTGCTGATCGGCATCAGCCTGTATGTCCCCTATGTCCTGTTTCATACCACCATCTATGAACGCGTCATCGCCATGATCCGCGATAAAAGTAACGTCGGATACCTGCTCTATCTTGGAGATTTTGCAGGCTACATCAGCACGGTGATCCTGATGGTCATCGTCAATCTCATCTTTCAGAAAAATCTGGATTTCGTAGCCCTCCTGTTCTGGCTGGCACTGATTATTTCGCCCGTCTCCATCGCAGGGACACTGGTCGTCATCTGGTACTTTCGCCAGAAACAGACCGTCAGTGAAACCCCACACCTACTGGAACTGGAACCCGAAACCAGCCTGACTCCCAATACAGGTGCCGTATCATGAACACAACTCTGACTGCCTCACAACTCGACCGCTGGAATCAAACCGGCTATATCAAGCTCCCGGAATTTCTCTCAGAAGCTGAAACACAGAACCTGCGTGAATGGGTCGAAGAAATCAGCGCCTGGCCTGCCGACGACGAAAAGTGGATGCATCACTTCGAACAGACACCATCTGGCGTGAGACCCGCACGCACAGAATACATTCTGGCCTTTCATGCTGGCATTCGACAGCTCCTCACTCAGGGAAAAATCCCCGACTGTGCCGGCGCGTTAATGGGAGAGCCTGCAATTCTGTATAAGGAAAAAATCAACTACAAATACCCGGGGGGCGGCGGCTATGCCGCACATCAGGATGCTCCCGCGTATGAATTCATCCGCAATCATATCACCTGCTCCATCGCCGTCGATGCCGCAACTCCCGAAAACGGCTGTCTTTTCTTTACACCCGAACTGCATCAGCGGGGACTGCTGCATCTGGATAAAAATGGCTGTATCGACCGTGAATACGCTGACACGCTGGACTGGGAACCTGTGCCCATGCAACCCGGGGACGCATTGTTCTTCAGTTCTTATGCGCCACATAAAAGTCCACCCAACGAAACGCAGCAACCGCGTCGGACGCTCTACCTCACTTACAACGCTCTCGCGGAAGGCGACCTGAGGGAAGAATATTACGCCGACAAACGACGTTCGTTCGCACAGGTTGATACAACCGGAGGCGAGAAACTGAAAATCAGCAAAATTGGTCATTTTGATGGAAAGCCAGCGCAGCAAACATGAATGAAAAAATCGAACTCTCGCTCTGTGATGTCTTATCACTCAGTAAAACACCCAGCGAACGAGTGACCTCACTCTTCGAGTTGATGCAGGATCACGGACAGAGCTTTTACGATGAATCCGTTACCCAGCTGGAACACGCACTGCAGGCGGCCCATCTCGCGAAAACAAGTCACGCGACGATGGAACAGATCACCGCGGCTCTGCTGCATGACATCGGCCATTTTCTGATGGACGAACACGACGAACAGAATCACTTCCTCGCGGAAGACTGGCAGCACGAGACTGTCGGCGCACAGCAGCTCGCTCCCTTCTTCGGCAAAGCGGTCACCGAACCCATCTTTCTGCATGTTCCCGCCAAACGCTATCTCTGCTCAGTCAATGCAGACTATTTCAACGGTCTCTCCCGGGCCTCTCAGCGGAGTTATGAACTTCAGGGGGGGCTGATGACAGACGCTGAAATCGCAGAATTCGAACAGAACCCGTTTCATCACACCGCCGTTTTACTCAGACGCTGGGACGATGGAGCCAAGGTCAAAGGGCTGAAGGTACCAGACTTGCAGGAATACCACACAGAAGTGGAAAGTTGCCTGGAACATTCCTGACCCCGCGTTCCCGCAGGAGAATTGAAAATCCTGTACAGAAGTGGCGGCGATATCGAGGCAATCGTATTTTCTCATAAACTATTATGATTATGAGCCTTATGACACGAAAGCTCCCTCACACTCTGTTGAGATTCTTAAGATTGATAAAAATTCAACAAAAAACAGCCTGATTACGTATATACTGATGGGGTCGGTGCGTACTTATTATCGGTACCTGACCAGACCAGGGATCTCTAAGTCGGAACGCATGCGGGTACCCTGCCCTGCGTGAGACTGCGTAATTTCTCTGGTTTTCACAGCGATTTCAGGGGTGCCCTCACCCCTGTTGCATGATATGATAGTCAAAGGAACGCCTTATACCCGGGAAGGGAGCCGTTCCTGTATGATAGCTGCTGATTTTTGTTGTTTTTTATTATCTGATTTCTGCTGATATTTTGAAAGGCCTTGCAAGATGTCGCAAGTTCTTGATGGTTCCAATCAATCGCTGCAAAATCCTGCTGACTTCCAGGACGAATTTTCGTACAAACCAGTCCCTCCGACCGCAGTCGTGGGGTTGGCGTTCGGGCTGCTTTCCTTCATTGCCCTGTTTGGCATTATCGGTCTGGGAATTGCCGTCACTGGTATTGTTGTTTCCCTGATCAGCCTCTGGAGTATTAAACGCTCCGCCGGTGAACTGGGGGGTAAAACAGTGGCATCTTCAGGTGTGGCGCTCTCGGTCTTTTTTCTGGTTAGTGGCATCGCCTATCAGTCTTTTGTCTATGCCAATGAAGTTCCGGAAGGCTATCACCGTCTGAACTTCAGCAGCGACATCTCTGCCAAAGGTTTCGTCACCAAAGATGGCGTTCAGGGTGTGAACCCGGACGTGCTCAAACTGGACAAGCAGAATATCTTCCTCAAAGGCTACATGTATCCCACCGGTAGTACCCAAAACCTGAAGAGCTTCATCCTGGTCAAAGACAACGGCCAATGCTGCTTCGGCGGACAGCCTGACGTTAAAGACATGATCCTCGTTGAAATGCAGGGAGACAAACGGGCTGATTTTTATGCAGGTCTGGTCTCTGTCGCCGGAGAGTTCCTGGCAGAAGCCCCCACCGCTGCAGGAGATTTACGTCCCGTATACCAGATAAAGGGAACCCACTTTGAGCAGGCCCGGACTTCTTATTAATCCAGAGTGCAGCCCGTTCAACCTCGATCCTGAAACCTGGAAAAGAAAACCTATTTAGCGTTAACTGTGTAACTGAATGGCTCAGGTTGATCTTCAGTCTGAGCCATTATCAACTTTGTCAGGAAGTTGGTGAACCACCCGATCATCAGGAGATTGATCACGTGCAGGCCCACCTGAATCCTACCCGACCTTTTAAATTCACGCTCATGCTTTTGATTCTCGGCAGCCTGTCTGTCTTTGTCAGCGGATGTTCCTCATCTGACTCGACCGATTACAGGCAGTTCAGCGAGAAGATTGATGACGAACGCCCTCAACCTGAAACCGGCTCAACCACGCCAGTAGCTGAAACAACGCCTGAGGAAAAACCAGTCACACCGGCGCTGCAGATGGAAACTTCGACTACTGCAGCTGTGAAACCGGAAGTACCTGCCTCCCCGTCAGAACAGGCAACCGCTGTCGCTGCCAAACCGGATGCAGGCACTGAGAAACCCGATGCGAAACTCTCCGGCGATACTTCCTTGCCCGTTGAGGCGCAACGACCCGATCCCAAAAAACGCTCGTTGACAGAAGAGGAAGTCGCGCAGGGAAAGAAAGCCAGTGAACCTCGCGAGGTCAAAATTCTGGTTAAAGAACGCTCCTTCCGCAGGACCTCTCCCGAGAATGCACTGCTCGTCAATTACGACGATCTCGATTTACTGAAAGTCATGAACATGGAACCGGTAACGCCACAGGCCCCGGATCTCATGCCGGAATGGCTGAAAAACCTGGACGGTAAACGCATTCGCATTCGCGGGTTCATGTATCCTCCCTTTCAGCAGACAGGCAACGAATATTTTCTGCTCGCACGGGACAACCAGATCTGCTGCTTCGGCAAGAACCCCAAAATCTATGATCTGTTTCCGGTTATCATGCGGGAAGGGGTGACCGCTGACTATATTCTCAATCGCCCGTTTGACGTTGTCGGTGTATTCCACATCAATGCAGAAAGCTTTGACGGAGAACTCGAACGCATCTACACGATTGACGACGCTATCGTCATTGATAAATAATGAAGAACTGCATTACAAATAACGAACGCCCTTCGTTTCACCAATAATTGAAATCTACCGCCACGAGGTTCGGCACATGACTGGTCTGACAAAGTATTTTAATAATCGCGTATTCCTGGCGCTCATTTGTGGCCTGATCGTATTCGCACAAACACCGGTTCTCACCGCCTGCCCCTTCTGCTCTGCACCGTCACTGACATTGACCGAACAGCTTTCGCAGTCCGATGTCGCCGTGCTCGCACAATGGAAAGAAGCGGAAAAAGGAACGTTGGAAAAAGCAGGCAAGACCGTCTTCGAAGTCAAAGAAATCGTGAGGCAGGCAGACAAAGACAAACTCAAAGTCGGCGATCTGATCACAATTAACCGTCATCGCCCCGGCAAAAAAGGAAACCTGTTTCTGCTGCTGGGCACCAAGGGGACTGAAGTCGACTGGGGCGATCCCATCGAAGTCACCGAAACCAGCTTTCACTACATTTCACAGGCACCCGCTCCTGAAGAGAAAACATCCAAGCGACTCAAATACTTTCTGAAGTTTCTTGAATACCCCGACCAGATGATCTCCAACGACGCTTATGCGGAATTTGCTAATGCCCCCTACGAAGATATCACGCCCCTCTCCAAAGAAATGCCCCGCGAAAAAATCCGGAAGTGGCTCCTCGACCCGGATACACCAGTCACACGCATCGGTCTGTACGGGCTGTTGCTCGGTCTCTGTGGCACCGGGGAAGATGTCTCCTTCATGGAAAAGAAAATCAATGAGCCCACCAAAGAATTTCGGTTGGGCATCGATGGCGTCATTTCCGGATATCTGCTGCTGACCGGTTCCGACGGACTGGATAAGATTGATGAAACCAAATTCGTTCCTAAAGATGTCGCGTTCAGCGAAACCTACGCCGCTATGCAGGCACTGCGATTCATGTGGACTTACGGCGATGGTCGTATCGATAAAGAACGTCTGCGAAAATCCATGCGACTGCTGCTGGACCGCCCTGAACTGACCGACCTGGTCGTCGCCGACCTGGCCCGCTGGGATGACTGGTCCGTTCTCGACCGCCTGATGGACATGTATGGCACGGGGGACTACGACATCCCGTCAATCAAACGGGCCATCGTTCGCTACCTGCTGGTGGCATCGAAAGGTAAAAACAAAAAAGGTGGCGGTCCCGATGCAGCTACCACCGAAAAAGCCAAAAAACTGCTCGATAAATTACGCAAAGAAGATCCGAAAACGGTCCAGAGTGCAGAACGGTTCTTCTTCCTTAAATAAGAATGAGAGATTCGTATTTCGAGGGATGACAGCTGGAAGTCGTTTAATTACTCTTACAAACCGAAGGATCGGTGATGCACGTGCGAAAACGAACCGGAATCAGATGCTGCAGTATTTTCGTCCTCTGCAGCCTTTTGCTGATGACAATAAGCACACCACTGGCAGCCTGCCCGTTCTGTCCGGGCCCCTCCACCACGCTTTCCGAACAGCTGGCACAAGCAGATGTCGCTATCCTCGGACAATGGTCGAGTGCCAGGGAGGGATCGTTGCAAAAAACGGGACAGACCAGCTTCATCATCTCAGAGGTCCTGCATCAACCGCTGAAGAGTAATTTGAAAATCGGGGACCAGATTACTCTGTCGCGTCATTATTCAGGCAATCCGGGTGATGTGTTCCTGCTGACAGGAGCCCGCGGGATCAGCCTGCACTGGAACGAACCGGTCACCGTCACCAGCGCCAGCATTCACTACTTAAAACAGGCCCCGTCGCAAAAAAAGGAGACGAGTCTACGTCTCCGCTATTTCCTGAACTATCTGGAACACCCCGACCAGATCATTGCCAACGACGCCTTTGCTGAATTCGCCAATGCCCCTTTCGAAGCCATCACCCCCCTCGCAGAGGACCTGCCTCGCGAAAAACTGCGCAGCTGGCTGGAAAACGAGAACACGCCCGTTCCCCGTCTCGGCCTGTACGGCCTGCTGCTCGGGCTATGTGGTCAGGAGTCGGATATCCAGTTCATGGAAGCAAAGATCCAGTTGCCCGCACAGGAAATCCGCATGGGTATCGGCGGCCTGATGTCCGGCTATCTGCTGCTGACAGGTTCTGGCGGTCTGGACAAAATCGACCAAACCAAATTCCGGAATAAAACAGCTGCCTTCAGTGAAACGTTTGCCGCAATGCAGGCGCTCTCTTTCATCTGGACTTTTGGAGAGGAAAAGATTGAGAAACGCCGCCTGAACCAGTCCATGCGCCTGCTGCTGGAACGTCCCGAACTGGCCGACCTGGTCATCGCGAACCTGGCGCGGTGGGAAGACTGGACTGTCATGGATCGCCTGGCCGAACTGTACGCTGCCAAAGACTACGATGTACGTTCGATTAAAAAAGCCATCATCCGCTATTTCCTGGTGGCATCGCTGGTCCCGCCAACAAACGCTGGTGGCAATGATGTTGAAACCGCACAGAAAGCAAAGCAGTTTCTCGAACTGTTGCGGCTGACGGACCCTCAGACCGTCCAGAGTGCAGAACGTTTCTTTCAGCCTCCCCGGTGATTAGCAGGCATTTCGTTTTTTCGTCGTGGGAACGTTGTCAGCAGATATCCTCTTCCGCTAGAGTAACAGTACCTGTTTCACCGTATCTGTGCACTGTTTTTAGAGAAGAATACCGATCATGCCTCGTGTCATCTGTACTGCCAAAATGTGTGAATTCGGCCCGCATTTCGAAATCCTGCAGGCCGCCGGTTTTGAGGTCGACACGGTTCCCACGGAAGTCGATCTCCGCAAAGAACCACATCGCGTGGTCGAACAGGTTCAGGGATATGATGCCGTCCTCGCCGGTGCCGAAATCTATTCCCGTGAAGTACTGCAACAGCTGCCTGACCTGAAAGTGATCTCTCGCTACGGGGTCGGCTTTGACGCCGTCGACCTGGCAGCCGCGGATGCACAAAATATTGTGGTCACCATCACACCCGGCGTGAATCATCACTCCGTCGCGGAACAGGCCTTCGCTTTGCTCATGGGCATCGCCCGCATGACACGCACACAGGACCGTGCCGTTCGCAGCGGCGAATGGGAGCGGGAATTAACACCACGCGTCTGGGGCAGTACGATCGGCATCGTCGGCCTGGGTCGCATCGGTCAGGCCGTCGCCACCCGCGCCATCGGCATGGGCATGCACGTACTGGCCTACGATCCATTCCCCAATGAAGAATTCGCCAAAACGCATCAGATTAAATTGCTCAGCCTCGAAGAACTGTTGAAACAGTCAGACTATGTCACCCTGCATCTGCCTGTCACCCCCGAGACCATCGACATCATCAACCGGGATACACTCGCCATCATGAAACCGGGATCCGTACTGATCAATACGGCCCGCGGGGGACTGGTTGACGAAAATGCATTGGTGGAAGCACTTGAATCGGGGCACTTGCGGGGCGCAGGACTCGATGTTTTCAAAAAAGAACCATTGCCTGTTGAAAGTCCACTGATCAAACTGGAAAATGTACTGTTAAGCTGCCATACCGGCGGACTCGATCAGGAATCGCATCGGGACGCCTATGCGATGGCGGCTCAGAATATCGTCAAACTGCATCAGGGTGAATGGCCGGTTGAGTGTGTGATGAACCTGAAAGAAACAACCGGCTGGAAATGGTCCTGATTTTTTCGACTACCCGACCGGACACAACAAACATTCTGAACAATCTTCTATTTGTAGCACGGTCCATCACGTACACAGCTTTACTGAAAAAAACTGGACGACTCCATTATGACATCTCCTCACTCCAGTTTTTTGAAAATCAGTCCTCACATTTCTGTCTTACCATTAATCCATGGCAGTGGTGATTTCGCGATCGAAGTCCGACGCGTGATGCTCAATAATGAGTTTGACTGCCTGGCCGTCCCGCTCCCCCCTTCATTTCAGGAGAACGTGGAACGCGCCATCACTTTTCTGCCCAGCATTACTGCTGTCGTACAGGAAGAACCCCCGATCTCAGGCTCCGCTCCCTGGGAAGAAGATGATGACGACGACGATGCGCAACGACTCTGCAGCTATGTGCCCATCGATCCCTGCCAGGGTGTCATCGCTGCGCTCCGCATCGCGATGATGGAACACATTGATCGACACTTTATTGACCTCGAAACGCAACGGTTCGAAAGCATCTCTGCCTCGCTGCCCGATCCCTATGCGTTAAAAAAAGTGCCCCTGGAAAAGTTTGCCGCCGCGGTCTTACCGGCTCTGAATAAACTTCCGGAGGGACAGCCGCTCAATCGCTGTACGATGATGGCACATCGCTTGCGGGAACTGGAAAAGAAATACAAGTCGATCCTGCTGGTCTGCTCGCTGTCCGACTGGCCCTGGATTCATGATGCCTACATCGATCAGCAGCAGCCGCTGGTCGAAGACGAAGAAGTCAATGAAACCAGCATCTATTCAGCCGACTCGGAAACCCTGCTGTTCATGCTCGGCGAACTCCCTTATATCACCGGTCTGTATGAAGCCGCCCGCTCTGAACTGGAAGATGATGAAAATCTCTCTGTAGATGGCATCAAAGAACTGGCACTGACAGCACGCGACCGCTATCGACTCGAATTGAAATCCAAAGGCCGTAAGATCACCCCTAAGCTGCTGTCCGTCTACTTTCGTTATGTGCGCAACCTCTCGCTCATCGAACGTCGTATGACACCCGATCTTTACACGCTGGTCAAAGCCGCACAGCAGGTGGCCGGAGATCAGTTTGCCATTCAGATCGCGGAAACCTCCCGGGAATACCCGTTTGTGCATCTGCTGCCGTTTGAAAAACTCAGCTTCGGTATCGAACAGGCCCAGCTTCCCAACGGAACCATGCTGGAAATGAGCAATCGCCTGCCAGGCAATCCGATCTCATGGCGGAACTGTGAACTCACGCCCAAACCTCCCAAACCCAAACAGGATGAATGGGAAATGAAATGGGATCCATTCAAGCAATGCAGCTGGCCTCCCGAAGATGTCGCCATTGAAAAGTTTCGCACGAGTGTCAAAGATCACGCATTGAATCTGCTTGGCGTCGACCTGGCCCGAACCGAAAAGTTCACCACCAGCATGAAAGACGGACTCGACCTCCGCGAAACCCTCCGCAACTGGCACACCGGCGAACTTCACGTCAAAGTACTGCCCCCCAGTCGCGGGAAACTGGATTGTGTGATCATGCTGTTTGACTCTCCCGCTGATCCTCGCGACTACCCCTATCGGCTCACCTGGCATGCCGAGCATCAGGACGAATCAACCCTCGCTTTCTTCGCGACTGACTATCGCAAAGATATGGTCGGACCAGGCATCGGAATGGCCAACTACGGCGGTGCCCTGTTTCTCTTTCCGCCACGTCCCGTGCAGGATATCTGGAACGACTTCCAGTTCGACTTCGTCGATACTCTCGAAGAACGCCTGCTGGTCGCCGCCTGTCACTACAGCCAGGAACCGCATATTGCCCTGCTGAGTGAAGCTCCCCCGGGAATCGGCTGGCGCAGACTGGCCAAACGCTATCAAAAAAAACTGATCCATGTTCCCCTGGGCCGCTTCAGCCAGGAAACCATCCAGCAGTTGAGGATGTTCCACGTCCTCAACGGTCAAAATATCCGCAGTTATGCAGCCCATTACATCAGAAAAGCCTGATCGGTTCGGCCCTAATTTGCCTTCGATTGTGGGGAATCGGATATTGTTAGTTTTTTTAATTAAATACCCGCGAAGCTGGTTTTACCGTGTTCATTGCCTGCCAAACTCATTAGAATAGAGCTTGTTTTCAAATTATTCCGCTATATATTCACTCCCGTATCAACGGAGAACCAGACTATGTCCGATTCGGTTAATCGTCGTACTTTTCTCGGTCAAACGGCGGCAGCAGCCACTGCTGCCAGCTTCGCAGCACCGGGCATCCTCTCAGCCGCCAATAATGCACCCAGTAAAAAAGTCACCATTGGCATCATGGGGATGCAGCGCGGCCTTGCACTCGCTAAAATCTTTGGCGCCCTGGATGGTGTCGAAATCAAATATGTCTGTGATACCGACGATACCCGTCTGACTAACGCCGCCAAAACAGTCGAAAAAGCCACGACAAAAGCACCACAGGCGATCGGGGACTTCCGCAAGATTCTGGACGACAAAGAAGTCGACGCCCTGATCGTTGCCCCCCCGAACCACTGGCATTCCCCCGCTACCATCCTGGGTTGTTCAGCCGGCAAAAACGTGTATGTCGAAAAGCCCTGCAGCCATAACCCCAAAGAAGGGGAAATGATGGTCGCCGCCGCCCGCAAGAACAAAAAAGCGGTTCAGATGGGCAGCCAGCGCCGCAGTAGTGCCTCCATCCAGGAAGGGATTCAAAAAGTCAAAGAGGGAGCCATCGGCGATGTCTATCTCGCTCGTGCTTTTTACGAAAGTGCCCGTGGTTCTATCGGCACAGGCAAGCCAGCTGCGGTCCCCGGCGAACTCAACTACGATCTCTGGCAGGGACCTGCTCCCCGTCAGAAATATGTGGACAACCTGATTCATTATAACTGGCACTGGTTCTGGAAGTACGGTAACGGTGAACTGGGTAACAACGGCGTACATTCTCTGGACCTCTGTCGCTGGGGACTGGATGTCGACTATCCAACCCGCGTCGTCTCCAGTGGTGGTCGCTATGCCTACGACGATGATCAGCAGACCCCCGACACCCATGTCGTCGGTTACGAATTCGGCGATAAAAAGCAGATCACCTGGCAGGGTACCAGTTGCAATCGTCACAAAAATGACTTTGTCACCTTCTTTGGCAGCAAAGGAACTTTGATCCTCGGCATTTCCGGTGGTTACCGCATCCTGGACGCCAAGGACAAAGAAATTGAAAAAGTCGACGGCAACCAGGGCTTGCGTGAACATGCTCAGAACTTCATTGATGCCATCCGCAACAATGAACCTCTGAATCTGAATGCAGAAATCGAAATTGGCCATAAGAGCACACTGCTCTGCCACGTTGGGAACATCGCACATCGTACCGGTCGTACGCTGAACTGTGATCCTGCCAACGGTCATATTCAGAATGACGAAGAAGCCATGACCCTCTGGACCCGCGAATACGAACCAGGCTGGGAACCCAAGGTCTAAGTTACCGGCAACAAATGATACACAAGGGAGTCGGTCCTGAATCGACTCCCTTTTTTAATGCGCCGCATTACGAAATATCAATTTTCAGAATTTATAGACAAGCGCGCATCTAAAGCGAATCACATTATAATCAGGCTGACTGTTTGATCCTGATTCAATCAAAGCTCAACAGCACCAGTCACTCCTCAACACTCAAGCTGAAACCTGAGAATGATTACACATGAAATTGTTTTCGATTTTATTCTTTGTCTACTTTGTACCGACATACGTTTCTGCCGCTGAAATCCAACGCGTCTGGCTGACTCATCAATCCCATCAACCAGACAAAATCGTAGTCAACTGGTCGAGCCCATTGCCTGGTAATTCAATCGTCCATTACGGACTGAATCAAAAGTCAATGACAACCGTGAAAGTAGAAGAATCGATAACCCTGCATCATGTGGAAATCCCGCTTACCGCCAGTGATGTGCTCTACCACTATCGGGTCCAGACGGGAAAGCAGCAGTCCGACATGGCAACCTTTAAAGCCTGTCCCACCGATTCACTCCGCGTCGCCATCGTTGCTGACTGGCAGTCACGTCCTGATCTATCGAGCCTGCTGAAAGACGATGTCCACCTCCTGCTGACCGCCGGAGATAACATCAGCAATCTCTGGCAGACCTGCGGTCCCGGAAAGCCGGACTGCATTCAACCTTACCTCAAACTGATTGCCGCCTATCCAGAACTGTTTCGATCGACGCCTTTTATGCCTGTCCTGGGAAATCATGATCGGGAAGTTTATCCACGGGGCAAAAAACCGCCGGAACATGCTGTCTACGATGTGGACGCGACCGCATTTCGCCGCTTTTTTGCACTGCCTGATGAAGAATGGAAGTGGAAATTTGATATCCCGAATTTTAACATCCGGTTCGTCGGACTTGATTTCAATCACATCTCTGATATTGGCACGACCTGGCAGACCTGTCACCCCCTGGATCGAAATTCGGAACAGTTCCGCTGGTACGAATCCATAACGCAAAATCCTCCCGGGCATCTGGTGACGCTCTACAACGAACGCAATGCCAGCATGCGCGGTCAACTGCAGGGTGAGTGGCAGAAGCTGTTTCAGCGGGGAACACTCTGCGTGACCGGGTTCGGTTATTTCGCCGAAAGGGCCGAAGTTGGCGGTATCACGTATTACAATTCGTCACTCAGTGGCACTGGGACACTGTACGCCGACCCGCATTCAAAGTTCCTGTCCGGCAAAGACAGTTACCTGCTGTTGACCTGTGATCGAAATTCGGGGGTGCTGACCGTGGAATTGAAAAGCCTGAAAAATGAAGTACTGGACCGCCAGCGTTTTTCACCGCGTTCAAAAAAATAAGCCTGCCTGCAGACGCAACTTTTTCGCAGCTGCCACAATTCATGTCGGATGGACTGAATCAGCTTATTCTTCTGTTACCGAAGCAGACTGATACTTCAAAGCCGGAATCTCATCGGGAACAGAAAAGTACATGTCGTCCCTTCGTTTTTCCTGTCGACTTAATTTGTGCAGCTGATCGGGTTGCAGTGCATGCGGCATCAGTGAACAGCCGGTCGAATGCAGGCACAGAACGGGAAGTACCAGCAGCAGACACACTCGAATCAGAACATTCATTTATTATTCCCATGAAATAATTAACCCATGATCTGCCTGAAACTCTTCAATCCTGCGATTCCGTATGCGGATTCAAATCGCGTTCCGGAATATGATCGGGAACGGAAAAGTAAGTATCCTGGCGGGGTGCCGGACCACGGTTCAGCTTATGCCACTGACTGGGCTGGAGCGCATGCGGCAACATTTCACAACCGGAAGCAAAAAAGGACAGGCTGGGAATGATCACTATGATGAGTGCTTTTGAGAGAACTTTCATTGAGAGAATCCCGTTTAAATTTTCTAGAGTTCGTTCAATTCACTTTCTCGCCGTTCCAACTCAATCCGGACGCACTCTACAGAGTGGGAACCCGCCTGAACAGGCGCAGATTCGATCCACTCGCGCGCAGGCAAAAAAGCGAACCTGTTGCTCGTCTTTCAAAAAAGTGAATTTCAAGGGAAACTGTTTGGATTGAGAAGTGAGAGATGAGGGACGGATTCTAGTCAGACGCCACCAGCCTGCCAAGACCGATTTACATGCAAAATCTGCCGGTCAACGTGTTCTCACAGCTTTTTTTGACCGCGACATTCCTGTAACTGCTGCCTGAGCTGCATCACAAGTACCGTTGCTGATTCATTTTCAGCCATAAATCGGCTGCGGGCATACGTCTGATACCACTGAGAAACTGCCTGATTTTGAATCCGCCGGGAAAACTGCATCAGAGTTTCTCCCGGCTTCCGCACCAGTTTCTGTTTTGCCAGCAGGCGATCCATTTGCGCCAGCAGCAGGTGCAGTTCCTGAATATGAACGGGGTATTTCTTAAAGGCGGCACGCTCCTGTACTATTTTCAATATGAAATAAAACACCCAGCGAAGTACAAACCAGAGTACCACTCCCAGAACCAGCAGCATCAGAGGAAGTTGTGCTTCCGCGAGCGCCAGGGTCCATTGCCCCTGCTGTAACGCAGTCTTAAGACGTGCGAACTGGCCTATAAAGGATTCCCAGTACTGGCGTGTTCCACTGGGTGCATAATATTCAGGTTGTCCCGCAGAGGGTGTCGACTCTACTGTCACCCAGCCACGCTCCGGATCCCAGGCTTCAACCCAGGCATGTGCATGTCGATTTCGGGCCACCCAGTACTGATCGTAATGATTCCGTTCCCGCACAACATAACCTGTCACGTATCGACACGGAACACCAGCCAGCCGCAACAGCAGTGCGGTCCCGGAAGCAAAATACTCACAATGAGCTTTAGGTTTCTCCAACAGAAAGTACGTAATCGGATCGACTCCCGGGGGTATCGAAATCCCCAGTTCATATTCATAACCATTTTGAAAATAAGCCTGAACCCGTTCGATCTTTGCAGCCGGTGTATGACAGCCGGCAAATACCTCATGTGACAGTTTTTGGATCTCTGGTGAAATATTGTATGGTAACTGCAACAACCGCTTTAAAGCCGGCTCCGGTTCAGGACGATGCGGTAACTGGCGACGCGGAAAATAAAGCGAGTAGGGAAAGCCACTTTCCATTGAACGCGACGTCAGAATATCCTGGCTGTCATATTGCACGCTATGAGCAACGGCATAAACCAGTGGCGTATTCAGGGGAGCAAAAATATGCCCGGCCTCCTCAGACCAGACCTGATATTCGATCCAGTTGGATGACTGAGCCTGCCCGATCTGAAACCAGGTTCCGTCCTGAGGCACACTGGCCTGCACACCGGCGGGAGGAACTGCGATGATGGCAGCATTATGATTTCCAATTTCTGAATGCCACTCAGAATTGAAAAACTGCACAAACGCGCGCCCGCGAAAATAGCCTGGTTCATCGGTTGACTGCACACGCAGTTTGATCTGTTCCGCGCCCGCATCAAACTGTTTGCTCAGACTCCCGAGGCGTGAAATCGTTGAAAACCCGGCACGCGACGTCAGCCCTCCCGCACGCGGCTCGATCAACCGATAATACAACTGATCCAGTTCGCGTTCGTACCGATCCAGGCCCGTCGCCGTCAACCAGCCCATCAGACAGATCACAACGAAAATTCCTGAACGAAACACATAGACAGACCAGCGTTTCTTTTCCGGCTTAACTGGCTTCCGGACAGGATGCCCCCATTGATAAAACACCCCGGTCAACAGGATGTAGCCAAAAACAAGAACCTGATAATATCGTCCCTTCGATCCATACACCAGAATATCGCCGATCAGAATATATGCTACGATTCCAAACAGAGGAAACGAATTCGGTAAAAAACGATCAAAATGACGGTCGAACATCTGTCGTAGCTGCACGGTGATGACAAACTGAGCTGCGGCATAAGCCAGGGGAGTGCGGATTGCCAGTCGGTCCAGACCGAATTCATGCTGATACATCATGTATTTGGCCATAAACAGAATGGCCAGCATACTGGTCGTCCAGAATACCTGACGTCGCGAAAACTGGTAGCGCAGCAGAGGCACATAGGACAGTGCGGCCAGTACAATGATACTGAAAGGAAAGAACAGCGTCTCAGACAGAATCCCAAACGTGGCACATTCCAGGCTGATCATTGTGAACGCGATGGTACGTTGCGCATTCATAGCGATTCCACCTTGCCCTTCGCGATCTCGTCCGGAGTAAACTGGTAAGCGGGTCCAAACTCATCCGCATTATAAGGCAGCGTCGTTTCACCTTCATGGATAATGATCGTCTTCAGACTCGAGCCGGAATCCAGCACAGCACGTGCCATCTGCTCCCGCTGTTCGTCCCAGTCCAGGAAAATGCAGACCGCGGTCGAGACATTGGATAACTCTTCAAACACAGCCGGGCCAATCGTCTCGAACGGATCATCCAGGCAACGGTCTACACACGACAGAATTTCCAGCACATTGTCAAAGTGTGCGGTATGCCGGCCGGCACGAAACACATACAGCTCCGGCCCTGCAGCGAACAGGTCGATCAGATATTCTCCTCGCGACAGCGCATCGGCAATAGATGCGGTCAGGCTGATTCCGGCTTCAAGAACATTCATCGGCGGTTTTACAGAAGAAATCGGCTGATAACGCTCACCAATCGATTTCAGCTTCTCGATCAACCAGGGTTCGGGAGGCATATAAGTATCCAGGATCAAAGCGATCCGGCAGTAATATTCTTCCTGATACTCTCGCACCACAGGCTTGCCCAGCCGCGCCCACGACCGAAAATCAAGACGGCGGGCAGGTTCACCCGGAACATATTCCCGGTTACCAATATACTCAGGTGATTCACCCACGTTGGATGTCAACGCGATCCCCCCCGGTTGAAACTTACTGCCTACTGGAAGATCGACGCTGGTCAACTGATGAAAAGCAGGCAGTACCAGCAATGATTTTCCGGGCAATGCCGCGTTTCCCGAACGGTTGAGATGAAACGGGAACAGCGTATGAACGCCCAGCTTAGGCAGCGCATAAAATCCGCGCTGCGGTGCATCAATGGTGACCGTGACGTCGACCGATTCTCCTCGCGACAGACATCCCAGTGTGTCGTCTCGATCTGCCTGCGAGAGTGGTCGTTCCAGCCAGCGAAATGCAACAGCCATATCATAAATGGGTAACCAGCCCCGGTTCGTCACAGTGAAATGTCCGACAGCAGGCTGGCCGGCCGTCGTTTGGGCAGGAAAATCTCCCTTCAGATCACAGCGGGGACGAAAGATCCAGGAAGCGATTCCGTCTACCAGAATCAACGCCATCAGCACGCTGAACAGGTTGTAAATCGGAACGGAAACAGAAATCGTGCCGATACCTGACAGAAAAAATCCAAACAGCAGGATCTTTCCCGGATAGGTCATGCGGTAATACCAGTAATGCTTGTGCATCCGCACGAGCAGCAGGCGGTTGGTAAACGAATCTTTTTTTCTGATCTTAGATGAATAAGGATCGTATTCCGAGACATGCATAACTGAATCAACGTTTCACTTTGATAGATCCGGACTGCCTCCGCGCGAATCACCTTCAGCCTGAGAATTCATGACCGGGCTACGTAGGCACTTTGACTTTATTCACGATATCCTTCACAACATCCAGCTTGGTGATACTGCTGTATTTTGCTTTTGAAGTTAATATCAGCCGGTGCGCCAATACATACTCAGCCATATGCTGCACGTCATCGGGCAATACATAATTTCGACCTTTCAGAAACGCGATCGCCTGGGATGCCCGAAACAGCATCAGCGAACCACGGGGGCTGACGCCTAATTTTAATCGAGGATCATTGCGAGTCGTATTCACCAGGTCGATCATGTAGCGGGCCACACTCTGATCAACGTGCACCGTTTTCACCTGATCCTGCATCTGAACCACTTCCTCGTGATTCAACACCCGTTCCAGATGATCCACCGGATGTTCCGTTGACTGCGAAAATAAAATATCAATTTCATTTTCCGCATCGGGATAACCCAGTTGCAGGTGAATCAGAAAGCGGTCCAGCTGTGCTTCCGGCAGTGGATAGGTGCCGTGAAAGTCCACCGGATTCTGCGTCGCCAGCACGAAGAAAGGAGAAGGCAACAAATAACGCACGCCTTCAATCGTGGCCTGCGCTTCACTCATTGCTTCCAGCAACGCAGACTGCGTCCGCGGCGAAGCACGATTGATTTCATCTGCCAGCAGGATATTACAGAAAATCGGGCCTTCCCGGAAATGAAACGTGCCATCTACCGGATTATAAATCGAAGAACCAAGAATATCGGTCGGCAGCAGATCAGGCGTAAACTGCACCCGGTTGAAAGGGACGTCCAGGGAGCGGGCCAGTGCTTTCGCCAGTGTGGTTTTACCCGTGCCGGGCACGTCTTCCATCAGGACTGAACCGTTCGAGAGCAACGCCACCATCATCATGTCGATGCTCTCTGATTTACCACGTATCACGCTGCTCAGATTCTTCCTTAACAGGCTCAGTTTCTGAACGTATTTTTCGCTTTGCTCCGGCAACGTGGATTGCGCCATTCGACTTCTCAACCATTTATTCTGTTTGATCAGGGAAATGCAGATTCAAATCGCATCTTCGATTCGTATGTTCCATCACAAAGGCAAGGGATCTATCGGATTATAGCAGATCACAGCAAAATGAAAGCACTCTCACAAAAATATTTCCCTTGATTCAAAATCAATTTTAAATATTCCATGAAGACACGCTGCTGATCATGTGCCCGGTCGCCAGGGTTCCGGTCCACCTGGTTTTGCCTGCAGGAACTTCGCATCGGTCTCCTGGTACCATTTGTGAAGCTGCTTGCGCATCGCAGCGACACGCTCCGGATATTTCTCTGCCAGATCCTGTTTCTCACCCAGATCTTCTTTCAGGTGATACAGGTGCACCTGGCCGTCCTCGAAGCGTTCGATCAGTTTCCAGTCACCCACACGAATCGCTCCGCCGGGAATGCCTCCCTGATTGGAATAATGCGGGTAATGCCAGTACAACGCATCCCGTTTGAACGGTGCTTCCCCCTGCAGAAACGGTTTGAGGCTCACCCCATCCAGATGTTGTTGCGGTTTCAAAGGCAGTCCTGCCAGATCCAGGATCGTGGGGTAAAAATCGGTTGTAATAACAGGCTCGTCGCAAACGCTGCCCGGCTCTGTTCCACCTGGCCAGCGAATCAGAAAGACTTCCCGAATCCCCCCTTCGTACAACCAGCCTTTTCCACCGCGCAAAGGCAGGTTGGATGTGGGCGAGCCCTCTGAGGTACTGAGTCCCCCATTGTCGGCGGTCAGCATCACCACTGTATTTTCTGCAACTCCCGACTCTTCCAGTTGTCGCAGTACTTTGCCGACCGCTTTGTCCATCGACTCTACCATTGCCGCATACACGGCATGATTCTGCAGGATCCGCACGCGCCGTTTTTCATCGACGGGAAACACCTGCTCTTCGTCTGCGAACTCTTCCTTCCCGGTCAGTCCCAGTTGTTTCGCTTTCTCTTTGTATTTGGTCACCAGCGGACCGGGTCCCATTAACGGAGTATGTACCGAATAAAAGGCGAGGTAAGCGAAGAATGGTTCATCGCGATGCGCGTCAATAAACTGAGCCGTCTCACTCGCCAGGCGATCGGGCAGATGCTCTCCCTGCGGCCCGTCCGTCAACCGGGGATTTCCATAGGGTGAGAAATATTTTCCCCCGCCATACGGACCGCCACGATGCCAGCCGCCACGGTTAATATCAAAACCCTGTTTTTCAGGCCAGAACTCTTGTGTTGGCCCCAGGTGCCACTTACCCGCGAAAAATGTGGAATACCCATGTTCTTTGAGAGCCTCCGCGATCGTTGTCTCGCTTAAAGGCATCTTGTCATTCAGTGGGGCAGGCAGAAATTTGCCGGCCCGTTTCCCGGAAAAGAAATTCGTCGCATCGACGCGGGTCGGGTATTTTCCCGTCATTATACTGTAGCGTGTCGGGCTGCAGACCGGGTTGGCCGCGTAGCCGTTGGTAAACCGCATGCCGGTTTTCGCCAGTTGGTTGATATGGGGCGTCTCATAAAAAGTCTGTGGATTATTACAACCCACATCCATATAACCCAGATCATCCACCAGAATAAACACAAAGTTCAACGGTTTGTTCTGCTTAGGTTTCTCCGCAGCAGACAGTGACCTGTCTGCCAGAACAGAGAAGGCGAGCATCAACATTAACGTGCAGCGCGACATCAGTTGCATGTTGAAATTCCTCGGAAGAAGTGTTTCAGCTGTTTTCAATTCCGTATTGTTTCAGTTTCTTACTCAAGGTGGTCCGATGCAAGCCCAGACACCGCGCCGCGGGGGCACATTGTCCATGAAATTTTTCCAAAGCCACTTCCATCACGGGAGGCTCAATCAGTGCCAGCAGCTGTTCATAAACATTTGCCGCCTGCTCCGGGTCCGTCAGTTGTGCTTCTGCCCACTGCTTCAACAGCAAACTGATCTCCGCTTCCGATCCGGCGGGAGCCTCACCCATTCCCAGAAACGACTGTGACACAGCAGCCGGCAGATCTTCCGGTAGTATCGTCCCCCCGCGTGCCCGCAAGGCAGCATGCTCAATCGCGTTCCGCAACTCGCGCACGTTGCCATACCAGGGACGCCGCTCCAGTTCTGCAACGGTTTCTGCTGTCAGACGATGCTGCATGCCCGTCTGTCGATCCACGAACCGCTCCAGAAAAAATTCCGCGAGCACGCGAATGTCGGGCACACGCTTTCGCAGCGGTGGAATATCAATCTGAAATGTACACAGACGAAAATAGAGATCGTGTCGGAACTTCCCCTGTTTGATCAATGACTCCAGATTACGATGCGTGGCGGCAATCACTCGAAAACTTGTCTTCACACGCTGATTCGAACCGACGGGTAAGACCTCTCCCTCTTCCAGCGCACGCAACAGTTTAATCTGAATCGCCAGCGGGATGTCGGCGACTTCATCCAGGAACAAAGTCCCCTGATCTGCCTGCTCCAGAAAACCGACCCGCGCCGAATCCGCACTCGTGAATGCCCCTTGCGCATGGCCAAACAGTTCGCTCTCCGCCAGGCCTTCACTCAGGGATGCAATATTGACCGCAACGAACGGCCCCGCTGAACGGTCACTGAAACGATGAATGGCCTGTGCCGCCAGCTCTTTTCCGGTTCCACTTTCCCCTGACAGTAACACGCTTGCTTCCGAGCCCGCCACCAGCGCAATCGACTTGAAGACGTTCTGCATCTCCGGTGTCGAACCCACCAGCCCCTCCACCTGCTTCGGTTCGCCGGGCATCAGAACATCACGCTGCGACTCATCAATGGCTTTCTCTAACACGCGCTCCATCTGATTCAGATCGAATGGCTTGACGATATAGTCAAATGCTCCCTTACGAACTGCTTCCACTGCAGTCTGTAAATCACCATAAGCGGTAATCACAATCACCGGTACAGTTCCGATACGATCATAGAGACCCTGCATTGCCGTTAACCCGTCGATCCCAGGCAGCCGCACGTCCATCACCACCACATCCGGACGTTCCTCTTCTGCAAAGGTCAACGCCTGTTCTGCTGACGAAGCCATCCGCACCTGATGACCCAGGCTCTCACCCAGTTTACTCAACCCCCAGCAGATCGACTCTTCATCATCAACAATTAGTAATTTCGACACGCGCGTTCTCCACCTGATTGACAGGTAACTCTACAATAAAACAGGTATGTTGACCTCGGCGTTCCCAGCGTAATTGGCCACCATGATTCTGCACGATTTCCCGGGCGACAAACAGGCCCAGCCCGGTCCCGTCCTTTTTCGCTGTCACCAGAGGTTCAAACATTTTATTAACAACTGCAGACTCAGGCCCCGGTCCGGTATCTGTCACCTCCAAAGTAACAGACTCCGAACCACTTGGGAACAGCTTCAACCTGACTTCTGCTTCTGAGGGACTTTGGGAATCAGGCCCTGTTTTAACGGACAATGTTGCTTCGATGGCATTCAGTACCAGGTTGGACATCAACTGCTCCAGCGATTCCGCATCCCCCTCGACAGTCAATGATTCTTCAACTGATTCATTAATGAGCCTGACTCCTCCATGACGTGCCGTTGGTTCCAGCAGACTCATCAGCTTCTCAACAATCTCATTCAGACACACTGGTGCAAAACTGGAAAAATGTCCGGCTTTGTTTTCCAGAAAACTCTGCAGGTATTGTTCGATCATACAGAGTTGACGATTGGCGACCTGTAATGTTTCATCCTGCTCACTGTCGGCACATTTACGCAGATACAGATCCAGCGCGATCCGGCAGCCGGTCACCGCATTCCGCAGTTGATGCGCAATCGCCCCCCGCAACTGCCCCAGTGTTTTCAGCCGCTCACTCCGCTTGACTTCGTCTTCATAATCACCCAGAAGTTCCGCCATCTGATTAATGGATATACTCAGATCACGAATTTCATCGTTTCGTGCTGGCAGGACCATGGGATTAAAATCACCACGGGCAATCTGTGCGACCTTGCGATCAAGCCGCTGCAAAGGCCGCGTAACTCGACCGGCAATCACTGTCGCCAGCATTGCCACCACAATCAGCGCAATACTGCCTGCCAGTAAAGAAGGATAAATGGCATTCGACAATGCTTCCCGATACGCTTTGACCGGGTAGTAAATGTGTAAATATCGTACAACATCCGTCCGCGACCGCTGCTGAACCTGGACGACTGCTTGAAAAAAACCGGCATCCCCGGTTTCCATCACATCCGAGATCTGTAACTCGTTCCAGTCGGGCGGATTCTGATTCACAGCCGCAGGCACAAAATCAGGTCGTGTTGAAGAGAGCACCGCGTCGTTCTGATCCACCAGTACAAAGTCAGCTCCCGATAAGCCTTTGGTCTGGTTCAGTACGGCATCGGTTAACGGAAACGTCGCCTCATTCAGAGTATAAGCAATCTGACGAAACTGATCCCTGATCTGCAATTTAATCTGATTGGTGGCCAGCCAGGCATGCAATAACGTCACCGCCACAATGGCACAGACCATAATGCTCACCATCGGAATCAGAATCTGGTACCGCAAAGGCCAGCGCATCGAGAAGTTTTATCTTTCTATGGGAGAACGTAAATTCAATCAATCAGACAATAGTCGAGAAAGCACACGAAGAATAATCCATTTTACGATAAATACAGACCATTAAACACATTCATCCAGACAGTTCAGACGGTATTTTTGAATCAGCCCCTCTCTATCACAGGTTTCAATACTGAAACACCACTACAGAATGTCGCTATATTCGCCACGCCTGTCGAATCAATCGACACGCCTGTTCCAATTGCTGATCGAGTGACATTCATCCAGACTGATATCTTGCAGAGCATCATGGACAGACTACTTAATTTATTGAATATAGCTACTTTGGAACATTCTTTGCAGCTATAATACAGGACTCTAAACTACCCGCCCCCAAAGTAATCAGGAATTTATAAAATGCGCACCAGACGAGGTTTCACCCTGATCGAATTGCTGGTGGTGATCGCCATCATTGCCATTCTGATCGCTCTGTTGCTCCCCGCCGTCCAGCAGGCCCGGGAAGCCGCCCGCCGCACCCAATGTAAAAACCATCTCAAACAGCTGGGACTTGCCGTACATAATTATGCCAGCAGCTATCGATACCTCCCTCCCGGTGCCAGCGTAGACCTTTCTGTTTCTTCTACAGGCAATAATGGTTCCTGGGGCGTACATGGCCGCATCCTCCCCCTGCTCGAACAGGGGAATCTTTATAACAACGTTGATCTTTCCATCGCCTGGGATTTTCAAACTGCCATCGATGGTCTCAAAATCCCCGTCTATGCCTGCCCCAGCGATCCCAACAGCGACCGCGTCCGCGATCCGGGTGGCGGAAAAGTCAAACTCTACCCCACCAACTACGGATTCAATTATGGAACCTGGTTCGTGTATGATCCCACCAATGGCAGCAGCGGTAATGGTGCCTTTTATCCGAACGCCAGTCTGGGCATGGCCTCATTTTTAGATGGCACCAGTAATACTCTACTGGCTTCCGAAGTCAAAGGCTGGCAGCCTTACACGCGTAATGGCGGCCCTTCGACAACCACCATTCCCGGAACCGCTGCGGCTGCTGCCACCATCGTTGCTTCAGGAGCCGACTTTAAAACCGATACTGGTCATACCGAATGGCCCGATGGACGCGTCCATCACACCGGTTTTACTGTCACACTGAATCCCAATACCTATGTGCCTTATACCAGCGGCGGGACTGAGTACAATGCCGACTACAATTCCTGGCAGGAAGGAAAAAACGGCAGCGCAGGATCTCCCACCTACGCGATCATCACCTCGCGCAGCTATCACACCGGCGTGGTCAATGCAGTTCTCGTCGATGGTTCCGTCAGAACGATCAGCGAAAATATCTCACTCGATATCTGGCGCGCACTGGGCACCCGCGACAATGGTGAAGTCCTCGGGGAGTTTTAACCTTTCTCGCAACGACAATTCAATCTGCGTCAGAGTGGATCCGATTTCGGTTCCACTCTTTTTTTTGCCTGCATTTCTGCTCTCAACTTTCTTTTTCTGAATCACTGCTGTTAAGATGAACAAAGAAAACAAACCTCTCTGACAGGTAATAAACTACTTTTGAGTTGAGAACAGGAAACATCATGACATTGAAACAAACTGCAATCGGGCTGATTCTTTCAGCCCTGCTTTGTGTATGCTTTCTGAATGAATTGAATTCTGCCGAGTCCAAACCTCTCACCGATTTCTCCGTGGATCAAAAAGATAAGACACACTGGTTTGACATCAAAAACCTGGGCGTCGAAGGCAAAGGCTGGACCGAAACGGAGTCCTTCTATAATCGCCTCCCCGCCAAAGCCAAAGGGGTGGTAAGGCCTCCCGTCTGGTCACTCAGCAAACATTCCGCGGGCCTGGCTGTCCGCTTCGTTACTGATGCCACGACCATCAAAGCCAAATGGAAACTCACTTCTGCCAACATCGCGATGAATCATATGGCGGCGACCGGCGTCAGTGGTCTGGACCTGTACGTCAAAACGGAATCAGGGAAATGGCGCTGGCTGGCGGTCGGCAAACCATCAAAGCAGGAAAATAACCAAACCCTGATTTCAGGCCTGATTCCCGGCAAACGCGAATACATGCTCTACCTGCCACTTTATAACGGTGTCGAATCCGTTGAAATCGGCGTTCCCGAAACCAGTCACCTCTGGAAAGCTCCGCCCCGTGAAACAGGCAAAGACAAGCCCCTCGTCTTCTGGGGCACTTCCATCACACAGGGAGGCTGTGCCTCACGGACCGGCATGGTCCATACCGCCATCCTGGGTCGTCGACTGGATCGACCGGTCATCAACCTCGGATTTTCCGGGAATGGGCGCATGGAACCCGAAGTCGCCAAGCTGGTCGCCGAACTGGATGCCAGCGTATTCATCATGGACTGTCTCCCCAACGTCACCGCCGAAACCGTCGCCCGCGAAACCGAACCACTCGTGAAAACGCTCAGGGCAGCTCATCCCGAGACTCCCATCCTGCTGGTAGAAGACCGGACCTATTCCAATGCGTATCTCAAAAAGAGCAGCCAGGATCGTCACCGCACCAGCCGCGAAGCTCTCAAAAAAGCCTATAACAAGCTCAAACAGGAAGGTGTGAAAAACCTGTATTACCTGGATGGCGAAACCCTGCTGGGAGACGACAGCGAAGACACCGTCGACAGCTCTCACCCGACTGACCTCGGTTTCTTCAGACAGGCAGATGCGTTCGAGAAAGTCCTCCGCCCCATTCTGGAACAGCAATCCAAGTGAAACCAGTCTCCCTCTGCCTTTTCCTGTTTCTCGTAACGCTGCTTGCGTGCGGGAAGCAGGAACCGCAGGCGGAAGATTCAAACGCTGTCGAGTTACCCGCAGAAGCACACTTTCAGGAATTTCACGCCGAGATTCAAAACTTCTGCAACCACTGTCATCTCTGCCCGGATCCTGCTGTTCTGACAAAAGAAGCCTGGCGGATGCAGATCCCGCGCGAGTATGCTCACTTCGAACAGAACCCGGATACCAGTCTGCGGGTCCCTCCCCAATCAGAAGTCATACATTATTTCGTTTCACAGGCACCGGAAACACACAGTCTGCCGCAGCAGGTTGCCCCCCCTGATTCCGGACCTGTCCGCTTCCGAAAACAGGTTGTTTCACGGACTGATCTAAAAACTCTCCCGGCAACAGCCCATCTGAACTGGGTCAGCGACCACTCTCCAAAGGAACTCCTCTTAACCGACATGGGATCCGGCGAGACAGGCCGCATTCGATTTAATGCAGGACAGCCTGGATACGAGCCGCTGGCAAAACTCAAACACCCCGCTCACATCGAACGCGTCGACCTGAATCAGGATCAGCAGCACGATTATCTCATCGCAGACCTGGGCAGTTTCGGGCCCGAGGATCACGACCGGGGGTCGGTTAGCCTGCTGACATTCAATGACAAAACTCATTCCTGGCAGACACAGACCCTGCAGGACCACCTGGGACGTGTCGCTGATGCCAGGGCAGCCGACTTTGACAATGACGGCGATCTGGATCTGATCGTTGCCGAATTTGGCTGGCACAAAACCGGACAACTGTTGTACCTGGAAAATGTATCTCCCTCAAAGACAGAACTGAAATTCGAACAGCGTATCCTCGACAACCGACATGGCGCCAGCCATATCCTGATCACTGACTGGAACCAGGATGGACGCCCCGATTTCGTCACGCTGTTCTCACAGGAGCATGAAATCATCGTTGTCTTTTTGAATGAAGGTCACGGTCAGTTTCGTAAAGAGAACATTTACCAGGCCCCCGATCCCGCTTACGGTTCCTCCAGCATCGCACTGGTGGATCTGGATCAGGATGACGACCTCGATCTGCTCTTTACCAACGGCGACACCATGGACAGTTTCGAACTCCGCCCGAGCCATTCACTGCAATGGCTGGAAAACAAAGGCGAGTATCCCTTTACCCATCATTCGATTGCCCCGCTGACGGGTGCCTACTGCGCCACGCACGGCGACTTTGACGGCGACGGCGACATCGATCTCGCCGCCTGTACCATGACCTGGGATTATAATGAACCACGCAACACAATCGTCTGGTACGAACAACTCTCTCCCGGCCAGTTCCGTGCCCATCCCCTCGATTACACCATGGGCCAGCACCCTGTCATCACCGCCGGGGACTTCGATGGCGACGGCGATCCCGATCTGGCTGTCGGCAATTTCGAAGGACGGGAAACAGACCAGCGGAACAAAACAGAATGGTTCTCAATCTGGTGGAACGAGAGAATAGAAAAACCAGAATAACGTCGATCATTTACGCTATGGCTTCAACAGATCACTGACGTTTTTCTCCGGATCAACGGAAAATACCGTTTTCGCATGCGGGTCGGCGACCAGGATATTCTGTCTCTGGCGGGTGATTCCCACCGGATTGATGAAGGGTTCACCGGACACCCATTTTTCCGTGGTTCCGTCGGCAGCGACTTTCCAGAGTGCCTTTTCATAGCCATCACTGACAATCGCCGAACCATCGTCAAGCACTACGACATCATGTGGAAAATTGAAGGGTCGGCCTTTCACAACGACGGCCACCTTTCCCTCCGGACTGACTTTCAACAGCTGGTCTGCCGTTCCGGAAACGACCCACAGATTTTCTGCCTGGTCCAGCGCCAGTCCTCGAGGTGCTTCAACTTTGGCAAACAGGGTCGGTTTACCTCCGGCGGCGGGGACTTTCCAAATCTGATGCAGTTCCAGATCCGATACCAGCAGATCGCCATTCTTCAGCACCACCACATCCATGGGAATTCCAATTCCTCCGTTGGTCAGCGGCTGGGGCTGCGCGCCCGCTTTTTCAAACCGATAAACATCGCGTGTCGATGAATCGCCGGCCAGCACGCGTCCCTCGTTATCAATTGTCACACAACGCACGGCATTCAACGGGGTGCGGAACACTTTTGATCCCGTGAAATAGCTGGCGGCTTTCCCCTGCTCGACACTCCAGATGCCCGGCAGTTTTCGATCCGCTACATACAAGGGACCTTTATCAGTTGCTGCCACGGAGAGCGGGTACAACATCTCCGCAGCCTGTAACAATTGAGTGGTACTGAGAATCAGTACTACAACACAATAAGGATAAAGAAATCGCATTATGGAAAACCTGAATAAAGTTCAAAGCGTATCAGTCAGACCGCATTTTATCGAAACACAGCGGCAATTGCACTCATGAATTCTCACTCAGGGTTTCAGCAGAGAATTCCAGAAACGGGCACTGCTTTGACGACGGGTATGATAGCATTCCCGATCCTGCTGCAGCACCTCCTCGTCTGGATAAACTTCCGTCGGATAAGGATAGCTCTGCATCTCACGAAATGGCAGCGGCTCGACCGACTGCCCCAGAATCGTATGCAGGTTCGCGTCCTTGTCCCAACCCACATTATGCAGAATAAAATCACGCTTCCAACCTGGTTTAATGGGCTCTTCAGGAACTTTGAAAAGCAGTCGCATCTCATCCCCGGAACCCATGATCACCAGGCGATTGTCAGCCGCTTCCACCAGCGATTTCACATCGCCATAACGCGTAAAATCCCCCTGCATCGGCGGCCACTGAATTCCGGTCGTGAGACTCTGATAGTCATAACGTTCCGGCCCGTTACCCGGATGGATCAGAGGCGTGGAAAACCCCCGGTACCGCAACGTCGCAGATTCGAGTGGCACCGGTTGCGTCACAAATTCAGCCGGCGTTTCATCCACTGTAAAGAAGACCTGGTCCCAGTAGAACTCCATATTCGTTTCGATCCGCACGCGATAGTCGTCTGTCAGAAACTGGTCGGTCAGATCAACGACAATCGTTTTCGTTTTCCCACCTGGAAAACCCATAAAGGGCTGAATCGTTTTCCACGCACCATTTTTGTCTGGCACTGACAGCGCAGGCGGACGCGGCGAAGGCATCGAGGGATTCTCGGATAATGCAAGATTGATCCCGGTATCCGTCGGATAGATCCATCCGGTCAGAAACAGCTTGATCCGGGGCGCTGTTTTCGCGTTCTTAACTGCCTCAATATTCAAATCCAGTTCCAGCGCATGATCTTCTGTCAGCCCCTGTCGATATTTTTCATCGAATGTCTTCGCATACACATTGTCCCCGTCTTTAATTTCTGCCAGCACATCGCGGCCCTTGTGATTCACGGCCGCGCGGGGTGACAGTGGATGCTGAACCGTATGGATTTTGAACGCCGCCAGATCGGGGGGACCAACCTTTTCATTCGAATACAGATCCACATCCGCCGGATGATCAATGGCCATCAGTTCGACCAGATCGAAGTAGCCTGCTTCCCACAGTTCTTCGGTGATCCGCAGCTCATAAACACCGTCTTTCGGCTTGAGCCGGTCTCCTTCAATCTTGAGATACTCCCAGTCGCGACTGGGCGCCACAACCCCCTGCGCAAACTGCAGGCCAATGGGAGCTGCCCAGAGCAGGTCCGTGTAGAATGAAAACTGTTTCCCATCCCATGTATAAAGATAAGGACAGGACCCCATCAATGTTTGCTTCTCATAAATCCGCTGATCGGTTTTGGCGTTTATAATATTGACAGGAATTCCATTGGTCCACAGGACGCGAATTGCTTCGGCGACACTCTGGTTGCCCAGTCCAAAGTGAGTCGACTGCCCGGCGACGATCTGCGGTTGATAAATCGTACCACTGCGCAATTCCAGCAGACTGCCGATGCCATAATGATTCACGCGCCCGCTGGCAGATTTGACTTCCCCTTTGATCTGCTCGGCCCGCAGTGACACATCAATCCAGTGATAGTCGTTCCCCCTGTTCTGCTGATAGACAATTTGATCGCCGGCCACCGTGATCACATCCAGGCTGCCATCCAGATTCAGATCGGAAAGGCGGTACATCTGAATCGACTGCGCTGAGGTGAGTTCCTGATCTTTCACGTACGCGGTCTGCTCCGTTCTCTGTTCCGCGGTTCCCAATAACAGTTGTAACCCGGTTGAACTCAATGCCACCACATCCAGTACGCCATCATTATTCAGATCACCAGTCTGCAGTGCATTACTCTCCAGGTCGACAGGTTTAGCTCCTGTCATTTTCTGCAGGGAAGTAATCTGCACACTGCCCGGTTCCGGCCGCCGGGTCTCAGCCAGCATCAGCTCTTTTTGACGCACTCCGATCAGATCCCAGGAACCATTACGGTCAAAGTCTGCCAATACGCATTCTTCAAACTGACTTGCTGTCGGCCCGTTCTCCGTTTTGACTTGAGTAAAAGGACGCCAGCGAAATCGACCATGCCGCAAATTTTCCAGATAGCCGGCCTGCTTCGACTGACGGCTGCATAAGATCAGATCGAGATCCACATCCCGGTCCCAGTCGACGCGCACCAGTGAAGTCGCAGCCAGATCTGCAGGAGGCAGGTGGCTTTGATTGCTGATATCTCGAAACGAAAAATCGCCGCGATTCGACCAGAGTGAAAGGCCCTGCTCTGTAGACGCCACCAGATCCAGATCGCCGTCATGATCCAGGTCCGAGAAGTTGACTGCCAGCAGATCAGAAAGTGTATCCAGCGTTTCGGACTGGGCTTTCATTTCCAGCGAACGTTTACCAGTTTTCGCATCAGCCTGATTTTCGAATATCCTGATCCCCGATTTACCGCTGACGACCAGATCCAGATCGGCGTCGCGTGCCGGCGAAATGGGAAACAAGGTCGGCTCTTTTTTTTCAGTCGCCTGCGGCTGTGTCATCTGTTGCACATCAGCGTCAAGATCAACAAGTCTGACCTCTGCAAAATCACCATCCAGGTCCTGCTGTGTGACCAAATTCCAGAGCTCACCATTTTGAGAATAGATAACAACCTGTTTCGCGGTCAGCACAACCAGGTCTGGTTTGCCGTCCAGATCATAATCGGCAACCTGCAGATCTTTGATTGCAGACGTGAGTACTGGCGAAAAAACAAGCGGACGTGCTTGAGCAAATTCAACCGTACGTGGCTGCTGCTGGGCGGGCCATTCGACCGCCTGATAGAACGCGGGTGGAAAATCATGAATGACAAACTCCAGCGAGTTCTGTTCCACGCGACGACGATCACTTTTGACGAGGTCTTCCGCAATCAGCACATTTCTCATGATACGTGCATTGCGGAGTACCACATTCCATTTCCGATCCCTGATCGCAGTCAGTGAATCCTCAATCAGTTGATTCAAATCCAGGCGGGTGTGGTCTTTGACGCTGGCCGCCAGTGGCGCTGACAGCGTTTTGGCTTTCTCAAACACAATAGTCGCCTGCTCGGACTGCTGTTCTGCTGTGACCTGCAGATACTCCAGAGTCAGAAACAGATTATCGGATTGTAACTCCCATGCTTTCGCCAGTGATTCATGCGCCAGCGATGCTTCATTCTCTGCTGGAATCTGTTTTTGTATCTGTGACAGTTCAAACCAGATGGCAGCATCTTTCGGCTTCAGTTCTGTGGCATGGATCAGGTCTGCCTGTGACTGGAGTGGTTTCCCCAAAGCGGCATAAATACGAGCCGAGAGGATCGAGTTGACTGCAGACTCGGGGGAAATTTGAATCAGCTGGCTCAAGGCTTTGAGAGTCAGCTCCTCCAGTTTCTCCCCTGCCGGCTGTTGAGCTAATTTTTCCGGCGTCAGTTGCAGCAGGCGACAAATCGTTAAATTGCGAAAGCCGATCTCGTCTGTGGGCAGTTCTGCTGCCAATTGTTCCAGCTGACGATCTGCGTCGGCATACTTTTCATTCTCCAGGTAAGCGACGCCTTCATTTTTCAGTTTCAGCAGTTTACTGGCCCGTTCATAGCTGATGGGCTTTAGCTCACCGGGCACATTCTTTAACTCAGGCGGTGCCTTGAGCGTCAGAAACAACGCCAGCATCCCCAGAAACAGGACCACTGCTGCAATGATGGCGAAATGCGAAGACCGGAACGGCATAAAATAAACCTCTAAGCTGGAACATCTGGAACGCATCACATTTTACCATAGCGTCCTCGATCTATGATACTCGGTCCGAATGGCCCCGGAGACGCTACAGCAAAACTGGACACAGTCAACGACTGGAATCCTGATCCGTTAAGAATACACGGCCTGCGTGCAGATGTCAGCCAAGACAGGATCGCTTTCCCGCCAGAACGACCCGGAAACAAAATCGGGATGGCCTTTTTCAAGCCATCCCGATTTTCCGGAATTCGATTTATATGCCCAGGCTGCTCAGGAAAACAGTTCCCGCACGGGATCGCCCATATCCGTAATCGGCACAGGACGATCGCCGGCAAAGAGTTCTTCACTGGGATCAATGCCCAGTGAAGCATAGATCGTGGCGTGCAGATCGGGAACGGAGACCGGGCGGGAAACAATTGCTTCACCCAGTTCATTCGTCACACCAATGGTTTTTCCATTCTGCAGTCCGCCGCCTGCCAGGACCACACTGAAAGCCTTGGACTGATGGCCGCGTCCTCCGCCGGAATCAAATTTTGCGGGACGGCCAAATTCGGAAGCGACGACGATCAACGTTTTATCCAATAGCTTATTTTTCTCCAGATCAAGCACCAGCGTCGACAGCGCAGAATCCAGCTCTTTGATCAACAGATGCTGATTGAGCTGGCCGTCATTGTGCGTATCCCAGCCAGTACCATTTACAAAGTTCAGATTATGTGACACTTCAATAAACCGTACACCTGACTGAATCAGTCGGCGCGACAGCAGACAGCGCTGGCCGAACTCACCACCATAAGAATTGCGAAGATCGCTTTTCTCATTGTCCAGCTGGAACACTTTCATGAATTCAGGACCCGACAGACGCAGCGCTTCCGCTACCGACTGGTCATAATCCTGAATCGTCTGCCCCCCCACACTTTTCTGGCGGAACTCAGCCCGCATCTTCGTCAGCAGACGTTCGCGACGATCCTGACGACTCTGATTCACGCGGGAAGACCGTGTGAAGCCACTCGGTCCGGCACTGGTATCGGTCAGATAGATGTAACCCGCCTGACTGCCCAGGAACCCGGGACCACGTGTTACGTTAGGATATCCGATCAAAACATAGGCGGGAGCATGCTCACTGGCAGATCCCCGTTGATGCGCTACTACGGAACCGACTGAGGGGTAGGTAATCGTTCCGGTTGTCGGTCGTCCGGTATGCATACGGTTTGTGGCAGCCGCATGCTCGTCGATCACTTCGTGATGCACCGATCTCACAATGTTGAACCGGTCGAGTATCGGTGCGCATTTAGAAAGATGCTCACAGACTTCGGTGCCTTCAATTGCAGTCGGAATCGAATCGTAATAGGAACCGGCCTTTTTGGCCTTGGGATCTCCCTTGCGTTTCGGGTCCCAGGTATCGATGTGGCAGGAACCGCCGCCCAGCCAGATCATGATACAATGCTCGGCTTTACCCACCGGCATTGGGAGTTTTTTCGCACCATGTTTTTTATCAGCGTGTTGTTCAGACGCCAGTAACTGCTGCCAGGGAGTTCCCAGAGCAGACGCAGCCAGACCGGTGAGTGACGCCTGTCTTAAAAAGTCACGACGAGTAGATTCAAATGCATTCATGATTAACTCTTATATTTAATGTTGCAGGATGGTTTCTCTGTCGGATTCAAATTTCATTATGGTACAAACAGGAACTCCGGAGAGTTCAACAACGTCCAGAGCATATCTTCATAGCGATTTCGCCAATCCGCGTTCAAACGTTGCGTGGGAAGGTCCCCTTCTTTGACAGATGATTCAAGAGACACTTTGATTTCATTGGCCTCGGGACTCAAATGGTTTGACCAGGCGACCAGATTACGTGGCAGTGGTTCACGTGTAACGATTTCTGCCTTCTCGTTAACACGTTCTGTATAACCAGGCTGCAGCAGTTCGACAAACATTTTCAACTCACTCTGTGTCGGTTCACGCGTGAGTGTCTTCAGAAACGTAGACTTGACCAAGTCCGTCACAGACTGTTTCTCTAAAGCGAGAGCCGTAAAATCGCTGTCATCAGAAAGTCGGGTGAACCGTTTACCGACAACACCATTTGCGAGAATAGCAGGTTGCAGAGCCGTTGCGGCATATTCGCGAACCGTCAAAGGACTTTGACGTGTGTCCCGCCAGCCGAACGTCTTCAGCAAGGTAATAAAGGGCTGGCCGAAAGGCAGTGCCAGACTGGGACGATCCCGCTCATTGGACGGGGATGTAAACTGCCAGGCGCGACGTGGCGTTCCCAGATCGAGTGAACTGTGGTAATCGCGGGCACCATCGATATCAATACACATCCGACCGGCGTCCAGTGGTTTTCCGCAGATCGTGAACAGCGAATCGACAATCTGTTCGGCTTCCATGCGACGCAGAACCGGTGAAGAAAAATGATAAGGCGTTTCGGTAAAACCTTCGACTTTTGAACTGTCGATCGCAGCCTCGCGCTGATACAGGTCCGATTCAAAAATCAACTGTGACAGATACTTCAGATCGTAGCCGTGAATCACAAACTGCTGCGACAAATACTTCAGCAGTTCCGGATAAGAAGGTTCCTGACCATCCCAGTCATCCACCGGTTCCACCAGACCATGTCCGAGATACCGTTTCCAGACACGATTCACAATCACATTCACAAAACGTTCGTTTTGAGGTGAAGTAATCGTAGCCGCCAGTTGCTGACGCGTATCCTGGGGAGAACGCAGGTAATTTTGGGGATAGGCGCCCGGTTTGACCAGTTCTTCGAATGTCCATTGGGGCGTCACTTTCTCGCCAGGCAGCAGCGTGACCGAAATCAACATGGAATTCGAGTTGAAATCAAAGCCGGGAACAGAGCTTGTTTTGGGGACGCCTTGCGAAGAACGCTTCAGCATGGCCGCCAGGCT